>Ga0308167_1003831_pt1 | contig 11526 bp, 12 predicted proteins | sample PhyCR1_2_FD_202138 | JGI IMG/M metagenome (GOLD analysis project Ga0308167, IMG submission 202138) | Phyllosphere microbial communities from UC Gill Tract Community Farm, Albany, California, United States - DLSLRC.R1 | ecosystem: Host-associated > Plants > Phyllosphere > Unclassified | place... | reverse complement strand
TGTGGTCTATCCTCTTTCTTATGAGGTTAATTACAGGTCTTATAAGGTAACTATAAGCAACTGTAAGCGCCTCTAAGCAACTCAGTAAGAAGAGGAGTCTATCAGATGGATATGCAATTACTAAAACTAACGGATGCCGTGCCATATCCTGAGTTCGCGCGTCTAATTGGAAAATCACAAGAAGCGGTTAAAGGAATGATTGAAAAGGGAAAACTTCCAATCATTGAAATGACCGATCCCTTAAATCCATCAGCACGTAGCGAAAAGTGGGTTTATCTGCCTGCCTGGAATAATGGTCTGAAAATCGCATATGAAAGCCGCCCGAAAGAGATTCGCGATGGCTGGCTGAAATGGCTGGGCGTGTCACGCGATTGAGGTTTGATCAATGCTAAATGCGATCATCAGGGTAAGCAAAAACGCCGCCATTTATCGCGGGTTCACAATAACTAAATCACCACGAACTGCACATCGCCCGCTCAACCTGTACGGCGTTTCGCGGGGCGGTGCTTATTTCGGTTGTGAATTCGCAGAGGCTGAGGCGGTAAGATTTATTGACCGCCTGCATGCAGAACGGGAAGAGGCGGCACATGGTTGAAGTGCTTTTTTTACTCAGTTTATTTGTGCTGGCCGTGCTGACGCTCATGGCGGTTGGTGGGATTGCATACGGCATGGCGTTGCTATGCGGGCTGATTAAATAGTTAACGGGGGATTTAGGGAATGAAAAAACCTTACATCGAATTAATCAACAGCATTCTGCAGCAATATTATTTTGACGCTGAAAATACTGGAAAAAACGACACGCTGAGTTTAGGACTGGCGTTTATTGCATTGCAGTTTACTGCGAAGTATTCCGGCGATACCGAGGCCGAAAATAAACTAAGCGCGATGATTGCTGATTGCAGGCGCGGAATTATACCCGAGCCTGTGCCGGTAAATACGACAACGTTTTAATAATCGTATCTGTCAGTAATTGCAGAAATAGCAGGCAGCAATATGAATCCTATCAACGAACAAAAAACACCGCTGCAGATTGAGGCGCATCAGCGCTGGCTCTGCAAAATGCGTGAGCAGCTGGAGGCAGCAGCCTGCCGGAACGAGACAGCAGAGCGCTATGCGGCATTAACTGCACCACAGCGAAAAGCGGTTTTTGTACTCGGCAATGCCATAGCCGAGGAATGCACAGATCACTCCATGCAGAAACTGGAAGGCAAAGACATTTTTGCTGCCTGGCAGGACCTGACATTGCCGCAGCGGCGAACAGTCGCGCGCGGAATGGAATCCATTCGATATCTGGCGCGCACAGTTCCCGCCCGTTACAGGCCCGGCGACATTGCGCGATTAAATTCTGATACCAGTCACTAAAACCTGAAATAAAACCCGAGCAATGCCAGGCGTAAACCCGCCGGACCGCGCTCGTCCATAAAACAGCATAGGACAGCAAAATGAATAACCAGCGTAATCATATCGTGATCCGGGTAACGGCATTGGATGCGCGCCCGAGTGCCGCTATTGCGGCCATCGCGGCTGTGGCATTTAACCCGGAAACGGGCGAGGTGTCAGATCGGATGTTCTGTCGTGTTGACATTGAGAGCAGTCAGCGTGAGGGCGGCACCATTGACGCCAGCGCTGTTAAATGGTGGCTGCGCCAGACAGCCGAGGCGCGAGCAGAATTTGTATCTGATGATTCTGTGGTGTTGCGTGAGGCGCTGGCAAAATTAAACCTGTTTGTTCTGCGTCAGGGGGCATTTGGCAATTGCCCCGTGTGGTTTAAAAACCTCGATAATGACGCCCCGATCATTTATAGCGCAATGGCCGCCGCTGGTATTGCCCCGGCCTGGCAATATGCGCGCGCGCATCACGTCGACACCCTCATTGAATCCATTCCCCCGACAATCCGCCATAGCCGCATTGTCGCCTGGGATTACGCAGCATGTGACCTGCTCAGTGATGCCCTGAATCAGGTTCGTCTGATCTCGTCCGTCTGGAATGTGCTGGCAGCTATGAGCGCGGCCTATATCAATTCAGTGCCTGATCATCTCGCAATGCTGGAGCGCTCATGATGCCCGTCACGATGACCTGCAAACGTGTCGCGCTGCGGGTTCAGGCGCGTGCATTGCGCCTGCTCCGCCAGTACGAGCGCGGCGAGCACAATTTTTCCCGCATAAAACCGCATGGCTATCTGGTTATCCGGGTTGGCATTCGCTGGCGGCTGCTCAGCAAAAACGGTGGTCAGCACTGGCAGCTCATGACGCATGAAACCTACAACGGGGAATCCATCCAATGACAACTACACTGCCTCTGAAATGGCCTGGCGGTAAATCCCGCGTCATGCCGAAATTGCTGCCTCATCTGCCAAAAGGCGACTGCCTGATTGAGCCGTTTGTGGGCGGGGCGTCCGTATTTATGAATACGGATTACAGGCGTTATGTGCTCGGCGATATCAACCCGCACCTGATTAATTTTTATCGCGTGATTGCCAGTGACACCGAGAATTTTATCAGCACTGCGCGATCAGCTCTGTTCCGCGATGGCAACAACGAGGAAACGTATTACTCAACCCGCAGCATGTTCAATGATCCACGCCCGGCTGCGTGGGCGCTTTCAACGTGGGATTTTACGCAGGCGCTGCGTTTTCTCTATCTCAACCGGCACGGCTATAACGGCATGATGCGGTACAACCAGCAGGGCAAATTCAACGTGCCCTATGGTCGCTATAAAGCGCCGTATTTCCCGGAACGTGAGATCCGCCTGTTTGCAGAAAAAGTGCGAGACACACGGGCCATTTTTATGTGCGCCGATTTCCGCACAACCATCTTCACCCACGCTGCGAAGGGCACGATTATTTACTGCGATCCGCCATATCTGCCCGCCAGCAATACTGCGAATTTTGCCAGCTATCACACTGCCGGATTTGGTGCTGAACAGCACGCAACCTTGGTTAAAACACTGGTTAATGCATTCAACGAGCATGGCGCAACGTCGGTATTTTCCGGCAGCGACACACCCGAAACCCGCCGCATTTATTCCCCGTTCCGCATGCATGAAATCACCGCACGACGCTCAGTGGGCGCGCAAACCCGCACTGAGGCCAACGAGGTGATCGGTTGCCTCAAAATCTGCGAGGGCTGCGACAGTGCAGGCGGTGGCATGTGCCCGGATTGCGGCCCGTGCTGCGGTGATGCGACGTATGCGGCCATGTTACAGGCGGGATGTTTATGACTGCCTATTACAACGAGTTTGATCCATTCGCCGCGCAATGGCTGCGCAACCTGATTGATGCCGGTCATATTGCGCCGGGCGTCGTTGATGATCGGAGTATTGCAGATGTCACAGCATCAGACCTCACAGGATTCACACAATGTCATTTTTTCGCAGGAATCGGCGGATGGTCCTACGCCCTGCGCCTTGCCGGAATCCCCGACGATTTCCCATGCTGGACCGGCAGCCCGCCGTGTCAGCCGTTCAGCGTTGCCGGTAAACAGCTCGGGCAGCTCGATGAGCGACACCTCGCCCCAACGTTTATGCGACTCGTTGACCAGTGCCGGCCTCCAGTCCTGTTTGGCGAGCAGGTTGCGGCATCAATTGGAAAACACTGGCTCGATGATTTATTCACTGAGCTGGAAAGACAAGGTTACGCCTGCGGGGCGGCAGTACTGCCAGCGGCAAGCGTCGGTGCCCCGCACAAAAGGGATCGCCTTTTTTTTGGCGCGGCATTACTGGAACACGCCAGCAGCCTCGGACGGTTCAAGGGCGGGATCGGGAATAACAGAGCATATGACGGGCAGCAGTCTGCCGCAGTCGGCAAAAGCGGCAGCATGGCCGACGCCTACAGCAAACAATTCCACGGGCGCGGGAACTTCCGGGAGGGACGGCGGCTTGAATCTGCAAACTGCGGCTATGCTGGCGAATTTAAGCCCTATTCATCCTGGTTCGGAGTGTGCTGGCATCCCGATTGCCGAGACTCAGACAGGAATTACTGCGATTGCGACACTCGTGGCGCACCAGATGGATGGGAGTGGGATTCAGATGAGGGCTGGATCAGGTTGGGCGACGCCAGCAGCGCGCGATCACAAGTCGGGTGCGGCGAATCTGGAAAAGTCGCTATTTCGCAGGGATGGGAAGATGCGAAACGATTTAGTGGACTATCAAGCCTATCTGGCGTCATGGCCTACGGTGACCACGATCGACAATATTCAGGTTGCAGGAGAGGGCGCAGCGGCCAACCATCCTGCTCGCGGAACCACACTGGGAGGAATGGTGAGACTGACGCAGCCAGTGCGCATCACAGTTTCTGGTCAGATGCTGACTGGCTCGGATGCCGGGATGGGAAGTTCAGGCCAGTTGAATCCGGCTCATTCCCGCTGGTTGATGGGATTTCCAACATCATGGATGATTTACGCACCCTCGAAATATCTGTGATTAATGAGATCGAACATCATGCCAACACATGCAAAACCGACACCCGACAAATTTTGTCAGCATTGCGGGATGCGCTTCAACAGGAAGCGAGTAGGCAAACGCAACGATTTGGAATGTTATTCAAATTATATGCGCCGGAAATACTGCTCTCTTTCGTGCTCTGTATCAGCGCAGCATGCGAATCCCGCGCCAACGGCAGCTGCATCAAGGAAGCGAACAAGCAGCATTGTCGGGAACTCCTGCGAATGCTGCGGTTATGGGGAAAATTTAGTAGTTCACCACGTAGATGGGAATCCTATGAACCCAGCGCCCGAGAACTTGCAGACCCTTTGTTCACCTTGTCACTCATACTGGCACGCCATGTTGAGACGTATTGGCTTAAAACCCTCCAAGCGCATGCCGCGTCTAATCGAGTAGGAATGTTACGCGGCTTCGGTAACGCAATTGTGCCGCAGGTCGCTGCTGAATTTGTAACCGCTTTTATGGGGTGTCTGTGAGTAACCATTCTCGCGGACGCATCACCCCATCATCTCCACCGCTTTTTACCGGCGTAGCTCCTCAGTCGCCCGGTTTTTTCCCATGGAATAAACCATGCCAGGCAATTAACCCGCACGGCGGAGAATCACCATTATCCGCTGAGGAGTTCCACGAACGGCAACAGGCTGCAGTAAATGCACTGGTGCGAAGTGTTGCACTCAAAGAGCGCGAGGCCTGGCAGGTTGAGTGCAGCGAGTGGCATCTGTCCGCCAGCGGCATCCAGTCGCGCATCAATACGTTGCCGGTTTATCTCAGGCAGCCGCTACTGAATCAAATTGACTGGATTAGTCAGCGCCGACCAGTAGAGCAGCGCGATGCGTTTATTAGCAACACCATCCTCAGAACTGTTCAGCGTCTGGAGCGGGTTAGACAGGCGCATGCGGCCCGCAGCAGCTCAAACGAGCTGGGCGCGTACTGGTTCCGCCGCTGGTCACACCTCGCAGAACAGACGCGCCGGCAGGTTTTGACATGGGCTAACACTCTGGCCGCGCAGATCAGCGAAATGTTTTTCACGGAGTGTCGTGCGCTAAACACGCAGCTGGAGGAGATCGGCGACGACGCACTGCTGTGGCTCTACCGGCACCTGGGCCAGGAGGTGAGAGTGCTGCGTATTCGCCCGCCATACTGGCGATCGCTAAATAAGCGTTTTGATAAATTATTGTGCCTGTCTGCATTGGGCAGGCTGATGAGTGCTGATTGGTGGGGTCGACAGGTCTGGCGGCTGCGTAATGACTGGCGTGAGTGCCAGTTGCGTGCGATTGGGCAGATACATAAACGCCGCAATCCCTACGTTAGCCAGGACGCGCTATCTGCATGGCAGGAGCAGCGCCGCAAAAACCGGCAATTTATTGCCAGTCATGAGCTGGAGGATGAGGAGGGCAACGTTGCCTCATTAGAAGCGATGGCCCTAGCGAGTGTCAGCAATCCGGCAATCCGCCGTCATGAGTTGATGGCCCGCATGATGGGCGTAGAACAGGTGGCAATGTCACGCGGCGACGTCGGGCTGTTCCTGACAATTACCTGCCCCTCCAGATATCACAGCAACAACCACAGCGGGCACGCAAACCCCAAATGGGATGGGGCAACGCCGTCAGTTGCCCAAAAATACCTGTGCAGGGTTTGGGGCAGGGCAACCGCCAAACTGAAACGCAGCGATCTGCGCCCCTACGGGTTCCGCGTCGCAGAACCACATCACGACAGCACACCGCACTGGCATGTTCTGATTTTCCTGCCGCCTGATCAGGTAAAACCCGCACTCGAGATCCTGCGCGACTATTTCACGCGCGAAGATCGTGCGGAACTGGGGAAAAACACAGCGGCGCGGTTTAAAGCGAAAAAAATGGACCCTAAAAAAGGCAGCGCAACCGCCTATGTTGCTAAATACATTAGTAAAAATATCGACGGTTATGCGCTGGACGGCGAAACAGACAAAGAAACCGGCCGCCCGCTGCGTGAAACCGCGCGGCTTGCTATGGCCTGGGCGTCACAGCATCGCATCCGCCAGTTTCAGCCAGTGGGGCAACCGCCGGTCACGGTTTACCGTGAGCTGCGCAAGCTCAGTAATCAGCTGACCAGCATCATGATCAAAGCTGGAACATACAAACGCGGCGCATCACTGCTGCCTGATCCGGTTATGGATGCCATTGCGGCGGCGGCTGACGCGGGATGTTTTGCCACCTACATCCAGAAACAGGGTGGTGTGCTTATTCCGCGCGAGCGCTATGCCGTCCGCGTTGCCTATGAGGACAGCGAGGAGCCAAATGCCTACGGCGAGACAACGCGCAAAATCACGGGCGTCTGGTCGCCGCATATCGGCGAGGAATCGCGGCAATGCACGCGTCTGAAAACCTGGACGATTCGCAAAAAGCAGCCAGCAAAATCCGGCACCGCCTTTGGTTCTGGATCTTTTGATACTCAGGGCGGCCCCGCCGCCCCTTGGAGTTCTGTCAATAACTCTACGGGCGACCAAAAAAACATCAATCCCCGTGAGTTATCGACAGAGTTACCCGCCGAAAAATTGCGTGATCCAACGTCATTAACACGGCAGGAACGCCGCGCCGCGCTCAGAATCATGCGCAGCCGTTGCCGGGATGAGAAAAGATCGCAGATTTTAACGCTGGCGACCCCAGTTTCAGATGATTTAGCCGCTGCTGTGATCACCCTATGCGCAACGCAGGGTATGACCTACACGCCAGATCTATCAATGGCACTGATTAGAGGCGCTCGCATACGGCTCGATGATAATCGCGAAGTAATTTTGCGGAACGGCAACGAGCTGGAGATCAGGCAGGTTCGCCGCTGGTGCGGCTGCGGCTCTATGTTGAGTGTGTCGAATCCATCAATGGGCGCCGGCTGTTACCGCTGCGCCAGTTATGAGGCGCTGAATGAGTGGTTATAGAGATCCTGCCATCAGTTATCGCGTAAAAATGGTGCTCTGATATACTGTTTTTATATACAGTAAATGAGGTGTGTTATGCGTAAATTTTCAACTGGCGGTTATACGTTTTACATGTTGCAGCGTGGTGAACGTGCGCCTAATCCGCTTGATGATACGAGGTTTTGCGGTGCATATCTGATTTGGCCGATGCAGAGTGGCTTTTGGGATGTGCGGGCATTCAAGGATGGCGTATGGATTGAAGTTACTAATGAGTCATTCGAAACCGAAAATGCGGCTTTTAACTATGTTTATAAGAGATATTGTGATGAATACAATAAGCACTTACGCAATACGTCTTCTTGACTAATTTTAAGGAATCTTGGCAAAAATCATGTAGCATTTGTTAACTTAGATTAGCATTTTGTGAATGCCGGTTGCTCAGTTCGCATACGATCCTCTTCATTTGGATAGCATTCATAAATCGTCTAACGGACTGTATTAGTTGTAAATATGGCTACTCCATAGATTAAAGAGAGGGATACTTTGAAGATTGAATTTGATGATAAACCAGATGTTGAAATAATTAATAGAAATATTAAGGGAAATGTTATTTCTAATGTCATTATTTCATTAATATTTGTCAGTAGCTTTGGTTTGGTTCAATATATTGAAGAGCCATATAAATATTTACTCATAAGCCCATCATTTTATAACTACGAATATCTGACTTGGGTTTCTAGCGCTTGGATAGGCTTCCTAAGTATCCATGGCACTATAGCTGCTTTATCAATAACTTTTATGGGAATGTTCGTAGGGCAAGCTTCTTCTTTTTCTGAATATGGGTTTGAGTCATTAGCTAAGGCTCACTTACTAAGGAAATATAATTTTTTAGAATTTAGCATACAGTCTGTTTGTAATTTGCTATGTGGTATTTTTCTAATGTTAGTTGGGTGTGGGTTGATTGCCTACTTTGTTTCTGCGTTCATGTCTTTATATTTTATAATACAATATGCTTTAATGTATTATAGGCTATACAACCTCAATGAAAATCCAAGCTTAATAAGTGGGCTATTGATTGAGGCAATAAGAGAAACAGGCAATAGATACAATTTCATTGACGAAAGTAGAGGCAAGTTAAGCTCGGCTTTTGAAAGTTACTGTAAAAAATATGAATTCTTTAGTGCTAGTCAATCATTACATTACTGGGATGAGACATCCATAGCGTTAGACGTCTTCCCTGAGTCAAAAAATATTATTGTTATTGGATTCGATGCTGAGGTTTTTGAAAGGATAGCGGAGTCACTACTTTCTTTTGATTTAGGTGAAAGGCCAACCATTTGTTTTTATTTTTCATTCTTCTCTCCAGCTTCAAATTTTTCCATAAAAATAATCCCTCCTTCTAATTATTCTTTGACTAAAGATTACTGTCTTGATATTCAGGATAAATTAAAAAAGGGGATTGTGATTGATGAGGTTCCATATATATATGAGCATTTTAATCAGTTTGAAGATGCATTGATTAATAACATTAGAAACAGTTTGTTAAATGGTGATGAGTGGTCATTAGATTTTGGCGTAAAAGCTTTTTATGAGCTCACATCTTCGGTTAATTATATAAAAACATTGAGGGGTTTAGATCTATCAATAGGGTTGTCAAATAAAAAAGATATAATTAATCCATCACTTCTAGCTAGTTTCCTTGAAAAAATGGTTAATGAAGCTCTAGCAAGAAAAGATATACTTAAATCAATAAGTATTATGAGATCTTTTTTTGGTTTGGCTAGATATATTTTTAGCAAAAATAGTTATTCTGATTTTTATAAACTTGCAATTCGTCAGATTGAAATTAAAGTGAAGTATAGAGCTGAAGAATCTGACTTTGCATTCCTTGATCTTTACACATCTATCGTTATAGATAATTTAGTTAATGGGGATTATATAGCTTTTGAAAATGATACTAAGTTTGTAACGCGCAGCATAAGATATCTTGATTTACAAAATAATAATGATCGTGAATCTTTAAATGAAACGCAACGGAAGTATTTAAAATTCCTTTTTGAAGTTATAACTCTTCTTATTGTCCGAGCTGAACATCTTATTAAAGGCAAACAATATAATAAAGATGAGTTTGAAATTATAAAGAAATCATTAAAGGCATGGATAAATGCAAGATTCCTTGAGGATCTTTATTATAAAAGTGAAAGTTATGAGCTTTTGTTATCAATTCCTGATGAGTATTCTGCTTTTCGTCCTGAGGTTAGGTTGAGGGAGATTCCTGAGGACGAGGTGTCCTGGCATTCAATTTCAAATGATACTTATAAGATGATTGCTTTATTTCTAACGCAAGCTCCCTCAAATTCAAACAGGTTTAATCTGATTTTTCTCAAAAATATTAATAAAATTAAAGATTCTGGTCTTATGACAACACATAATCTAGAGTCAATATTAAGCTATTTGGAAAGTGAAGATTTTGATTCCTTATTAACTATCCTCAACAATCAACTGAATGAAACTGTTACGAATAATAAGAACTCCGTTTCGCAGAGGATAAAGCTCATAAAATCAGAGCTAAATTCTTTAATTATTCGTGATGTGATTTCAGCCGAATTAAATGAAGATTTGGTGGAAGAATATAGAAGGAAGCTCAAGGATTCCTTCACTAATGAATTTGAATTGATCGTATCTAAAAACTATATTTTACCTGTCGCTAGTGAAAGTTTAGATTTTAGGATGTTTAAATTTTTAATCAACAAGCGTGAAGTTATACCTCCTGTTGACCGGACGTCATATGGGATGAGTGTTAGTAATATCAGCAGCAATTTGATTTACAAGTGGGTGCGTACTGCTTTGGATTTTTTGAAGGATAGTGATTGTCATTTGAAAGAGATAGATAATATTGAAGAGCTAGGCGCGAAGAAGTTGATAAGCATAACATATATGACTGGCGATGATACAAACACTTATAAACATACTAGAGGGTTAAAGATGTTTGATGAGGTTGGCCATTTACAGTTAGGGGAGCCAGGGGTTTATTTTGTAGATTTAAATGAAAGCTTTGTCATTGAGCAGAGTGTTGATTTAATTGAGGTGGAAATTAAGAAAGTAGATGATCAAAATTTGGGTGAAGTTAGTGAATTCATGGCAGGCAATAATGATAATCCTTATTTGTATTCAGTTCTTAATGTGAAAATAAATGCTTCTGCAGTGCCTAGAGATAAAGTCTCCATATACTTTCTTTCGTTAGAGAAGTGCCGAATGAATAATGAAAGGCTAGAGAGGGAAGTTGGACAGCTATTTCAAAGTAGTCGCGGTAATGCAAGTGATGGCAGTATTTCTTAATTAAAATGAATAATTATTCATGTAACCTCATTATTTTCATGCAGACAAGATTGCGCATAAATATGCACAAGAATGCACAATTAATGAGGTTATGTTTTTGTACAACAGTCTCTGTTCTGGTGCGGCTTGACGGTGTTTTTCGACTGCACAAAAAACAGAGGCGTTTGCTGCGCGCAGGTGCGGGGGGGAAAGCCCGCGCAAAGGGGGGGGTGTCGGGGGGGGGTATGCTCAGATCGGGGTTTTGGGGTCGATTTGGTCAATCGTGCGGGGTTTTCGGGGTGGTGCCGGTGTCCGTCGGCATCAAAATATTGGCGCGCTCAGCGTGGCGCTGAGGCGGTTTAATGGTGTTTAGTTGGATGTTGTCGCGGGATGGCTGGAGGGTGGCCGGTCGGGTTGACCGGCAGATCATTCTATTTCGATTGCTCAAGCAGTGCGTAGGGGTTAAACCGGATCACCTCCTCGCCGAGCCATTCATTAACGTGTTTCAGCGCCTCCATGGTTGGGGTCAGCTCGTTGATGGCATAAACCCGCGCGGCTTTTTCAATGTCGCCGAATGATCCATTGCCGTCAGGCATGGCGCCCATCAGTTGCGGCGGCACCCGGTGCGCTGCCAGCATATCGTCACGGCTAACCCCCTTGATGTTTACAAACTCATCTTTCGCTGTGATCTGGCTGAACGGCAAAATCTGGACGCCATCTTTGCCGCCGCCGGGTGCGTGCAGCAGCAGGTTTTTGAACGCTCCGCGCCCACGCGCGCCGGTCAGCGTATTTTTAACCGCTTCCATGCTTTTATCATCAATCTGCCCCGCACCGACGTAGACAATGCAGCCCGCGTGCGATCCGTTGTCGTAGTA
>Ga0308167_1003827_pt1 | contig 11535 bp, 8 predicted proteins | sample PhyCR1_2_FD_202138 | JGI IMG/M metagenome (GOLD analysis project Ga0308167, IMG submission 202138) | Phyllosphere microbial communities from UC Gill Tract Community Farm, Albany, California, United States - DLSLRC.R1 | ecosystem: Host-associated > Plants > Phyllosphere > Unclassified | place... | reverse complement strand
GGGTGTGGAGTCCCACCAGTCGTTCATGCCCCGGTACAGGCGCACCGGCTGCCCGAGTTCGATGTGAAAGCCGGTCTTCATCTCGGCGAGCATGTCTTCGTGCTCCGTCGCCTGAATGCTTGAGCTGATCGTGCCGAGGCGTTGCCAGCGGCCGTCGGTCCGGCTCCGGTTCTCGGTACAGTCTGGGCGAGTTGCGGGGAGTCGCATCCACTGCCAGCCGCCGAGGCGCTCGGGCAGGTCCACGAGGATGCGAGTGCCGTGCTCGGTCGTGAGCTCCCAGATATGACTCCAGCGGAGCACGACGACCGCGCCAGGAGTGGCGTCACTGCTCACCATGCCGCTTTTTCCGCTTGCCGCAGTTCTGTCAGCACGTCGACCAGCAGTGGCTCGAGGCGGGCGATCGCTGCTCGCTCGTCGTCCGCCGGATTGCGCTGCAGGAGACTCCTGTGCCGCTGGGTCGGGAGGGTCGCAACGTCTTTCGGCGTGCGGCTTCGCCGGAGCAACACGGTCTCAAGTCCGAGGATGAATCCGACAGTCCGCTCGAACGACTCCGAACCGATGTACATGCCCGGGCGGCGAACGAAGCCTCGAGCGAACTCCTTCGGGGTAGTCCGGTCGACCATGATGTGGTCGGTCTCGGATCGACCGGCGCTCTGGTCAGTGTGCATACAGTCCGCCCGCCTTTCGTTCCTTGGAATCTCGTCGCGCCCCATCCATCGCATTGCGCGAGTGCGTCGGAGGGACTCCGGCCGCGACGATGCCGGAGGTCTTGAAGCCTCGCCACGAACATGAACCACCGGTGTGATACGACGATCATAGGCGGAATCGATAGCTTCCTGGAAGCTATAAGTACCTGGAACTTATAGGTACCTAACCGGAACGCTTGGATGGTGGTCAAACCCCTCAGATCGGTACTCGGCGCGCAGGTACGCGAGATTCGCCGATTGCGAGGGTTCACCCAGGAAGCGCTTGCCGCTGAGCTCGGCGTGAGTCCGCGCTACCTCGCCGGGATCGAACGCGGCGAGCGGAACCTGACGCTCGACTCGGTGGATGCACTGGCGGGTCAACTGGGTGTCGAGAGCGTGTCGCTTCTGAGCAAGTAGATCCGTAATTTCGCACGGCCGGATCGTGCTGGATCTGTGCCGTGAACATCCGGGTCGACGCCGCTGCCTCGCCGTTCAACGAGGTAGCTGGACTGACCTGCGTAGACGTCGCACCTGGGTCGGAGGGTACCGATAGCATGTGCGCATGGGTGAGGAGCGGGAGCCAGGCGTCAAGCGCGTCCGTCTCACTGGTGCGCGCTTCGAAGGCGGCCGCCTCCCAGTCGACTCCCTGATTGAGCTTCAGAAGTATCAAGAGGTCGTCCGTATCGCGGCCGCGGCGGAGTGGCGTCAAGCGCACCCGGACGACAAGCTCCCTATGGACTTCGAGGAGTCCGTGAGCCTGACGATCGATCGGATCGACGACGGCAGCGCCGACGTGTTCCTGATCTTCGAGCAGACCGCGATCTACGCCGAGTATCAGGCCGAGGCCCAGGACGCAGCGGATGCGATCATCGTTGCGGCGTACTCGGATGCACCGATTCCGGAGCTTCCTTCCCTCACGCCGAAAGAGGACGTGCAGTTCCGGGAAACCGTAGCCGGCATCGGGGCCACCCTGCTTCCGGGACAGAGCATCGAGTTCTACCCCGACGGTTCTGACATGAGCCCGGTGTCGATCACGATCGCGACGCACAAAGAGGCGGTCGAGCGTCTGTCAGGCGTCGACGATTTCCTGGTCGCCCCTGACGAAGGCGCGAAGGAACCGGGCCTCCAGGTTGCCGAGGAAAGCCTCGTAGGTCGCGTGACAGCGCTTGATGCCGACAGGATGCGGTTCACGCTGACCCTCGGGGACGGCGAAGAGGTGCACGGCTTCTACAAGACGCAGCCGGCTCTCCTCGAGGACTTCCGCAAGCTGGTGAACTCGACGGCCGAGGGGCCGCTCACGCGGATCACCGGCGACCTCCAGACCAGGGCCGGCCAGATCTTCCGCTTCCGGGAGACATCTACGGTCGAACAGGTGCAGTTCGACAACACGGCCTGGGGTGCTCGTCTCGCGGAGTTCGCTGCTCTGCGCTCGGGTTGGGACGGCGGCACGGCCGAGCAGATCACCTCGACCGCGCTCGATGCCGCTCAGAAGCTCTTGCAGGGGATCGATCGCGCGCAGATTGAACGACCGGGCGTGTTCCCGACCGACGAAGGCGGCGTACTCATCGAGTGGTCGAAGACTTCTGGCGTACGGAGCATTGAGATCCTTGCCGATGGCAACTTCGAAATGTTCTCCCTGAGCCGCGGTGAAAAAAACGGCGAACACTCCGAGACACGCGACTTGACGAACGCCATCGCTTTCGCCGGGGCGGGCAACGCATGATCGCCGATCTCGAGTTGCTCGAGGGCGAGCAGTTGATGAGCACCGCTGAAGAACTGGTCTTTCGACAAATCGCGCCGCACATGCTCAGCGATGACGGCAAGATCGCAACGACCGCCTTCGGGCCTAATACGTCCGACGACAACAAACCGTCCTACTCGCGCTCATCGCTGGTTTCGGCGCAAGAGGCTCGCGACTGGCACACGCAGAACGCTTCAAGCCTTTCTCTTGGGGTCTGGGGCGTCACGGTCGGCGAGGTCATCGCCTCCGAGAGGCATGTCGTGGACGACTCAGCGTGCCCGGTACCGGAGGGCAAGAAGCGTGCGCCAGGGCACTGTTTCGTCGACTTCCGCGGGCTGTCCCGCCCGGCGCGGAAAGAGCTTCGGGCCCGTCTTCACATGCACGCCATGGAACGAGGCGAGATCCCCACAGAATCCACGACAGAGGACGGCCAGCTCTTCGCATAGGCCCGTGGGAGAGTGCGTGACGCAGTGCAACCGAGCGACGCGCTTCAATTGGGCCACCAGCCGCGACATGGCCGCTACATTCGTCGGCGAGCAGCATCGTTAGCTGCGGCACGTCCGAACTCGGGCTCGTGTCCACCGCGGGGGACGTCGTAGCTGACCGATAACGTTGGATGCGAGGGTCGGGACGTGTGTCTGGGCTCAAGCCGCCGACCCACCAGGGCTCTTCTCGAAGGACGCACTCATTGCCGAACAACGCGATTGATCACGGGCGGATAGCGTCGCTCATCTGGGGCGTCGCCGATGACGTGCTGCGAGACCTCTACGTCCGGGGCAAGTACCGCGATGTGATCCTCCCGTTCACGGTGCTGCGCCGACTCGACAGCGTGCTCGGCCCGACGCGCGACGCGGTGATGGCGATGAAGAAGATGCTCGACGACGCAGGCATCGCCGATCAAGACGCCCCTCTCAGAGACGCAGCCAAGCAGGACTTCTACAACACGTCCGGGTTCTCGCTGCAGGAATTGCGGCACACATCGAACTCGACGCGGCTGAGGCAGAACTTCGAGGCGTACCTCGATGGATTCTCGCCCAACGTGCAGGACATCATCGACAACTTCGAGTTCCGCAATCAGCTGCCAAGGCTGACCAAGGCCGATGCTCTCGGCGCGTTGATCGAAAAGTTCCTCGCTCCCGGTCTTGACCTCTCACCGAGAGGCCTCGACAACCACGGGATGGGCACCGTCTTCGAGGAGCTCGTGCGCCGCTTCAACGAGGAGAACAACGAGGAGGCCGGTGAGCACTGGACTCCCCGCGACGCGGTGCGCCTGATGACCCGGCTCATGTTCGAGCCGATCGCTGACGAGATCCCATCGGGGACGTATCGTCTCTACGACGGTGCGATGGGCACCGGCGGCATGCTCACCGTCGCCGAGGAGACGCTGAAGCACCTGACCGAGGCGTCCGGTAAGAGGGTGTCCACTCACCTGTACGGGCAGGAGATCAACGCCGAGACGTACGCCATCGCGAAGGCAGACCTGATCCTCAAGGGCGACGGCAAGGCGGCCGACAACATCGTCGGCGGCCCGGAGTACTCGACCCTCTCGAACGACGCGTTCGCCGGCCAGGAGTTCGACTTCATGCTCTCGAACCCGCCGTACGGGAAGAGCTGGAAGACCGACCAGGACCGGCTCGGCGGGGCGAAGAAGATCATCGACCCTCGCTTCATCGTCGCGCACAACGGCGACAGCGAGTACTCGCTCGTCACCCGCAGTAGCGACGGGCAGCTGATGTTCCTGGCGAACCTGATCTCCAAGATGAAGCAGGAGACCGAGCTGGGAACTCGGATCGCCTCCGTCCACAACGGATCCTCACTGTTCACCGGTGATGCGGGGCAGGGCGAGAGCAACATACGTCGCTGGATCATCGAGAACGACTGGCTCGAGGCGATCGTCGCGCTGCCTCTCAAGATGTTCTACAACACCGGGATTGCGACCTACGTGTGGGTGCTCTCCAATCGCAAGGAGCAGCGCCGTAAGGGCAAGGTGCAGCTCATCGACGCGACCGGCTGGTCCACGCCGCTGCGCAAGAATCTCGGGGAGAAGGGCGTCGAAGTCAGCACGAAGGACGCTGACAAGGTCCTCGAAGCGTTCATGGCATTCGACCAATATGAGGACACCGAGCGATCCAAGGTGTTCGACGATGCCGACTTCGGTTACCAGAAGATCACCGTCGAGCGTCCACTCCGCATCGCCGGCGTGGATCCGAACCGTGTGTACACGGCGAAGGAGATCAAGCAGCTCAAGGAGGAGGGCCTGCGCGACGAGACCGCGCCAGCGGTGATCAAGAAGGCGCTTCCATACGCTGCGGTTGCTGACGTGCTGCATGGCCGGTACGAAGCGGTCATCGACGGGCGAACCCGCGTGGTCGAGTACGAGCCCGACACCGAACTACGAGACACCGAACAGGTGCCGTTGACCGAGCCGGCTGGCGACTGCGCCGATGGCGTGGAAGCGTTCTTCCGTCGCGAGGTGTTGCCGTACGCATCGGATGCATGGATCGACGAGTCGAAGACGAAGATCGGCTACGAGATTTCCTTCACACGTCACTTCTACAAGCCCGCACCGATGCGCACGCTGGCCGAGATCCAGGCCGACATCCGCGCGCTCGAAGCCGAGACGGACGACCTGATCGCCGAGATCGCAGGGGGCGAAGCGTGAGCGAGCGCGCGAACAGCATCGACGGGGTTGCCAAGACGATCGCCGAGATCCTGAAGGACAAGAAGTACTCGATCGACTATTACCAGCGCGAGTACAAATGGGAGACGAAGCAACTCGCGGAACTGGTCACAGACCTCACCGCGAAGTTCCTGCAGCTCTACACCCCGGACCACAAACGCACCGTGGTCGGGGGATACCCCGGCTACTACCTCGGGTCGATCATCATCTCGCAGAAGGGCAACCAGCCGTTCGTCGTCGACGGTCAGCAGCGACTCACTACTCTCACGCTGCTCCTCACATATTTGCGTCGCCTGCAGAGCGATCTCGGTACTCCCGAGGTGAAGATCGACGAGCTGATCTACTCCGAGTCGTACGGCGAGAAGTCGTTCAACCTCGATGTGGTCGATCGCAACGACTGCATGCAGGGTCTGTTCGAGCATGGTGAGTACGAAGCCCCACCAGAGTCCGTCGAGTCCGTGCACACGCTCGTCGCGCGATACAGCGAGATCGACGGGCTTTTCCCAGACGAGCTCAAAGGCGAGGCTCTGCCGTACTTCATCGACTGGCTCAAGGATCGGGTCCAGATCGTCCAGATCACGGCTTACAACGACGACGACGCTTACGCGATCTTCGAGACGATGAACGACCGCGGACTCAAGCTCACCCCGGCCGACATGCTCAAGGGCTACCTGCTGGCGAACATCGACGACGGCATGCCGCGCGCAAAGGCCAACGACCTCTGGCGGTCCTGGATGCGCCGACTTGATGATCTCGGAGAGAGCCTCAGCTCGGACTTCCTGAAAACCTGGTTGCGTAGCCAATACTCGACCAAGATCCGTGAGCGCAAAAAGGATGCGAAGCCACAGGACTGGGACCGAATCGGCACTGAGTTCCACCGATGGCTCCGCGGAGACTCGAAGCGCATCGGACTTACATCCTCCGACGCGTTCGGCACCTTCGTCACACGTGACCTTGACTTCTACGCTCGCCAGTACGAGCGCCTGACCCAGGCCGAGGTAACGTTCGATCCGTCGAGTCCACTGCGGTTCATCCGGTTCAACGCCGACCATCGCTTCACGCTGCAGGATCAGATGCTGCTTGCTCCGCTACGCATCGACGATGACGCCGCGAGCGTCGATACCAAGCTCGAGATCGTCAGCCGCTTCATCGACATCCTGCTGGCATGGCGTGTATGGAACTTCCGTGCCACGGACTACTCGACCATGCAGTACGGCATGACAGCTCTCATGTTCCGCATCCGCGGACTCAGCAGCACAGAGCTTGCACGTGAGTTGCATCGCTACCTGCTGAACGAGAACGAGACGTTTGACTCCAACGACGACCTCCTCGTGCACCAGCAAAACCGTGGACAACTGCACAAGATCCTCGCTCGCCTCACCGACTACGTCACCACGCAGTCCGGGCAGGCATCGAACTACGTGGAGCTCACCGGCGGCACCGGCGTGAAGTACGAAGTCGAGCACATCTGGGCGAACCACCCCGGGCGTCACACCGACGAGTTCGCTCACGAAACCGACTTCGCCCGCCACCGCAACCGCATCGGAGACCTGCTGCTCCTGCCGAAGCAGCACAACGGCAGCTACAACGACGACACCTACGAGCAAAAGCGGCCTCGCTACTTCTCACAGAACGTCCTGGCGGCATCTCTCGATCCGCAAGCGTATGAGAAGAACCCAGGGTTCGTTCGATTCGTGCGAAACAGCGGGCTCGACTTCCGTGCGTACGACGCGTTCACCGCAGCGTCGGTCACCGAGCGAGGGGACCTGTACCGAGCTATCGCCAAGCAGGTGTGGAACCCCGAGGATCTTCTTCGCGTCGCCGGGATCTCGGAGGTCGAGTGATGGCGGGAGGAATATTCGCGCTACCGCGAGTGGACCGGCGTCGGGACGACTGGTCAGTTCGCTCATTGCGCTCGATTCTCCGATCTCGGAGTGAACGAAATCGTCCGGAGTTGCCGTTGCTTACGGTCGCTCGTGAGCGTGGGGTCTTCGTGCGTTCGGTTGACGACGCGAACCACAATTCGATCCCAGATGACCTCAGTAACTACAAGGTTGCCCGCGCTGGCGACCTCGTCATCAATAAGATGAAGGCATGGCAGGGATCCCTCGGACTGGCCCCGATCGACGGAATCGTGAGCCCCGCCTACTTCGTCTTCCATGCTGATTTCGCAGTCCCTCAGTTCGGTGAGTATCTCCTGCGTAGCAAGCCGTACGTGGCGAAGTTCGGAGCGGCGTCGGACGGGGTCCGGATCGGGCAGTGGGATCTCAACATCCCGCGCATGCGCAGCATCGAAGTGTATTTGCCCCCGGCAGACGAGCAGGCGGCAATCGTGAAGTACCTCGCCCACGCGAACGCCCGCATCGATAAGGCCATCGCCGCCAAGCGCCGCCTCGTCTCCCTTATTGAGGAACAAGGAAATACCCATCGGGCGATGTTGTTGAGTGAGCTGGGTTCGCCGCAGCGGCTGGCAACCACGCTTTGGGAGGGCCCCACGAATGGCGTTTCGCCGGAGGTCTCGCAATCTGGAAACTTGAAGACGTTCAGCATCTCGGTAGTTCGCAATGGTGTTGTTGACGTCCGCGAGTCAGATGTCAAGTATGTCGATCACTCAGATGTGCCCAACGTCGCGAAATATGAACTAAGAACTGGCGATGTTTTAATGGTGCGTGGCAACGGAAACATCAAGCTTGTTGGTCGCGCGGCTCTCGTTTCCGCTGACATTCCGGACTATATCTATCCAGACTTGCTGATGCGACTTCGATTTCGGCCCAATGTAGACCCCAGTTTCATGGTCGCAGTTCTGAACTCTCCATGGGTTCGGGCGCAGATCGAAAACAAGGCCCGAACGGCTGTTGGATCATACAAGCTGAGTGGGGCAGATATTCGTGGATTGCGAGTTTCGGTACCAGAATTCCGGATCCAAAGGCGGATCGTTCACGAGCTTGATGAATTCAACGCAACTGGGTCCCAGATCGTAGACAGACTTGAAGCGGAAGTCACTCTCCTCCAGGAGTTCCGTGCCCGGCTCGTTGCCGACGTTGTGACTGGCCAGGTTGACGTTCGAGGGATTGCGGCGACACTGCCTGACACCCTCAAGTCTCTGGAGAACTCGATCTCGGAGTTCGATGATGATCTCGAGGAAGCACTGAGCGAAGGCGAGGAATGAGCATGCAGCGACTCAACGAGGAGAGCTTGGAGACGCTCATCGTCTCTCAGATGAGCGAAGGTGGCTGGGTCGAAGGTGCGCCGTCCGACTATGTCGCGTCGTATGCGCTCGATCTTGGCCAGTTCGCCGCGTTCATCGCGGCAACCCAGCCTGCCCTCGTCGAGCCGCTCGGCCTCACAGCGGACACGTCTACGCGTCACAAGTTCCTCGCAAGACTCCAGGGAGAGATCACGCGGCGTGGCGTCGTCCATGTGTTGCGCAACGGAGTCGACCACCACGGCCTCCACATCGATCTGTACTACCCAACCCCTGTGGACGGGAACGCGAAGGCGGTTGAGCTGTTTGGCGCGAATCGGTTCGTGATCACGAGGCAAGTGCACCACAGCGTCAGCAACAGCGGTGATGCCGTCGACCTCGTCGCGTTCGTCAACGGTCTGCCAATCTTCACGTTTGAACTGAAGAACAACATCACGAACCAGACCGTCGAAGACGCGGTGCAGCAGTATCAGCGCGACCGTGACCCGCGCGAGCCGCTGTTCGCGTTCAGTCGGACGATCGCGCACTTCGCGCTCGACGACCAGCGTGCCCGGTTCTGCACCGAGCTCAAGGGCGCGTCGTCTTGGTTCCTCCCCTTCGATCAGGGGTTCAAAGACGGTGCAGGCAACCCGCCGAACCCTGATGGGGTCATGACCGACTACCTGTGGCGGCGCGTGCTCGCCCCGTCGAGCCTTGCGGGGATCATCGAGAACTACGCACAGGTCGTGATCGAGAAGAACCCGAAGACCGGCAAGAAGGTGTCGAAGGCGATCTTCCCTCGCTATCACCAGCTTGACGTGGTCCGTCGCCTCCTTGCTGACGTCGAAGTGAACGGGGCAGGTCGCCGTTACCTCATCCAGCACTCGGCAGGCAGCGGTAAGTCGAACTCGATCGCGTGGTTGACCCACCAGCTCACCGAAGCCACACACGAGGGTCGTATCGCGTTCGACTCGATCATCGTCGTGACGGACCGCATCATTCTCGACAACCAGCTCACGCAGACGATCAAGTCGTTCTTGCAGGTGGGGTCGACCCTCGTCCACGCCGACCGGTCCGGAGACCTGCGGCGGGCGATCACGGCGGGCAAGAAGATCATCGTCACCACGGTGCAGAAGTTTCCGTACATCCTGGACGACATCGGAGCCGATCACCGCGACCGTACCTTCGCGATCGTGATCGACGAGGCGCACTCGTCCCAGGGGTCGAAGACCTCCGCCGCGGTCTCTCGGGCTCTCGCCGGCGTCGATGACGTCGAAGAGGACACCGTCGAGGATCGGATCAACCAGATCATCGAGGGCAAGAAGTTGCTGACAAACGCGAGCTACTTCGCGTTCACCGCGACACCCAAGAACAAGACCCTCGAGATGTTCGGTGAGCCGGTTCCCAACGCTGAGGGCGGGACCGGCTTCCGGCCGTTCCACTCCTACACGATGAAGCAGGCCATCCAGGAGGGCTTCATCGTCGACGTGCTCTCCAACTACACGCCTGTGGGCAGCTACTACAAGCTCATGCAGACAGTCGAGGACGACCCCGAGTTCGATGCGAAGCGCGCCTCGAAGAAGCTTCGTGCGTACGTCGAGGGAAACGAGCATGCGATCGGGCAGAAGGCCAGCATCATGGTCGAGCACTTCCTCGCCCAAGTAGTCGCGAAGCGGAAGATTGGCGGCCAGGCGCGGGCAATGGTCGTGACCTCGTCGATCGCACGATGCATCGAGTACTTCCACGCGATCCGTAAAGCACTCGCCGCGCGGAAGAGCCCGTACCGGGTGATCGTCGCGTTCTCCGGCGAACACGAGTACAAGGGCATGAAGGTCACCGAGGCGAGCTTGAACGGCTTCCCCTCCAACGCGATCGCAGAACAAGTGAAGACTGAACCGCACCGGATCCTCGTCGTCGCGAACAAGTTTCAGACTGGCTACGACGAGCCTCTCCTGCACACGATGTACGTCGACAAGACGCTCTCCGGGGTGCTGGCTGTGCAGACACTGTCACGACTCAACCGAGCGCACCCCGCCAAACACGACACGTTCGTGCTCGACTTCGCCAACGACGCTGATGACATCCAGCGCGCGTTCGAGCCGTACTATCGCACCACGGTACTGGCCGAGGAGACCGACGCGAACAAGCTGCACGACCTGGTCCACGATCTCGATGCCTTCGGTGTCTACACGCTCGAACAGGTGGATGAGTTCGTCGCCCGATACCTGGCGGGGGAGAGCCGTGACAAGCTCGACCCGCTGCTCGATGTCAGCGTGGCCGAATACATCGAGATGCCCGAAGAAGACGATCAGGTGATGTTCAAGGGCAACGCCAAGGCGTTCCTGCGCACCTACAACTTCCTCTCCACGGTCCTGCCCTATGGGAGCAGTGAGTGGGAGAAGCGTTCGATCTTCCTCGATCACTTGGTGCCGAAGCTGCCTGCGCCCAAGGAGGAAGACCTCTCGGCCGGAATCCTGGAGAACATCGACCTGGAGTCGTATCGGGCTGAGAAGCTCAACGCGATGAAGATCGTGCTCGACGACGAGGACGGCTCGCTCGACCCAGTCCCGGCCGCCGGCGGAGGCCATCGCGCCGATCCCGAACTCGAGAGGCTCTCGGCGATCGTCAGGAGCTTCAATGACCACTTCGGCAACATCGAGTGGAACGATGCCGACCGTGTCGAGCGGTTCATCACCGAGGAGATACCGCGTCTCGTCTCTGAGGACGAGGCCTACCGGAACGCGCAGGCCAACGACGATCCCGTGAATGCCCGTGTGGAGAGTGATCGTGCGCTCAGTCAGGTGATGCTGCGCCTCATCGCCGACGACACTCAGCTATTCAAGGAGTTCCAGGACAACAGCAGCTTCAAGCAGTGGCTCGCCGAGGCCGTGTTCAACAGGACCTACCGGAAGAGTGCATGAGTATTGACATCCTCAGAGTGAGATGATGGGGCTCATTGCGAGTAGCAGCACCGACTGTTCGCTCGGTCAACGCGACGCAGCCCGCTGAGGCGTTGAGCCTCCAAAAAGGTTGGTAAGCGTGGGCACGTGGTGGAGTTCCGCTTCAACAACTGACCCTCCGGCTCGGGGGCGAGCGCCACTCATCTACTCTCAAGCATGAGCCAAACGGATTCCCCGCCCACCGGCACCACCTCCGGCACCCCCGCACTGCTGCGCCTCGGCGTCCTGGCCACCTCGCGCAAGCCCGACGAGCGGCGCCTGCCGATCCACCCCGCCCACCTCGA
>Ga0308167_1003825_pt1 | contig 11537 bp, 15 predicted proteins | sample PhyCR1_2_FD_202138 | JGI IMG/M metagenome (GOLD analysis project Ga0308167, IMG submission 202138) | Phyllosphere microbial communities from UC Gill Tract Community Farm, Albany, California, United States - DLSLRC.R1 | ecosystem: Host-associated > Plants > Phyllosphere > Unclassified | place... | reverse complement strand
AGCCGGCGCCGGTAGGCGACAATCACGACGAGCAGCGGCAACATCAGATAAAACCGTAAGGCGGCGCTGTAGATCCAGTGTCCCCCGCTCCCTTGCATCGATTGATTCAGGATGAAGGTGACGGCAAAAAATATCGCCGCCAAAATCCCGATTATGATGGGTCGCATGGCGTGTCCTCCTCTAAAGAAGCAATCAGATGGCGCCCGAGACCGTTCCAGTTGTGTTCCGTCGCACGGACAAGGTCTTCAATCCTGCCGTTTTGACAGGCTTCGATGATCGTTCGATGATCCGTGACCGAGTCATGCCCGTGACGGCTGAACTGGGCATACTCGAGCCGGCGGATCAGCGGTGTCAGACGGTTCAGTGTTTCCGTCAGTTGATCGTTTTGACTCCGTTCGAGGAACAGACCATGAAAGGCATCATCCAGTCGAAGGGCCGACTCCGCGTCCTGACGATCAATCGCTTCTTCAAATGTTTTCTCGATCTCAATCAATTGTTCGATGTCTGTTGCTTGCATCAACGGGAATGCCAGGCGTGCCGCCAACGCATGAAGCGTCGCGACAATCGGAAACGTCTGGCGGGTTTGTGTCGCATCAAGTAGCGTGACGTTCGTCCGCGAGCCGCGTTTCATCGCGACCAGTCCCTCCTCCTCCAGTTTTTTCAGCGCTTCGCGGACCGGTGTCCGGCTGACGCCAAACGCTTCCGCAAGCTCCTGGTCGTTCAGCTTTTGACCCGGTGCAAGCGTCAAGGTAATGATTTGCTGTTGCAGTCGTTGATACACTTCTTCACTTAACGAGAGTCGTTTAATCGGTTGAGTTTTCATAAAACTAATATATTACATATCAATTCCGGCTGTATAGTCTTTTTTCCCAAAAAAATGAAGCAACCAAAATCAGTTGCATTCTAAAGGCGTGCTCTGTTTCTTATGCCGCAAGCGGTCGTTTCAAATGACTGAGATCATGCCGCTTAAGCAGCAGCTGAATCAGAATCGCCAAGGCAACAAACACTTGCGTCACGAGATTCGGGATCGCGAGATTCACATTCAGAACATCCGCGGCGATACTTGAAAAATCCCACAAGGTGTGGAAAAAGATCAACGGCCACAGATTGTTGAGCTTCAGTGCAATCAAGGCAAAAAACAATCCGAACAAAAACGTATTGCCGAGTTGAAAAATCATCGCACTTACCGGAATGAATGCAATCAAATTCAAGAGATGAAACGACGAGCACGACTTGATACAACACGATCAACAAAATCGGAATGTACCAGACGAGTCCCCGGATTTTTAACGGGGAGAAACCGACGGTTGCAAACGAACTGTTGCGACGGATGAACCAAACTAAAAAGACTGCGGTCAAGATTTCACCAAAAATCGCAATCCGCAACAATTCCGGATCCCCGTAGTAGATGCCGAACCCAAATGCCGAGACGGCCATGACAAGCGCCATGATCAAAAAGACGACGGCTGCCGAGATGATGATCGTCCGTTTTTCCACCTTTGTCCCCTCCTTACATGAGTGACTGGTTTTCCGCTCCTTTTACCTTTTATTTACCTCGTTCCCGTAAACATAATCCTGACTTTCCTCATTACCTTGCAATGCATGATAGCATGACGTACAATTACCTTGTATTACATGATAGTGAAACGAGGAATGGCGATGTCATCAACCCAAATGTTAAAAGGCATTCTTGACGGTTGTCTCCTCGCCTTGATTGCCGAGGAAGAAGTATATGGTTATGAACTGGCAACAAAACTCGCCGCCCACGGTTTTGCGGACGTCAGTGAAGGGACGATCTATCCGTTGTTGATGCGGATGCAAAAACGGGGTTGGATTGAAGCGACGCAACGGGTCTCACCGAGCGGACCAAAACGAAAGTATTATGCCATCACCCGCACCGGACGCGAGGAACTGGTAGCGTTCACGACGCGCTGGCAGCAACTGGCGGCGAGCGTACAGCAAATTTTAAAGGAGGACTCCTGAATGCAGACGTTATCTGACGAATCAAGACGGTTTCTAGAAGATTTAACACTCTACTTGCTCGCCTCCGGAAAAAACGAACAGGCGACGCAAGACATCGTTACCGAACTCGAGGATCATTTACAGGAAGCCGAGGCGGACGGTAAGTCGGTTGCGGCCATCACCGGTGACAGTCCGGCCGCCTATATTCAATCCATTGCCTCAGAGATGACGACCGATTACCGCGAATCGTTTTGGCTGCTGTTTCAAATTCTCGCAGGCGTCTTCAGTTTTCTGTTGTTTCAAGACTTGCTCGACGGACCGTTGTCCTACAGTCTGTACTTTTTAGTCGGCTTCATCATCTTGATCAGTTCTTTGCTGATCGTTTTGAGTCGATGTTTACGCTACAGCGCGACGCACACTCCTTCGAAACGTCCATTCCTGGTGTTTGGTCTGTCCACAGGCGTAATCTTCTTGTTGCTGATGGGACTGTTTTTAACCGACTCACAGGTCACGTCACCGACGATTCACTTTTCCTGGTTGACCAGTTCGATCATTGGTCTCAGCGCCTTCCTCCTCATCGGATACAGTGCGTACCGGGCGAAGACCTGGATCTTGCCACTTGGGCTCCTGGCTTATTTGTTACCGCAATTTTTCCTGCGTTATCAGCTCGATTGGTCCGCTTTATCCGCTGTCGGTGTCGGCTATATCTGCGGTTCTATTTTGATGACCGGACTATTTTTTTACGAAAAAAAATCCAAAAAAACGAATCAGACTTGAATCGTTTACCAAACAGATCGGAGATGGAACATTGAATATTTGGGATCAAGAAGACGATTATGGCATTCTCGCGCCCTTATCAGAACAGGACATCCAACAAATCGAGCATGAACTGCAGATTACATTTCCTGAAAGTTTTCTCAGCGTATTAAGAAAGCAGAACGGGGGTTGTCTCTTGTATAACGCTGTCTCGGTAGATTTTGAAAATACGTGGTCGGAACCTGGAGAAGCCAGTTACTTACCCATTCGGTACCTCGAAGGTCTCAGCTACGACTCGTTCACCGAGTCGACTAAACTTGTTTTTCCGGAATGGGGCATCACAGGGAAACATGTCACTATCGGTGACGGTGAAGGAATCTATATTTACTACTTAAACTTTGATCAACAGGATAATAATCCGTCCGTGTGGTACCTTGACACTTCCGATGAATCCACACGCGAAGTGGCTCCAACCTTTCAAGATTTTCTGTCCCGGTGGATGATTCAAGAACCAGACTTAGAACCACTTGATTTAGAGGCGTTTTATGCCAGTTATCCTTCGATGGAAGAAATTAATCTTTCTATTCAAAGTGAGGATATCGATACCGTCTTATATGCATTCGGTAGTTGGATGACGATTGGTTTGGAACAAGAACGGTTAGTCCACGAAATGATGAAACGAATTAACACGACGACGGATCCGGACCTCCTTGACTTCTTCGCCCAAAGTTTGACGAATTTAGTGTTGAATACAGGGGCGGACGTTTACGTTTCCAATGAACAATTGGCAAGACTCCTGGAATCAAAAGGAGTTGATTCCGATTTAAATGTTTACATCAACTGGTTACGCGCTGAAGATTAACATTCATTCCGGGAGGTCTACATCATGTCTGAAACCTTTTTGTTTTTGATCATTATCGCTTCTCTGACCATTTGGATCAGCCTGTCAAAAGAAGTATCTAAATCATCTCAAGATTTTAACCGTCCCAAAATGCTGACCTTATTGACCGCCGGATCAATCTCTACGATTATTTTAATCATTGCGCTTGTACAGCCATGACAGCCGTCTGATGTGAAAAACTGTCTTCACAACACGACAGAAATTGAGGTGCTTCAGTATGAAGATTAAAACGTTTCTCCTCGGCTTCATCAGCGTCTATCTTTTGCTGAGCGTTCCTGCACTCTTAGGCATCGGGTCTGTCATCGACTGGGTCCCGGAAGCAACTTTCGCTCAAAAATTTAATGGAATCGTAATCGACGGTCTGACGCGTCACGCTCTGATTAAAAGTGTCCTGGCTACAATCATCAGTCTGTCCGTAAGCCTGTTGTTCTTTAAATACAGGTTCCGTAAAAGACGGTGACGGGACGCCTGTTTCCTTTCCAACGATTTTTTCCAAAAACAAGACGTCCCTCTTTCGAGAAGGACGTCTGTTACTGTTTTATGTGATGCTGCTCGACTGTGCTTCATACCGTTCCCGTGTCCAGCGGTACAGCCGGCTCGTCACGGTCCGCCCGTCAATCCGTTCCATGACGAACGGTCGGTCCAACACATGTTCAAATCCCAGTTTTTCGACGACCCGGCGTGACGGACTGTTAAAGTCAAAATGCGCACACCAGACAAGATCGACTTTCATCGTCTCAAATGCCACTGCGAGGGCGGTCCGGACGATTTCCGGCATCCGTCCCTGCCCCCAGTAGTCGGGATGAAGGACAAATCCGAACTCGACCTGCTTCAAGTCGGCCAGTTCCTTGACCGGACGCCGGTCATGAAAACCGAAGCTGCCGATGACCCGTCCCGTCGCCTTGTCGACGATTGCATAGCCGTCGTTCACCTCTTGAAAGATGTTGATGACGTCCTGACTTTCAGCGAGCGACGCATGCGGTGCCCAGCCGGCGTTTGGTCCGACACGCGGATCCTTCGCATAGGCATAAAGACTGTCGGCGTCACTTTTCTGCCAGCGCCGTAACCGGTGCCGTTCTGTTTCAATGATTTCCACTTTTCTATCCCCTTTCGCTTTTATGAAGCCTGCTGTTTTTCAGCGATTTTTTCTTTTCGGAACAAGCCAAGGTAAACCAGTCCGAGGCCGAGACAGACGATCAGTCCGATGTAGACACTCATCATGAACGGCGCAAGGACCGCTCCGAGGATGAGCGTCGACCGCGACAATAAATCGGCTCCGGCGTGAGACGTGCCGGCAAAGGCCGAGTAGGCGCCGCGTTGGTCGGCCGGCATCATATTTGCTTTTTCCGCGTTCAGTGTCGGTGAATAGAGCAGCTCCCCCATCGTCGCGATGAAAATGAACGTCAGTAACAGCGTCAATGAATTCGCACTCGTCACCGTCGCGTAACCGATGATGTAAAGGGCCAGTCCGCCGACGAGCGCCTGCTTATTTGTAAAGCGGTTGGACAAACGCTGGATGAAAAATGTCAGACAGACGACAAGAATCGTATTTTCGATATTGATCAGACTGAGCATCCGGACGCCGTTGACACTCAGATCGCCGATTGTCACCGTATCAAATTCGTCCGCTAATCGGACGGCGACATAACTGCCCATCGAAAACTCGGCGGCGAGAATACACATCGAACCGAAGACAACCTTGACAAACGGCCGGTCACGCCAGGCAATCTGATAACTTTTCCCGAGATCCCGGAACACATTCAGGAGCGGTTGTTTCTGCCAGACGTGTTTCGACTCGTCGAGCAGGAAATGATAGGCGACCGGCAGTAACAGCGATGTACACGTCAGCAGGCTGAACAAAAATAGCCGGTTGCTGACGTAAAGCCACCCGCCGAGCGCCGTCCCGAGGGCAATCGACAGATTGATCAACCAGTAGTCGATCGCATAAACGGCCCGCCGGTTTTCCGGTGTCGTTGCGTCGATGATGATTGCACTCATCGCCGGCCGTCCGATGTTGCTCGTCACGGTAAATACGGCATAGGCAATCGTAAAGAGCAGCATTTGATTGGCGGCGAGACTGATTGTCATGACTAAAAACATTAATCCGGTCGCACTCGTCGACAGAACAAGCAACCGTTTCCGCGGGAAGCGGTCGGCGAGGTAACCACCAATCAAGCCGATCAGGAAGCTGATAACCACTGTCCCGATTAAAAAGATCCCGGCAAATACTTTGCTGTACGCCTGAACAAATAACAGGGCCATAAACGGCATGATGGTGAACGAAATCGTCCGGTTGATAAACGATGTGACCAATCTGACTTTAATTGGCCGAGGCATTTCTTTCCATTTCATATTGTCACCTTCCATTCTCTACCTGTATGATAAACAAGACACAGTGACTAAAAAATGGACATCGTCAAGAAAAGATGTCCCCTTTTAGAACGGAGGAATGAGATGGACGCTTATCTGTTCACGTTATGGAAATCCTGCCGGGAAGGATCGTACTCGATTGCCGAACTCGCCGACACGATCCATTTAAGTCCCAAACAAACGAAACGGTATTTGAACCGCTGGCAGGAAGACGGTTGGCTCGACTATACAAACGGTCGGGGCCGCGGGCATCTGACGGTACTTGTCTGGCTCCGTCATGTTGAACGCGAATATGCGAAACAGATGCTCGAACGGATCGAACGCGAGTCGGTCGATGCCGTGACGGAAGAACTGAGCTGGGACTGGTCACCGGCGCAGACGGGACGCTTCATGCGAAAGCTTGAGCAAAAGTTCGGCTATACACAAGAGTCCTCGGATGCGTTACTGATTCCGCGAAGGCGCCCCTTTTTGACGACCGATCCGCTCGAAGCCGCCGATATCCACAGTGCCCACCTTGTTCAAAACGTCTTCAGTCGGCTGTTCGCAATTGACGCCGACGGTAAACTGCAAGGGGAACTGGCCCACCATTACGCCTGGAACGGCTCTACCTTATCGCTCTATTTACGAAAAGACGTCCGCTTCCATGACGGATCACTCTTAACGAGTAAGGACGTCACGAAAAGTCTCCGCAAACTGGTCGCTTATCCGGCCTATGCCAAGTCATACCGGCACGTCTTACATATTCAGTCGAACGGTCCTTATCAGGTCGATTTGACACTCGATCAACGGCGGCATTCGCTGTTACCGAAACTGGCGACGATTCATACGAGCATCGGCAAGGACAACGTCGGAACAGGACCGTTCCAGCTGACCCGAAACGATCCGAAAAAGACGGTGTTATCTGCCTTCCCGAATTATTACGGCATCCGCGCCCTGCTCGACCGGATTGAGTTCATTCAGATGCCCGATGCCTATGATCCCGTCTACCGGACATCACGGTCGGACTCCGGTGAAACGGATACGATTTCGACCCAGTCCGGTTTCGGCCTCGTCTTTTTGAATCCGCGTCCCGGCGGCCCGTTCGAGCACTCGGAAGCCCGGCACTACCTTCACCGGTTGATTGCCGCGATCCGTCCGTCGATTCAGTCGGTCAGTGAACGGAGTTTTCCGAACGACCGCGGGTTCCTCGAACAGTTCAGCTCTGTCCACCCGCTTCCGGATGGTCCTGCCGTTACGTTTACGCAACCGCTCCGGATAAAATTGACCGACTTTACGGATAAGGTGACCCGCTGGTTATGCGAGACGCTCGATGCGCACGGTATTCCTTATGAGTTCGTACCGATCGGCTTTAAGGAGAGTATCACCAATTTCCATGCCTTTGAGACGATCGACCTCGCCGTCCATGCGGAAGTATTCGAACGGAACTTACCGGTCGCCTTCCATCAGTTTTTGACGAATGATTTTTCACCGCCTGCGAAGCTGTTTCACCGGATGCCGGACATGGAGACCTGGCTGACCCAATATGATGAAACCCCGTTCGAAGATTGGATGGTTCTGCACCAGGCGGTCGAACGGCATTTGATCGACTCGTCCTACTTTATTCCGTTGTATGATGATACGCGGATCATTCCGTTTCCGATTGAGCTGCAAAATATTACGATTGATTCGTTCGGCTATTTGGACTTCTCAAAACTGTGGATTTCCTCTTGACCTCCGACCTTCCTCGGAGGTTTTTTGTCGGTTGCTTGACGAATTGATGGCATACTTGTGACAAATATCACGACTATTTTAAATCTAGTATTTCATCTATTGCATTAAAACAAGTCTTGACGGATACTGAAATCGAACCTGATCTGACATCCATTATCCGAAAAGGAAGTGTCTTTATGTTAACGTCATCGACAATCGCCATCATCAAATCAACCGTCCCGGTGCTCGCTGAACACGGTCACAGCATTACACGTGTCTTCTATCAACGACTGTTTGAAAATCATCCGGAAATGAAACATATCTTTAATCAATCGAATCAAAAAAATGACCGCCAGTCGCAAGCTTTAGCGACAGCGGTCTATGCGGCAGCTGCTTACATTGATCAGCTCGAAACGCTCAAACCGACGTTATTGCCGGTCCTCCATAAGCACCGCAGTCTGCAAATCAAACCTTTCATGTATGACATCGTCGGAACGGAACTGATCGGGGCAATCCAGGATGTCCTCGGAGACGCGGCGACACCGGAGATCATCGAAGCCTGGACGATTGGCTACGGGGAAATCGCCAAGCTGTTCATTTCGCTCGAAGCGGAGCTCTATCAGCAGGATGAACAAGCGACTGCCTTTGAAGGCTATCAGCCGTTCGTCATCGAACAGATCACACGACAGTCAAGCGACATCCAATCGTTTACGTTACGTCCGGCTGACGGACGACAGCTCGCACCGTATCAAACCGGTCAATACGTTACGGTCCGCCTCCAGGCACCGGATGGTCTTTGGCAAAACCGTCAGTACAGTTTAACGACGGTCGCAAACGGCACGTCATATACGATCGGTGTCAAACAGGACGGGTCCGTCTCGAACCAAATGCACGGTTTGTCCGTCGGCGACAGCGTGTTGCTCAGCGCGCCGGCCGGTTCGTTCACGTTACCGGACGCGCCTACTCCATTCGTCGGTCTCGCCGGCGGTATCGGTTTGACGCCACTGCTCGCAATGACTGAAGCAGCGCTTGCGGCAGGTCGCGACACGACGTTATACGTTGCCGTCCAGGACGACCTTGACCGGCCGTTCGCCGAACAATTGGCACGATTTGAAGAACAAGGCGCAACAATCCTCCGTTTTGCAGAACGAAATGCGTTGCCGGGCACGACACCGGGACGCTTGTCGATTGACGATGTAACGCAGATCAACCGGACAGCGGACGCATTCGTCTGCGGACCGGAAGCGATGATTCAGTTCGTCCGTCGCCACTGGAGCGGTCAGCCGGACAAGCTGCATTTTGAAGTCTTCGGACCAAGTCTCGCGCTCGAAGCACCGACTGCCGTTTCGTAACTTTCCTTTAGTCTAGTCAGAAAAAAACGACGCTGCCCGTTCTTGCGGGCAGCGTCGTTTACTTTTAGCGCGGTTCCGTTCGAACCGGTTGTATGTACAGGCTTACTTTTCGAGCTCCGGTGTAATCCGGCGCCACAAAACATTCAACATGACCGTCATTCCACCAATTGGAATCAAAAACATCAAGGCAAGCATCGTCATTCCATCCATCCTGCACATTCTCCTCTGTAAGCGTTTTTTTAAGTATAACGCGTCCGCTTTCTGTCGCCCTCCGCCTGAAGGCCGATTTGTTATCCGACCTCATCCTGTCGCACTTCCGTCGCCGATGTTTTACGCTGAAGACGAAGGAGCAGCAAGACGAGCAGACCGGTTCCGGAAAAGAACAGAAACACGGTGTCGATCGCAAATACGGTCGTCAAATACGCGGATAATCCGAAAAACAGCGCCGAACTGAAGGTCGAAGCGGCGACCATCGCCGAACGGATCCGTCCGAGTAAGGCATCCGGTGTCGTCTACTGCAGTAACGTCGAGAACGGGATTCCGAACAGACTGAGCGCCATCCCGAGCAATAACATGCCGCTGAACGCAAACGGCAACGTCGTCGTCAGTCCGATCAGCAACGTGAATCCTCCCTGTAACGCCATCGACAGGTAAAACATCTGCATCAGGTCGAGCCGGTCCGCAAGTTTGGCATAGATGAGCGACATGCCAATTCCGCCGATGACAAGTGCCAGTTCGAGCAGCGAAAACGTATTCGCCCCGCCCTGGATGACGTCTTTCGCAAACGGCGCGAGTAACGCGTTGACCGGTGTAATCATCCAGTTCGCGAGAATCCCGAAGACTAAAATCCGGATTAAGCGGGTGTCACGGGTGAGATACGTCAACCCTTCCCGTAAATCCACCCAATAGGTCAGTTTCGGTTTGTCCGCCGCTTCCTCCCCGGACCGTAACGGGAACAACAGGAACCAGGCAAGCAGGTGCAAAACAGCCTCCATCCCTAAAATCACTGTAATTGAAAATCCGGTGATCAACAGCCCACCTGCCAGTAAGCCGGCAAGCATTCCGACCCGGTCGAGCGTACTCAAGTAAGCATTAGCGACCGGCAGCTGTTCGGACGCGACAATCCGGGTGACGACTTTAAACGCGGTATTGCCGCCGATGACTTGCAGGAACGTCTGGACGGCGAGCAAAGACAATAACGGCACAAGCTGGGCATCCGTCTGCGTCAGGATATACCAGACGGCAACAAGCAGGAAGCAACGGATCAGGACGGTCGCTTTCAGCAGGCGGACCGGTTCAATCCGATCAATCCACGGTCCCCAGACTCGAACTGATGAAACGAATCACAAACACGGCGCCGATCACTAACGAGACGGCTGCCGGCGACAACAGCTGGGCACATGTCCAGTAAATCGCAATATAGGAGATACTGGCGCCAACGACAGCAATCAGGTCGGACACATAAAAATAACGAAACAGCCGGTTCATGCCAACGTCTCCTCTCCAGACGGATTTCACCGTCATTTTCTCTCTACTCAGTTTACACTTTTTTACATAATTCAGACAGAAATCTTTCCATATTTTACAGTCTTACATGTTCCCGACATCTGTTCGTCATATTTAGTTCATCTTGTTATCGACTTCTAATCGGACTGTAACGAAGATTTCGTCGTCAGTCCTCTATACTGAAAGCAGAAGGAAGTGAAGAGCCATGAGAATGCATACACGAACAGTTACCCAGCACGAATCGACGGATCATCCATCGGAAGCACGGCTCGGCTATTACTTTTTATTGATCGTCTTGCCGCTAGGTCTGGCGCATCTCGCCCAGTCGCTCATTCCGTCAGTCGATTCCCATCAATCGTTTTTATTGTCCACGCTTACGATTTGCGCGATCAGTCTGTTTTCGATTCTCGGAAGCCGGACGGATGGCAGCCCTAAAACTACATTCTTCAGCTACGCGCTGTTTTTAGTCGTCAGTTTAACGTCGACGTTTGTCATGCCGCTAATCTAAGATGAACTACATATCGTTTCATCTGCTTCAGACACAAAAAAAAGCCAGTTTCCGCAATGCGGAAGCTGGCTTTTGATCTTTTACTTATTCGCACCGACATACGTAAAGAGTGGTCCGCGCAGTTCAAACGAATAATCTTCCGCGTTGACGATGCCGACGATTTGATCGCTGTCGAGCAGTTGATCGAGGAACGTCGCCATCTCTGCCGCCGTATGGTACTTGGCGACGTTTTTACTGTAATCAAATCCAGCTTCCCCGCGTGATCGGTCGGCGAATTCCGTTTCCGTCGCCGCCGGTGCGAGGACTTTCGCCCGCAGTTTCGCCCCAGAATTTTTCAATTCCTGTGCGAGTCCTTCCGTATAGGCGCTGACATAAAACTTCGTCGCGCAGTACGTGACCGCGTTCGGGACGATCCGATAGCCGCCACCGGATGAGACGTTCAGGACCGTCGTGCCTTCGACATCATGATAATCATGGACATAGCGGCTCGTTA
>Ga0308167_1003822_pt1 | contig 11543 bp, 14 predicted proteins | sample PhyCR1_2_FD_202138 | JGI IMG/M metagenome (GOLD analysis project Ga0308167, IMG submission 202138) | Phyllosphere microbial communities from UC Gill Tract Community Farm, Albany, California, United States - DLSLRC.R1 | ecosystem: Host-associated > Plants > Phyllosphere > Unclassified | place... | reverse complement strand
GACAAGATCCCCAGGTGAACCCGGTGACCGTCTCGGCCGTTCCGTTCTCCGCCTCAGCGGCAACGAGTGATTACTCTACGCACGGCCCGACCACACCACCAACACCACCCACATCCCGGGCGTGTCGTCCCCCGACTTCCCCGAGGACTCGCGGGAGGAGGGGTACCGAGCCGCGGTCGGACGGGTGCCGGTCGACCGTCGCACGCGTGCCGACGCGACCCGGGAACGACGGGAGGCACGGTGCGGACCCGCACCGTGCCTCACGTCCGACCGATCGTCGGCTCAGACGTCCGTCTCGTCCGCCGCGGCCAACTGGCCGCACGCGCCGTCGATCTCCTTGCCGCGGGTGTCGCGCAGGGTCGTCGGGACGCCCGCAGCGTTCAGCCGGCGGACGAACTCGTCCTGCACGTGGGGCTCCGACGAGGTCCAGACCGAACCGGGCGTCGGGTTGAGCGGGATCGGGTTGACGTGCACCCAGCCCTTGCCACGCGCGTTGAGCTTCTCGGCGAGCAGGTCGGCGCGCCAGGCGTGGTCGTTCATGTCCTTGATGAGGGCGTACTCGATCGAGACCCGTCGACCGGTCTTCGCGTAGTACTCGTACGCGGCGTCGATCGCCTCGTCGGCCTTCCACCGCGAGTTCACCGGGATGAGCTCGTCGCGGAGCTCGTCGTCCGGCGCGTGCAGCGACAGGGCGAAGGTGAGCGGGATGTCCTCGTCCGCGAGCTTCTTGATCGCCGGCACCAGGCCGACGGTGGAGACGGTGATGCCGCGCGCGCTCATCCCGAGACCGTGCGGCTGCGGGGCGATCATCGTGCGCACCGCCTCGATGACCCGCTTGTAGTTGGCGAGCGGCTCGCCCATCCCCATGAAGACGATGTTCGTGACGCGCTCGGCGTCGACGCGGTCCTGCCCGCCCTTGCGCGGGTCACCCCCGAGCTCGCCGGCGGCGATCGCGGCGTTCGCGCGGACGATCTGCTCGATGATCTCGGCGGTCGACATGTTGCGGGTCAACCCCGCCTGGCCGGTGGCGCAGAACGGGCAGTTCATGCCGCAGCCCGCCTGCGACGAGACGCAGAGCGTGATGCGACCGGGGTAGCGCATCAGCACCGACTCGACCAGGGCGCCGTCGTGCAGCTTCCAGAGGAACTTGATCGTGTCGCCCTTGTCCGTCGCCAGACGTCGGGTCTCCGTGAGGAGCGGCGGCAGCATCCCGGCCACGAGTTCCTCGCGCTGAGCTGCCGGCAGGTCGGTCATCGTCGCCGGGTCGGACGACCAGTGCGTGAAGTAGTGCGTCGACAGCTGCTTGGCGCGGAAGCCGGGCAGGCCGAGCTCCTTGACCTTCGCGACGCGCTCCTCGACGGTCATGTCGGCGAGGTGCACCGGCGGCTTGCCGCGCTTCGGCGACGCGAACTGCAGGAGGGGTCGCCCCTCGGAGTCCTGCGCCTGGGTCCACCCCTCGGTGCGCGGGCGCACCTGCGGACGCGTGGAGCGCTGCTCCTCGAACGGGGTGCGGGTCTCGGTGGCCATCACTCCAGTTTACGGGAGGTGTGCAACTCCCCGTCGACGCGTCACTCCCCCGCGGGCAGCAGACGCGCGAAGTGGTGGGCGTTCGGGTACAGCGGCACGATGTCGACCGGGTCGCCGGGGTGCGGCGCCTGCAGCACGATGCCGTCGCCGAGGTAGATGCCGACGTGGTCCTCGTCGTCGAACACCACGAGGTCGCCCGGCAGGGCCTCGGACTGCGGGATCGTCGTGGCGACCGCGTCCTGCGACGGCACGTAGTGGACGAGCGGGATGCCGACGGCCGCGTACGCCACCATCGTCAGTCCCGAGCAGTCGATGCCGGAGTGGCTCGCGCCGCCCTCGACGTACGGGTCCCCCATGTACTGCAGCGCCGTCGAGACGATCGTGGCGCGCTTGCCGCCCGCCGACAGCACCTTCGAGATGGCCGCCTCGGCCTGCTGCGTGGTGACGCCGTACTTCGTGACGATGGTCGGGTAGGACACGATCGTCGTGGTCGTCGTCATGCCGTCCGTCTGCACGACGGGGACCTCGACGTCGCGGGCGACGGTGAAGGACTGCGCGTCGTCCGCAACCGTGGTGGTGGACGCCGAGCTGCTCGTCGTGGTCGCCGGGGCCGCGTTGGCAGGGACCGCGAGCGTCAGCGTCGACGTCACGGCGAGCGCCGGTGCGAGCAGGATCGCCGCACGCTTGGCGTTCGCGGCGCGGCGGACGTGCCGCGGGTCCGCGGCCCGCTCGGCGCGGAGTGCTGCGGAGCGTGAGAGCACCGCGGCGCCGGCGACGGCGGTCGACGCGACCGGGCGCGGTGCGGCGAGCGCGACCGTGCGCGCGGGCTTCGCGGGCTGCACGAAGGAGGAACGGGCGACCGCGGGGCCGAGGGCGGCGCGACGGCCGCGGGGACGCCGCAGCTCCGCGGGTCCCGACGATCCGGGTGCGGTCGGCTCGGGTGCTGCCGACCGTGCGCCGTCGTGGGCTGCGGGCAGTGCGTGTCGTCCCATGGTTCCTTCCGCGATCGGGCGACGGGTGGTCGACCGGCTCAGGGAGATAACGTATTGGTCACGAAGCTGTGACCGCCAGGGCTGGAGCGTCCGGTTCCTGCGGTTCGTCTCAGCCTGCCGGGTCGGGCGCAGCCCTCCCCGAGCGAGCGGAGGGTACGCAGCGGTCAGGCGCGGCAGCGGTCAGGCGCGCTCGAGGTGACTCCGGACGCGCTCCTGCACGCGGGCCGCGTCGTGGTGGTCCCAGAGCCCGAAGTGGGTGCCGCCGGGCAGTGTGAGGAGCTCGGCTCCGGGCACGGTCGCAGCGGCCCGGGCACTGTGCTCCATCGGGACCTCGGTGTCCGCGTCGCCGTGCACCAGGAGCGTCGGTGCCCGGACGGCCCCGAGCTCGAGGTCGTCCACCGCTCCGAGCACCCGCACGTCGTTGTCCCACCCCGGACGGTTGCGCCCGCCCGCGTTGCCGCTCGAGGACAGGTCGAGCAGGACCCGGCGCCGGGGCCGGTCGTGCAGGACGTCCGCGACGTGTGCGGTGAGTGCCCGCCCGCGCAGGGAGCTGACGCCGGCCTCGGCGGTGCGGACGACGACGGACGGCAGCAGTCGCGCGGCGGACGCGGCGAGCGCCGCACCGACCCGGGTGTACGCGACGACCCACTCGGCGAAGGACGGCTTCGGCGGGACCCACCGCGCGGACAGCCCGGCGACGACGACGAGCGTCCGGATCCGGTCCGGGTGGCGGACCGCGAACCGGTAGGCAGCCGGGCCGCCGCCGGACCACGCCAGCACGGCGACACGGTCGATGCCGAGTTCGTCGAGGAGCGCCGCGTACCGGTCGGCCTCGTCGTCGAGCGAGGGGTGGTCCGGCTCGAGGGTCGTCCCCGCGTAGCCCGGTCGTGCGAGGGTCACGACGCGGAAGCGGTCGGAGGGCAGGAAGCGGGCCATCGCCTCGGCGGAGGAGATCCCGCCGGGGGTGCCGTGCAGGACGAGGACCGGGGCGCCGGTGCCGCGCACGGCGACCGCGATCCCGCCGGTCCCGGTGCTCGGTGACGTCCGCTGCATCCCTGCACGCTACCCAGCGCAGCATGGGGCGGACCGGGGCTGCGCGGTGGACGCGCCGGGTGCCTCCCGACCGACCTGCGGATCCGGACAGGCGAGGGAGACGGGCGGGCTCAGCCCGGCTGGGACCCCCGCGTGCGACCGGGGGTCCCGGCGACCGCGATCATCCGTCGCTGCCCTCGCAGCGTCTCCCCCGGGTGCTCCCCGTAGCGCGCGGAGTACGCGCCGGAGAACCGCCCCATGTGCCGGAAGCCGCAGGAGGACGCCACGGCTCCCACCGAGGTCTCCCGTGCGTCGGCGAGCTGCAGCGCGATCCGGGCCTTGTCGAGCCGGAGGTCCCGCAGGAACGCGGTCGGCGTCGATGCCTCGTGCCGTTGGAAGGTCTCCTGCAGCGTCCGGACGCTGGACTCGGCGCCGGCGGCGATCTCCGCGGTGCTGAGCGGGCGGGCGAAGTGCGCGTACATGTACGCCTTCGCCCGCTCGAGCGTGGCGACGGAGCTGTCGGGAACGCCGCCGTCGGGGTCGGGGCGGAACGCCTCGAGGACGGCCTCGGCGAGGCGCAGGTCCAGCACCGCCCGCTCTCCGTCGACCACGTCGACGTCGAGCATCGCACCGGCGAGCTCGCGGAGCGTGCGCTGCAACGGCGCGAGGCGGGCGGACGGCACGGCGGCCGGGAACGCCAGCGGCACGGGGACGGCCGCACCGCCGACGACCGCGACGGCCTCGAGGAAGTCCGCGTCGAAGTGCACCAGGTGCACGGTGCCGGGCGGCGCCGCCACCGAGAAGGGACGACCCGCCGGGCACATCACCGGGACGCCCGGGCGGAGCGTGACGCCGTCCTCGCGGTCCGGGTCGAGCACGACACCGCCCTCGACCGACCACGCGAGCAGGTACTGCCGGCCGGGGTCGAGCACACCGCCGTGGTGCGCCGAGACCGACGAGGTCCGCAGGCTCACCCGCCCGTCCCCGGTGGCGCGGTACCGGTAGCTGAAGGGGGCGTCCCCGTCGGGACGGCACCACAGGTCGTGGCCGTCGTACACGTCCTCGTGGAGGGTGCGGGCCCCGCCGGGTTCCGTGCCGCTGTGCACGACCTGTCGGACCGAGGTCCGGCGCTGCTCGGTCGACCGGTCCTCCGCGGGCGGGTCGACGGTCGCGGTGATCACGTGCGGTCGCCGCGGCTGGGTCCGCGGACCCGCCCCAGGTCCGCGAGCGACGGCGCCGGGGCGCCCTCGGGCACCGCCCAGCCCCGTCGCGCGGCTCGGCGGAGGTGCCGGTAGGTGATGACGCGGACCGGTTCGACCCGCTCGTCCGTCTGGTACGTCGACATGTCGTGCTCCCTGCATCACGACCGCCTGGCGTCCTGCGTCGTCCGGAGCGTCCGGTCGGCAGGGTCGCGGGGTGGCGTGGCACCCACCCTTGCGGCCCCCGCGTGGCGTGGCCGCCGGACGATCTCGTCGTGTCGGCGACGGTACGCGCCGCCGGACGGCACCGCGGACACCGGACACCCAGGCCGCGCACTCCGGACGGAACGTCGTCGTCCGTCCGTCCGGTGTGCGACGGATGGGAGGCGCGTGGCGGGCGGCCGTGTGCCTCCCGTCCGGCAGCCGCTCGCGACAGGCCGACGACGCCGGTCCGGGCCTGATCGCGGCGGGCCGCCGTTGCCGGTCCGGCAAAGATCCTTGCGGTGCGCTCCGGTGCGCGGTCGACTGGGCGGATGCACGCGCACGACGACCCCTCCGCCCCCGCCGACGCACACACCTCGGCCCGCCCCGACGGCACTCCCGCGAGTGGGGGCGGCACGGCGCGTGACTGGTGGGAGGCCCGGTACGCCGAACGGGACGGGATCTGGTCGGGCCGGGTGAACGCGGTGCTCGCCGACGTGGTCGCCGGACTGCCGTCGGGTGGCGGCCGGGCACTCGACCTCGGGTGCGGTGAGGGCGGCGACGTCGTCTGGCTCGCGGAGCAGGGCTGGACGGTGACCGGTGTCGACCTGTCGCAGACCGCCGTCGACCGCGCCGACCGTGCGGCGCGGTCGGCCGGGGTGGCCGGACGGACCCGGTTCGTCGCCGCCGACCTGGCGACCTGGAGCCCGGCTCCCGACGAGCGGTTCGACCTGGTCACGGCGTCCTTCCTGCAGTCGTGGCCGGTCGGCATCCCCCGCGACGCGATCCTGCACCGGGCGACCACGGCGGTCGCCCCCGGCGGGCACCTGCTCGTCACCGCCCACGCCGCTCCGCCGCACCGCGACGTGCCCGAGGAGATGCGGTCCTACCGCTTCCCGACGCCCGAGCAGGACCTGGCGGCGCTGCGGCTCGACGACGGGTGGGACGTCCTGGTGGCCGAGGGCCGACCGCGATCGGCGACCGGACCGGACGGGGAGCGACACGAGACGGTGGACAGCGTCGTGCTCGTGCGGCGGCGGCCGGCGGAGGTCGACGCGTAGCGTCGGCGAGGTGGGGACGGACGGCACGGAGGGCACGGGCACGGCGCACGGCGTCGTCGTGCCGCTCGACGTCGCCGGGGTCAGGGTGGGCGAGCTGCACGACGGCGCGGACGTCCCGTCGGCCTGGGTGCCGCGGCCCTTCCTGCACCCGGTGCGGACCCTCGGCGGCGTGGTGCTCACCGACCGTCACCCCGAGGACCACCCCTGGCACTGCGGCCTCGGCGTCGCGTTCCCAGACCTCGACGGCGTCAACTGCTGGGGCGGACCGACGTACGTGGACGGTCCGGGCTACCGGTGGCAGGACGACCACGGCACCGCGACCGTCGGCCCCTCCGAGACGGACGGCGCCCGGGTGCGGCTCGGCACCGAATGGCGCGACCCGGCCGGCGCGCTGCTGCTCCACGAGGACCGCACGCTCGGCTGGCGTGCGACGCCGGACGGCTGGCAGCTCGAGTGGACGTCCACGCTCCGCGCGCCCGGTGCCCGACCTGTCGCGCTCGGCAGTCCGGCCAGCCACGGTCGCGCCGGTGCCGGCTACGGCGGCTGGTTCCTGCGGTTCGCCGCCTGCACGGACGTCGTGGTCCGCACCCCCGACGGCGCGGGCGAGCACCGCGTGCACGGTTCCGTCGCACCGTGGGTGGCCTGGACCGGGTCCTTCGCCGACGGACGGGCGCACGTGCTCGTCGAGGCGCTGGACCACCGCGATCCGTGGTTCGTCCGGGTCGCGGAGTACCCCGCGGTCGGTTCGGCGCTCGCCTGGCGCTCCCCCGTCGTCGTCCAGCCGGACGAGCCGCTCGTGCGGTCCTTCCGCGTGACGGCCTCCGACGGCTGACGATCCGTCTGCGCCGTCCGCGTAGCCTCGCGGTGTGTTCCTGATCTTCGGCACCCGCGGCTCCGACACCCTGCTCACCGTGGTCCGCTTCGTCTGCGGGGTGTGCGGCGTCCTGGCGGCGCAGCGGGTGGTGCGACGCACGACGAAGCTCAGCCTGTTCTTCGTCCCGCTCGTCCCGCTGTCGCGCTCGCACCGCAACGAGTGCACCAACTGCGGTGCGGTGACCCGGATCACGGCCGAGCAGGCGGACCGGGCGATGACCTGGTCGGACGGTCGACCCGGCGCCTGACGCGGGTCAGCGCGCACCGTCGAGCGGCAGTGCGTCGCTCGTCGTGCGCAGGGACTCCTGGCGGAGTTCGAGCTGCGTGGTGGCCAGCGCGGCGAGGTCGCGCAGGTTCGCCAGGTCGCCCTCGGACGCCTCGCGCGGACGGACGTCCAGCACGGCGAGGGTCCCCACCGCGGTGCCGTCGTGCCGCAGCAGGGGGACGCTCACGTAGAACCGGATGCCGAGCGGCCCGGTGACGAGCGGACTCTGCCGCATCTCCGGGTGCACGGAACCGTCCGGGATCACCACGGGGACGGGTACCGGCGCGAAGCCGCTGCGGAAGCTGATGCTGCGCGCTGCCTCGTCGACCCCCTCGGCGATCCACGACTGCGACCACTCACGGTCCTCGTCGAGCACGTCGACCAGGGCGATCGGAGCGTCGAAGAGCCGTGCGGCCATCGCCACGGTGCGCTGCAGCGACTCCTCGGGCAGCGAGTCGAGCGTGGCAGGGCGGGCGTCCGCCGGGGCGGCTGGGGTCGGCTCGGCGGGGCCTGCGTCGGCGGTCGCGGTCGCAGCGGGGGCGGCATCGGACCGGGCACCGGTGGCCGCGGGGTCGGCTGCAGCACTCTCGGTGATGACGACGTCGCGCAGCATCGTGACGAGCTGCGCACCGAGGGGCCGCTCCGTCGGGTCCTGCGCCGTCATCGCGCGGAGCAGGTGCTTCCAGTGCTCCGGCAGCGGCTCCGGCACGACCGGGTCGCGCGACAGCCGGGCGATGGCGGACTCGACGAGCGACCCCGGGAACTCGCGGCGTCGCGTGAAGCACTGGAGCAGCACGAGACCGAGCGAGTACACGTCGCTCGCGGGACCGACGTCCGCACCCCGGGCCTGCTCCGGGCTGAGGTAGGCAGCCGTGCCCGTCGTGACACCGTCAGCGGTGAGCCGTTCGACCCCCGCGGCCAGGGCGATCCCGAAGTCGGTCAGCCGTGCCCGGGCCCGGTCGGAGCCGGTGCCGTAGTCCACGAGCAGGATGTTGGACGGCTTGATGTCGCGGTGCACGACGCCGTGCGGGTGGATGTACTCGAGCGCCTCGGCCATGTCGTAGCCGATCTCGGCGATGTGCTTCGCGGAGAGCGGTCCGACCTCGAGCCGCGCCTCCAGGTCCTGTCCGACGACGAGCGACATGACGAGGAAGCGTCGCGGACCACTGCCGACGACGTCGACCACACCCGCGTCGAGCAACCCGACCAGCCCGTGGTGCTCGAGCGCAGCGAGGACGCCGAGCTCTGCCTCCTGCCGTGCCAGGTCGACGGACCCCGGGTGGAAGAGCTTCACGGCGACGGGACGGTGCAGCACCTCGTCGGTGGCGCGGTACACGACGGACATGCCGCCACGTCCGATCTCCTGCTCGAGTCGGTAGCGCCCGTCGAGGAGCGGCGCGGCGTCGTCGTGTTCCATGGGTTCCTCGTCGTCCTGTCGGTGGGCAACGATGCATCTTCGCATCCCGGTGCCCCGGATGCGCGCAGGGGCACGTCCACCGGATGGTCGCGCGTCGCAGCGGTGCCGCTAGCGTGACCGTGTGAGCGAAACCACGACCCCGCAGCCACGACCCTCCGACCCCGACTGGGAAGCACGCGTCGCGGCGCTGTGGGCGGACGACACCGTGGACGACGCTGCCCGGATCGACCGGATGCGCGAGCTCGCGGCGGTCGCACCCCATCCCGCGCTCGGCTCGTTCGAGCTCGGTGGCGCACACGACTCCGGCGGGCAGGAGGCCGCCGCGCACGAGCAGTACGCCGCGGCGACCGAGGCGGGGCTCGGTACCGTCGACCCCGATCGTGCCGCGCGGCTGGTCGTGCAGCACGCGTCGACCCTCCGGAACCTCGGCCGGATCGACGATGCGATCGCGATGCTCCGCGACGCCCCACCGCACCCCGCGACCGGAGCGGCCCCTCGCGTCTTCCTCGCGCTCGCGCTGCACAGCGCGGGGCAGGTGGACGAGGCGCTCCGGGTGGCGATCGAGGCCGTCGAGCCGACACTCCCCCGCTACAACCGATCGGTGCGCGCCTACGCGGCCGCGCTCACGGGCGCGGACTGATCCGCCCTCGCCCAGCAAGCTGACTACTCGCACGCTGGTCGATTGATGTTCACCATCTGATGTTTGACATCGACCGGCTCAGGATGGACGGTGGTCGGACCGCAGACGGCGGTACGAACGGGGAAGTCATGGCCAGATCGATCATCACCACTTGTGCACGATGGAAGCGCCTCGGCGTCGCGACGCTCATGGTCGCGCTCGTCGCCTCGGTCGCGTCGGTGTCACCGGCCCACGCTGCACCATCCGACCCTTCGGCTGCTTCCCTCGGGGCCGCCTTGTCGAGTGCGATCGGCAGCGACGGCGTCTTCGATGGAGATCGTGCGCGCGCAATCGGCGTGTCCACCGAGGCAGTCGATGCGTTCGCGACCGGACGGTCGCTGGTCGGTCTCGCCAGTCGGCACGCTGCGGTCGACCGCCAGCTCGTTGACGAGGTGGAACGGTCGACCGCCGTCGTGCGCGCCTGCGCCGGGAAGAATCGGTGGGACCACACCGGGATCCAGCTGAACGTCTACCTCAACTCTTGCAACACCACGAGACTGCTCGGCGTGCTCGGAGCTTCTGCGGGAGTCGCGACCGCCATCGGGATCATCACCGCCGCGACCGGTCTCGGAGGAGCTGCGGCAGGCATCATCGCTGCCGGTCTCGCAGTCGCCGGCGGCGTGCTGACCGCATGCTCGTCTCGCGGGCGAGGCACCGTCATCCACAACATCCCGCCGGGATCCGTGGTCTGGTGCAACAACCAATGACCAACGGCAGGAGAAGACCGTGTCCGGAGATCGCCTGAGGACCAGCTTGCTGTGCATCGCTGCACTCCTCTCGGGTGCAGGAACGACGCTGGCGCTCGTCGGCGCGTTCGTGAGCCCTGCGGATCAACCGACCGCGACGTGGCTCACCGTCACGGCCCTGCCGTTGGTGCTGCTCGGAGTGGCCGCGCTGCTCGCCGCAGTGTTGCTCGGCCGTCGGCCCAGGTGAAGCAACGGACGGGAGGCGCGGTGCCAGCTGGCACCCCGCCTCCCGTCCGTGGTCACCCCGTCAGTGCGAGGCGGCCTTCTCGATCTTCTTGCGGAGCTTCGCGCGCTGCTTCCGCGCGTGCGGGTCGTTCCAGGCCTTGCGGATGGTCTCGGCCGTGCTCGTCTTCTTCACGACGGGCCGGTTCGACCGGGACCCGATCCAGATGCCGACCAGGGCGATGAGCCCGATGACGATGATGCGGTTGCGCATGCTGTTCTCCTTCTCTCGGTGGGTGACCGCGTGGGGTCAGCCGGTGATGCGGCGGCGACCGCCGACGCGGACGATCAGGCCGGCGACGACCGCACCGAGGACCGGCGCGACGATGAAGACCCAGAGCTGGGCGAGCGGCGTGGCCCCACCGTAGACCGCGGCAGCGACGGATCGTGCGGGGTTCACGGAGGTGTTGCTCACCGGGATGCTCACCAGGTGGATGAGGGTCAGGGTGAGGCCGATGCCGATCGGGGCGAGGGCCTGGTACTCCTGCTTGGCGGTGATCGAGAGGATCACCGCGAGGAAGACCCCGGTGAGGACCGCCTCGGTCAGGAAGACGGCGCCGAGGCCGTACCCGCCCGGGCTGGCACTGCCGAAGCCGTTCGAGGCGAAGCCCGCGTCGTGCGCGGCCCGGAAGGCGCCGGCCTTCCCGGAGAGCACGATCGCGATGATGCTGGTCGCGGCGAGGCCGCCGAGGACCTGCGACACGATGTAGCCGGCCACGTGCCGCAGGTCCGTGCGCCCGGCGGCGAGGAGGCCGAGGGTGACGGCCGGGTTGAAGTGGCCGCCGGAGATGTGCCCGACGGCGGCGATGCCGGCGACGAGCGTCAGACCGAAGGCCAGTGCGACGCCGAGGAAGCCGACGCCGGACTGGTTGTCGGTGTCGCTCGGGAAGTTCGCGGCGAAGAGTGCCGTACCGACGCCGCCGAGCACGAGCAGGAAGGTGCCGAAGAACTCGGACAGGTAGCGGGCCAGCGGGCTCCACTCGGCAGCGTCCTCGCGACGCTGTTCCGAGGTCGATGCGCTGACGGCTCCGTGGTTGCGTGCCATGTGGGGTCTCCTCCTGGGTCTGCGGACGGGAGGCTCGGGTCGCCTCCCGGGTTCGGCTGCGGCTGTGTGGACGGCCGGTTCCGGGCACGGAACGGCCGGGGGACGTCGGGCGTCCCCCGGCCTGTGGGTGGTGCTGCGTGGTGCTGGTGGTGCTGTTACTGGACGCGGGTGGTGCGTGCCAGTGCGGTGCGGGTGCCGCCGGTGAGGTGGACCAGGACCGGGATCTGTCGGCCGAGGGTCTGGTCGAGGGTGGTCAGGGCGTGGTCGACGGCGTCGAGGACGGT
>Ga0308167_1003817_pt1 | contig 11550 bp, 26 predicted proteins | sample PhyCR1_2_FD_202138 | JGI IMG/M metagenome (GOLD analysis project Ga0308167, IMG submission 202138) | Phyllosphere microbial communities from UC Gill Tract Community Farm, Albany, California, United States - DLSLRC.R1 | ecosystem: Host-associated > Plants > Phyllosphere > Unclassified | place... | reverse complement strand
GTGCATCTAATGCTTTGGCTAGATTTTCTTGGAGCTTAAGAAACTCCTTTCGCTTCTCTGCAAATTCTGCACCAAGCTTATCAGCAGCCGTTTGATATTCCATAACGGCTTCTTTGGAACTGAATTCTGTACCGTCAGCAGCTACATAAATTTTTTGTGTCATTTCCTTTTCCTTTTTAAGAATTCTTCTTTAATTAACATAGGAATTGTTATAGGCCAAAATAAACCCAAAATAGCCATTATAGCCATTCCAAAAACATTGCCCCAATCACGCCAGATGGTAATTCCAATAATGAATGTTAGAAAAATTCCTGCCAAATATATCATTGATATAGTACCTAGAATTTCCATCATAATGAAAAGACTCCCATGATTAAAACTATAGGCCAGCATATTCCAGCCATAAGAGAAATAAGAGTTCCACAAATCATATTGGATATACCCACTGAATCTAAAGTAAGTTCAACAAATGTATATGAAAATGTAATGATTCCACACAAAATATAAATGAATATAAAAATTGTTAGTACTGTCATTTGTTTTCGCCTGTAATTTTTTCTTTAATTTTTACAAACCAGTATACAGGCCAGAGAGCTGCAATCATAAATGCAAAACCCATCATTAATAATCCAAATACAAGTACTAATGGATGATCGTCGTCACCGTTAATTCCCATTTCAGTAATAATATCACCGAATGTAACTACTGCCATTATTACATAGAAAATACAGAAAATTCCAATCCAAGATAAAATTTCCATTATTCCCATCCTAAATGATAACGCCAGCCTTGTGAACCGAATGCATCATCCATATCACCCGCATTTAACATATCGTACATGAAATCAATTTCACCCGATACCATCTCACCATCAACTGCTTTACCAGCAGCAATATCATCTAATATTTCTGGCGTAATTGAAGCATAATTCACAAACAAATCATCTTCTTCAGCACCTTCATAATCATGATAATCATTATCGTACTGTACTGTTAATTTATAGATAGTGCGTAAATCAGCCGCGAACGAAGTACGTTCATCGAAGTCAGTAATTACACCATTGAATTCTAATTCTCGTGTATAACGACCAAAATTCATTTCACTCATAGATATTTGTCCATCAAAAAGTCGAATAATTCTTTACTATTTTTACCAACATACCAGTCAACTAGTTCGTTTTCTTCGTCTTCATCTTCTGGATGTTCGAAAATTTCAACATGGAAATGTCCCTTAAAATCAACACCAATACCGAAGATAAGTTCACCACAAGTATTTTCTTCAATATCCTCTATCATAGAACAGATATAGTCGAATTGTTCTGATTCATTGGCATTAGTTGGAAATTTATATTCAGTTGTGTTTTTCATTACTCTTTCCTAATACTAGTAAAATGATAATAACAAGAAATGGAGAAATGATAAAACTGATAATAGCCCATAGTAAAAATGAACGATTATTCTTTTCTGCAACACTGAACATGACGTAATAAGTAATAAGCATTACCACGATATATAAAAAACTTGTAATCATTAATTATCCTCTAAATCTTGAATTATAAAACCTTCGCTTAAAATTTGTTTGCGTGGGTATTTTTGTTGATAATACTTTAGACCATCATCGTGATTGTGAAATGCACCTAGATTAGTACGACACATTTCATAAACTGCACCATCTGAATCGTGGTCTACGATATCAGATTGTTCATAATAAAAAATATAAACCAACACTTACTCTTTTCTCCTTAGCCATGAATCATGTGCATGAATGAAAATAGATTTTATAGTAATGTCATTTACATTTTCCATATAATCACGAATGATAGAATTATCATAATTTTCATTTGACTGAATATATAAGATTATTTCCTTCATATCTGGAAAAATTTCATAAACATCGCTACCAGACAACACTGTCGAACTGTACGAAGAATGGCAAAAAATAAAATCAGCAATACGTCGGATTAGCTCTTTATCGTGTAAACTATATTCGTTCATTAATACTACCTCTCAATTAAAATGGGGTACTTAGTACCCCTAGTATTACTCAGTATGATTACCAGGCGAAGTAATATGACTTACTTTAATAACATACTCTGGTGATGGATATTCACGCTCTAAATCAGCACGAATACCACCAGAAACAGACGTCTTACCTACCCAATGAGAATCAGTATGGGTAACAATATCATGAAGACTGTAAGAACGGTTTTCTTCATTGTTACTTTTATAAATGCTATATACTACATGAATTGCCATTTTGTTTCCTTAGAAATCGCCCGGATTGACTTGATAGACTTTTAGACCCAATAGCTTACGCCACATGTCAACAACTTTGGTGCGATCATCAAATACTTTAACTACTTTATATTCAGTACTTACATGATTTATAAACAACTCATACTTAACAATATCGTCTGGTCGATTATCATTAGCAGCACGCATATAGATATAATCATATGGTACACCATATTTCTGCAACCACTTCTCAGTATCTTCTTTGCAAGTTTCATGGCGACCACTCATGATGATTACCTTACGACCAAGATAGTTCTTTTCTGCCATAACAGAAAAGATAACTTCAGGATCTGGATCATCAAGTAGTACTTTGTTTTCTTCATATGGACCACGTTTACCTTCCATATGAGCAAGAGTACCGTCAATATCGACAATGATTGCTTCTTCCAAGCCAGAATCATAAGTGAATTTTGGTAAGATACTGTACAAGTACTTTTCTGCCATACCATCAATAACTTCTTCAGGTACGGACTTTTCCCGCATCAAGTTACGTTCTTTACACTGCTTAACATAATCTTTAATAGCGAAGAATTCATGTACGAAAGTTTTATCCTTCTTAAATTCAGTAAAGAAGTTTTGTTCTTTATAAGTATAATTGTGTTCGCGTGCGAATTCTTTCCACTTATTACGTACTGCCGGATTTAAGTTGGTATCACCAACGATAATGTTCCAGTTATTCAAAGCTGCATGTTTAGCTGCACTGTACTGAGCGTCTTGCACGTACTGTTCATTATCTTTGCGGAACTTATAGTTTTGGTGTGATCCAGCCATAGTCTGGCGAATGTCGTCTAAGTTTACGATTACCGTTTTAGAACGAGCACTTTTTACATGTTCTTTCGCCCAGGTCGTTTTACCGCAACCCGGTAGTCCTACTGTTACTGTCAATACTGGCATGTTTTCCAATTCCAAATTTGTCAGAGAAATTTCTTAGTACTCTTTCTGATACACGAATACTCGCAGTGTCATTCCTGGAGCTATATTTTAAAGGTGTCCATGATAGACCATTTGCATCTAAAAACTTTAATGCACGAAAATAATCTTTAAGTGTATTAAATTTAATTACAGTCATGTCCTGTTCAATGCTATGGCTTATTTCAACTTTCATGGAATTCTCCTAAATGATTATGTACTTGTCACAGTATTTCATCGTTAGATTGAAGAATGCTCCTTCATCGAAATAAAATTCTTCATCAACGATAAAAGCTATGTCACCAATATTTTTTACGTATCCAAGCATCTCATTTTTTTCAACGATGCTTAAAGTTTTAGCTGGAATAACAGAAAATTCATGTTCTTTATATAAGACTTTGACTGTTTGTATTGTTTCCAATTTACTCACGTGCAAATCTTCCTATATCATAAATTTTAGGTTTTTTGTTTTTGGGCTTACGTTCCTTTTTGTACATAGTACTGCTAATACCAAAAGTATTTTTAAGACGCTTTGCAGACTTAACCACACCATTCCTTGAGCGGTCACTTTGCACAGCGTCAATCTCTTGTAGTATTCTTCTATGTTCTTCAGGAGTTCTTACGTCGCCCTTTTTTACTTTGTACTTAGGTTTAGCCATCACTACTCCTTGTTAGGCTATGTTACGAACTTAAACTTCAAACTCCTTAAGAACGTCTTTCATGTACTTTAACATGATAACTTTATAATCTACGGGCTTAGAATTATAAAGTGAGAACGCAATACCAGGCATTCCAAGTTCATTAGGTAATACCTTCTGTACTTGCATTGCATAATCTTTTCGTTCTAAATTTTTATTTTTATTGTAAAATGATTCAGATTCACTTACTAGCTTATTATAGCAGGAAAATACAAGTTGTTCCATTTTTTCGATCTTTTTAATAGCGTACAAATCTGTACTAAACATCTGCTTAAGATCATCCGATGCACCATTAACTACAGCATCATATAACCGAGAATCAACATTAATGCTGTCCTTTGTAAAGTGTAGAGCACTATACCAATCAGTCTTAACCTTACAAATTCGGCCATCTTTTAGAATGATAATATAACCTTCAATATCCTGCATTTCACGAACCGCATTGATACTTTCAATTAAAGTTTCCTTCATTGGGAAAGTACTATCAATATCACCGAATTTAGCCGACACAGAACGCTTGTACAAGCCTGGGAATGCAGCCTTAAGGCGTTCACCCACTAACATATCACCCGTCTCACGATGGCGTACATTAAGCACAGTAAGGCCATCTTCCTGATACGGAAGAACAATACGATACTCAGGTGATGTATATTCCAAGTTTACAGTGAAACCAAGAATCTCAGCCTGATAAATTTCTTCGTAGAAATCTTTATCCTTATGAAGCATTGCAGTACTGTTAATTGCATGATCTGAATGCAATGATGCTTGGGATTTAGTACGAACTTTATAATCAGCATCCATAAAGGTACTGATAATAGAACCGTCTAGTTTATCCATTACTACTGCAATTTCAGAACTTAAAGTATCTTTATCGAACATAGTAAATGGATTTTCATATGCATTGAAAAACTTCTTTGGTGGACGTGCTGCTACACCAGAGTAATTACCTTCTGCATTAATCCGAAACATAGTGCCGCGACCTTCGAGTGCGTTCGGCTCTAGGAAGTCAGTATAACTAGCTAGACGGTATGAGAAAATACGGAAAGTACCGCCGCCCGCAGATTCAAAGTCCTTCCATGAAAATGCATCATGTGTTGAAACTAACTTCATTAGATCATTAAAAATTTGTTCAGTGCTCATTTTCTTCTCCGAAATATTTTGATACTAATTCATTATAAGAATCCTTCATCCAATCTTTATCGAAGTGGATTGATGCTTCTTTATTTTGATGCATTTCTAATGTTTTACAAACTACTAGTTCATCGAAATATTCACTAGTTAATTTCAATTCCTTTAATTCATCTAAGAATTTCTCAGCAGTACTATAATCAGGAAAATCTTTTTTAATTAAACCAAAATGATCATGATAAGTTAAATCAGCATAACTATAAATGGAAAACATATTTTACCTTATTTGGTTTCGTAATCATTTAAAAATGAATCTAAATCATAATATAAATTATCTGCACTAATTTGTGCCAGAAGTTCAGTACTTTCTGTGATTTGATTAATATTACCGTCAGAATCTACAAGAAAAATATTATCAGCATCACATTTAATTTCTTGGCGATTTTCACCATAAATCTTAATGCTGCGTCTAATTGTATATTCTTTCTGTCCAGTTTTCTTCGTAACAATTGTTCCATCTTCTAAATGAGAAGCCTGGATAATAACCTTAAAGACACTTGGCATTGTTTTAAAATGTATCATTCTTATATCCAAAAAAAGCCCCGATTAGACGGGGCATAATAATTAATACAATTCAACCATTCCCATCAAGACAGAATCATCTGGACGTGAATATTGTTGTTTCGTAATTTTGAAATAAAATGAATCGGCGTTTTCTAAACAGTATCGCTTCTTCAAACATCTCGTATATGTTTGGTTATTAGGATGAACCCATTCGTAAATCTGAATTCCTTCATCATTATAACCAATTATTGATGTACGGTTTCCTTCATGACGGTTAAAGTTTTTACTCCTTTCAGTAAAGTACTTTACCTCGACGACTTCTGGCTCGTCATAAACATAAGGCATTTCAGTTAAACGAAAATAATAATAAGTCTCATCTTCAGAATATCCTAATAGAACTGTTTCAGTACTGGTAATACCATAGTGCTGTAAGCTCTTTGACTCATTATCTTTTATATCTGCAAGTACCTCTCTTAGTACTTGTACCGGTTCTCCATTAGGATCAGAAACTCCAGCAACCCTACGTTCAATAATAGGGTCAGTATATCTACGTTCTTCCTGAACTACACCGTTCATATATAGACCAACGAAATCATCCTTATATGTTTTTACTGAGTACTGAGTACTGTTTAAAGTACTATATACATCAGCCAACATATTAGCCTGTCCACACTGTACACCATCAACAGCTCCAGCAGTTGCGTATTCTGCCATTACTGATGTTAAGGTTTGAAAGTTGGACATGTTTAGTTCGTTAGCCATTTCTGTTGCAAATTTAATACGATCAATCATCGCACACACTCCTTGTGTTTAAAATCTGCTGTCTCTCCCTTAAAAAATCCCCGAATTAACGGGGAAAGATATTAATCTAATTCTTTAATAGCAAGTAGTTTAATATTACCTGAAATTGTAAGTCCTTGATGAGTCATATCAAATTTACAATCATCTTCAACTTCAATAACTGCTGCATAATAGGCATTACTAGTTCTATAGTAGTAAGCTGATGGAACGTCATCAATACTTGGATAAACAGTAACATCTTTTCTGAAGTAACTAGATTGATCTAACGTAAATGTTTGTTCGTGATTATTGTTATCAACATATACACCATTAATCTTACGAATGTACTTAAAGAAAATACGCTGATTAGCATATGGATTTCCTAGTACGGTGAAGAATAACATTTCAATCGTTGGGTTGGTAGCAGTTGGCTTATCCAGATATTCATGTACTGTTTCGATCATAGAAAAAGCATCTTCCATTGTAAAAGGTACTGAATGGTCGAAGAATTCTGATACATCAATACCATAGAAACCACTTAGCTGATCTTCCAATTCTTCCCATGAAGTAATGTTCAGATCACTAATAGCCATTCCGATCTTGAACATTTCTTTCTTAGAAATCTTATAACCACGCTCTAAGTATTTTGAAACACGTAGGGAACTCATGATAGGATAACGAGTACCTTTATTAAAAGTCAGTCTACGTTCTGCAATGTCAGTTACAAACTTATCGTGCAACACGAATTGTGAAGTACTGAAATCATATGCAGCCATATTGATATGGAAATCATAACTTTTAAATATATCAGTCACATCTTGAAAGAATTCAAAATGGATTAATTGAAGTACTAAATCGTTATGAGTGAAGGTGATACTTCTGGAAGTGTGATTTTGACAGGTAAATTCAAAAGTACTCATATCCAAAAAATCTTCTTCAGACAATGGGAAAGGATCTTCCCCGTCTTCCAAATCACCTTCACTGTTATAAGCATTACGAATGAAGGTAATAATATCTTTTTTGGATCTGAAATAAATGTCATAGTCATTTACTTCTGCACCAGAAAAGATTGATGTAATTGCACCACCAGCAATAATTGCGTTTGAAGTGGTAAGCATACTAATTGCATCTTCTCCTAGATTGCGAAGAAGTGTGTTTTTGTGTCGTCCTAGATTCATTTACTAAGTTCTTTCCATTGTTTAATTATGTCATATATAAAAAATCCTGTTCCTAGTGAACTAATACTAATAGATACACCAGCAAGTATATGAGCTATTTCTAGCTCACCAGTACTTGTATATAGAAACCACGTACAAGCCCATAACAAGATTAAAGATAGGGCTTGTACAACTAAAACCGTCTTCATTATTGAGCCACAGCCTTACCATAATCAGGTGCATATTCTTGAACGATCTGCACAAATTTACGGATGGTACGGACTTCAGTTAGAAGCATGAATTTTAGTACTTCGTATACTTCACGTTGATTGAAGTTGTTTTTAGCATCCTTCATCATATCTAGGAAGTACATTTCAACTTCATCACAATACTCAACAAGCTTAGCTGGTTTAAATACACCAACAGCAGTACTGAGATTATGAATACGGTCAATTAGTTTTACAACTGAACAGACTTCACAATTAGAAACCTGTTGGAAATATCCATAATATTGTTCACTACCCTGATCCTTAAATTTAGATAGAATCCGGCTGTACTTAACAACATCAGGGAACATTTCGTGCAATTCATTTTCCCATTCAGGATAATCTTCAATGGTATCATGAATGATAATACCCATATACACATCGTAAGGCTTAAGAAGAGAGCTATGTAAACTAAGTGCCAAGCTCAACATTTCAAGTTGATGTGAAAATTCTGGATTACCATCTTTACGTTCATTGCAATGTACTTGCTCTGCAAAAGTGATTGCACGACGAACATCAAAGTACTTTGGTTCTGCCAAAGTAAGACCTTCGATAATACCAAGTACTTTAGTGCGTAGTTTGTTATATTCTGTCTTTTCCATACGATCTACCTCTTCGTCGGTTTCATTCAACATGTAAGCTGGCATTGGTTTTCCGTTATAAATCACATACTCACCAGTTTCTAGCTTACGTTGTGTAATGTTCGCAGATGCCTTTTTAAGCCGACGATGAAGCCGGTCGCTTAACTCATCTGCTGTTAGAATTTTATCGTCCACGTTTACCTTTGATACGTTCTTCGCCACGTTTAACCAAATCAGTAATGAGTACTTTTAACTCATTAGCAGCTTCGGTAATACTTGATAGATGATCTTTAAAGGTCATTTGTTCAAGTTCTTTTCGTGTTTTCTTACGCGAATTAGTTTTTTTCTTTTTCATAAGCTCACATTTCATTAACATTAAATACTTCAACAAGTGGATGGTAGAAGTCTTTAAATACATCCATTTCACATTCTTCAACTACTAATGCAAACTTCATCATTGCATCAAAATCAGGTGGAACTTCACCCCATTCAACACCGAGAAGACTGCGAATTTTCTCAATAGCTTCATTAAATTGTTCTGGATCAATGAAGTCCATAACAAACGTACAAATGGCTCCACGTGAATCACCAAAAGTACAATTCAACTGCCGTCCACCTTCAACCCGAACCCAAATATCAGTACTAAGTTTAGTTTTAATGTGGTCGTAAATGTCACGAACTAAAGTGTGGTTACGTTCGATAATCAACCGGCGTGATTCTAAACATTCAAGAATATATGATACATCCGCATCGATTTCATAGTCGCCCATGTCGTCAATAGCATATTGCACACCATCATGATAGATGCTGTACATATAATCCCCATCCTTCCAGTTACCACGTACAGTACGTGGGACGATTCCCATACGTAAGTACTTTGTATACGTATTAGTCATGACACTCGTCATTCTTCTTTTCCTTTTTAAATTTAGTCTAGATGCTATCAACCTTCTCTTGTATTGTCAAGAGAAATAGCTGAATTTCTTCGATTTTTATTTCGTTTGTGCATAAAAACGCCATTAATTCAGGAAGTACAGAAAACAACTTAGCGAACGAACTAATTTCAGATTGAGTAAACGAGAATCCCATTGGTATAACACTGGAATTCCATACACCTTCGATTCTGTGCGATACTACTGCCATTATCACCCGATCACCGTACTCAACCGAAACATGCCGATAACCTGTCTGCTCATTCTCTTCCCAAAACATGTGGCTCGTTTTAAAAACCATACTTCTCACCTAGTAGTTGTTTTAAGAGTTCAAAGTACGTCCTGTTCTTTCCGTAAGAACCCGGTGGCATTAAGCTACAGAATTCGGCAAAGTCATTACGTAAGATAGTATCACGAACGTTAGTACTTGAATAGGGATTATTTTCTCTAGGACCGGCACTAACTGTTTGAACTGTATCGAAATTGTACAATTCTCCGTTATATTTGTGAAGCAGATCACCAAATTTACCAGACCTGTCGGACCCGCATAGCATGACAATATTACTATAAAGTGGATCTAATTCTTCCAAAACACCAAATAACGTACTCGCATGATGTGGTTGAAAATACTTCATAATCCAGGGATAGTACTCTTCAATCATATCAATTTTAAAGTCATACGGTAATTGCTCTGAGTTAGTTACGTACAACTTAATTTCAGAATTTGGAATCGTTTGTTGTAGTATAAGTGCTTGTTGAAACATTTTTCCATGTCCCATATGAACCGGACTAAACTTACCATACATCATAATACATGTCTTTGGTGCAATGTTCATTGTTATTACTCTAAGTCAATCCAAGGTTGCACTACAAAACCTATACTATGTAGTACTTCTAGTTTCTCTTTAGTAATATTGTTATCATAGATAACCAACATACTTGGAAATGGTGCACCTGATTTTTTATGAGAACCATCTTCTCTCCATGAAGGAAGACTACGGTTATCAAATTTCAGACGACCTTTAACAAAACAAATAGCTTCCGCTGAACCTTGAATATAATTGTGAAAGTATCTTGTATCAGTTCTTGCTGGTGGTAATGCAACAATAGTAGTTCCATTTACACGGTGTTCTTCATCAAACTTTTTAAACCATTTACTGATTTCTCTTCCGTAAGGAGGATTACACCAGACAGTTTCACCTTCCCATGAATGTGCAAGACCATCCGTTTCAGGTGTATAGTACTTCTCACATTTAGCAGTTTCATCCATTGCAGCAGGATCTAAAGTAAAGTTCCATACTGCGTTCAACCTCTGATAAAAATCATCAGGAGTATCCCATGTATTTGATGCTGAACTAAAATGAACTGATTTATTATTTTCTTCTTCCATGAAGTTTCCTTTTTAAATTAATTGACAGTACTTCGTAATCTCGTCAAATTCAGAACTATATCGATCTGATTCAAAACAGAACCTGAAGTAATGACCGTACCTAGCCATTAAGTTAAACATTTCATCTTCCTGAAAGACGTAAAACTTAAATTCACTAGGTTCTTCTTTATAGCCAATAAAATTGATAATTTCATTTGTCACATCTTTTCCATCGTAGTAGTACGTTCTGGATTCAAGATTTCCATTGATATCATATCTTTTATATTCACCATAGAGTTTGTCATTATGTTCAAAGTACTGAGAGCTGACTCGATTATTATTGTACCGGTTTTCTACATGTCCATAGTATTCAACTTTCTGAATGAGAGGTATTTTGGTGGGGCGATATGTTATAGTTGCAAGTACATTGTTCTGTTTGAACTCCGTAACTTTGCTTATTTTATTGTGGTCTATCTGAACACGATAGCCGATGAACTCATTCAAATCTACGGAATCTTTTACGATTCCAGTTTTCTTACACTTGTACACGATTTTCATTTACATCTCACGAATAGGAATCAGGATTATTTCTGATTCATTGATACAAGGAACATCCTACGGACGTTCCAGTAAATCTCTTAACAGACTTCACTTACGTTACGTTCTGTAGAGATTTACATTTCTAACTTAAAAGGATTAATACGTTTAGTACTTTATACTGACGAGATTTGTTGATGCAATTTCATCCCCCCGAAAGGAGGGAAGAATAAAGGTCTGACGATGATAGTCTTAGCTTTTCATGTCACGAATTTCAAATTGAGCGGAAGCGGGTTGTCCTGTTTCTCCCTATCGCGGTTCTATACAACGGTCGT
>Ga0308167_1003816_pt1 | contig 11551 bp, 8 predicted proteins | sample PhyCR1_2_FD_202138 | JGI IMG/M metagenome (GOLD analysis project Ga0308167, IMG submission 202138) | Phyllosphere microbial communities from UC Gill Tract Community Farm, Albany, California, United States - DLSLRC.R1 | ecosystem: Host-associated > Plants > Phyllosphere > Unclassified | place... | reverse complement strand
CGCTGTGGTGTTACTGGGTTAAAACAAAAGGGATTTATTATGCTGATTTTACGCGCGATTATTGTAATGATGGTTTTTTCATTAACAGGCTGTACTTATTACTTATGGAGCTTAAGTGACACCCGATCAACAACTGTGCGAGAAATGAATTTCTCTGATCGAATTAGCGGGATGTTTGAGTATAAAAATGTAAATCTGACTGAAGAAGATAATGGCACTGGAAAAGACATTATCAGACTTCCAGATGAAGGCGTAGGATTCGTTGGGGACGATAATATCTATTTTGTGACGGTTAACGGTAATGAATTATTGGCATTGAACGATTTGATGAAGAAAGTGCCATTAAGAATGAACAATGATGATAAATTTATCGATATGAATCTCAAAGGCCACTACAGTAAGAACACTAATGCAGAATTCCAACAAACAATGAGCGTTAGAACTCGAAAACCTGTAACTGCATTAACTCAATCACAAAAGAAAGCGCTTGAGGATAAGCGGTTTTCATCAGTGGACGGTTATTTACAGCGTTCAGTGACCGTTGAGGGCATCATTATCAATAGAATGAGGTTAGGTTCATCTTTCCCTCAGACAACATCACTCGATGAAAGCTATCAGGTGCGATTTTATTCATCATATCGTTACGATAAGTTCGACAGTGGCTCGTTAGCCTTAAAACTTGCATTGACACCTGTCACGTTAATTGGGGATGTTGTTTTTATTCCGCTATATCTACTCACTGCAAAGTAGTAATAGGATAGGGATATTCATCAATCTAATAAGAGGGTGAGATGATTAGATGCATCATCAGATGTTACATCGGTGGGGGGCGAAACATATTTAATTATAATGGATGCGCAAGTCGGAAAGAGTTTTGGGTTTTCATTTTGGTAAACTTATTAGCTTTGAATTTATATTCAGCAATAACTGGAATGCTGACTCTGACCGGCAGTGGCATAGTTGATGTCTTGTTGTTCCTTTCAATGGGTTTTTCTCTTCAACTGTTATTTATATGCATCCTTATCATCCCTGTAATCTCCTTAGGCGTAAGAAGAATACATGATATCGGCAGGAGTGGCTGGTGATTTAGTAGCCTGCTACTCAGCAATATTTTTATTATTCCTGTATTTCTTGGTGCTATGGTCAACAGTATTGCAAATCACTTTTCATGGGATATCGAACTCTCTATATCGATTTGGGCAAGCCTGGTATTGAATTTGAGCGTTATTTTTTTCCTGACATATCTGTGCTGCAAGCCTCAGTAGAGCCATCACCGCTTCCACATTAACGCAATAAAAAAACAATCAGAGTGCCGTAATGAAAGATCTCACCCTGCGCTATTACGACACCGAAATGCGCTAGCTGCATAATGCCGCTAAGGAATTTTCCGCCACGCAACCTGATAGCACTAAGAAGGACAAAATAGACCGGGCTGGCGCGCCGTATCCGATAGGTGGGTTAACTGTTAGGGATTAAATGATGAACGACCGCTTAGCGGAATGTTACGCCGGAGCCTGGCGTAAAACATTCGATTATAAAAACTGCGCCACGCGCAAGGAATTCTGGTCATTTATTCTGGTCAGCACGCTCCCATCTTTATGCTCAGGCGCCGTGCTTCTTATTGCTCTTATTTGGGTTGATTTATGGGTGGTTATATTTTGTGGAATTGGTCTTGCGACTGTTATGTCATTTTTCAGCGTAATCATTATTTTTCTTTTATGTCGCTGGGAATTCGACGCATGCACGATATTGGCCGCTCAGGTTGGTGGTTTGGCTTCCTGTTTATAGGAAGTGTTTTTTTCTTTCCTGTAAGTCTGTTTTTATTATACCTATGCAGTAAGCCTTTGCTCCATCTGCATCCGGTTTATCTCTGAATAAATAATTAGAGCTCTGTGTAAGATTTTTAAGATTCACTATTAAACTTAATTATTAGTATCTTTACGTCATGGAGGACATGATGAATACATCCGGTATTCTACAGAAAGTTTTGTCGGTCTCATTAAATCGCTATTATCTCGATTTACCGGGCAGCACCTTTAGTACTGATGTTGAAGAGATTGAGGGAAAGGAGGAGATGAGCGAACTGTATTGTTACACAGTTCGTTTCACCAGCGATGCTGGCGACATACAGCCTCAGCAGATGCTGCGGAAAAAAGTCTGGTTAAATATGCAAGCTTCCTCAGATGAGCTGAAATCGGTATTTCCTGAAAAAATCGTTAAAGTCATACACGGAGTGATAACTCACTTTCGGCGATTGCAAGGTTCACGCGATCAAGTAAGCTATGAAATTATTATTGAGCCATTTGTTTCACTGCTAGGTAAACAATTCCACAGTCATCGATTTTTCGTCAATAAATCAGTGCCTGAAGTGGTAACGAAAATACTTACTGAACATGGTCTGGAAGCCTGGCAATACCAATTTAGCCTGAAGCAAAGCTATCCAAAGCGCGAACAAATTAATCAGTACCAGGAAAGTGATCTAAAATTTATTCAACGTTTACTGGCTGAAGTAGGAATTTTTTTCTACTTTCGCTTACAGGAGGATGCGCGCACTGAAGTAATCCATTTTGGTGACAGTCAGGTGTCATTTAATACTGTCAAATCGCTGCCGCTTAACAGCCCTTCAGGTATGGGTGATGGCGGAAAAGATTCGATCTGGGAACTAAATCTTAATCATCAGGTTGTGGAAGCTAGCGTATCCGCTAAAGATTATAACCATCGTGAGGCGCAATATATTTTACGGTCTGCGGAAGCGGATATGACACGGGGCGATGGCGATGAAACTAATTATGGCAAGGTTTATCATTATCGACCTCGCCATCCGCAATCTGGTGACAAGTACACACCAGCTGCAGAAACCGCAAACTTCTATGCACGTTTGGATCATGAACGCTTCCTCGCTAGCCGAACATCCATTACAGCAATAAGCACCGATCCCTCTCTGGCTGCTGGGCAAACGCTGATAATAACCGACAATAGTGTTCCTTCAACCTTGCCAGAGTTGCTGCATAACCCACTGCTAATTATAAAGTTGAAGTTCGTTGCCAGTCGGGAATCAGCCATGCGAGTGACGATTGGCGCCGTGCCATACAGTGAAACAATTTGCTGGCGTCCAGCAATGCTTGTACGCCCTAAAGTCAGCGGCACCATGACAGCGCGAGTCACTAGCGCAAAAGATAATGATATCTACGCCTGGCAGGACGCTTCAGGTCTTTATCGTGTGGTGTTTGATGCGGATGAAGAGAGCAAAGATCGCGGGCAGGAGAGCATGCCAGTGCGACTCGCCAAACCTTATGGCGGCGATATGTATGGCTTCCACTTCCCACTGATTCAGGGAACGGAAGTAGCGATAGCCTTCCGCGAAGGTGATCCTGACCAGCCTTATATTGCTCACGCGCTTCATGATTCGCGCCATGTCGACCACGTCACCGAAAAGAACAGCACACGCAACGTTATCCGCACCGCAGGTTTAAACAAACTGCGCATGGAAGATAAGCGCGGTGAAGAGCACGTCAAACTCAGCACCGAGTATGGTGGTAAATCACAGCTAAGCCTGGGGCACCTGGTGGATTCCTCGAGAGCCAAACGCGGTGAAGGTTTTGAACTGCGCACGGACAAGTGGGGCGGGATTCGTGCTGGAAGCGGTATTTTTATAAGTGCAGATAAGCAACCTGGCGCTGGTGCAGAAGTGCTTGAGATGCAGGATGCACTTAACCGCTTGCACAATGCAGGCAATCAAATGCAGCAGTTAGCTGATGATGGAAAAGCCGCAGGCGCAGAACCTGCGCAAGTGGAAACTCAACTTAATTTCATGCGCGAAGAGTTAGAACAGCTCAAGCAAGCAGTCGCACTGCTTAGTGCGCCGCAGGGAATCGCGTTAACCAGCGGTAAACATTTACAGCTTGCAGCGGCAAAGAACTTAATCGCCACCGCAGAGGCAGACGCTGATGTTGGCATCGTCAAACGCATGTTTATCGGTGTGGGCGAGGGACTGAATGTATTTGTGCGCAGGATGGGTATCAAGCTATTAGCAAATCAGGGGCCGGTTTCGATTCAGGCGCAGAACGATCAATTGCAATTGCTTGCAAGGCAAGGACTGGAAATTACCAGCACCGAAGAAGAAATTCATATCATTGCTAAAAAGAAAATCGTGCTGAATGCCGGGGGAAGCTACATTACGCTGGATCCGTGCAAAATTGAGTTGGGCACCGATGGTGACTTTGCGGTGAAATCAGCAGATTTCGCCTATAGCGGACCGGCAAGTATGACGGCGGAACATCCTGAATATCCCGAAATCCAATCCACCGCTAAGCAATTATTGAATCTCAAAGTACCAATGTCACCTGATGCAGAAGCCGGAAGCTGGGCTGGCATGCCGTATACGTTGTACGCCGATGGAGCAGCGATAAAACAGGGCGTGCTGGATAACACCGGCAATTTACCGGTTGAACATCAAACCGTGACGAAATCTTATCGCTTGGTAATGGCAAACGGTGTTAGCTACCAGATTCCCGTCGCCGCCACTTATCGCAATCCAGAGCAAGGTGTTCTAGCGAATCGCGGCATTCATCATCATCACTCGCAACCTGCAGAAGAAATTAATGCTCCGGATTCGCACACCGGGCACCGTTCGCTCTATGCCGCATTACTTGATGGTATTAATGACAGGGAAAAAGACGCATGAGTCAGTCAGATATCGTTTCACCTATTGCAACTGATATAACCCATCAATGTGTGATTACACCGCCGTGGTTTGTACAGGGCAGCGAATATCAACCTTTACCGGCGACCTATTTTCCGCTGATTAATGGTGAGGAAGCATTTGGTGCGGTGCATCATGCCATCGAAAATGCGCGAAAATCAGTGGATATTATTTGCTGGGGTTTTCAACCTTCAATGTATTTTGTGCGTGATGGTCAAGCCCCCTGTATTGGGCAACTATTAGAAGATCTTGCACAGAAGCGTGACATTGAAGTGAGGATCCTAGGTTGGGAAATGCCGTTTAATACCGCTGGATTTGGTGGTGAAGCTAATTTGCCGGGTAAATTTATTACTGGAGTTAAAAATAGAGCGGGTCAAACCTCGACTAATGATCAATTTTCTTTTGATCAGGATTGGTTTGAAAAATATGCGCTTGCTAACACCATTAAAGAGATATCGCGTGGAATAGGAACTACACCAAAAAAACTGCAGCAGTTCCCACAATTTGTCAGCCGTGGCTTTAATGTAGATGAGCGTGCGGAAATTGCTTATCAGATTAAGTTCAATAGCCTTGATAAAAATCTGAGCAATATGAGCACTGCTACTATGGCAGCGAGTGTTACACACCATCAAAAAACAGTGTTAGTGGATTATGAACTGCCGGAGAGAGCGGTTGGTTTTGTAATGGGTCACAACATGCTGGATGAATACTGGGACACAGACGCGCATTCAGCTGCTAATCGAGGTGAGAATAGACTCCCACCGAATAAAGGTGCGACTGGTGCACTGCCACGTCAGGACATTTCCAGCCGGGTAACCGGACCAATACTAGAGCATTTGCATCATAATTTCGCGACTGCATGGAAGAGAGAAACCGGGCAGGATCTCTTGTTGCAGCGTCACGCCAGTGAAGTGGCTAAAAAAATGAAGCCGCAAAGATCGCTTGGTGCTCCATTAATGGCACAATTGCTGCGCACTCAGGCGCAGGAAGGTAAGCGAGATATTGAGAAACTCTATTTGCAGGCAACAAACAATGCAACGCAGTTTATCTATATTGAGAACCAGTATTTCCGCTGGCCTCCACTGGCAGAATTGATCAAGAAAGTCGCAGCAGATCAGACTCGTGAAGGACGCGATCCAGGAAAACACGGATCACTATATCTTTTTGTTACAACCAATGTGAGTGAGCAGGGAATTGGGCCTGGCAAAGTGAATACGCAACGTATGCTCGAGAGTTTGGGGCGTGCTGATACTATACCTGGAATTACCAAATTAAGACGTAAAGAGATGTTGTGGAATGAAATGCCAACTCCACCATCTATTGATGCAACCTACGCTGATAAATTAAAATATATTCAGGGGCGAGATAAGAAAAAAGCTGAAATCAGAGCAAAAGAAAAGGAAGTTGATAATAGTGTGGTTGTTTCAGTAGAACATCCCGGGTTAAAAATTCATGTCTGCTCTTTAGTTGCACCTGACTCTGATCCAAATGATTGGATGCCAGTATATATTCACTCTAAGTTAATGATCATCAATGATGTATTTACCACGCATGGGTCGGCCAATATCAATACTCGAAGCATGCAGGTTGATAGTGAAATGAATATTGCTCATTGTAATACATCAGTAACAAAGGTGATGCGGAAGAGATTGTGGAATTTGCATACTAATAATTTAGGTGGGCAGGATGATGCAGGGGAAGCATACATAGAATGGGATAGATTAATTCAAAGTAATAAGGTTTTTGAAGGTGAACATCACCCTCCAGAAGTTTCTCTTATTGAGTTTTACTATGCTGAAACAAAGTTAACCGATTTGGATTAATCATGAAAAATATTTTGTGTTTTATTTTACTGCTTATTGCCTGCGATCAGAGCAGGGGACATGCTTCATTGATAGGTAAAGGCACCATGGATTCATTGTTAAATTTAAATTATAAAAAAGAGTTTGTTTGCAGCCGGCAAAAAATGATTGAGTCATCGCCTGATGCAGAGGTTATATTTAACTATGCGCGTTGGATGCAAAAAAATAATCAACTTAAACAAGATGAGAACGTGTACTCTCAAGTAGAACGCCTTTATCGTATTGCTTCAGAGAATGGTAATGCTAAAGCTAACATAAACTTACAAAATGGTTCACTTAGAGGATATTTTTATTTAAAAGATGATGAGCGTTTGCGTATGAGTCAGGAGTTAATTAATCATGGCATTGGTGCTGGGTATTATTTTGTTGCGATCTATCTTCAGCATGGTGTTGCAGGTTTACAGAAAGACCAAGAGATGGCTTTACGATATATGCGTAAAGCTGCTGATGAAGGAAATCCACAAGCGCAGGCTTATGTTGGTGATAAATTAGCACCAAAAGATATTGCTCCTGAGATTGGTTTACAACTCCGCCGTTGTGCAGCAGAGCAAGGAGAAGGAAGGTCTGCGCTTTCCTTAGGGATTTACTATCAATTAAACAAGCAATTTGAGGCTGCCATTGAAGCATTCCAATTAGGCGTTTCTGCAGGTGATGCAGCATCTGCAAGCTTCCTAAAACATGGTTTTGACGGTCCGACAATATCAGAAAAAATTAATTATTTAGGGCAACAAAAAGATACTGAACGTACTAAAAGATATGAAATTATAAGTACAATTCTGAATGATTATTCTTATGCAAACCCTTCCATTCCAGAAATAGATGAAATTGTGCCACTTCCACCCGCACCGTTACCCGCCTGGGATGGAAAATTGAAATGGCTGGAAGAAAGAGAAGCCAATATTCCACCTGAAAAGCCCAGTGAAGCACTGATTAACCAAATGGCACGAGATAAACAACTCGATCCTGCTACCGGCAAACCATTACCAGAGTCACCACATTTTGTTCGTGATGATTCCATCAAGCTATCATGCCGTAATGGTGAGGTGTGTCCCGTGAGTGGATATTGGGAAATGGAATGGTGGGATTACAATAGCCTTAATACTCAGAGGATAGTGCGTTTTAATCAGGGAGATATTCTGCCTGCTGACAGAGTACGGCGCGTGGTCACTCGTCCCTGGCCATTCGAGGACAAAATTGTGATTGAAGAGAAAATGATGGCGTGGCGTTTAATCGCTGAAGCTTAAGGTGTTCTTTTAAAAGTTCTGATGTTACCTAACTTTGACGTCCGAAGTCTGGCGGCATGCCATAAACGTTACATTTTAATTCTTCAGTAATAAAGAGGGTCATGCTGGCAAATCGCGGCATTCATCATCATCACTCGCAACCTGCAGAAGAAATTAATGCTCCGGATTCGCACACCGGTCACCGTTCGCTCTATGCCGCATTACTTGATGGTATTAATGACAGGGAAAAAGACGCATGAGTCAGTCATATATCGTTTCACCTATTGCAACTGATATGACCCAGCAATGTGTGATTACACCGCCGTGGTTTGTACAGGGCAGCGAATATCACCCTTTGCCAGCAACATATTATCCATTGATTAATGGTGAGGAAGCATTTGGTGCGGTGCATCATGCCATCGAAAATGCGCGCAAATCAGTGGATATTATTTGCTGGGGTTTTCAGCCTTCAATGTATTTTGTGCGTGATGGCAAAGCACCATGTATTGGGCAATTATTGATTGATATTGCTGAAAAGCGTGGCGTTGAAGTAAGAATACTGGCCTGGGAAATGCCATTTAATACTGCCGGATTTGGTGATGAAGCAAACTTACCTGGAAAGTTTTTGCCGATTGTAAGAAACCGCGCAGGTCAGACTTCTACCGATACACAATTTGATTATGACTGCTGGTGGTTTAAAACCTCTGCGCGCTTTAATACCATGAAAAAAATGGTCCGGGGAAAAGAAACCACGCTTGAGAAACTTTATCCTTTTCCTCATTTTGTTAGCCGTGGTTTTAATGCGAGGGATCGTGCTGAAATTGCCTACCAGGCAAAATTCAAGGCTCTTGATAAAAATCTGAGTAACTCAACGATTGCTACTATGGCAGGAACTGTCACACATCATCAAAAAACCGTATTAGTGGATTATGAACTGCCCGAGAAGGCCGTGGGTTTTGTGATGGGACATAACATGCTGGATGAGTACTGGGATACTGATGCACACTCAGCCAGAAATCGGGGTGCTCATGCACCCGAACCGAATAAAGGCGCGACCGGTGCTCTGCCACGCCAGGATATTTCAAGCCGGGTAACCGGACCAATTCTTGAGCATTTACATCATAATTTCGCGACCGCCTGGCAGAAAGAAACCGGGCAGAATCTTCTGTGGCAGCGTAATGCCAGTGAGGCGGCTAAAAACATGCGGCCGCAAAAATCACTTGGCACGCCGATTATGGCGCAATTGCTGCGCACCCAGGCGCAGGCAGGTAAGCGCGATATTGAGAAACTCTATTTACAGGCAACAAATAACGCCACACAGTTTATCTATATTGAAAACCAGTATTTCCGCTGGCCACCACTGGCAGAATTGATCAAGAAAGTCGCTGCGGATCAAACTCGAGGAGGGCGCGATCCGGGTAAACACGGTTCGCTTTATGTTTTTGTTACCACTAATGTGACTGATGGCGGTATTGGAGCCGGTACAGTTAATACGCAACGCATGCTGGAAACCCTGGGACGTGCGAATTCCATACCTGAACTCACTAAGCTAAGACGTAAGGAAGCGTTACGAAATGAGATGCTAGCTCCACCCTCAATTGATGCTTCTCTCGATGAGAAAATGAAATATATTAAGGAAAGAAAAGAGAAAGAGGCAGAACTCAGGGCCAAAGAAAAGGAAATAGAGAACAGTGTTGTTCTTCCTGTTGAACATCCTGGTTTAAAAATACATGTCTGTTCACTGGTGGCTCCTGATTCAGAAGCTAATAACTGGATGCCTGTATACATTCACTCAAAGCTGATGATTATTAATGATGTTTTCACCACTCATGGTTCAGCTAATATCAATACCCGCAGTATGCAGGTCGATAGTGAAATGAATATTGCACATTGTAATGCATCGGTAACTAAGGCAATGCGTAAGCGGTTGTGGAATTTGCATACAAATAATTTGGGTGGGCAGGATGATCCCAGAATTGCTTTTGACAACTGGAATGATCTGATAAAAGAAAATCAAGGGTTAATGGATGTGGAGAATTCGCCTAGAGCTTCTATTATTCCTTTTTTATATGAAAGTGCAAAATCTAGTGACTTGGACTAAATATGAAGTTTTTAATGATTGTTGCTTTTCTGCTTTTTGCTTTTGAACTGGATGATGAACCCTTATTAAAAAAGAACTATGCCATGAATCATTTAACAAAGGTTAATTTCGATTTAGACTTTCTCTGTAAGCATCAGACTTTGAGTGATGGAAAATCTGAAGCAAAATTATTGTTTGACTACGCTCGCTGGTTACAAAAAAACAACCAACTTAAACAGGATGAAGTTGTATATGCTGAAATAGAGCGCTTGTACCGCATAGCAGCAGGAAATGGCAATGCTAAAGCTATTATCAATTTGCTAAATGGTTCTTTAAAAGGTCAGTTTTTTCTTCGTGATCAAGAGAAGTTGGGTTTAAGTCAGCAACTAATTGATGAAAAAGTTGGTGCTGGATATTATTTTATAGCTCTCTTTTTGGAACATGGAGTTGCAGGTCTTCAGCAAGACACCGATATGGGGTTACGTTATATGCGCAAAGCTGCGGATGAAGGTAACCCACAAGCTCAGGCTTATATAGGTAATAAGCTCGCCCCACTAAAAATGGCACCAAGCATTAGTCGAAAATTGCGTCGTTGCGCTGCTGAACAAGGAGAAGGTAATGCTGCAAACGCTTTGGCTATTAATTATAAAATAAGTGGTGAATTTGATAGTGCAATAGAGTTATTTCAATTGGGGGTGGCTGCTGGGGATTCAAGTTCGGCTAGTTATTTATCCAATGGCTTTGATGGAATTGATAAAAAAATGATATTTATTATTTGAATTTAAAGGAAGATAAAGAAAGATCTCGACGTTATAATGATATTAAGAAAATTTTATCCCGTTACTCGTATGCTAATCCCAAAGTTCCAGAAATAAACGAAATAGTTCCATTGCCACCCGCACCGTTACCCGCCTGGGATGGAAAATTGAAATGGCTGGAAGAAAGAGAAGCCAATATTCCACCTGAAAAGCCCAGTGAAGCACTGATTCACCAAATGGCACGAGATAAACAACTCGATCCTGCTACCGGCAAACCATTACCAGAGTCACCACATTTTGTTCGTGATGATTCCATCAAGCTATCATGCCGTAATGGTGAGGTGTGTCCCGTGAGTGGATATTGGGAAATGGAATGGTGGGATTACAATAGCCTTAATACTCAGAGGATAGTGCGTTTTAATCAGGGAGATATTCTGCCAGCTGACAGAGTACGGCGCGTGGTCACTCGTCCCTGGCCATTCGAGGACAAAATTGTGATTGAAGAGAAAATGATGGCGTGGCGTTTAATCGCTGAAGCTTAAGGTGTTCTTTTAAAAGTACTGATGTTACCTAAGTTTGACGTCCGAAGTTTGGCGGCATGCAGTATACGTTATATTTTAATTCTTCAGTAATAAAGAGGGGCATGCTGGCAAATCGCGGCATTCATCATCATCACTCGCAAAGTGCATATGAAATAAATACTCCGGATTTGCACACCGGGCACCGCTCGCTTTATGCCGCATTACTTGATGGTATTAATGACAGGGAAAAAGACGCATGAGTCAGTCAGATATCGTTTCACCTATTGCAACTGATATAACCCAGCAATGTGTGATTACACCGCCGTGGTTTGTACAGGGCAGCGAATATCAACCTTTACCGGCGACCTATTTTCCGCTGATTAATGGTGAGGAAGCATTTGGTGC
>Ga0308167_1003810_pt1 | contig 11568 bp, 9 predicted proteins | sample PhyCR1_2_FD_202138 | JGI IMG/M metagenome (GOLD analysis project Ga0308167, IMG submission 202138) | Phyllosphere microbial communities from UC Gill Tract Community Farm, Albany, California, United States - DLSLRC.R1 | ecosystem: Host-associated > Plants > Phyllosphere > Unclassified | place... | reverse complement strand
TGGAGTTATAGGCAGACTAAAAAGCGAGGCAAGCATGGGCAAAGAGCACAAGGCCAGTATTGACGGGGATCAATGGGCGCAGTGTGTGCGGGAGCGGGGCTGGTTGTGGGATGCCGCATCGACTGCTGCGAAGGGCGCGCCGGTGACGTTGATCCTGGCCCACGGCGCCGGCGCACCGATGGACTCAGGCTTCATGGGCGACATGGCTGCACGCCTTGCCGGGCATGGCGTGAACGTGTTGCGCTTCGAGTTTCCCTACATGGCCCAACGCCGGGCGGACGGCGGCAAACGCCCGCCGAATCCGGCGCCTAAACTGCTGGACGCCTGGCGCGAGGTGGTTGCCGAGGTGCGACGTCATGTCGCTGGGAAACTGGCGATTGGCGGCAAGTCCATGGGCGGGCGCATGGCCAGTTTGTTGGCTGATGAAGTGGGCGCCGATGCGCTGGTGTGCCTGGGGTATCCGTTCTACGCCGTGGGCAAGCCGGAGAAGCCACGGGTCGAGCACCTGGCGGGGTTGAAGACGCCGACCTTGATTGTGCAGGGCGAGCGCGATGCCCTGGGCAATCGGGCGACGGTGGAGGGGTATGTGTTATCGCCGAGCATCGAGGTGATGTGGTTGGTGGCGGGGGATCATGACTTGAAGCCGTTGAAGGCGTCGGGGTTTACGCATGAGCAGCATTTGGCGGCTGCGGCGGTGAAGGTCGCTGAGTTTCTCGGCGCCTGTTAGGGACCCTTCGCGAGCAAGCCCGCTCCCACATTTTGATGTGTGAATGCATTCAAATGTGGGAGCGGGCTTGCTCGCGAAAGCGGTCTACCGGTTGAACCGCTCCACCAGCGAATACTGGGTATTCGCCGTATGGGTCAGCTCTTCACTCAACTGCGCCGAGTTCATCGCCTGTTCCGACGTCTGGTCCGCCAGCAACGCAATGGTGCTGATGTTACGGCTGATCTCTTCGGCCACTGAGCTTTGCTCTTCAGTCGCGGCGGCGATCTGGGTGGTCATGTCGGTGATGTGCGCCACCGCTTCGCTGATTCCCACCAGCGCCTGATCCGCCTCCATCACCCGCGCCACGCCTTCTTCGGCCTGGCGATGCCCGGCGTCCATGGTTTGCACGGCGGCAGCGGCCGTCTGTTGCAGCTTGGCGATCAGGGCGTGGATCTGCCCGGTCGATTCAGCGGTGCGCTGCGCCAATTGACGGACTTCGTCAGCAACGACCGCAAACCCACGGCCCATCTCGCCGGCACGCGCGGCTTCAATGGCGGCGTTGAGCGCCAGCAGGTTGGTCTGGTCGGCAATGCCTTTGATCACATCGACCACGCCACCAATTTCATCGCTGTCCTTGGCCAGTTGGGTGACGGTCACGCCCGTCTCGCCCACGGCCACCGACAGACGCTGGATCGCTTCGCGGGTTTCCCCGGCGATATCGCGGCCGCGACCGGTCAGGCGATTGGCTTCCTGGGTGGCATCGGCGGTGCGCTGCACATGGCTGGCGACTTCCTGGGTGGTGGCCGCCATCTGGTTGACGGCGGTGGCCACCTGTTCGGTCTCCACGCGCTGGCGTTCCAGGCCGCTGGAGCTGTTATGCGCCAGGGTGTTGGACTGCGCGGCCTGGTCGTTGAGGTGTTCGGCCGTATCCTGCAAGCGTGTGAGGCAGGTTTTCAGGCGTGCTTCCTGGCTGAGGATCGACATTTCCAAACGCGCCTGGGCGCCCCGGCTGTCGGTGTACATCTGCGCGATCAATGGGTCGGAGGTGGTCTGCTCGGCCAGGCGCAGCAGGCGCTTGAGGCCGCGCTGTTGCCAACTCAGGCCCAGCAGGCCCAATGGCACTGACAACCCCGCCGCCAGGGCAAAGCCCCAGTGGGAGTTGAGCGACGCACCGATCATGAAGCTCAATTGGCTGACCAGGATAAACGGCAGCCAGTCCTGCAACACCGGCAGCCACTTGTCGCGCTGGGGGATCGCCGACTTGCCCTGGTTGATGCGGCGGTAGAGCGCTTCGGCGCGGCGGATCTGCTCGGCAGTGGGCTTGATGCGCACCGATTCGTAGCCGACGACCTGATTGCCTTCGAAGACCGGCGTCACGTAGGCGTTGACCCAGTAGTGATCACCGCTCTTGCAGCGATTCTTGACAATGCCCATCCATGGCAAGCCTTGTTTGAGCGTTGACCACATGTGCGCGAACACCGCCGGCGGAACATCCGGGTGACGCACCAGGTTGTGCGGGGCACGCACCAGTTCGTCGCGGGAGAACCCACTGATCTCGACAAAGTCGTTGCAGTAGGTGATCACGCCTTTGGCATCAGTGGTGGAGATCAACCGTTGCTGAGCGGGGAAGGTACGTTCGCGCTGGGTAACGGGTTGGTTATTACGCATGATTGTTCAATCCGCAAGGCTTTCAAGGGGTATCGGCAAGAACGGCGGTTTATTTAACTTAAATTTGCAACAATCGCGCTGTCCATGCAGGAACGGGGTCACCCGGCCAGCATCGGGTAGGTAAACAACCCGAAGTGAAGCAGATTCAAACCAAAGTGCGTCGCCACCGCCGCGCCCAGGCCGCCAAAGCGATAGGCCAGGCCGTAACCCACCCCGGCGATGCTCGCCAGCAGCACCCAGTGCCAGCCCGCGCCGAGGTGCACCAGGCCGAACAGCAGTGAGGCCAGCAGCAGCGCCAGGTTCTCGCCGTAAGGCAGGTGTTTGAAGCGCTGGCTCAGGCCGCCCTGGACATACCCACGGAACAGGGCTTCTTCGACCAGCGTCACCAGCAGCAGGTTATTGAGCACCCACAGCCAGGCCTGTTCGGGCCATTTCGGCGCCCAGGTGATCATTCCCAGCAAGGCTGCACCGCCCAGGGCCGCGATGGCGGTGAGGGTCAGGGCCAGGGCCGCCACGCAGATGGACAGGCGTAGCGAGCGCCGCGCCACAATCCACGGGCAGGCCAGCAACAGCCAGAAGCCAATCAGCGGTTTGTCCTGGTTCAGGTACATCGAGAAGGGCACGGCATCGTCGGTGAAGCGTTGCGGGGCAATGCCGCGGCCATTATAGAAACCCGGCAGCCAGTGCATCGCCAGGCTCAGGGCCAGTACGATGAACAAACCGTGGCCGACGTAGCGCGCCCAAGGCGTGCGCTGCTGGCGGACGGCGTACCCGGCGAGCAACAGCAGGGCGATAGACACCCATGCCAGCGCCCCGAGTTGCCCGTAGGCGAGGGCCAGTCCATAGCCGATGGAAAGAAGCACCAGGTACAGCCAGGGCAATGCGATCATGAGAAATCCTTGGAAAAAACTGGGCGGCATTATAGCGACGCGCCCTGCAGGACCCACATGAAAACTCCTCCACCCAGGATGATTGCAAAACCTATCCACGGCTGGTTATAGTCCCAGCCTCTTCATCCCTTCACACAAGATCAGCCCATGCCAGCTCTCCAGCGCATAGCGGTAGTCGATTCAGCGGTCAGCGCCGTGGTCGTGCCGTGCGGGGAAAAGCAGCCTGCGCAGATCAGTCACTACCCCCCACCTGTCAGTAGCACGCCGGTGTACGCAGTCGTATCACCGCCGGGTGTTGGCATTTCGGGCTGATCAGCGAATCGCTGTTCCCGTCTGCCCGCCTGAAAAAAACCTACTGAGTTTCAGCGTCTGCTGAATTGGCTTTCTTGCCTGATGACAGGTGGTAACCATGTCTGTTCTTTCGAAACAATCCGTGGCCGCGGCGGCCTCGACGAGCCTGTTCGTCCTGCTGTGGAGCAGCGGGGCGATCTTCTCCAAATGGGGCCTGGCCCACGCGTCTCCCTTTGCGTTCCTGTTGATCCGCTTTGCCATTGCCCTTGCAGGTCTGGTGGTGCTGGTACCGATCCTCAAGCTGAAACTGCCGCGCCCCGGCAAGCCCCTGCTGTATGCGGCGGCGACCGGGTGGGTGTTGTTGGGGGCTTATCAGATTTTTTATCTGCTGGCCCTGGACCTCAACGTCACCCCCGGCGTGATGGCAACCCTGATGGGCGTGCAGCCGATCCTCACCGTGGTGCTGATAGAACGCCAGCGCTCGCTGCGCCGCGTGTTCGGCCTGGGCCTTGGGTTGGCGGGGCTGATCATGGTGGTCTACCAGGGCATCGGTTTATCCGGCATGTCCCTGGCGGGCATGCTGTTCGGCCTGCTGGCCCTGGCCAGCATGACGTTGGGTTCGATCATGCAGAAGCGCATCACCGACAACCCCCTGGGCACGCTGCCGGTGCAATACCTGGCAGGGCTGGTGATGTGCTCGGTGTTCGTGCCGTTCCAGCCGTTCCACTTTGAGCACGCCAGCGGTTTTTACCTGCCCGTGCTGTGGATGGGGTTGGTGGTGTCGTTGCTGGCCACGCTATTGCTGTACCGCCTGATCGCCCGAGGCAACCTGGTGAATGTCACCAGTCTGTTTTACCTGGTGCCGGCGGTGATAGCGGTGATGGACTACCTGATCTTCGGTAACAAGCTCGCGATGCTGAGCCTGCTGGGGATGGGGTTGATCATCATCGGGTTGGTATTTGTCTTCCGCAAGGGCTGATACACCTCCCTGTAGGCACCCGGCTTGCCGGCGATAGCGTCCGCAAGAACGCCATCACCGGCAAGCCAACCGCCTACAGGGGTTTTTTCGGCCGCAACACCAGCCACAACGCCCCTGCAATCAACACCCCGCCATACAGATGCGCCATCGACAACGGCTCATCCAGCAGCAATGCGCCCCACAGCACGCCAAATGGCGGAATCATGAAGGTCACGGTCATCGACTTGACCGGCCCGATGGACGACAGCAATCGGAAGTAAAGAATGTAGGCAAACGCCGTGCATACCAGCCCCAACCCCAGCAGCGATAACCACACCTGCCACCCACCCCAACTGGCGGGCGGCTGGCTGATGGCGCTGTAGGCAAAGAACGGCAGCAGGAACAATGTAGCCCCGAGCATGCTGCCCAGGGCTGACAGGCGACTGTCCAAACCACCACGCTGATCCAGCCAGCGCCGTGCGAGGAACCCGGCAAAGCCGTAGCACGTGGTCGCTAGCAAACAGGCCAGCGCGCCCATCAACAATTCCAGGTCAAACGCTACCGGCCCCGCGCGGGTCAGCACACCCACGCCCAACAGCCCCAGGCATACCCCGGCGACTTTCGACGGGGTCAGGCGTTCGCTGAAGAACAACCCGCCAATCAGTACACCCATCAACGGCGTGGTCGCATTGAAGATCGCCGAGTAACCCGCTGGCAGCACTTGGGCGGCCACCGAATACATGGTCGCCGGAATCCCGGAGTTGATCACCCCCAAGAGCAGTACCGTCTTGAACTTGCCCTGGAAATCCCAGCTCACCCGCATCATCGCCAGGATCACCAGCAACCCGGCGGCGGCAATCGACACGCGGAAAAACGCAGTCGGTACCGTGCCAATCTCCGGCGCGATGATGCGCATGAACAGGAAGCTCGCGCCCCAGATGGCGGCGAGCCCCAGCAAGTACAAGGTGTCGACAGGTCTCACGGAGCACTCCTCTATCAATAAGGCGGCGAGTGTTGCACGCCGCTTTCACTGATTACAGGACAAACCGCGTCACCAGCCCATTCAGGTCCACCGCCAGGCGTGACAGCTCCTGGCTGGCGGCCGAGGTCTGGGTGGCGCCGGCGGCGGTCTGGGTGGACAGGTCGCGGATGTTCACCAGGCTGCGATCCACATCGCGTGCCACCAGCGCCTGCTGCTCGGCGGCGCTGGCGATCACCAGGTTGCGCTGGCTGATCTGCGAGATGGCGGCGGTGATTTTTTCCAGGGCATTGCCGGCGCCGTTGGCCCGTTGCAAGGTCTGGCCGGCGTGTTCGGCGCTGCTGTTCAGGGCGTCGACGGTGTCTTGGGTACCGCGCTGGATACCGGTGATCATCTGCTCGATTTCTTCGGTGGAGTCCTGGGTGCGTTGCGCCAGGGAGCGCACTTCATCGGCCACCACCGCAAAACCACGCCCGGCCTCACCTGCGCGGGCTGCCTCGATGGCGGCGTTGAGCGCCAGCAGGTTGGTCTGCCCGGCGATGCCACGAATCACTTCCAGCACCTTGCTGATGTCCTGGGCCTGGACTGCCAGGCCTTCGGCCTTGTTGGAGGCGCCGAGCACTTCGTCGACCAGGTTCTGGATCGAGCTGATGGTTTCGCTGATCTGGTAGTGGCCGTGCTTGCTGTCCTCGTCGGACGCCTGGGACGCCTCGGCGCTGGACACTGCATTGCCCGCGACTTCGTCCACCGCCGCGCTCATTTCGGTCACGGCGGTGGCGGCCTGTTCGATCTCATCGTTCTGCGCCTGCAGGCCACGGGTGCTTTGTTCCATCACCGAGCTCATTTCTTCGGCCGCCGACGCCAGTTGCTGCGCCGACTCGCTGATGCCACGGATGGTGCCCTGCAATTGCGTCTGCATGGTGGCCAGGGCCGTGAGCAATTGGGCGGGTTCGTCCTTGCCGTCGACAGTGATCGGCTGGCTCAGGTCGCCGCCGGCAATGGTGCGTGCCACGATCAGGGCCTGGCCCAGCGGGGCAGTGATGCTGCGGGTCAGCAGCCAGGCGAGCAGCAAGGTGGCGATCAGTGCGAAGACGATGATCAGGCCGACGATCCACTGGGCACTGGAATACATCTGCGCCGCCGAATCCGCCGCCGCTTCGACGCCGTTCTGGTTGAACACGATCAGGTCTTCCAGGCTCTGGTTGAGGACCGTGCCTTGGGGGGCGAGGCGGCTGGTGAGCAGGTCGATGGCGTCTTGTTGCTGATCCTTGTCCACCAGGGCGATCATCTGGTTCACGATGGCGAGGTAGGTGGTCACATTGGCTTTCAACGTGTTCAGCAAGTCGCGCTCGGCCTCACCGCTCAGCGAGGTTTCGTGGCGCTCCAGTAGCCCTTGCAGTTCAGTACGCTGGCGGGTAAGCAGGGCTTTGCTGGTGTCGCGCACCCGCGACTCGTCAGTCGTCGCCAGGCGCAAGGCCTCCAGGCGGATGCTGGCCACGTAGGCCGCGCTGTCGTGGATGTTCTCGATGCTCGGCATCCACGATTCTTCGATGACCAGCGCGCTTTGCCGCAGCTTGGCCATCTGGCCCAGGCCAAACATCCCCACAATCACCAGCAAGCTGGCCAAAACCGCAAAACTCAGACTGGCACGCAGGCCGATCCTCATGTTCCTCAATGACATCTCAATGCTCCTTAGGCGATTAGAACCTGCTCCCGGATCGGTCTTCTGACCTTGTTAGGGTGGGAGAGGGCGCGCTATATATCAAAGTGCCATCAAGGAGGTAATCAGGGTTTCCCTTAGTTGGATCCAAAGTCTTGGGTGGACCATCAAGGCCGACAGGGCGGCCAGTTCGCTTGCCCAACCGGCCAGGGCCCGCCGTTAAGGGCGTGCAGGAGCACCCCGGTAATACTCAAGGGTACATTTATTGACCGGGTGGTCGAATTACAGGCATTGAAAATAAATCTACGAAATGAACGAACTTGTACAAGGTCGTACAAAAAATGATCCTTCTCCTACCCCGGCACACTGGCTAAGCTCAGGGCTTCCAGATGCCCGCAGAGGTTTCCCGCATGTCGCAGTCCGCCCTCGCTGTCGCCCAGATGATCCTCGATGGCTTCGACGATTACCGTGAGCACTTCCGCCAGATCACCGACGGCGCCCGCGAGCGTTTTGAAAAGGCCCAGTGGCAACAGGGCCAGGCAGCGTCTGCGGCACGGATCAACCTCTACGAAGAAAAAGTCAGCGAAGTCACCGCGCGCCTGCGTGAGCACTTCGACGGCGCCGCGTTACTCGACATTGAGGTGTGGCCGCTGGTGAAAAGCGCCTACATTGGCCTGATTGACCTGCGCTTCGACGATGAGTTGTCGGAGACCTGGTACAACTCGATCTTCTGCGGCCTGTTCAGTCACGACCTGATCAGCGACGGCTGCATGTTTGTCCACACCACCCGGCCCAGCCTGCGCCGCGCACGGGCAGCACAGACGCGCACCTACACGCCTACCGGGAAAATCCCGGAAATGCTCGTGCAGATCTTTGCCGACTACCGTTTCAGCGAACCCTACGCGGACCTGGCCGCCGACCTTAATCGCCTCGAAAGCCAGCTGCGCGAAAGCCTGCCGGACTGGGTGTGCAAGGACCCGGACCTCAAGGTCGAGCTGTTTTCCTCGGTGCTCTACCGTAATAAAGGCGCGTACCTCGTAGGACGCATCTACACCCGCGACGAACAATGGCCGCTGGTGATTCCGCTGTTGCACCGTGAAGGGCAGGGTATCCAGATCGATGCGCTGATCACCGACGAAGCCGATGTGTCGATCATCTTCTCGTTCACCCGTTCTTACTTCATGGTCGACGTACCGGTGCCGGCGGAGTTCATCGGCTTCCTCAAGCGCATCCTGCCGGGCAAGCACATCGCCGAGTTGTATACCTCCATTGGTTTCTACAAGCACGGCAAGTCGGAGTTCTACCGCGCGCTGATCAACCACCTGGCTACCACCGACGATCAGTTCATCATGGCCCCTGGCGTACGGGGCATGGTCATGAGCGTGTTTACCCTGCCGGGCTTCAACACGGTGTTCAAGATCATCAAGGACCGTTTTTCGCCGTCGAAAAACGTTAACCGCGCCACGGTGATCGAGAAATACCGCCTGGTTAAAAGCGTTGATCGCGTCGGGCGCATGGCCGACACCCAGGAGTTCGCCGACTTCCGTTTCCCCCTGAGCAAGTTTGAACCGCAGTGCCTGGCCGAGTTATTGGAAGTGGCTGCCGGTACCGTCGAAGTGGAAGGCGATACCGTCCTTATCCGTCACTGCTGGACCGAACGGCGCATGACCCCGCTCAACCTCTACCTCGACAATGCCAACGCCGCCCAGGTGCGCGATGCCCTGGAAGACTACGGCCTGGCGATCAAGCAATTGGCGGCGGCGAATATCTTCCCCGGCGATATGCTGCTGAAGAACTTCGGCGTCACTCGACACGGCCGCGTGGTGTTCTACGACTACGACGAAATCTGCTTTCTCACCGAGGCCAACTTCCGCCATATACCGGCACCGCGCACCCCCGAGGATGAAATGGCCTCCGAGCCCTGGTACTCCATCGGCCCGCTGGACGTGTTCCCCGAGGAATTCCCGCCGTTCCTGTTCGCCGACGCCGGCCAGCGCAAGCTGTTCGATGAGTTGCATGGCGAGCTGTACAACGCCGATTACTGGAAGGGCCTGCAGGAGGCGATTAGGGCGGGGAAGGTGATTGATGTGTTTCCGTATCGGCGCAAAGAGCCCGCCCGCCCTTGAGGGGCGAGCGGGCCTTGTGCGCGAAAAACATCAACGTCGCACTTGCGGTTGACGCTAGGCACCGCCCTTGCGGTTTTCTGTGCGTATGTCTTTGAACCAGGCGTCCGTTCGACCCATGGCAGTCAACTGGTCCGTGACGTTGCTTGCACGGTTTCGGTCGGTTGGGTTGGTGCCATTGAGCTGAACGTCACGCGCTTGTTTGTACAGCGTCCCCATGTGTTGATTAATCGCTTTATCGAGTTTTTTGTCTTCCCTGGAATGCTTCAGCATGGTCAGCGGATTTTTGCTTTCAGGGCGGGACTCGAGATTGTCGATCCGTTTTTTCATCAAGTTGATGGTCGGCTCATAAACCGTTTTAGGCAGGGCCGAACTCGGGAAGTGGGTGGGTAGGTTTTCCAGGGTATCTTTGTTTAACCTCGTCTGATGGAGCTGTTTTTGTTTGTCAGCGCTCAACGCGGAAAAGGGTTGTTTGTTGACGAGTGATGCCGATGCGCCAGAGCTGCTGGAGGTCTGCATCCAAGAACCTCGAGATGAACTGGATTCAGGCGCAATGCTCTGGTATTTGTCCGCGTAGCGGTTAGACGCGTTGCTGTAGCGGAGGGAGTCAATTGGCATTCGAGATCCTCATAGTTAGAAGCAGTCGTCTCGGCAAAGGCTGCCGAGTCAAAGGCCGCTCATAAAATTCATTCCTCGTACTGCCTGGCTTGTAGAGTGGAAGTTGGAGATTCTATTTGCCCTCAGGTTGGTTGCCGGCTCCGAAGAGACTTGGCTGCGGGCGGGCGTAGAGGACGGCTTTTCGGAATAGGCCGGAGCGAACTCATAGCGCGGCGGTGGCAACGTGCCTGTCGAGCGCGGTTGGGCCCGCATGGCGTCCTGGTAGTTCGGCAGGCGCGAGGTGACAGAATCGATTGGCATAATAAGCTCCGCTTTTAAAGGGGGGATGTTCTGATTGGCCAGACGTATCTGGAGACTTATTGAAGCCTGACTCCCTCACCCATCAAATCGGACTTTCGCTTTTCAACAGTACGAATAGGGCCCTAAGCGTTGTAGTAAAAGTCGCTATGGCGGTAGGCGCAGCAACCATCGCATCGTGATGGAGCGTCTCCGAACGTGTGGAAATCTGCGACAATCCCCCGATCCAATCGATTAATGCTGTGCAGGCCTCACCTGCCTTACCCAAAAGACTTTTGCCGACCTGATGACCGACCAAGCGCCCACTATCGACCAACTGCTCAAAAACCTCGATCACGCCATGCTCGCCGACCGCCACCGCTTGCGTCGGCAGCTGCTTGAGCTGCGCAAGAAGCCCGACGAGGAAAAGCTGGCGCAGTGGGTCGCGCGCATGCAGGCGTCCTGTGCCCAGGTCACGGCGCGGCGTGCCAGCCTGCCGGTGATTCGCTACGACGACAGCCTGCCGATTGCGGCCAAGCGCGATGAGATCAAAGAGGCACTGAACAAGCACCAGGTGCTGATCATTGCCGGTGAGACCGGTTCGGGTAAAACCACCCAGTTGCCGAAGATCTGCCTGGAAATCGGTCGTGGCCAGTTCGGCCTGATCGGTCACACCCAGCCACGCCGTATCGCCGCACGCAGCGTGGCCAGCCGGGTTGCCGAGGAGCTGGCGACACCGCTTGGCGCGCTGGTCGGCTACCAGGTGCGCTTCGAAGACCAAAGCGATTCCAACACGCTGATCAAGCTGATGACCGACGGTATCCTGCTGGCGGAAACCCAGAACGACCGATACCTGGAACGCTACGACACGATCATCGTCGACGAAGCCCACGAGCGCAGCCTGAACATCGACTTCCTGCTGGGCTACCTGAAAACCCTGCTGCCGCGTCGCCCGGACCTGAAGGTCATCATCACCTCGGCGACCATCGACCTGGAGCGCTTCTCCAAGCATTTCGACGATGCGCCCATTGTGGAAGTGTCGGGCCGTACCTTCCCGGTGGACACCTGGTACCGACCGCTGACCCTGGAGCAGGACGAAGAGGGCAACCGCGTCGATGATGACTTGACGGTTGACCAGGCGATCCTTGCCACCCTCGACGAAATCGCGGCTTATGAGCGCAGCGAGCGACGCAGCCCCGGCGATGTGCTGGTGTTTTTGCCGGGTGAGCGCGAGATCCGCGATGCCGCCGACATGCTGCGCAAGGCCCAGCTCAAGCACACCGAGATCCTGCCGCTGTACGCACGCCTGTCGCCGGCCGAACAGCAGCGCATTTTCCAGTCCCATCCGGGCCGGCGCGTGGTGCTGGCGACCAACGTCGCGGAGACCTCGCTGACCGTG
>Ga0308167_1003803_pt1 | contig 11580 bp, 14 predicted proteins | sample PhyCR1_2_FD_202138 | JGI IMG/M metagenome (GOLD analysis project Ga0308167, IMG submission 202138) | Phyllosphere microbial communities from UC Gill Tract Community Farm, Albany, California, United States - DLSLRC.R1 | ecosystem: Host-associated > Plants > Phyllosphere > Unclassified | place... | reverse complement strand
CTCATCGTCGTACTCCAAAGCCGCGGCAATGCGGGCGTCAACATCAATGCCTTCAAAGAATTCCGTGAACCAGTCTGCTGCGCCGTCGCTATCCCAAGGACTCGCTCCCCAAGCACCCATGATGTGGCATCCCTTCACTGATGAAAACTAGTCCAAATACGATTTAGGTAGCGGCATTGATGCCGCTACCTAATGATGCTCCATGGAACCGACGTTTTGAAGATCCAGGAAATGGATAGGCGAATGATCGGTGAATATCATCTCGATGGTGCACGGCCGATAATTTCTGTTTCGTAGCAAGTTTCCTTGACGAGGTTTTTGCCAATCTATAAGGGCAGAAAACGGCCGCATTAGAATTGCCAGAAAATGACTCGACCTCATTTATCCAGTCAAGATAGAATCCGAGCACTCTGGAACAAGGCCGAAAACTTCCAACTGTCCAAGTGCTTGGAGTGAATGCAGATGAAAAAGTTCAGCAGAATATCCGCAATTGTAGTTCTCGTACTTGCTCTAAGCCTCTTGGCTTTCATCCAATGGGTTCCAGCACTTCTGATCTTGCCGGTTGCTGGCGGCTTATATGCGCTCGATCCTGCGATGCGAAGCCCAAATACTGCCCCTGTAAAGGAGCCACCAAATAGAAGGCGCATCCAATAACTGAAAACGATCGTTTTTGGTGTTCCGTATAAGGAACCCTCTACGGGACAGATGTTGCGGTCGCTAAACGCCGCTCGGAACTAGCTGAGGAAACTGGTCATAAATACGTGAATTACATTCTAGGAATCTACGAGAACGAACCACCAGGCTGCGAAGATGACAACTAACAACCCTCCGGTCAGAACAGCTACAGAGACGGATGCGGCTCGCGTCTACGAACTGACAAATAAGTTTACACCCGGGCTAGAAGCAAGTTTTGAGGAATTCGAAGTTCACTTCTGCTCCTTGCTGCACGACCCCACTTGGTTCGTGGCTGTAGCGAGTGAGCAAAACTCCTTAAATGGATATGTCGCAGTTCAAGACTATGGACGTGCGCTACGGGGTTCGTTTTCTGTGGGACGAATACATGACCTGTTTGTCACCCCGAATTCCCGCCGAAGTGGAATCGGCCGTTCACTGGTGGAGTCAGCCTTCGCTTGGGCAAGGGAACGTCCGGCTGCGATGATTCTGGATTGGCAAGCAACACCTGAGTCTGTTTCATTTTATGAATCATTGGGATTTGTAGCTGATTTCGTTGGCGACTTTCCTGAATTCCCTGGGTTCACGCTCGACCTTCGTCAAGGCATCGCACGATAGCCACGGGCCTTCTGACAAGCGGGCCTTGCAATCTGTCCGTCCTAAAACTCGAGACGCTGCGAGCCTTCCGCGTTGGAAGAACGAGTACGATGACGCCCAGAAGCAGATGTTTGTAGAAGGAAGCGGGAGCACACACGACTAGTCGTCACCGGCGCCTAGCGACACGGAGCGATTGCCCAGCGACTAGCAACGCCTCGGCAATAATGGTCTGCATGACCGAACGTGAAGGGCGGAGCATGCGATTCCCGCATAGATACCAGTCAGCTGGCTTGGGCATAGTCGGCGCGGTGATATGCGCAGGCCTCTTGATGGGGTGTTCCGTATTCCCAGATTATTCGGGCGATACCTGCGATGGACATAAACCAGTTGGATCTCTGGAGCAAGCTGGCAAGGACCTGGTGTCCGCCGCATACGCCGCCGATCGGGACGGCGTATGCCGAGTGACCGCGCCATTCCCGGGTGGAGTCCTGGACGACGCAATGGTCGCCAAAACGCGGAAAATTCTAGCCGAACGGGGAATCACCCCACAGAACGTCACTGTGTTAATTGGAGAACAGATGGGAAGTGGGGTGGCCGTCCAATTGACAGACGGCAGCAATAACGCTTCTCGAGCGATCGACATCAGCGGTACGTTCGTCCGCGACGACGGATTCACGGTGGGCCTACCGCCAGAGTTGTATCCCGAGGTCCCGGAGCACTCGGCATCACCGTCTTCTTCGACAGACTCTGTTTCCCGATAGCGCCGGTGGTACAGGATAACGACCTACGCGACGTCCATAAGGGGAACCTTGACTGGACACTTTCGGGAGAGAGAATTTTTCGGTACTCGGACGAACTCATCATCTGAATCGGTCGTTAGCGACAAGCGGTGGCGATTCGTATCCTGATCATGTCCCCACAGGAGCGTGATCGCATGATGAAATGAATCCATGAATCAGGAGCCCACGAAGGTTGCTGCACGCTTGACGATGTCACTTGAGCAGGCAATCCCCGTAATCATCCACCGTCGTGTAGACCCGAATGACCCATTAGAGGCACTCGTGCTAGAAATTTCAGACGATTGGGTGCTTCTGGCTTCTCTGCGTGATGGTGGCTTTCTCAATGGCAATACGATCGTCCGGGCCAGAGACATCTCCCGGGTGAAGCTAAAGAGAACATTTCTGCCCTTTATGCGCACCCAAGGGGCATGGCCACCGCAATCAGCGGCGAAGGGCCTTGGTCTCAGTAGCCTCAAAGCATTTCTGCCCCAACTGGCCAGCCTTACCCCGATCGTGGCCTTTCACGAAGAGCAACGCAAACCGGGTATGCTCTGGATCGGCTCAATAGCCGAGTGGAAGAAGAAGTCCATGTGGTTCCACTGCATCGACCCAAACGGACGGTGGAGTCAGATCTTGATAAAGGTCAAGTTCCGGAACCTGACACGCATCGACATTTTTGAAGACTACGCGAACGCGATCGCAGTGGTTGCTGGCCCACGAGACGTCCCCGATCCCGAGGAATAAGCGCCGATCCTGATGCTGAGATTGGAGTACGAAACACTGGGTTTAGGTGACAAAATTCCATGCCATGCTAAGGGCCTGTACTAAAAGTTGGATGACCTCTGCCCTGTGATTGCACGTCCACAAAAGGAACCCTATGCGGGACGGCGTTCGCGATTAGGTTATCAATCAACGGAATTGTTCCTGGAACTACATGCCAGTGATTGCCTACACTCTTGGCGACCAAACCCAGGGTGTGGTGGTGGTGACCTTCTGAAACCCGAGGCGTTGCAGGATAGGCCTGCTGTCCGCTGAGGCGTCTACAACCAGGTACTTCATTCCACGTCCGAGAGCAATCTGCGCACGGCGGGTAACGAGTGCCCGGTAGATGCCTCTGCCTCGCCATTGTTGGCGGGTGGATCCGCCCCACAGGCCGCCGAATTCAGTTCCGGGCATGCCAACCAGCCAAGCGGCAGAAACCACCTTCCCGTCGGCTTCGGCAATGAGGACAACTACGTCGCCTGGGGAAGTAGCGCAGCGGCTCGCCAAGTCTTCGGCCAGCCATGACCAATCCTTGCCCCACACTTCGGACTCCATGTGGGCGATCCGCTCGAAATCTTTGCGGGCAGTGGTTTCTCGAATGGTTACCCCGTGCGGTGGCTCGGTGTCTGCGGCTAATTCCGCAGCGTCACCGATGACAACGGTTTCAGTTTCTTCTGGCTCAAACCCTGCCAGGCTCAACCGTGCGGGGAGGTCAGGACGGTCGTGCCCATAGGTTTTCCACTCGACGGCTTGACCGCGGTTGCTGAAGTAGTCGCGCAGCCGATGAATGAGTGAATCCAGTTCTGGAACGCTTAAACCTTCCAAGTCGTTTGCAAAGGCGATTCCTTGGGCCGGGGTGGTCACCCGCAAAAGCGGACCGTCCCATTCAGCTGTCCACGTTGATGGCATGTGGCCTTCTATTCTTCCACGCACTTGGTCATCGTGAACTGCGAGTAAGTCTTCGTGAGTATGCACTCGCCAATCCTGCCACAGTGGGCGGACTAATTTTCTGTGCCGTGCCCATTGCGGATGTGATCTGCAGGTGTCCCGGAACAGGAATCAGTAAATGTATTTCCTGCCTTCAGCAACAGTCCCGTATGCCGGTTCACCAATACGGGACCTCCTTGACAATGACTTCTTCCTTTTCGAAACTTTGAATTCCCAACGATTCTAGATTCCCTTTTACCCCGTCCGGGAAAAGCCCGTTGAGGGGGTGGCGGACCTGATACGGTTGCCATGCAATACGGTGTATCGCCAAGAATGCGACTTGCCAACTTAGTCGAATGAGCACGGCTTGGGGCATTTTCGAAGCACTTTGTTCTTCATCCATAAACGGCTGTTTTTGACACAGTGAAATCTATGAAACTGCATCACGCCATTTCAGTTGAAAACTCACGGCTCAATATTTCATGCAGAAATTTAAAACACAGATCCATAATCTATAGGGCAGTTCCATCGGTGATATACAAGTTTAGATACATTTCAAGGCATGGCTCATCTTCTTGGAATCGCGCGAGTGAACACCCGTGCGCAGAACCGAAAGCAGTAGGAAGCCGAGCTGCGGGCAAAACCTATCGATAAATCGCCAAGATCTTAGGTGCCAGCACTTCTACGATTCAACGATCGTTGCGTCAATTGCAGGAAAATTACGAAAATTCTTCCTGAAAATTGGAGTAAATTCTGCTTTTCAAGAATTGTACCTTTCATTATTTACAACAAATTGATAACAAGGCGCAAGTTTCTCGAAAAAGTGGAAAATTTACTAGGGGATGAAATAAGCTCCATGTAGGTCACAGCGCATGCTTTCTCGGTATGGGTGGCGCGCCCAGCATTATGGGCTGTCTTATTCTGTAGGAGGTTCTGCTAGTTTAATCGCGGTTGAGATCAAGCTTGAAGCCAATACCCGACTAGATTTGGCCTCTTCGGGGTCCAGAACTAGTGGAAGCATCCTCTCTATTTCTGTCACGATCAAGCCAAAGAAGTACGTCGTAGTAGCCGCTGGCAATACTCAAGTCACCGGTAAGTGGAAGAAGAACTATTGCGCTTCTGGCAACTCGGGAGTCGTTGTTAAAGCCAGCGGAACCGGTTAGTCCCACACCATCCGCGAAACCGCCACGGTGCAATGCGACCTGTCGCAGCCATCAGGATCGCTCGCCGGATTAGCTAAGTCTCGGTACTGCTAGAACAAGGAGGAGCTAGATGAAGCGAAATGCCATCACAGTATTTGCTTTTGGCCTAGCCTTGGTAGTCACTTCATGCACGAACCAAGTGAATACTCAAAGCGGGGAGATTCCGAAGCCTACTTCAGCCCCTGTCGCTTCATGTGATCGCCCATATGTGGTCGGCGAGGGTGAATCCAAGGGCAAACCGGAATTTATTCGAGTTGACAAGTTCTACGATCAGGACATGAGTAAAACTTTGCTCGACAAGAAAGCTGCATCATCCGTCCAATGGGCACCGCAGCCCGAGTGGGATAACCAGGAAGAAGTGAAGAAAGCAGTCGATGAAGTCTCACCGGATGCAGTCAAGGAGCAACCTTTCCCCTATGTCGAGGGGATTGAAACAATGCTCAAGAACTCTGATCAATCCCCTGGATTTCTTGGGTACTACGCAGCAACGCCTCTGACTTATGACTTCAGTGTTCAATGCCAGAATGATCAGGACAATTGGTATCAATTGAGCTTTTCCTCCTGGACTGATTCTGATCTGGGGATTATCGACTGCAACTTGAAGTTAGACAAGGAAGCTCCCAAGGCGGCAAGCAAAGCATACGGCGCGTACTGCCAGGAATCTTAGGTCTAAATTCCGCATAGCTACGCAGAACGGGGACTGCCCTTCAGGGTGAACTGAGTCCCGAAAGTTGGACTAGCTAAATAATAGTCCTGCTCAGGCTGCAAGGGTATGGCATCGATATTCCATCGGTGTCATACCCTTCAGTCGTCCCTGACGGCGATTCGTGTTGTACCAATCGATATACGCCTCAATTTCCGCCTTGAGCTCTTCAAGATCCCTAAAGCGCTCTCCATGGAACATCTCCGACTTGAGATGACCAAAGAAATTCTCCATGACCGCATTGTCATAGCAATTTCCCTTACGAGACATGGACTGCACCGCACCATGCTCCTCCAGCAAGTTCTTCCACGATTGATGCTGATATTGGACCCCCTGATCCGTATGAACCAACAGCTTCTTCCCGAAATCCCGGGAATCTAAAGCCTGAGCCAAGCTCCCATTGGTGAACGCCGTGGTCGGTGACGAAGCGAGCGTGAAGCTCAAGATGCTGTGGTCAAACAGATCCATGATGGGAGACAAATACAGTTTGCCCTGCTCAACCCGGAACTCGGTCACGTCGCTGACGTAAACAGTGTCCGGGGTATCCACGTCGAAGTGCCGGGCAAGCAGGTTTTCAGCGATCTTCCCCTGTTCCCCCTGGTATGAGTTATAATGTCGCTTCGGACGTGCTTTGGACTGAAACCCCAGTAGCCGCATGAGCTTGCGGACCAGCTTCCTGCCCACGTTCCATCCTTGGGCGCGAAGGTCCATATGGACCTTTCGGTACCCGTAGCGCCGCTTGCTGTTCTCAAACGACTCGGTGATGGCTGCTTTGAGTTCCGCATGCGGATCAGGCTGCTCAAGGCGTTTGAGGTGGTAGTAATAAGTGGATTTGGCCAGGCCTGCTACGGCCAGCAGGTCTATGAGGTCGTGCTCTGACTTGAGAGTGAGAATCGCTTGGGTCTTTACCGATGCCCTTGATCCCTCAAGTCTCGGAGTTTTTCCAGATAAGCCACCTTGGCCAGCAGCCGTTTGTTTTCCAAGCGGAGTTTTTCTTCCTCGCTCAACGGCGGCTTCGGTGCTGAGCCTTTGGGGCGTCCCTTAGGCTTGGGCATCAGTGCTTCGTCGCCGCCTTTTCGCCAAGCTCGCGTCCAACTCTCGACTAGAAATTTTGAGCTGAGGTGGAACTCTGCGGCGAGTTCCATAGCCGTTTCACCTGCAAGATGCCGGTCAACGATTTCCTTCTTGGTCTCGAAGGAATACTGCGTTTTTGTTCGTTTCTCCATGAGGCATAGACTGCCATGCAATCTCCACCGGTCATAGAGTCGTTCAGCAGCTCTTGGGCCCACCTTGACGATTGATGCCGCTGACAAAGAGGTAAAGCCTTGCTCGAAGAATTCAACGAGTCGCTCGCGTTGGTACTCGGATAGTGTGCTTCGCGTGTGCATGAAAACGCTCCCCGAAAGTTGTTGACTTTTACAGTCCAACTTTCGGGGAGCAGTTCAGGGTGGAGGACAGTCCCCGTTCTTCTTGCCGTCAAGGAAGATTACGTCCAGTGGTATTCAAGCGACAGCTCTCGTCTAGGGTTCTGAAAACAGGGGCTTTTCACCTGGGAGCTATTCAGCGCCAGCGGATGCCAGAGTTTGCCGTGGGGCTGGCAACTGGTAGCGATTGCCCGCGAAGCCCGTGGCCTTCATGGCGTGGCAAGAAGGGACAACGTGGGCTACGGCGGTGTGCTGCCAGAACTTCACGCGAAATTCGGCAATCGTCACCGAGCTGAGACGGTCGAAGAATTCTCCGATGGTGACCGTGGCAGGAGAAGGGGCAACGACGCGCAGCGCCGATTGCGGTGTGGTGATGTGGAGGATGCGCAACTCGTCGCTGCGCGAATCGAGCATGGCGACCAGTACTGCTCGTCCGTGGATGGAGACCATCGCCATCACGTCATTAAGCGGTTCGCTGGAGCGGGCCATCACGATGGGCATGCCCGGTGCCCAGCCATACGAAGCCAAATGGGACTTGCCCTCACGGGTGGCGAGAAAATCGGCGACCCTCACGGCGGTCTGGGTTCTAGCAATTCGGCCTGGCATTTTAGATACTTCCCCTTCTTGCATTCCTCAGTGAATATGGTTCATCCCAGGGCCCTGTTGCGATGCGTCTGAGCATCATTGACCGGCCCGGTTTTCGTGGACCATCGAGTGATCCACAGTGGCCACGGTGGTGCACTAGGCCATGCTCAAATCTGCGAGCCTACCTCCTCCCGTTGGCCGAAGGCCCTCGGTGGCCGTTAGAGCCGGGGTTGCGAAAGGATCGTCCAACCAGCCGTCGGCGTTGCCGGAATCGTGCAGGCGTTCTGGCTGCGGCAAAAGATTTTCCCTGCCGGCCACCGCGAACTGTAGATTGCGCACTTCGAACTGGATGCCCAGAGCCTGCTCCATCTGCGGCAACAGGTGGTCATTGACGTACTGCATCAGCGCCGTGACGTGTTCTTCGCTCTTTGCTGTGCAGGCCAGGTTGACGACCAGCTTTTCCGGGGTCCCCTGGATAGTGCAGAACGCCGAATGAACTGTGCTTTTGAGTTCGCATTGCTGTGTCCCGAAGAATGCTATGTCCTGCATCCTCGCCGCCCACGCGTTGTTGCCTGCGTTTTTCTTATCTGCGGAAACTGCTAACTGCTCTTTCATGTTGTGCTCCGGCACTGGTCAGTGTTTCGTAGTAGAATATATGTAGACTGGCTAACTATTAGATAGGCTACATTATTTTTTTCAGAAAAGGCAAGCGGGAATTTCGCAGTGAGGAGCGGAAGCCCCCCAGATTCCTTGGGCATTGTGCTCGTATCCGACGAAAGGAGTTCTCATGAGCAGCTATGAGGCGAGTGGATATTGGTATGGTGACGGCCAGTCGGCTCCGGAGGCCGTTGACTTGCTGAACCTCATGCGCCGCTATCGCGATGCAGAGCGGACCATGCGCGCCAATACCCGCGGATCCATGGGGATGAACGAGACCGACATGACTGCTTTGCGCTTCTTGCTGGGTGCGCACCGGAAGGGCGAAGTGCCGCGTCAGCGTGATTTCGCCGAAAAACTCGGTATTTCCAATGCCTCGGTCTCAGCCCTGATCGATCGGCTGTGCCGCGACGGGTATGCGCAACGAGTCATGCATCCGGCCGACCGCAGATCGGTAGGCATTGTCCCCACGCAGTACAGCGACACCGAGGTGCGCGCAACTTTGCAGCAGATGCATGAGCGGATGATGGCTGCGGTTGATGGGCTGAACGCGGAAGAACGAAAGGCCGCAGCAAAATTCCTGCATGCCCTCATAGCCAGCGTGGAGTGGAATGATCTTGATCTGGGCCATGCGGCGCAGCGCGATCACGAGCTTCGGGATGTACCCGGGAGCAACCTTGCATCTTCCTAGGGCGACAGCTGGGAATCGCTGCTCGGCTCCGTGGGACTGATATCCCTTCGCCAAGCGGGGTAGAGGGAGCATTCCGGCAGAGATGCCATTCAACGCAGCGGCCTCGATCCTCTATCCAAGGTTTCCCCGCCGATGCTGAAGAAAACCTTGAGGCGGATGCCCCAGCTGCGCTGGATGCGTAGGTTGAAGCCCAAAGGAGATAGGCGACCATATAAGAGAGGGTGATTTGAATGCCACGCAGGCGCATCGAAGTCAGTGTCAGCCATGACGAGTTCGAAGACCTCAACAATGCGCTTGAGGACCACCGCAATGGCTTCACGGATATGGCAGAGGAAGCGTCCAACGGACTTGGCCTGGAACCCGAGTACTGGGTGGGCCGGGCCAATGAAGTCCAAAGCCTGCTCGAAAAAGTCCACGAGCATAGCCGTGAGGAAACGGCAGCGGCCGACGACTCGAACCGAACCCGGGGAAGCGGGCACCGGGCAGGCCGCGAGGCGCAATCGGACCCACGTGACTAGGCCGTGCGATGGCCCAAAGAATTCTGGATCACTATTGACCGCGGGCGCGCCCTTCAAGGGCGCGCCCGCGGTCAATGTCTTGATAGCTAGGCGCGCTTGCGGGTCAACAAGCCCCAGATGACGAGGACAACGAGTGACCCGCCAATAGCCAGCAGCCAGGTCGAGAGAGACCAGAACTGGTTGATTCCCACATCGAAGACCGCGGAGCCGATCCATCCGCCAACGAGCGCGCCGACGATACCCAAGAGCAGCGTCGCGATCCATCCGCCGCCCTGCTGCCCGGGTTTAATGGCCTTGGCAATGGCCCCGGCGATCAGTCCCAAAACGATCCATCCTAGAATGCCCATGGAGATTTCTCCTTTGCTCAGTTTCACGGTGCGTCGGTGGTGCCTGCTGGCACCTCCTTCCAGATCAGCAAGGTACTAGAGGCAGCGGAAGCATCGATGCCAAGCTGAGTGCAACCTGAGAATCTGGCCATTGCGGTGCCCGGAAAATCGCCATGGTAATTAGCACATCCAAGACGAGATGTGCAACGCATCTTGCCGGAGAGGGTGGGCGCAGCAAAGCACTTTGCGAAAAAACCCGCAGTAGCGGTCCGCGTCAGCCCGCTGCCATGCCCAGAATAAAGCCCGTTCGGTTTTGCCGTGTGAAGGATCCTGATTGCTTCGGCCCAGCAAGCAGGCATTCTGGCAGTACAAAGGCCGGGCAGCTGTTCATGGTGAACAGCTGCCCGGCCTTTATCTCTGCTAGCGCCTAGCTGGCGGAGGTGGCCAGCGACAGCCCGCGCAGGCGATCCATCTGCGGATCGTACAGCGGGTCATCAACTACGGTGGCGGCAATCGGCTTGCCGAAGTACTCGATCTGGACCGAGTCGCCGGTTTCCACCGACAGCGGAAGCCAGGCGTAGGCGATCGGCTTGCGGACCGTGTAGCCGTAGGCGGCGCTGGTGACATAGCCGGCAGGCTTGCCGTTGACGTACACCGGCTCCTTGCCCAGGACCACCGAGACGCCATCATCAACGGTCAGGCAGCGCAGGCGCTTGGTGGCCGCGGCGGCGCGATCGGCCAGGGCCGACTTGCCCACGAAGTCCACGGTCTTGGCGGCCTTGACCGCAAAGCCCAGGCCAGCCTGTTCCGGCTCGTGCTCGCTGGTCATATCGGTGCCGAAGGAGCGGAAGCCCTTCTCCAGTCGCATGGAGTTGAAGGCCTCGCGGCCGCCGGCAATGATGCCCTGCTCCTGGCCGGCTTCGAAGAGCACGTCCCAGAGCTTGGCGCTGACATCCGCCGAAGCGTAGAGCTCCCAGCCGAACTCGCCCACGTAGGACAGTCGCATCGCGGTGACCGGGATGCCGGCAATGGAGATCTGCTTGGTGCGGAAGTACTTCAGGCCCTCGTTGCTCATGTCATCGTCGGTGACCTTGTTCATCACATCCAGGGCCAGCGGGCCCCAAAGGCCGATGCACGAGGTGCCGGCGGTGATATCGCGCACCGCGGCCCACTTGCCCGGGTTGGCGGCGTTGAACTTCTTGGCCTCGCGGTTCAGGTAGGCGACATCGACATTCGAGTTGATGCCGGCCTGGTAGACCTCGTCGGACAGGCGCGCCACGGTGATGTCGCTGGTGATGCCGCCGGCGGCATCGAGCAGCAGGGTGTAGCTGACCATGCCCGGGGCACGCAGCATGTTGGCGGTGGTCAACCCCTGCAGCAGTTCACCGGCACCCGGGCCGGTGACCTCGACGCGCTTGAGCGGGGTCATGTCGAACATGGCCACCGCGGTGCGGGTCTTCCAGGCTTCCACCGCCGCGATCGGGGAGTGGAACTTGTCGGACCAGGCATCGCGTTCCGGTGCGGCCCATTCCTCGGGCAGCGACTCCAGCAGCGCGGCGTTGGCCTCGTACCAGTGCGGGCGCTCCCAGCCGGTGCCTTCCAGGAAGAAAGCGCCGAGTTCCTGCTGGCGGGAGTAGAACGGGGAGGTGCGCACGGCGCGCGGCTTGGTGCGCGGCTCCAGCGGGTGGCGGACGTCGTAGATTTCCACGAAGTTCTGCTGCGAGGTCTCGCTGACAT
>Ga0308167_1003802_pt1 | contig 11580 bp, 13 predicted proteins | sample PhyCR1_2_FD_202138 | JGI IMG/M metagenome (GOLD analysis project Ga0308167, IMG submission 202138) | Phyllosphere microbial communities from UC Gill Tract Community Farm, Albany, California, United States - DLSLRC.R1 | ecosystem: Host-associated > Plants > Phyllosphere > Unclassified | place... | reverse complement strand
TGCACATCTGTTACGGCTACGGCATCGAGGCGAACAACAAGTGGAAGGAGACGCTCGGCGCGGAGTGGCGGCAGTACGAGCAGTCCTTCCCCCTGCTGCAGCAGTCCTCGATCGACATCGTCTCGCTGGAGTGCATCCACTCCCACGTTCCCCTGGAGCTCGTCGAGCTGATCCGCGGCAAGAAGGTCATGCTCGGGGCGATCGACGTCGCGACCGAGACCGTCGAGACCCCGGAGGAGGTCGCGGAGGTGCTCCGTCGAGCGCTCGAGTTCGTCGATGCCGACAAGCTCATCCCCAGCTCCAACTGCGGGATGGCGCCCCTGGCGCGGGGTGCGGCGCTGGACAAGCTCGGCGCGCTGTCGGCTGGAGCGGACATCGTGCGGGCCGAGCTCGTCGGCACGGCGGTCCCGTCGGCCCGCTGATCGCCGCGAAACACCACGGCGGGTTTCTTCCGGAAGGAGGAGAACCGCCGTTCGTGTTGCGTCCGCCGCGTGCGCGGCTCTCGATCCGGGCCTGGAGGCGCGGCTGCGGTCCGGCCGGCAGGTCGCGCTGGCAGCGGCGTCACCTTCCACCGCCCCTCGCGGGGGAAAGCAGCCAGTACGGAACAAACGCCCACGCGGGCGCCGCCGCGAGAAGCCACCAAGCCGTCGGACTCAACGTCGAAGACGCCAATCCCACGATGATCAGCCAGCTCATCGCGAGAGCCGCGACGAACCCTGCGGTGGCCGCACACGAGATGCGACCTCTGCGCCGATCTCGAGCAAACGCGGAGCCGACCGCCGCCACGAGGAACAGCGCCTGTACCGCCGCGATCAGGATCGCGGTTCCCAACGGTGTTCCGTACCCGCTCGGGCTGCCGTCCGGGCCGAATGTCGTCGCGATCCGGTCGGGCAACCGATCCCACCAGACGCTGGTGAGCGCGACCACGATGACGACGGGGAACGCAGCAGCGGTGGCAGCGAAGACCCCCTCTCGCTTGCGTCGGCCGCGGCCGCTGGACATCGGTGCGTTCATCAGCGGTTGCATGTCTCCCGCACTTCCCGCTCGATGAGCGCCGTGGCGATAACGTCGGCCGCGCGTGGAGCCTTCGCGAGCGTGTGCACCACCGCGGTCAGCCCTGCCGCGTTGGCGATGACCGCTCCTGCCACTCGCACCTCTCCGTTGATCCACATCGATGCCCCTTCCCGCTGCCAGCTCACGGTGCGGGAGTGCACAGCTCCGGGTTCGAGCGCCCAGTCGGCGTAGCGACAGAGATCGTCGAACGTGGACCAGACGCCCCCTGCCGCCGCAAACGACGACTCCCCGAGCGCCCACGGCTTGATGGCATGACCGAAGAGCTTCGGCACCACCCGGTCTGCTCGAGCAGGCACGAGCGTGGCAGAGCTGATCCCCGCCGGGTCGAGAACGTGCTGGTGCACGGCGGCGAACCAGTCGCCGTGTACCTCGTCGAGTACCGCGCCGAGGAGGGCATACCCCAGGTTCGAGTACTCGAACTGCCCTCGCGGTGCGGCCGGCACCGCAACTGCTTGATCTAGCGGAACCCCGACGGCCGCTCGGTACGGGTCGCCGAACAGGCGGTCGCGCATCGTGGCCGGAAGCCGTGGCAGACCCGAGGTGTGGTGGACGAGGTCAGCAACGGTCATCTCGGCGTCGGGCACACCGGGGAGGTAGTGCGCAACCGGCCGCTCGACCTCGAGTGTCAGCCAAGCCGTCGTGCCGACGACCCCCTTCGTGATGCTCCCCCACTCGAGCATCGAAGCGCTGGCGTACGGCCCGCGGGGCCCACGGACGGCTCGCCAGCCATCGCCTGCGCGAAGACTCGCGCGCCACTGGCCAGATGTCATCAGTGACTCTCGCACGACGGCTCCGATCACTACGAGCCGAACCCATCCCCGTTGGCTTCGATCGACCGCTCGCGGTGCCGTGCTACGAACCACGCTGCCGGTCCGATGATCGGGACGAAGAGGACGACGAGGGTCCATGCGATCAAGCGACGGCCTGAGGTCGACCAGGATCGCATCAACGAGATGAACGTTGCGAGTGCGAGGAACAGCGCGACAAGTGACACGCCCATCAGCACTCCGTCGAGCGCAGTCGGAACCAGCGGGTTCATGGTCGACTTCTCGGCCCAAGACATCAATTCGTTCACTCCCAGCGGTTGTCGTTGATCGCGCCGTTGCCCTTGGCGCTGAGCCGCCGGCCCCAACGCCGGGTTTCGTCGTCGGCAGCGCTGCCGACAACGAGCAGTTAACCCATCGATACATCAGATACGCAACTTCAGGCGCGAGCCGGGCATGTTGCCGCCGCCTTCCACAACGAGGTGCAGGACTGGGGGAAGAAGGTCATGCTCGGGCGGTCGACGTCGCGACCGAGACCGTGGGGACCCCCGGAGGAGGTCGCGGAGGTGCTGCGTCGGGCGCTCGAGTTCGTCGACGCGGACAAGCTCATCCCAAGTTCCAACTGCGGGATGGCACCCCTGGCGCGGGGCGCGGCGCTGGACAAGCTCGGCGTGCTGCCCGTTGGTGCGGACATCGTGCGAGCCGAGCTGGTATCGCGCTAGCGGCCCGGCTACACAGGACGGCTCGCCTCGGCAACGGGGCGGGCCGTCCTTCGTGTCGCGTCCGGCAGGCGCCCGGATCCCCGGCCGGACTGGAGGCGCGGCTCGGTTCCGTCGGTCAGCCCGAGTTCGTCACTCCTGGCTGTCGAGGCTCATCTTCTCGAAGTCCCCCGCGACGCACTGCGAGCTACCGTCGACCGTGTAGCCGCGGGGATCCGCGCGGAAGTCGGAGGAGCTCACCGGGCCACCCCTGCCCCGGACGCCGAGGATCGGGTCCTCGCCGCCGGTCTGGTACCGCTCGGTCGTGACCCCGAGCTCCTTCCAGTGCTGTTCCACCGCCTCGACGTCGGCCTTCGGGTCAGCGCTGGCAGCACGGACCTTGGCGTAGACGTACTGGACGCCCCCTTGCCCCAGACCCCGGCCGCACTTCCCGAGCCCCGGACCGTCGCTGACTTCCCAGCCGTCACCGACCACGTCGGTCGAACCCTCGACGAACGTGACGATGGACTGCTTTGCCCGCTCCGGGGTCTTCCCGAGCCCGGAGCTGCAGCCTGTGAGGACGGCGACGGTGAGCAGTACGGCTCCTGCCGACCGGAGGACGGAGACGGCCTTCCCCCGAGTGGGCTTCATGCGGAAAACTCCTTCTGGACCACTGCGCTCAAGCGACCTCTCCATGATCATGTCCCAGAACGCTCGGGCTCGCCGCGCGGCCACTGACACAAGCGGATCAGGCCGGCGGCGTTGACTACGCGCATGATCACCAAGAGCAAGATCCACGAGGTCGAGAACGCGACCGTCAGGGACCGCGACGGCGCATCGGTCGGCAAGGTCGCGCAGGTGTTCCCCTCCGACGAGGACGGCAGCGCTGCATTCGTCAGCGTCGCGACCGGACTCCTCGGGAGTCACACCGCGCTCGTCCCGGTCGAGGACGCCACCTTCGACGGCACGGACCTGCACGTCGGGTACACGAAGAGCGCGATCAAGGATGCACCCTCCCCCGGCACCGGGAACACCTTGTCCGTCACCGAGGCGAACGCCGTCCGCAAGCACTTCGCGCTGTCGCCCGCAGGTAAGGCGCCCGGAGACATGGGCGACCCGCACGAGAACCTCGACCAGGCCGACACCGGCCCGGCTGGCGCAGACGACACCGAGGGCGCGGGAACGACGCCACCTGCGTGAGCGGTCCTGGAGCCCGCGCCGTCGCGCCCGCTGGATGCGTGCCTCCAGACCCGAACTGGAGGCGCGGCAGCGGCCCGCCCCGCCGGTCCCGTCACCGCGGCACCACCCCGGTGCGTGACGACGCTCAGCTCCAGGGACCGTCCGCGGTCCCGAGGTGCTCTTCGCCGAGCGGAGTGATCGGCAGGGCAGCAAGGCTCGCGATCCCCACCTGCAGGAGGGCCGCTCGTGAGGTCCCGACGCGTCCGATCGCCACCATCCCCTCGATGACCGCACAGAAGTAGGTGCCGAGCGCCTCGGCGTCGGCCTCGGCCTCGACCTCGCCTGCCGTCTGCGCGTCGATGATGCAGGCCGTGTAGCCCGCGCGGATGGTGCCGAAGGCTTCGGAGACGGTCGCGGCGACCTCCGCGTCACGGGCCGACAGCTCCACCGCCGCGCGGAGCAGCAGCGAGGGCGCCCCCTGCGCTGCACCGTGCTCGACCGCAACGGACACCAGCTGCGTCCGGATCCGCGCGATCGGGTGCTCGGAACTCCGCATGACGGACTGAACGACCTCGACGGCCTCCGCAGTGTCGCTGAGGAAGGCGCGCATGAAGAGTTCCTTCTTGCCGCCGAACGTGTTGTAGAGGCTCTGCCGACCGAGGCCGGTCGCCGCGAGCAGGTCGTCGAGGGACGTGCCGTCGAACCCGGACTCCGCGAAGGTGCGTCGGGCGCGCTCGACGACGTCGGCCTCGTCGAACTTGCGCGGTCGGGGCACGTGCGCTCCTCGGATCTCGTTGTTGACTGATCAGTCAAGCACGGAGTACCGTTCTGGACCAAGCAGTCAACAACAGTTCAGGAGGACATCATGGTCGGAGCACTGCAGGGCAAGACCGCACTCGTCACGGGCGGGACGTCGGGCATCGGACTCGCGGTCGTACGCCGCTTCGTCGACGAGGGGGCACACGTCTTCGTGACCGGGCGGCGACAGGAGGCACTCGATGCCTTGCGCGTCGAGTTTGGCGACGCCGTGACGCCGATCCGCGCCGACGCCGCCAAGTCGGAGGACATCGCGACGGTCTTCGCCGCGGTCGCCGAGCGCGGTCGCGGGCTGGACGCCGTGCACGCCAACGCCGGTGGCGGCGAGTTCAAGCCCCTCGACGCAGTCACCGCGGAGGACTTCGAGGCTACGTTCGGCACCAACGTCCGTGGGACGACCCTCACCGTGCAGGGCGCGCTGCCGTTCCTGCGCGAGGGATCCGCCGTCGTCGTCACCGGGTCCACGGCGGCGTCCGGCACCGAGCCGTCGTTCGGCCTGTACGGGGCGTCGAAGGCCGCGATCGCGGCCCTCACCCGCACGTGGGCGGCCGAGCTCGCGCCACGTGGCGTCCGGATCAACACGGTCGTCCCCGGCCCCACCGAGACCCCGGGTCTCGCAGGCCTCGCTCCGGGCAACCCGGATGCGCTGCTCGAGCAGATGGCGAGCGGGATGCCGTTCGGCCGACTCCTCCGCCCCGAGGAGGTCGCCGCCACGGTGCTCTTCCTCGTGTCCGACCAGAGCTCGGGGATGACCGGGAGCGAGCTCCTCGTCGACGGGGGCAGCAGCATCGCCTGACCTCCTCGGGAGCGGAGGGCTGCCTCTCAGCGTCATCGGACGGGAGGCGCGGTGCCGGTCAACACCGCGCCTCCGGTCCGATGGGCGGTTCCGCCTACCGCCCCGGTTCCTCCAAGTCGTCCACGTCACGCCAGTTCCCGATCACCGGGAACTCGGTCACCGCAACCGCGCCGCCCCGTGCGGCACGAGCCGCAGGTCGTCGTCGGGCCCGTGGTCGAGCACCAGGCTCGCCGGAGGAACGTCCACTTGGGCGCCTGCCATTCGCCACTCGGTCGCCCGGGCACCGGGCGCGTGCAAGACGACGGTCGCGCTCCGCCAGTCCCGGAGCGACCACAGCGCGGACGGCACCGCTCCCCTACTCACGCGCCACGAACCGGCTGCACCGGCCTGGTGAGCGCCCAGTTCCACGACCCGCGCGGGTGGACCTCCCACTCCCCGATGCCCGGTGCGCCCTCGTGCGCCACCCAGCGCTCCCCCGGCGAGTAGACCATCGTCAGCGGCCCGAGTCGTGCCGACGCGGCCTGCCGTTCGCGTCGCGTCACCCACGCGCGCATCGAGAGGACGAGCACGACGGCACCAGACGTCGACCAGTCGCGTTCCAGGGTCTGATACCCGTCCTCGGTGCGGAGGCTCGGTCCGCCGTCCTGCACCGGTCCCTCGGCGAGCGCCGCGGCAGCGCTGCCGAGCACCACCGGGGCACCGCCGACCGTCAGCTCCGCGTCGTCGGCCCACTTCGAGATGCGGAGCCGGAGCGCGAACGGATCGGTCCGCTCGGTTGAACGGGTACGCAGTGTCGACCTCGATCGACACGGGGTCCGGCCCGACTGACACCTGCACGGCCAGGGGCGTACGCCACGACCCGCAGTCCGTCGTCGTCACGCAACCAGGAATTCGCCACCAACTTCGGCCAACCCTGGTGAAGATTGGCGGTGCAGCACCCGAAGTGCGGCTCGAGCCCGAAGATTCCGGCGTCGTCCGACAAGAAGCTCCACTCTCGTCGGGCGACAGACACCGCGACCTGGTTCGCTTGCAGGGCACGTCTCGACCCCCGCGGTCGCCGCCGGTCCCCCGAGCCACTCGTCGCCGCTCGTCGCTGCGACCAAGGTCCTGGAATGTCGACAAGACCCCTCCGGCGCCGGCGTTCGGCAAGCCGGACAGCGCCCATGGCGTGATGGTGCTCCCGAGCATCCCCTCGCGAGCACAAGACGGCCCGGCTCAGGGTGGGCCATCGCCGAGGGGACAACGTGAGCCAGAAGACTCATTCGCGGACGGCTTCAAACTACTCACCGTGTGCGCGGTCGAGCAGGTCGCCGAGGACTGCGTTGCGTTATCCTCATTCTGTCATCGGCCGAAGGCGTGTGCGCGCCCCGCCGACGCGTCTTCCGATATCCTGAACCGCCAAGAGGCTCATCAAACCCCACCTCGCAGAGAAGGCGTACACCATGTGGATCTCACGCATCAGGGTCACGGGCGGCTTCCTCGGCGGCCTCGACGTTTCACTCGAGCCGGGGCTCAACGTCGTCGTTGGGCCCCGCGGCGCGGGTAAGACGACCTTCTTGGAACTGCTCCGCCACGCGGTCGGGGGACAACATGCGGACCAGAGCGCGGCGGCTGAGAAAGCTCGGAAAGCGTTCTTAAACGCAGTGCTCGCGACTGGCGAAGTTGTGGTTGATCTCGAGTCCGACGACGGAGGGCGTCACCTCGTCGTCGACGCGAAGGGAAGCGGACAGCGTCCCGACCTCGCAAGCTCGGTCCTGGTCCTGGGACAGAATGAGCTAGAGGAAATTGCTTCTGACGCGCCTAGTCGGGTCAATCTTCTTGACCTTCGAATCGGCGGCCTTCGCAGCCTTCCGGACCGCACCGCGGTCGGCACACTCACTGAGGAGTTGTTCGCCATCCGGACCTCCCTACGTGAGCGCTCAGAGGAAGCCGACAAACGCGCTCGCCTCACGGCGGACCGCGAACTCCTCGTATCGCAAGAGCAGACACTTATCGGTAATAGCTCGGCACAGCTCTCCGAACAGCGCGAGCTACTCAAACAAGCAGAGTCTCGCGTTCTCGCCAGCGGCCAAGATCTCGAGCGCATCGCTATTATTCGGCAGACCATCGCGCGGTCTCAAGCGTTGAGTCGGCAGCAGTCTGAAGCTCTCGATGAGGCCGGCGAACGCGCCGCTTCACTTTCACAGCCGGGGGCACTCCGCGACCTCATCGAGGAGGCGCGAGCCCACTCTCGGCGAGCTGACGAGGCGCTGGACCGAACGCAGCTCACGATCAATGCAGCTGAAGCACAGTCACTCGCTCTCAATACGGAAGCTCGCGAAGCAGCTTCCCCAATTCGAGAGGAGCTCGAGAAGGCGGAAGCCGGGCTGGGGCAAATAACAGCTCAGCTCCGCAACGTCGACGCAGCACTCCTTGCTCTTGACGAAAACGACGATGCCCTCGACAAGCTCAACTCCCGCTACCAACAGGTGAGCCGCGAACGCCTTGCTCTCCTAGACCACATCGAAAGCTCGGATGAACAACTTTATTTGGCTCGAGCCGAAGTGGCAAGGACGACTACAGCACAAATTGCAAATAATGTCGTAGTAGCCGTCGACCACCTGGCCGATCATGAAGATTTCAAGGAGTTCCTCACGGAGGCCCTGCGTGGAAGTAACATAAGGGCCACAGTCATTGAAGCGATCGCAGCTTCAACTCTTCCTCGCCAGCTACTTAAGCTAGTCGAGGAAGGCGATGCAAGCAGCCTTGCCTCAATTACGTCGATTGGCGACGACCGCGCACAAAAGGTCATCGACCACCTGGACGCGAGTTCCATCCTGAGCGGTTTGTCGCAAATCAGCCTGTCAGATAGCGTTGACTTTCGACTACGCGACGGTGCCGTAGACAAGAGTGTAGACGAGCTTTCTACGGGGCAGAAGTGCGCTGTTACGCTTCCCATTGTTCTGTCGGAACGCGACCGCACGTTGATCTTGGACCAACCAGAAGACCACCTCGATAACGCCTTCTTGGTGCATAACATTGTTGGAGGCCTTGACAGGCGCCGGTCCGCGGGAGCGCAAACTATCATCGCCACTCATAACGCCAACATTCCTGTTCTCGGCGAGGCGGATAACGTTGTTGTACTCAGGAGTGATGGCAGATCGGGCCGAGTGGACGTACAAGGCACCTTCGACGGTGAGCCTGTTGTCGATCGCATCACCCAGCTCATGGAGGGCGGCCGAGAAGCATTTGCGCGCCGGTCAGCCTTCTACAGCGAGCACGGTGGATTGTTGTGACGGACGATTCCCCTCATCTTGCGGAGCTTCAGTCCGGCTCCCCGTCAAAGCGGGCCGACGCAGCAACTTGGTTACTATCAAATCCCGATGCGATCAGCACCAGAGCATTGATGAACGCACTGCAGGCCGAGACCGTTCCTCGTGTGCGACGCCTCCTGCTTCAAGCACTCGAATCGCGCCAGGGTAATGTGACTCGCCTATTCCTACCGGGCGGCTCGGCCGAGCCAGAGCGCCAGCAATCTAGCGCCTCGGCGGGCTCCCGCGGGCGTTCCGATGTTTCCGCGATTGTGCGGCACGAACTCTCACCAGCGGTGGGATGGATTCGACTCGCGGCAGACGCTGAGATACCAAACTTCGGGGATAGCAGGACCAACCGGGCCGTCAGAAAGCTACAGCGTCGTATTGACGGCTTAGTCGCGATGTTGAAGTGGAATGAACCGGTGGACCTCCAACCATTCGACCTTCCAGAACTACTTCGAGAGAGCTGGCCAGACACGGCGACAGACCCGGACATATACCCTGAACCCGGAGAGCAATCAGTTGAGGTACGTAGCGACGAAGGCCTCTTCACAATGCTCCTGTCTAACGTCTTTCAGAATGCCATTGACGCCTCGACCGAGGCCAACGGAAAACCTTCCGTGCAGATCAATTGGGGCTACACTGATCTGGACTTCTGGATCCGGGTCACTAATTCGTTCAAGGGGAACGGTTTCTCATTGACCGACGTGTTGGCCATTGGCAATTCCTCAAAAGCTGCTCATCAAGGCCACGGCCTGTCGCTAATCAGTGACGTAGCTAGCCGCCTAGGCTTGAGAATAGATCTCAACGGGACCAGCGGGGTCGCAACATTCACACTTCAGGGGACTTTGTCCGATGGCTAATCCAATCGCCGTGCTTGTCGAGGATGACCTTGAACAGTCGGAGGTCTCGCAGCAACTGTTAGAAGATGCGGGTTTCGAAGTTGCAGCCTTCGATTCCATATCATCCGTGCGCGCCTTCCTCTCGTCTTCCAACGACTTAATCGACATGTTCGTACTAGACCGACGCCTACCAGTAAGCATCGGCGATACAGCCGCTGACGAATTTGGTGACGAATTGCTACGCGAAGTGCGCGTGAGCCATCCGGATGCGCGCATCATCGTGTTCACGGGCTATGCGTCCGTTCCTCACGTTCAAGCCGCAATGGCCGGTAGCGGGCAGCTTCCGTCGCAGACCACGGAGCACCTCGATCGCGTGTCCGTGTTGGAGAAACACCAGTCGCTAGAGTTTAAAGAGCAGATCGAGCATTACCGGACCTTGCTGCAGCAACTTGCTGATATTGAGGTGAATGCTTCCGATGGAAGTGATTCACTGACTTTACTCGAGCGGCGCCTCGCCAGGCGTCTCGCCTTCGAATATCGGGGCACGTCTATCTCGATTGTGCCACTGGAAGAAGGCCTCACCGAGGCCGCAGTGTGGCGCTGCGAGATATTGCGCCCAGAGGGTCACTCGGCGACGGTTGTCTCTAAGCAGGTAAGCAAGCCTGCCGTTGCTGGAGGCCTAGCGGAGCTTCTGCCGCATGGCAACGCTGCCGCCACCGTGAGGACGCTCGCTGGCCTGTCTTTCGGCCGAAAACTGAATGTATTGCAGCTTGCCGGGCAAAGCCCGAAGTCACTAATGCATATTTTGGGCGAGAATCCCGCACTTGCAGCAGATCTCACAGGGACAGTCTCAGATGTTCTGGACGCCGTTCCCTCTCGCCACGAAACGCTAAGCATCGCCGAATTGTGCGCGCCCATCATCTCCTGGGCTACTCTGATTGATCTCCTAGATTCCCAGAGCCTTCGTGCGCCAGCAGCCACCCTGAGGGTAACGACAAGTGTCGGGCCTCGGCACGGCGATCTTCACGCCAGCAATATCTTGATTGACGGCCAACAACCGGTTCTCATCGACTTCGATAGTGAAGCGTTCGCCTCAGGTCTGCTCGATCCAATCACGTTACTGCTCTCCACACTCACTCACCCCTCGTCGCCAATTAAGGGTGGTCAGTGGCCATCGGTACTCGAGATCGATGCGAAGTTCGGACTGCCTGATTTTGGAGAGGGCCATCGCGCAGCGGTGTGGTTCAAACAAGTCAACTCCTGGATCGAACGGCGCCGCTCCAGCGAGCGAGAATACTGGTGTCTCGTGCTGGGTTTCGTTGCCCGGCAGTTCCGTTTTGACGACGTACTCGAAAATGCAGCGACTGTGCAGCGACTGAGAGCCTTGGCCGAGCGAGCTATCGAAAAGCTCGATGCCTAACCGGGCGATGGGCAAACCGATGACTCGGGCCGGCCGGTCAGCTAGTCGACTAGTCGACTAAACCCTCTCGGTACCTGCGCTGTGCAGAACGCCCCGCCGGCTGAAGCCAGCGGGGCGTGCCCAGGAATCACACCAGGATCAGAAGTCCCAGTCCTCGTCCTCGGTCTTCTCCGCCTTGCCGATGACGTACGACGAGCCTGACCCCGAGAAGAAGTCGTGGTTCTCGTCCGCATTCGGCGACAGGGCCGACAGGATCGCCGGGTTCACGTCCGTCGTCTCCTTGGGGAACATCGGCTCGTAGCCCAGGTTCATCAGCGCCTTGTTGGCGTTGTAGTGCAGGAACTTCTTGACGTCCTCGGTCAGCCCGACCTGGTCGTAGAGGTCCTGCGTGTACTGCACCTCGTTCTCGTAGAGCTCGAAGAGCAGGTTGAACGTGTAGTCCTTGATCTCCTGCTTGCGCTCTTCGGAAGCGCCCTCGAGACCCTTCTGGAACTTGTACCCGATGTAGTACCCGTGGACGGCTTCGTCGCGGATGATCAGGCGGATCAGGTCGGCGGTGTTGGTGAGCTTCGCGCGCGAGGACCAGTACATCGGCAGGTAGAAGCCGGAGTAGAACAGGAACGACTCGAGCAGCGTCGAGGCGACCTTGCGCTTCAGGGGGTCGTCACCGGTGTAGTAGTCGAGGACGATCTGGGCCT
>Ga0308167_1003799_pt1 | contig 11586 bp, 9 predicted proteins | sample PhyCR1_2_FD_202138 | JGI IMG/M metagenome (GOLD analysis project Ga0308167, IMG submission 202138) | Phyllosphere microbial communities from UC Gill Tract Community Farm, Albany, California, United States - DLSLRC.R1 | ecosystem: Host-associated > Plants > Phyllosphere > Unclassified | place... | reverse complement strand
TTCTTCGAGGCGTTCTTTCTTGGCATCGTAGTCAAAGATACCCCCGAAGAACGTCGCTGCGCTCACTGAGGTCCTGAATACGGTTTTTGACCGGGTTGATTTCAAACATGGCTTTAGCGTCTTTTTTATGTTCGATGGGACAGGAAAATTAACGCACAAGTTTACCCGAAACTGGCGGCAGATTGTAGCGCTGAGACAGGGGGCTGATGCCGGGGTTGCGTGAGGGCTCGCATTTGCGCGACATCTTCGCGCGCAGCAGATGAACGCCGGGGATAACCAGGCTGACGCGCGTCTGCCGTAGACGGAGACGCGCGCGCCCTGTTTAACTCAGTTCAGCGGCCAGATATGGTCGATGATCAGCTGCACCGAACGGTTACCGCGATACTCATTGATATCCAGCTTGTAGGCCAGTTCAACCTGACGAATGCTACTGTCGGGCCACAGCGTGGTATCAACATTAAAGGCGATACCGTCGATCAGCGGCCCCCCATCCAGCGGCTCAACCATCACTTTCAGATGCCGCTCGCCCACCAGTCGCTGTTGCAGCAGCTTAAATTTGCCGTCAAAAGCGGGCTCCGGGAACGCCTGGCCCCAGGGGCCGGCTTCGCGCAGCATTTCGGCGGTCTGCAGGGAAAACTCCTGCGGCTGCAGGCCGCCATCTGACCAGATGATGCCCTGCAGCGATTCGCCATCCAGCCACTCTCCGACCAGATCGGCAAAGCGCTGACGAAACTCCTCGTAGCGTGCGGTTTCCAGCGATAAGCCGGCCGCCATCGCGTGACCGCCAAACTTCATCATCAGACCAGGATGCAGCGTATCCAGACGCTCCAGCGCATCGCGCAGATGCAGTCCGGCAATCGAGCGGCCCGATCCTTTCAGTGTGCCGTCGCCCGCCGGAGCAAAGGCAATCACCGGACGATGGAAACGCTCTTTCAAACGCGAGGCGAGAATACCCACCACGCCCTGATGCCATTCGGGATGATAGAAGGCCAGGCCCAACGGCAGATCGCTCTGCTCGCGCTCCAGCGCCTGACACAGCGCCAGCGCTTCGCTCTGCATGCCCTGCTCTATCTCTTTGCGTGTCTGGTTCAGTGCATCCAGTTCGCTGGCTAACATCCGCGCCTGGCTGAGATCGTCAGTCATTAACAGCGCCACGCCCACCGACATATCATCGAGCCGGCCTGCGGCGTTGAGCCGTGGCCCCAGCGCAAAGCCAAGATCGCTGGCCGCCAGCTGACGGGCATCGCGATTAGCAATTTCCAGCAGCGCCCGGATGCCTGGCCGGCATTTTCCGGCCCGGATACGGCTGAGCCCCTGCCACACCAGAATGCGGTTATTGACGTCGAGCGGCACCACATCAGCAACCGTACCGAGCGCGACCAGATCGAGCATCTCCGCCAGATTCGGTTCCGTGCGTGTAGTGCCAAACCATCCCTGGGCGCGCAGATGGGCACGCAGCGCCAGCATCAGATAGAATGCCACGCCCACGCCCGCCAGCGCGCGCGAGGGAAAGTTACAGTCCGGCAGATTGGGATTCACGATCGCCTCAGCGGCCGGTAAGGTCTCGCCCGGCAGATGGTGGTCGGTAATCAGCACCGGAATCCCGTGCTGGTGGGCGAAATCAACGCCAGCGTGGGAGGAAATGCCGTTATCGACGGTCAGGATCATCGCGGCGCCGCGCGCACGCGCCTGCTCAACCACTTCCGGGCTGAGGCCATAACCATCTTCAAAGCGGTTAGGCACCAGATACTGCACATTACCGCCGCCCATGCTGCGCAGCGCCATTACTGTTAGCGCGGTACTGGTCGCGCCGTCGGCATCAAAGTCGCCCACGACCATAATGCGACGTCCATCCAGCAGCGCCTGATGCAGCAGTTCCACTGCACTCTCTATCCCGCTTAAGGACTGATACGGCAGCAGGTTTTTCGCACCGCGCTCCAGCTCAGCGGCGTCACGCACGCCGCGTTGCAGGTAGAGCCGCTTCAGCAGCGGTGGCAGTGTGGCCGGTAACGCATCGTCAACCGTCACCTCACGGCGACGCAGTTCCACTTCCTGTTTTACCACCGATTAACCACCACGCTTCTGATTGTCCAGTACCTGCTTCAGCTCCTGCGGCGACTGATAACCCGGGATCATCATGCCGGTATCCGTCAGCATCGCAGGGGTGCCCTGAATGCCAAACAGCACACCCAGTTTATAATGCTGAGAAATATCGATTTTGCAGCTGTCTGGTGCGGCCATCTTCGGCGCATTGCCTTTCATCGCCTCATCAAACGCTTTATTCCGGTCAGCGCTGCACCAGATCGCCTTCATCGCCGGTTCAATCTGACCATTCAGCCCCTCTCGCGGGAACGCCAGATAACGCACGGTAATACCCAGCGCATTGTAGTCGGCCATCTGCTCGTGCAGCTTGTGGCAATAGCCACAGGTGATATCGGTGAAGACGGTGATCACATGCTGCTCTTTCGGGGCTTTGTAGACGATCATCTCCGGCACCAGCGCCTCGACTTTTTTGTCCAGCAGCTGGTTGGTGACGTTGACCGGCTGTTTGCCGCTGACGTCATAGAGCGGACCCTGGATCATATGTTTGCCGTCATCGGTCACATAAAGGACACCGCTTTCCGAGAGCACGGTTTTAAAGCCCGGCAGCGGTGACGGGCTGATCTCCGTCTGGTTCAGACCGAGCTTTTTAAGTGATTGCTGAATGGCGCTGTCATCGGCCTGTGCGAGATTGGAAAAGGCGCTGGCTAACAGAGCCAGCATGGCAAAATGCTTGTTCATTTTTATCCTTATGGCCGCGAATCAGGCTCGCGGATGGTGTTGTTGATGTAACTGACGCAGCCGCTCAGTAGCGACGTGCGTATAAATTTGGGTAGTGGAGAGATCGCTGTGTCCCAGCAGCATCTGTACGACACGCAGATCGGCGCCGTGGTTCAGCAGATGGGTCGCAAAGGCATGGCGCATCACATGCGGCGATAGCTTTTCGCTGTCGATGCCCGCCAGCGTGGCGTAGTGCTTGATGCGATGCCAGAAAGTCTGGCGCGTCATCTGCTGCGCCCGATTGCTGGGAAACATCACGTCCAGCGTCTGCCCATTGAGCAGCCAGGGACGACCATGTTCCATATATTGCTCCAGCCAGTAAACCGCTTCTTCACCTAAAGGCACAAGCCGCTCTTTATCCCCTTTACCGATAACCCGCACGACGCCCTGACGCAGGCTGATGTCGCTGAGCGTCAGGCCAATCAGTTCAGAGACGCGCAGGCCGGTGGCATAGAGCAACTCCAGCATTGCTTTGTCGCGCAGCTCCAGCGGAATATCGATATTGGGTGCCTGTAACAGCCGCTCGACCTGCGCTTCACTCAGATCTTTCGGCAAGCGTTGCGGCAGTTTTGGCGCGGACAGCAGCGCGCTGGGATCGTCCAGGCGCAGCTTTTCGCGATAAAGATACTGAAACAGGCGACGCATGGCGCTGAGCAGCCGCGCGGAGCTGGTCGCCTTGTAGCCGCCCTCCAGCCGTTCAGCCAGGAACTGCTGCAGATCCAGCGGCGTCACGCTAAGCAACGTCAGTTGGTGATGCGCCAGCCAGCCGGTCAGCGTCTGGAGATCCTGGCGATAAGAGGAGAGAGTATTCTGCGCCAGATTGCGTTCAATCCAGAGCGCATCAAGAAACTGTTCTGTCAGATCGCTGTCCTGCACGTTGTCTCCGCCGTCTGGTGTAAAATCATGCTCATTATGCCTGATTCAGCAGCGCTTCTGGTACAATTGCGCCAAAGTCAGTATTTACAGAGTGTTATCTGCATGAAAATCGGTCTATTTTAATATGACAAGACTATAACCATTTAAAACAATAAGTTAAGTAAACAAAAAAGCGCCATTGGCGGCAAATTGGCGGCAGAATTCATTGCTTTCTGACAGAAAAACACCCGCATATGCGGGTGTTTTTTTTTGCCAAACGCTCATAGCCAAAGCGTTTGCTGATGATTTCGGCCAGGGTGTGGGGGTACAGGCTTTACCTCTCCAGGCATCATAATGATTGATGACACAGTTTCTAAGGACTTGAAAGTGCAACTGCAGTTTATATTCTGGCACTGGTTATAACGTTCTTTTGTCTCCTTTGAAATTTGGCTGCTACTGCGAGTGTGTGCCGCATTCCCGCATATTGGACAATTCATCATTTTTGATACACCTCGCATTTGAACTCATTTACGAACTCTCCTATGGATTGTAATGTTTTTGCGTACTTTTTAAAGACTTATTCCATATTTAATGAATCTATCTTCACTTCGAGTTCAAAACTGGTAGTAAAGCCGCTGTCCGCGCTAAGGCTGTGAGTCAGCGTAGTAATGATCCACTCTCCATCATCAATCTGCCGCTTGAAGCCGCTGACCTTCACTGGCATTTCCGTGTAAAGCTCCGCGCGACCTTTTGCCAGCTGAATGGAAAACGTCGCTGCACCGCGCTGCAGGCGTTCCCACTGCATTTTTGCCGCCCGCTCTGCATTGCCCCGGTTTGCGTAAGTGCGGCTCAGTACCAGCACGTTTTCATCCGTGCCGATGAGGTAATCGCCCTGCTTCGCCTCCGGTTCTTTTTTCTTCTTCACAGGGGCTTTACGTCGCCTGCGCTTCACCTTCGCCACCGGCTTCTCTGCCGGTTCACGGGTGTGCAGCCAGCTGGCTATCACGCCGGTGTAGGCGTCCCGGTCCGCCAGGGTGAAGCGATGGCCGTCCCCGTCCCTGCGCTGAAGGGTGATAACCGGCAGCGCTCTGCCGCTTGCCGTTTTCCCCTGCCCCTGGCGGATAAACAGCAGATTACCGTCCTTGACGCAGGCCACCGCACCGCACTGTTTAGCCAGGCGCATCAGAAAGCTGGCGTCTGATTCATTGGTCTGATCAAGATGGTCAATTTCTGTCGCGGCCATATCCTCACCCATCGCCGCCTTCAGTTTGTGCCGCCCGGCGATATCCCTGACAATTTCGCCCGCTGTGGTTTTGTGCCAGGACTTCTCCCGCTTCGTGTTCAGGGTCTGCCGGAAGTCCGCGCTGCGCGCCCGCAGTGTCAGGCGGTCAGGCGTGCCGCTGTGCTCGATTTCGTCAACCACATAGCTGCCTTTCGGAAAAAGTGCCTCACCCTGCCAGCCCAGCGACAGCGACAGCACGACGCCCCGGCGCGGCAGCTGCAGCTGGCCGTCCGCGTCGTCCAGCTCAATGTCCAGCTGGTCCGCCTCAAAGCCCCGGTTGTCGGTAAGCGTCAGGCTCAGCAGGCGCTTTTCCAGCTTCTGCGTGATGTCTGCGCCGTCCATCGTCAGCCGGAACGCCGGTGAGTTCTGCTGGCCGTTAATCCACGGGCTGGTCATCATGAAAATAATCCTCCCGCTGCGGCGCTCACCTTACCGGCGGCGGTGGCGGCTGCGTCCTGCATGGCAGACAGCTGATCGCTGAGGCTGCCAAACATCTCGCCCAGCGATTCATCGGTGCGCTTCAGCGTCAGCGTGAATTCAATGCGGCGGCACACACCGCTGCTGAAGAACTCCGCTTTGGTCTGGCTCAGGCTTTCAATCACGAACATGCCGTAAATCGTCCCGCTGCCCTCGATAAGCGGCCACGCGCGGCCCAGCTCCGCAATCTGCTCCAGCGCGAACAGCGACAGCCTGCCGCCGGTAATCTCCGGCAGCAGCACGCCGGAAAGCGTCAGCGTGTCGTTGTCCGGGCCTAAAAACTGCAGCGACGGCCTCACGCCCACGCGACTGTTTGACGGGAAACGCCAGCTGCGCTGATACTGCAGTTCCTGATAGGGCACCGTCTTCAGCATGAAAACAAATAAGCCCAGCGTCATCATCATTCCTCAAATCCTCCCCTGTCCCGGTAACTGCTGCGGCCGCGGGCCTGCGCCTGCCGCTCTTTTGCCTCCAGCCTGCGCATCACCTCATCAACCAGATCCTGCTGGCTCTGCCCCGGCTGCTGCACAATGGTGAAGGAGGCGTGAATCTGCGGCGCAGCTGCCTGTGCAGCACTGCCACTCATGCGCGGTGCTTCCTGCCGGTACGCCTGAACTGGCAGGCTCAGCGGGTGCAGGGGCTTTGTCTCCGCCGTCGCTGCGCCGCCCAGCGTAAGCGCCGCCAGTGCCGCCAGCCGTGCGGTGCTCCGGCGGCTGGTCACGTTCGCCGGACCGCTGACCAGCTCCGGTCCGTTCTCACCGGCCACACCAAACTGCCCGGACGGGATAAAGCCGCCGCTGTCGTACATGCCCGCAAATCCGGGGAGCCCGCCCGGCGGCAGAGATACACCGCCGCCCGTTTTTACTGTTGCCGGTCGCGGCAGCTGCGTCCCGCCGGACTTATCGCCGCCCGGCTTCAGAAAGTCCGGCAGGTAGTCGGTCAGTGACGACAGCTTGTTTTTAATCGCATCCCACTTCTGACTGATGCCTGCCATCAGGCCGTCAATCATTTGTGAACCCGCCTCCTGAAACCGCGCGGGCAGTGCCTTCGCGTCGGCGACAATCTCGCCCCACTTTGTGCTGATGTAGGTGCGGATCGCGGTCCAGACGCTGCTGACCTTTGTGCTGATGCCGTCCCACAGCGCGGCAAGTTTCGGCCCCAGCGTGTCCCAGTTCTGCCAGATAAGCAGCGCCCCGGCGGCAATCAGCCCGATAACGGCCAGAATCGGGTTCGCAAACATCAGCCGCCCCAGCCACAGCACGCCGTTCCCCACGATGCCGATGGCGCTTTTAATCAGCCCGAAGGCGCTGAATGCTTTTATCCCCAGCACGTTAAAGCTGAACCTGAGCAAAGCAAGCGGCCCAAAAAACGCCGCGAGGCTCACCAGAAAAGCCCCGGCACCCAGCACCAGTAATGAGAGAACGGCGGCAGTCTTCACCAGCGTACCCGCCAGCTCCTTGTTGTTTTCCACCCAGCGGCGGGTTACGCCGGTGACTTTCTTCACCATGTTCATGATGTCCATCAGCGGCGTGCGCAGCGAATCGCCCAGGCCGCTCATGGTGTTGGAAACGCCGGTTTTGGTCAGCATCCACTGCGCCGAAAGCGAGTCCTTATTGATGTCTGACTCTTTCTGCATGGAGCCTTTCGCCCCGTCGCCCTGCGTCAGCTGCAGCTGTCGCCTCAGCTCCGGCATGTTGTTAGCGAGTTTGGCCGCGTCCTTGCCGTACTCCTTGCCGAACACCATCGTCATGGCCGTCAGGCGTTTGTCTTTCGGCAGGTTATTGACCTTTTCCAGCACGCGCTGGATGGTGCCCATGGCGTCCGTGGTCATCTGCTTTTCAATCTTTTTCGGATCGAGTTTCAGCAGATCCATGCCATCCATAAAGCGGTCACTCTGCATGGTGGCAACGGAAAGCTCGCGCACCATCGCGTTCGCCGCACTGGCGGCGGTTTCCGACGTTGCGCCTAGGCTGAGGAAGGTTGAGCCGAGCGCAGCTGCCTTGCGGTAGTCCAGCCTGTCGGCCACGCCGCCCATGCGCTGCAGTACGTCGATGATGTCTGAACCCTTGGACATGGCGTTATCGTCCAGGTAGTTCAGCGCGTCACCCAGCTGCTCGATGTTGCGCGTGGGGATTTTGTACAGCTGCGCAATCTTGCCCAGCCCTTCGGCCAGCTCACCGGCGGGCAGCTCAAACGCGGTGGACGCCTTCGCCGCCGTGGTGGCAAAGGCCAGCAGGTCGCGCTTCTGGTCCTCATAAGAATCGTTCTGGTTTGTCACCCCCATGCGCGCGCCGCCCTCAACCAACGCGGCGTAGTCAATCGCGCCGTTTTCCATCGGCAGCTGCTCACTGGCGGCCTTGATGGCGGCCTGCATGTCATAAAACTGCTTCGTGCGGTTGCCGCTGTCGTCGCGCAGCCCGTTGACCTGCTTTGCCACGCCCTTCATGGCGTCTTCCATAGCCGCTGAAGACTTCACGGCGGCCAGCACCGGTGCGCCCATTGCCAGCCCGGCGGCGGATGTTGCCGCACCGGCACCGGCCACGCGGTCGCGCACCTCAAGCGAGCGTGAATAGCGCTCACGTACCGCGCGCATTTTTGCCTGCCGATCTCCCAGCTTTTTAAGCGACTGCTGCTGCCGGTCAATGGCGGCGCGCGCCTCGTCCGACTGACTTTTAAGTTCGCGCTGTGCCTGGCTCAGTTTCTTCGTGTCGATACCGGCAGCGCCCAGCGCCTCACGCTGACGCTGCACCGACAGGCGCAGCCCGTTGTAAGTCTGCTGCAGCTGGCTGGCGCGGTTTTTTGCCTGCTCCAGCACGCGGGCCTGTGCAGCTGTTGGTTTGTTTGTTTCCGTAAACTGAACGGCCAGCCGCGCCGCTTCTTCGCGGGCGGCTTTAAGGTTGTTAGCAGTGATGGCAAGCTGTGAGCGGGTCTTGCGAAAGCCGTCAATGCGCCCGGCCTGAGCGTCAAGCTCTTTAAGGGTGTTGCGGGTGTCGCGCAGTGTGCCAGCCAGCTCACGCGTGCTGTCGCGGGCGCTGCGGAAGGGGGGCGTCAGCTTATCGACCGCGCCCAGCACGACCTGTAAACGGAGATTTTTATCACTCATCGCTGGCCCTGTGTCGCAGGATTGCTTTGTGCCGCCACTCCAGCACCTCGGTCAGCGTCATGGACTCGGTAACGGAGGGCGGCCAGTGAAAGACGGTGGCGATGTCCGCCACCAGATCGTCTACCGTCAGGCCGTCGCTAAATCCGACAGGACCGACTTCTTCAGCAAAAAAGTGACCACCTCCACCGACAGGCTGACCAAATCGGCGGGGTCCATTTCGTTGATTTCCTGCGTGGTCAGCGCCGGGGAGGTGATGCGCGGCAGCACGGTGATCAGTGCGTTCACGTCCATGTCCATCAGCGCCTGCAGGCGGGTGCCGCGCAGCGCACCGGACTGTGGCTTGCGCACGGTGACGGAGGTGATTTCTGTTTTGCCGCGCAGGATTGGGGTGTCCAGCTCAATGGTTTTTTCATTTGGAGCGGTTTTATCAGTCATGATTTGATTCCGTTAAAAAGAGAGATAAGCGGCAGGCTCAGCGCCTGCCGGGGTGATTACAGGCCCAGCGCGTTGCGGTGCGCTTCCATCAGGTCGGTGCCGCCCACGATTTCGATCATGTTCACCAGATCGCACTCATAGAGCACTTCGCCGTTGATGGTCAGCTTTGCGTAGCTGTTGGTGCCGGACACTTTGGTGGTGCTGGATTCACCGGTTTTCCATTCGCCGGAGTCCAGCTCCTTGTAGCGTCCGCGCGTGACCAGCTCGACCGCCTGCACTTCGCCGGTGTCGTCGCGCTGAATGGAGCCGGTAAAGCGCAGCTGAATGCCGTCCACGGTGGTGGTGCCCATCTGCTTAATCAGCAGTGCTTCAGTGCCGCCAATGGTGAATTCCGTGTCCAGCGCGCCGTCGTCCAGGCCCATGTCGATGTCCACCGCACCGGCCATGCCGCCGCCGCGATACTTCTCAAACTTGCGGGTGAATTTCGGCAGCGTCACGGACTCAACCAGCCCCTGCCAGTTGTTGCCTGCGTTGAACAGGTTCAGATGCTTGAGTTTGCGGGGTAATGCCATCTTTCCGTCTCCTTATGCGCTGACGCGGCTGCTGAAATCGACCAGGTACTGGTCAGTGATGCGCTGGCGCAGCAGCAGGTTTTCCAGTGGCGGCACCGGCGTGTAGTCGTAATCGATCAGCAGCTTGCCCGCCTTAAGCGTGTCCTTATCGTTCACGCTCTCGTCCAGCCAGCAGTCCGCGCCAATCAGATAGCCCTGATTCACCAGACTGCGCAGCTTCGCGCGGATGCTCTCAATGATGTCACGGGCCAGCGACGGGTTAAGCGCGCCGTCAACGGACCACATCTGCGCTTCTGCCATCGTGTCCATCAGCACCTGCGCCGTGCGGGTGTAACACTCAAACTGAAACAGCGGGTCATCACTGAGGCAGCGGGAACCCCAGAAGCGGAAGCCGTCTTTGCGGATCAGCGTGGTGACATCGTTCTGGTTCAGCAGGCCCGCATCAGTGGCCGGGTCCTGCAGGTCCCAGAAAACGTCTTTAGAAATGCCGGTGACGCCGTTCACGCCCACGTTTGACAGGGACTTATGCCAGCCTGTCTGCTCGTCGATTTTGGCACGCAGGCCCAGCGCACGGGCGGTGGCATAGGCCGTCGCGTCCGCCTTCAGCACGGTGTCAAAACTGATGAAGTCAGGCCAGATCAGCATCCCTTCGCGCTGGCTGAAGTTGCTGCGGTAAGCAATCGCCTCTTCAACGCTCTTGCAGCCGTAGGCGGACAGGTAGGCAAAGCCGCGCAGGCTCTGCGCCACGCTCAGCAGCTCGGTGGCAACGGCTTTGGTGTCGTGGCCCGGCACGCCCAGAATGCGGGGCTTTACGCCGCAGACGGACTGCGCGGCCAGCAGCGCCTTCATGCCGGTGCGCTGGCCGTCGGTCACGCCGCCGATAATGTTGGCGGTGGTTTCCGCTTCGGTCTCACCCTGCGGCACGCGCACAACAACGGTGACAGGTTTGGACTGATCGGCGATGGCGTCCAGTGAGCGGGCCAGCGTACCGGATTCCCCGGCCTTACCGCTGGCGGTGAGTACGTCGGTTAACAGCACCGGGCGATTAAGCGGGAAGGTGGCCGCGTCGGCGTCGTCGCCGGTGCATACCAGCCCGACAATCGCGGTGCTGACTGTGGTGATGGTTCGGGTGCCCTCGTTGATTTCCTCAACGCGCACGCCGTGGTGATAATCCTGTGCCATGTGGCGGTTCTCCTGTGAAGGGGTTCCGCTATGGTCTATGGTCCACTATGACGGGGCACGCGCTGGCCGTTGTGCGGTGTCTGACACAACAGATGCGCCGTTTTCGCGCAGTTTTTTCTGTTCCGGGGCCGGGATATACCGGTAAATCGTTTTCACTGACACGTCCAGCACCAGTGAAACCTGCAACAGCGTTGCGCCCTGCGCCAGCATCCGCCGGGCGCGCTCCACCGTTTCTGGCGTCATCTTCCGCCGCCTTCCGCCGATGCGGCCTTTATCACGCGCAGCGGCCAGCCCGGCGCGGGTGCGCTCTATGATCAGCTCGCGTTCCATCTCAGCCAGGGCACCCATGACGTGAAAGAAAAAACGGCCCATTGGGGTGCTGGTATCAATGCTGTCTGTGAGGCTGCGGAAGTTCACGCCCCGTTCTCTCAGCTCTTCGGTCAGCATGACCAGATGCCGCATACTTCTGCCGAGCCGGTCCAGCTTCCACACGACCAGCGTGTCACCGGGCTGCAGGCAGCGCAGCGCCTTCTTCAGCCCCGGCCTGTCGCTGGTTTTCCCGCTTATCCTGTCTTCGAAAATCAGCTCACAATCTGCGCTCTGTAGCGCAATCCGCTGTAAGTCCGTGTTCTGGTCATTTGTTGACACCCTGATGTAGCCAATCAGCACGCTGAATTCTCCGCAAATGGCCGCAAGTGTGCCAGCGCGGGACGGCGCAGGGCCAGACGTTTGTTTCTCAAAAACCTCGGTATTAGCGAAAAATTTACCGGGCGTTTTATCGGTCGTCAGATTTTTACCACGCCGGGTACTATCAACTACAAACCTACACCCGGCACTAAACGCGCCCGAATCATCATTAC
>Ga0308167_1003797_pt1 | contig 11591 bp, 10 predicted proteins | sample PhyCR1_2_FD_202138 | JGI IMG/M metagenome (GOLD analysis project Ga0308167, IMG submission 202138) | Phyllosphere microbial communities from UC Gill Tract Community Farm, Albany, California, United States - DLSLRC.R1 | ecosystem: Host-associated > Plants > Phyllosphere > Unclassified | place... | reverse complement strand
TGGCGGCCTCCCAAATCGCTTGCAGTTTTTCTCGGTCGGTAATGACGTAAGCCATATAAACACTCCTTGTTGCTGAGAGATTGCTGTGAAATTCAACATGATGAATGGAAGCGCGCGATGGAATAAAACCGAAACCCGAACAGCCAGAAACGCGCATGCCGCGATCTGCAGCGAACGATGGGCGGCAGGCGCCCATAGCGAAAGGATAGACGCAACTTGCTGAGCGAGAGAGTTTGGCTTATCGATTGTTTTTTCAGGATTATTGCTGTAAATCGGCGGGTAAATCCGCGTATTGGCGTCAGGAAGGCATTTCCGTCAGCTCGGTTAGGAATCTTCTTAGGTAAAAGAGTGGGTTTCGCTGGTGGGGCCAAGCGTTGGCGTTATGGCGGTGATTGTGGCTGCCGCTTTGCGGATTTACACCGACGGCAACGCCGGGGGTGGTTTCGCTCCAACGCTGCTGGGGCGTGGAATAGGGTGGGGAGATGCTGGCGTGGGGACTCTGGCGGTCGGCTTCGTGCCAAAAACGGACGTTAATAACATATGGTAGTGTTAATAAAACTTTAATTTCTCTGAGCGGAGAACAACATGATGGATAAAAACCATAGCGACCGGGTACCTTGGTTTGCATCATGTTACATACTCCGTAGCGTTTATTTACTATACTTGGCGCATCATGGAATAATCTAATCGCAATTTTTAATGCTTCTAACTCAATGTGAAATTAGTCACATTAAATCAAGTCAAGCTGTTTCTTATAGATATTAGCGAACGATATGTAAATCTTGGGTTTTTAATTTTTTTAATGGCCTCAATTAAAATCCTACAACATAATACATAATTATTATGTTCAACTATTAACTTATCTTTCGATATTGCGATAACTTGCGAATCTTGCCTTAATGTCACAGGTGCCACAAGGCTATAAGTTAAAAGTGGGAACATTTTGTGAATGGAGTCATGAAAAACTCCTACGGCATGGGTAGGCACTATTTTATATGGGGTTTCAATCCGATAAGCCCATCGACGGTACTGTCCCATATAATACTCCGCAATGATAGGAGAAACGTGAGAGGGGAAAATATCCAGTTTGTAATCTTCGTAGGCTCCAACAACGTAAAATAATGTCATCAATACATCCTCCCTTCAATCCCATATTTAGGATTGTATTTCACCAACTTACCTCTGAGTAATTTACTCAACTTTCTTATCTGAGGGTTAGATTGGTAAGTGTTGGGAATAAATAGCTTCCTAATATGCTTTTCTTTGATCGCATATCCTGAATCTAGACAAAATTCGAAAAAGCCAAGCATGAGGGCTTTCTGAGTCATACATAAAATCTATCACTGTTTCTGGAAAATACTTAGTCAGAATTGGCTTTAATGTAGGGCAGGCAACATGGTCATTAATATTATTTAGCGACGCTTCAGGAAGATTAAATAGGTCTGATGTTAGAGAATAGAACCTGTCATAATCGCAGAACGCCATTTTAAGAAAAAGCTCACGGTCATAGTTAGGCTTAAGAAAGCCAAATTTAATACTACCAGTATCAACTGGGCTTCCCATGCTAAAGAACTCAATATTTTCAGTGAGAAAGTCTACGTTTAGTTCTATCACTATTGATCCGCGTAGAAGAGGAGGATTGCCTACCGGATAGCCAATATTATAATAATCAGATTTAGAGCTCCCATTATCTAAATTACCAATTATATTTTCAATAATGTGAATTTTATTAAGTGTTAGTACCTTAGAGAAAAAAATCATTTTTCAGAGCTTTTGCAATTTTGAATATGATTTTGCCACTGTCCATTAGCCGTATTCAGAATGTTTTGATATTGCTCCTGGTATTTCACCACATCTTTGAGTGTGATTTTACTTGTTACATCATCTTCCTCCATCCTTTTTGCCATAGTAATGACATGCCGCAACTCATAGAGAGAGCAAATTGTTGCAATATTCATAGCCATTCTTTCCTGGTACATGAATTTATTCAGCAACTGTCCTGCAATACCTGCACACATACTTGCAAGAAGAGTTAATATTGTCAGAAATAAAACATGAATTTCCGCGTTAATAGCTATAAGAAGAGTCGTAATAGCAGATAATATAATTTGAGAGACAGAGAATAACTTGTTATTCCTCTGATTCTCCCTCCGCTTTGCTTCGAACTCTGAAATGCGTATGGCAATCTGAGACTCAAGTTCGGTCAAACTCTTTAGGCTATGTGCTGTATTCACGAAACACCATCTGGGGTAGGTTATTGGATTGAAATAAAAACACTATAGTTATGTCAATGAGAAAAATCAATTCATCTCAAAGTCAAAAGCTCTATGTAATCCATGCGATGACTCTATCCGAATCCTTTAAATGATATATATTACTTATTTTAACAAAAATCAAAGTAAAAAATGACCTGTCAAGCCTTAACAGGTTTTACCAATCTAAATACTGAGATAAAAAAACTTTGATCAATACAATATTTCATATTAATATCAGTAAGTTGCAGTAATGCTTCAATCAAAATGGGGCTGGCATAGTGAAAGAGAATCGTAAATAGCACATTTTTTCGTCTTGACCCAACAAAACTAATCCCGATAGGTTCCATTGTCAGTTGAACGTCCGCTTTTCGCTCAAAGCAGACCTTCAGCTCAGTTAGCCTGCCCACTCCGTGCCAGAAGCGGACGTTGGCATTTATCATAGCGGCTAAATATAAAAGTCAGTTACTCAATGGCAACTGCTGACTTTAAGGGGTTATCTACGGGGAGCAGATCATACTGATTCTATGCCGCCTCTGGCTGCTCACACAGCGCGCCTCCCTTCGCATAACCGACTTCTCAGGTTCTCTCTCGTGCCAGAAGATAAGACATTATCATCCTCGTCGCTTCTCTCTTTATCACTGGCGACATGAGTTCATTCCGGCGAGAGGCGGAATGAACGATGCCCTCCAACGCATCTGCGAGAATGCGGGCCGCGACTAAGTGGTCCGTTTCAGTATCGTCTGACGGGGCCGCCGCACGGATGAGGTCTTCATAGCGACGATGATACTCACGCTCAAAAGCGTCATAGAATTCCCTCGGCGCGAGCGGAACCTCATCGATCAGAACACGATGTAGATCTTGGTTAGTCGCATGAAGCGTGACAACCGCATCAATCAATCGGCCAATATGTTCTTCGAGCGGAACCCTTTCACCTTGCGTCTTGATATCAGGAAGCACTTTCAGGATGTCATCGAGATGCCGTTTCCGAATAGCCTCGGCAATCGCCAGATTATTTGGGAAATACTGATACAGCGATCCAATGCTGACTCCAGCAGTATGCGCCACCTCGTTAGTCGTGAAGTTTGCCCAACCTCTCTGCGCCAAAACGCGAGCACCTGCCTCGACGATACTCTCCACCGTGTTCTGGGAACGCTGCTGTTTAGGGCGTTTCCGCATCGCGCGGTGTTCTGTAGGAATGCGAGTAGCCATACACAACCTCGATTATTAATATGAGCAAGTGCTCATATTTTGGATTTTACCAGAAAGAGCGAAATGAGTCTTATGGAGCGACCATTATGTCTGCAGGTTTATCAAACAACCGCGAAGTTAAACTTATCCGCCATGTGCAGGGAGAAATTCACCCCGAAAATTTCGCCATCATGGAAACGACCATTCCTGCGCCCGGACCCTATGAAGCCGTAGTCCGTAACCGTTGGTTCCGTGTATCCATCTCGACACGGTTGATGGCGCAGGAGGATGCAAAGGCCGCCGAAGGCATTCCGTTCCCGCCTCTCAACCCCGGAGACACTCTGGCGGACGGCGCGATCGGAGAAGTGGTCCAGACCGGATCGGGCTGCAGCCTTCCTTTAGGTAGCCTTGTCATGCATCCGTTCGGGTGGCGGGAATATGCTGTGATCCACGAACACGACGGCAAGCTCATCGATTGCCTCGAACCTGACCCAGCGGCTTATCTTGGCCATGGCTGGACGGCCTATGCCGCGTTGACCCGAGGCGTTCAGGTGAGGAAAGGTGACACCGTGTTCGTTTCCAGCGGCGCGGGGGCCATTGGCTCGATGGCTGGACAGATCGCACGGCTCCTCGGCGCGACACGCGTGATCGGTAGCACGAGCAGATCCAGCAAGGCCCGCTGGATGCAAGAGGAACTGGGCTATGATGCCGTCGTCACCCGAGACGGCGGCCCCATGAACGAGCAACTGGCGAAAGCCGCACCTGAAGGCATTGATGTCATCGTAGACATGGTGGGGGGTGAACAGCTCGCGGCGGCGATTAAGTTGGCAAGGGATGGTGCCCGTGGCGTTCTGCTCGGTGCGCTCACCGCTGAGCTGAACGCAGAAAAGGCGTCTTTGCAGGCTCCGGTTACATTGGACAGCTTTCAAATCATCTTCAAAGGTATGACATTACGCGGCTTCAGCGCGGATCATTCGCCCGATGCGTTTGGATTCTGGTTACGCGATCTGAAGACATGGAAGCGTGACGGACGCATTCATCTTACGTCCACGACCTTCAAGGGAATTGAAAGCTCGATATCTGCATTGCAGGAAGCCTGTGCCGGTCGCCTCAAAGGCGTGGTCCTGATCGAGCTATAAAACGGACGTCGTCATCTGGCATAGCCGTTCGGATGACTTACCCGCCATTCCTAAGCCTTATCGGTTAAATCGTCGTGTGATGGCGCAATGGCGTCTACGGAAAGTTCACGTCACGCAGGCTGAAAACCACATTTTTCTCACATTGGAGTCAACAATATGACTAACACATATCATCGCGTGGGCAACGGACCCCACCCCGTTCTCGTGCTTCACGGTTGGTTCGGTGACGCGCACTCGTTCGAAGAGATTGAACCCTGGTTGAATGTCCACGCGTTCAACTATGTGTTCATGGATTATCGTGGCTACGGGGGCATGCAGGAAACGCGCGGCGCATACACGATCGATGAGATTGCCTCCGATGCGCTGGCGCTTATTGACGCTCTTGGCTTTCACGACTTCAGCCTGATAGGTCATTCGATGGGGGGGATGGTGATTGAGCGGATTGCAACGCGCGCGCCCGATCGAGTGCGGGCACTCGTTGCCGTTGCACCCGTTCCTTGCGGCGGCATTTCGTACGATGCTACGACGCGCCGTCTGCTTGAAGATGCTGCTGAGCAACTGGACAATCGAAAAGCCATCATAGACCGCAGTACTGGCGGACGGTTGCCCTTATCCTGGGTCGAATGGAAAGCAGCGTATTCGGTATCGCATTCCTCTCAGGAAGCATTTTCTGCGTATTTTCATGCATGGGCCGATACCGATTTCAGCGATGAGATTGTCGGTTCGCATCCGATAAAGGTGCTTGTGGGTGAGCACGATCCAACATTCAATGCCGGGTTAATGGCCAAAACCTATCTTCAACGCTATCCCCATGCAACGGTTGAGATTCTGGAAAACGCCGGCCACTATCCGATGAACGAGACACCGCTCGCGCTTGTCAGGGCTATCGAATCCTTCCTTGCCGAAACAGCCACTGTCGGGCATATCCCCTCGTCCGCTCGGTGACGAGGGTAAGAGGCACAGAGGGCCTTAACTTGTCGGCATCTTTCATTCCGGCGGTGACTGGAATCGTTCGCGTTCTTATGCGCCAGAAGCGGGCACTCCATCCCTCAAGGTAGAGTGTGCCATACCAAATAAGCCTCAGTGCGATGAAACAAATACCGAGGCAGGCTGCACGGGTGGAATGGCGAAGTGATGCTGCATACGCTTTATCTCCTCTGCCGGTGGCAGGCCAAACAGACGCTTGAATTCGCGGTTAAATTGCGATGGACTTTCATAGCCAACGGCGTAACTCGCGGCGGCGGCGGTGATTTGTTGGCGCACCATCAGCATCCGTGCCTGGTGCAGGCGTACCGATTTCACATACTGCATTGGCGGCATCTGCGTTATCGCTTTGAAATGGCTATGAAAGGTCGGCACGCTCATGCCGGCCATCATCGCCAGCTGTGTCAGCGTTAACGGCTCCGCGTAAGCGGCATGGATGTGCTGCAACGCTTTACCGATTTTGCCAAACTGCCCCTGCAAGGCCAGCGCGGCACGCATTGCGTTGCCCTGTGCGCCTGTCAGCACGCGAAAATAAAGCTCACGCACCCGCGCCGGGCCGAGGATCGCCGCCTCAAGTGGGTTAGCCAGGACTTCAAGTAAGCGAAGTACGGCCATTTTTACCGCGCTGTCCATGGGGCTCGACATCATGCTTTGCGGCGCGACGGGAGGATGCGGGGCGCCATGCTGTTCAATCTGCAACATCAGTTCCGCGGCAAGCTGAAAATCCAGATGCATATAAATCGCCAGCAGCGGATGTGCTGCCGACGCGTCGGTTTCCATCACAAACGGCACCGGCACCGAAACCGCCAGGTAGTGCTGCTCATCATATAAATAGGTCTGTTGACCGAAATAGCCGCGTTTGCTGCCCTGGCAGACGATCACGATCCCCGGATCGTAAAGCACCGGCGTTCTGGCAAGCGGGCGATCGGAACGCAAAATTCGCACATCAGGTAGGGCAGTGAGGTTGTATCCCTCTTGCACCGCAAGTCTATTCATCAGGGCAATCATGTCGGACATCCCACCACCTCATAAAATCAGGCAAGAAAAAGAGAAAATACGGCCTAAAAATACGGCAGGGAAGAGAATACCATGCAACCTTCATGGTTCATGGGAGTTCTTTTTATGGCATCTGCAAAAACGATTTTAATTACCGGCGTCAGCAGTGGCTTTGGTCAGGCGCTGGCGCGGGAAGCCCTCGCCGTAGGGCATCGGGTTGTAGGGACGGTGCGCAACAGCGAAGCACTGCAGGCTTTCGCCGCGCTCGATACGCAGCGGGCTTTTGGCTATCTGCTTGATGTCACGGACGATGAACGTATTGATGAGGTGGTTGGAGAGATAGAGTCCGCCGTCGGTCCGATAGATGTGCTGGTGAACAATGCCGGTTACGGCCATGAAGGCATTCTGGAAGAATCCCCGCTTGCAGAGCTGCGCCGCCAGTTTGACGTCAATGTGTTTGGTGCGGTGGCAATGATCAAAGCCGTGCTACCGGGCATGCGCCAGCGCCGTCGGGGCCACATTATCAATATCACCTCAATGGGCAGTTTCATTACCTTGCCCGGTATCAGCTATTACTGCGGCAGCAAATTTGCACTGGAAGGAATATCAGAAACCTTAAGTAAAGAGCTTGCCCCGTTCAACCTACACGTGACCGCCGTGGCGCCTGGCTCGTTTCGGACGGACTGGGCCGGGCGTTCAATGGTGCGCAGCCCTCGTCGTCTTCCGGACTATGACGCGTTATTTGAACCTGTTCGTCAGGCGCGCCAGGAAAAAAGCGGCAAGCAACTCGGCGATCCGGTTAAGGCGGCTCACGCCATGCTGGCATTGATCGAGAGCGGGAACCCGCCTACGCATCTGTTGTTAGGCAGTGACGCATTAAGTTTGGTGCGGCAAAAGCTCGAGGCGTTAGGTCAGGAAATTGAACAATGGGAGAAACTCACCCGTTCAACGGATGGCTGAACGGTGTCGGGTAGCGAGAGCGTAGGGGATCGCCGATTATGATCCGCCCAACAGCAAAAAGCCCGCTCAGGTTTCCCTGAGCGGGCTTCTCTAAATATGGCTCCTCTGACTGGACTCGAACCAGTGACATACGGATTAACAGTCCGCCGTTCTACCGACTGAACTACAGAGGAATCGTGTGAACGGGGCGAATAATAGCGAGGCGCCGTCGGCATGTCAAAGGCGGATTACACATTCTGTGACTGTTTGCTTACAGAATGCGCAACCCGTTGAGTTTTTTGGCAGATTTAGCCCTCGGGCGCCCGCTGCAGGCGCAGCTGATAGCGGTAAACGCCGGCGGTGAGCAGGTAATCCCGGTGCACGCTCGGGCTCCAGGAGTCGTCGCCGCCCACCCCCATATGGAAACCGTCCAGATGCAGCCAGGTGCCCGCTTCCGGCTGCAGCAGATGCTGGTGGCTGCAGGCCATCAGCTGTTGCAGGCCGAAGCGGCTGAGCGAGAAGTGGAAGCGGCCGTCGATGCGCCAGCCGCCGTAGCGCAGGCTGCGGGTGTCGCAGCGCAGGCCATTCTCGCCGGGGAAAATATACGGCGTGTGCAGATCTGCCAGCGGCAGGCGCCAGCGCCCGTATTGCGCGGCCAGGCGGCGATCCGGGTAGTTCTCGTGCGGGCCCAGGCCCAGCCATTCCGCCTGCGGTTGCACCGTTGCCAGTTGGCAGTGCAGGCCGATGCGCGCCGGCGGCGGCAGAGTATCGGCCACCTCGACCTCCACGCTCACGCTCACCGCGCCCAGCGCGTCGAACAGCCACTGCTTGCGGCTAATCAGCAAAATCTGCCCGTCCACGCCGAACTGGTGTTCGCTCACCACCCGCACGCCGTTTTGCAGCGCATCGGCCTGCAGCCGCGTGCAGCGCTCCTCCAGCCGGTACAGGCCCGCCAGCTTCCAGCGTTCGACCCAGGCGTTGGGATCGATATGGTCCGCTTCGCTGACGCCGATGTCGTTATCGATCGGCGCGCGCGCAAAACCGTCGCGCAGCGGCGTCAGCAGCTGTGGCTGCTCGTTCTGCCACCACTGCGTCAGGTGGCCGCTGCTGCGCTCGAAGCGCCAGCGCTGGTCGCCGTGGGTGAGGGTCAGCCCCTGATCGTCTTCAATCAGCGTGGGCGGCACGCCCTGCGGCGGCGGCGGGGCGGGATGCAGCGCGCGCGGCACCCGCCACTGATCCCAGGCGCAGCGGTGGTGCGCTTCGGACCAGTCGGTGGCCTGCGGCTGCACCACCTCCACGTTCAGCCACAGCTCGCCGGGCTGGTGCAGCATCGGCAGGCGATCGAGCAGGGTGAAGCGAGCGCTGCCCTGCGGCGGCAGCGCCAGATCGAAGCTGCCGCTGGCGCGCTCCACGCCGTCCAGCTCCAGCCGCCAGTTGAGCTGCTCGTTGTCGGTGTGGCGGAACAGGTAATCGCTGGTGACGGTCAGCGTCAGCGAGGCGGCGTCGAAGGCGAAGCGGAACAGCTGCTGCGCCCGCTGCGCTTCGAACAGCGCCGGGTGCGGGGTGCGATCCGCGAACACCAGCCCGTTCAGGCAGAACTGGCGATCGTTGGGGGTATCGCCGAAGTCGCCGCCGTAGGCCCAGTACTCTTCGCCCTGGGCGTCGCGCCTGATCAGCGCCTGATCGACCCAGTCCCAGACAAAGCCGCCCTGCAGGCGCGGATAGTGGTGGAACGCGCGCCAGTAACGCTCAAAGCCGCCGAAGCTGTTGCCCATCGCATGGGCGTATTCGCACAGGATCAGCGGCCGCTGTTCCTCCGGCAGGCCGATCCACTTGCCGATCGCCCATTTGGGCACCGCCGGGAACGGCTGATCCTGATCCACTCGCGCATACATCGGGCAGATGATGTCGGTGGCGGCGGTGTCGGCGCCGCCGCCTTCATATTGCACCGGGCGGGTCGGATCCTGGCTTTTCACCCAGCGGTACAGCGCGTCGTGGTTCGCGCCGTGGCCGGACTCGTTGCCCAGCGACCAGATAATGATGCAAGGATGGTTGCGATCGCGTTGCACCATGCGCGTGACGCGCTCGCTCATCGCCGGCAGCCACAGCGGATCGTCAGCCAGGCGGTTCATCGGCTGCATGCCGTGGGTTTCGATATTGGCTTCGTCCACCACGTACAGCCCGTAGCGGTCGCACAACCGGTACCACAGCGGGTGGTTGGGGTAATGCGAGCAGCGCACCGCGTTGAAGTTGTGCTGCTTCATCAGCAGGATATCGTGGCGCATCGTCGCCTCGTCCATCACCTGGCCGTGGCGCGGATGATGCTCGTGGCGGTTAACGCCGCGGATCAGCAGCGGCTGCCCGTTGAGCTTCAACAGCCCGCCGCTGATCTCCACCTGGCGGAAGCCGACGTCATAGGCCTCCACCTCGATAATCTCCCCCTCGGGCGAGAGCAGGGCGACGGTGGCGCGATACAGCGTGGGCGTTTCGGCGCTCCACAGCGCCGGGCGTTCCACCGGCAGGCGCAGCGTGACGCGATCGTCATAGGCGCCGCGCTCGTCCACGATCTCGCTGCCGAGCGGCTGGATGCGTTCGGCCACCCGCGCGCCATCGCGCCACAGCTGAACCTGCACCTGCAGCGGGCCGGGCCGATTGGCGCGCGCGGTCACCACCAGTTCGCCGCGGGTAAAGCTGTCATGCAGCGGTGTGGTGATGTGCACATCGCTCAGGTGCGCGGCGGGTTTGTGCAGCAGGCTGACGTCGCGGAAGATGCCGCTCATGCGCCACATGTCCTGATCTTCGAGATAGCTGCCGTCGCACCAGCGCAGCACCATCACCGCCAGCCGGTTTTCTCCCGGCTGCAGCCACGGGCTGAGATCGAACTCCGCCGGTAGGCGGCTGTCCTGCGAATAGCCGACCCAGTGGCCGTTGCACCATAAATAGAACGCCGAGTTGACGCCGTCGAAGATGACGCGCGTCTGGCCGGCGGCCAGCCAGGCCGGATCGACGCTGAAGGTGCGCGAGTAGCAGCCGGTCGGGTTGTCTTCCGGCACGCGCGGCGGATCGACCGGGAACGGGTAGCGCACGTTGGTGTAGATCGGCGCATCGTAGCCGGCGAGCTGCCAGTTGCCCGGCACCGCCAGCGGGGCGGCGTCCGGCAGATCCTGCTGCAGCCAGCCTTCCGGTGCCGCCTCTGGGCGCGGGAAATAGCTGAAGCGCCACTCGCCGTTCAGCGACCGGCGGCTGGCGCTGGGGGCATCGTCGCGCGCGTCTTCCACCGTGCGCCAGCTGGCGAACGGCGGGTGGGCGTCCAGTCGGCGGTAGTGGGTGCAGGCCGGGTTTTGCCAGTCACGGCGGGCGAGGATCTCGGTCAGGGAAGCAAGGGGCGCAGCGGGCATCGGCGATCGTCCTGTCGGCTAGGTGATGCTCACCAAGATGCTGACCGGCGCATAAAAAGTAAAGCGGTTACACGCAACCTTGCAAGGGCGATCAAATAACCGTTAATGCGGTTCGCCGGCGCGGTAGATCCGCTGTGGGCGGCCGACCTTGCCGTAAATGATCTCGGCGCGCAGCTGCTGCGCGGCGGTGCAAAACTCCAGATAACGGCGCGCAGTGGTGCGGCTGAGCCCCATTTTTTGCGCAACGCTTTCAGCGGTGTGGCGCGCGGCGGGTTCGGCGAACAGCGCGCGGACCTTGCCCAGCGTCAGCTCGTCGATGCCGGCGGGCAGCGCCGCCTGCTGCTCGCCGCGGGCGTAGGTATTGAACATCTCGTCGATGCGGCGCTGGTTGAGGCGCGCTTTGTCCTTCAACGCTTCGCGGCGCTGGCTGAAGCGCAGCAGCGTCTGGCTCAGCCGGTCATAGGCCAGCGGTTTGATCAGGTAGTCGAACACGCCGTAGCGCAACGCCTCGGCCACGGTGGCCATGTCGCTGGCGGCGGTGATGAACACGATGCCGCCGCGATACCCGCTCAGCGTCAGTTCGCGCAGCAGGGTGATGCCCTGGCCGTCCGGCAGAAAGTTGTCCAGCAGGATCAGATCCGGCTTGAAGCGTTCGGTCATGGCGCGCGCCTGCGCCAGCGTGCCGGCCAGCC
>Ga0308167_1003795_pt1 | contig 11598 bp, 8 predicted proteins | sample PhyCR1_2_FD_202138 | JGI IMG/M metagenome (GOLD analysis project Ga0308167, IMG submission 202138) | Phyllosphere microbial communities from UC Gill Tract Community Farm, Albany, California, United States - DLSLRC.R1 | ecosystem: Host-associated > Plants > Phyllosphere > Unclassified | place... | reverse complement strand
TTCTCCCGCCAACCTGCCTATGCGGCAGCCTGCCGCGGTCGTGCACCTCAGGATTTCATCGATGAAACCCACGATCCCCTCCCTCGGGCCAGCGGCGGTCAACGAAGACACACCCGAAAGAGAGGGCGCATGATGCGTCGCACACACAAGATCTTGGCGGCGACGATCGCCACGATTGCCGCCGTCGCGAGTCTCGCTGGCTGTACGCCGTCATCGGCTCCAGCCGCAGGTGGCGAGAGCAGTGGGACGAAAACCCTCACGGTGTGGCACTACTACTCGGTCCCAGGGCAGACGAAGGGGCTCGACTCCCTCGGTCAGGACTTCGAGGCCAAGCACGACGGTGTCACGGTGAAGAACGTGTACGTGCCGTTCGACCAGCTCACCAACAAGCTGGTGCAGGCCGCGGGGACCAAGAGCGGTCCGGACGTCGTCGTGTACAACGCAGCGGACACGTACACGCTCGATAAGGCCGGCGCGATCGCACCGATGGACTCCTGGTGGAATGACTTCGCGGACAAGGACCAGTTCCCGGACTCCGTGATCCAGAAGGTCGACGGCAAGACCCTCGGCGTGCAGGGCTTCGTGAACCTCATCGGGCTTTGGTACAACAAGGACATCCTCGACCAGCTCGGCGTCAAGCCGCCGACGACCTTCGCCGAGCTCGAGAAGGACCTGGCGCTCGCGAAGGCGGCCGGTAAGGAAGGCATCACCCTCACGGGGAAGCCGAACTCAGAGGGTGAATGGCAGGCGTTCCCCTGGCTGTCCCGTGCCGGATGGGACTACGCGAAGCCCGAGAAGAAGCCCCTCGAAGACGCGTTCTCGCTGATGCAGGACTGGACAGCGAAGGGCTACCTCACGAAGGAAGCTTCGACCTGGGACCAGACCGTTCCGTTCCAGCAGTTCTCGGCTGGCAACACCGCGTTCGCAGTCAACGGTAACTGGCAGATCGCGTCGGCAAAGCAGTCGGCGAAGTTCAACTACGGAGTCGTGCCGATCCCCGTCGGAGACAAGGGCTCGATCTACCTCGGCGGTGAGGCGCAGAACATCGGCGCCTTCTCGAAGAACAAGGAGCTCGCTCAGCAGTACCTCGAGCAGGAGTTCTTCTCCAAGCAGGGTGAACTCACACTGCTGAAGGCCTTCGGCTCGATCCCCGCACGTGCTGACGTTGCCGAAGCTCCGCAGGTCAAGGACGACCCGATCCTCTCGGTGTTCTCGTCGATCGTTGCGAAGAACGGTCACGCCTCTCCCGACCGGGCCATCCCGTCGAAGAACGTCGCGACCGTGTTGCAGACGGTGGGCGAGTCCTGGAGCGCCGCGATCGCGGGTACCGGCACGCCCGATCAGATCAGCAGCGACCTGCTGAACAAGCTCGAGCCGCTGCTCAAGCAGTAGCAGGACTGGAGAAACCACCGTGGGAGCATCATCTCTCCGCACTGACCGCCCTGAACGGTCCGCCAGCGAGCGGGTGCCCCCACGGCGGCGGGGGCTGCGAGGGCGAAGCCGTCTCGCGTTCGCAGCCCCTGGGATCGCGGTCCTTGCCGTCTTCTCGATCTACCCGATCTACCTCCTGCTCAAGATGAGCGTCAGCGAGGTCAGCACCGGGACCCTGAACCAGGCATGGCCCTTCGTCGGCTTGCAGAACTACGCATCGCTGTTCCAGGGGCCAAGCGTCGCACCCGCAGCGCTCGACACGGCACTGTTCGTCGCGATCGTCACCCTCATCGGGATCATCGGTGGACTGGGCGTCGCCATGGTCGTCCGCTCATCCCGGCCTGCGAGCTCCATCCTGCTCGGGATGATGGTGTTCATCTGGGCGCTCCCACCGGTCGTGAACGGCAGCATCTGGAAGTTCCTCCTTGCCGACGACGGCCTCGTCAACGGCGTCCTCCGAGGGCTCGGCATCGCTCCGCAAGGATTGCCGTTCCTCTACGACCCCCACCTGGCGCTGCTGTCCGTCGCCGCAGTCAACGCATGGGCAGTCATCCCGTTCAACGCGCTCGTGTTCCGTGCTGCGCTGCTCAACATCGATCCCGAAGTCCTCGAAGCTGCATCCCTCGACGGCACCAGCAAGCCGCAAGAGATCTGGTACGTCCTGATACCGGCCGCACGACCGACCGCAGTCATCCTCGCGATCCTGACGGTGGTCTACGCCTTCCGGAGTTTCGACTTCATCTACGTCATGACGGCGGGCGGACCAGGGACGTCGACCACGACGTTGCCGTTCCTCAGCTACTCGCAGGCCTTCATCGAACACGACTACGGCCTCGGCTCCGCCACGGGTGTCATCGCCCTGGTCATCGTCGCCGTCCTCGCACTCGTCTACGTCCGGTCCGTCCGGCGGGAGAACCAATGACCACCACCGCTCCACGCCACGGCCAGGCCCCGCTCTCGACAGCAGCCGTGGTCACCGCTCCTCCGCATCCGAACCGACGACGGCGCCCTGCCCGTGAACCAGTCGCAGCGACAGTTCGGACCCTGCTGTACGTCGTCTACGGCCTGCCCCTCGTGTGGATCCTGCTGACGTCCTTGAAGCAGCAGGGAGCCGTCCTCGGCGGGAGTCCCTTCGCCCTGTTCACTCCCACACTCGGCGCCTACCGCGACGCGATCGCGAACGCCGGATTGTCGACGGCCCTGCTGCAGTCCGCCCAGATCGCCGTCGGGACCACCGTCCTCGTCGCGCTGCTCGGGGTGCCCCTTGCCTACGCGCTCGCGCGGGTCAACGGCGTGGCAGCGAGCGTGGTGCTGGCGCTGCTCATCTTCCTGCAGATGGTCCCGCAGACGGCGAACATCATCCCGCTCTACACGTTCTTCAGCAGGGTCGGGTTGCTCGACACCACGATGAGCCTCGTGCTCGCCAACGGCGCGATGTTGCTTCCGTGGGCCACCTTGCTGCTCCGTCCCTTCTTCGCCGGTGTCCCGGACGCGATCGAAGAGGCCGCGTCGATCGACGGTGCAGGACGCCTGCGGACGTTCATCAGCATCGTGATCCCGATCGTCCGCAACGGCATCGCGACCGTGGCTGCGCTGATCTTCCTCGTCTCGTGGGGCGAGTTCCTCTACGCGATCAACCTCCTCATCTCTCCGGTCAACTACCCGATGAGTGCACTCATCGCACAGCAGACGTCGGGGTACGGCATCAACTGGCCAGGCCTGATGGCTCTGGCCGTGCTCTCGTCGATCCCGCTCCTGGTCGTCTACATCGCCTCGTTCCGTCTCCTCCGCGAAGGTCTCGCGGTCGGGTCCACCAAGTAAGTTCCTCCCTCACCGAAAGGCGGCAATGATGCTGCTCTCGAGAACACGCTCACGACTCACCGCCGGGGTGGTCGCGATCGCGACCGCAGCCGCGGTGGCGGTCCTGGCCCACCCAGGGTCGGCAACCGCCGCGACGCAGATCGCGAACACGATCAGCTCCACCAAACTCGCGGCCGGGTTCGCCAGCGACGGCAGCATCCAGTCGCTGAAGATCCCAGGGGACACGTACGACACCCAGTACGTGATGAACCCCGACACTGCTCCCGAGCAGGCAGCCGAGACGAACGCAAAGTACAAGCAGTGGCTCGGCAACGTCATGTTCAGCTACGCGACCGGAAACGGAACCATCAGCAAGACCGGTGTCGGCACAACGCCGTGGAAGAAGGCCTGGACGACGGAGTCCGCCGATGGTCGCACCGTCAGCGTCAACGGCAACACGGTCACCGTCACCTACAAGAACTCGACCAACGCCGAAGGGGTCAAGGGGTTCACGTTCACCCAGACGTACACGGTCGCTGCCGACGGATCGATCACCTGGAAGCAGAACGTCGAGAACACTTCCGGCCAGCGACTCGTCCTCGGAGACTGGGGACTCCCGATCCCCGCCAACGAACTCTGGAAGGGTGGCGACTCGATCTACGAGACCCGCGTCCTCACCCACTCCTACGTCGGGAAGAACGGCTCGTACCTGACCTTGCAGCGCCCCAGCGGTCAAGGCCCCGGGATCATGATCACCGCTGACACGGGCACCGGTTCCGGGTTCGAATACCAGGACCGCTGGCGCACCCAGGAAGTCGGCGACACCTCGTGGGCGTGGAACTCGGACAACGAGAGCTCGAACATCAAGGGCCTGAACGTCTACTACCCGAACTCCACGGCAATCCAGTCGACCAACCGCGGGTACCTCGGATCAACGGCGACAACGCTCGCCGCCGGAGCCAGCAAGACGCTCACGTTCCACATCAGCAAGTTCACCAGCGACAACGACCGTCAAGACGTGCTCTACAACCAGGGGCTGCTCGACACCACCGTCGTCCCAGGCCTCGTCGTGCCGTACGACCAGACCGCGCAGGCCGCGTTCCGGATCAAGGGGACGATCACCTCGGTGACAGCGAAGAACAACAACGACCTCGGCGGCGCCAACCCGACGAACCCGAAGGTGACGTTCTCACGCGCCAACGGCGACTACCGCATCTACTCCATCGCCTTCGACAAGACCCAACTGGGGACCAACCTGGTGACCGTGAACTACACGGACGCGGCGGGGAGATCCCGCTCCAGCGTGCTGCAGTTCTCCGTCACGGACAAGGTCGCGAACGCCCTCAACGCGCATGCGGACTTCATGGTGAAGAACCAGCAGTGGACGACCGCCGACGGCATCACCACCGACGACATCCGGTACGGAACCTACGACGACTGGATGATGAACGCGGCAGACGGCTCGCTGCCGTCATCGACGAAGGCGCCGGAAGGCAAACGCAACGAGTACGCCGGCTACTACGGCCTCGGAGACGACTGGGGACTGCCACACGGAGAGTTCCTCGCGGCGAAGAACGCGCTCGACCCCGTCAAGACGCAGGTGCAGTCCCTCGACCTCTACCTCGAGAAGGCCGTCTGGGAGCACCTGATGGGCAACACCGCCGACACGACGAAGCCGAGCTACCTCGTCTACGACTTCTGGGAGCAGGGCAAGCCCGGTGCCGCGAACACGACACCCAGCTACCGCGGGTACGCCTACCCGCACATCTACAACACGTTCTTCAGCATGTACCAGATCGCGAAGCAGAACCCCGGCCTGATCAGCTACAGCCACCCGTCGAAGTGGTACCTGACGCAGGCGTACGGGGTGTTCAAGGAGCTCTACGACGGCCCAGTCGCATACAACTGGAACACCGGTCTCATGGGTGAGCTCACCACGCCCGCGCTGATCGATGCCCTGCGCACCGAGGGCATGACCCAGCAGGCCAACGACATCGAAGCGAAGATGGCCGTCAAGTACAAGAACTTCTCGTCGGAGAAGTACCCCTACGGCTCCGAGTACAGCTACGACAACACCGGCGAAGAGGCGGTGTACACACTCGCCAAGCTCAACGTCAACGCCGACAAAGCGAACGCGCTGCGGATGATGCGCGACATCGTGGCGAAGACCCGCGCAGCGCGCGGACAGATGCCCGTCTGGTACTGGTACGCCGACCCCACCACCATCACCGGTGAGAACTGGTGGCAGTTCCAGTACAGCATCGCCCTCGCGGGGTACACGATGGACGACTACATCAACCACACCTCCGCGCTCGAGACCGGCACGGACGCGGTCACTCCGACGGAGCGGGCCGAACTGCAGCGACTGAACTACGCATCGAAGCTCGGCGCGATCGCGAACGTGAACTCCGGACAGATCAGCAACGTGCCGGCGAACATCGGCGCCTCCGCATGGTCCTACCAGTCGGAGAAGGGCAACCTCGGCACCCTCGGAGTCGGCGGGGGCACCAACGTGCAGCTCCTGAACGGCTGGCGGGGCATGACCGGCGAGAGCGACCTCAACCTCTGGGGCGCACTGCAGAACATGAGCGCGGACGTCGTGACCGATGACCCGATCTTCGGGACCATCGGCTACGGCGCCACGGTTTCCCCCGATCAGTCATCGACGACGGTGCAACCCACCGACGGTGTGCAGCGCAAGCTCAACCTGGTCAGCCAGCAGCTCTCCGTCGACCTGAACTCCGACCGCTACACGCAGGCCGTCGTCGGCAAGAACAGCGCCGACCTCCGCCTCGACCTGGCGAACGTCTCCGGGTCAGCACACACCGGTTCGCTCGACGTCACAGGGCTGGCCCAGGGCACGTACTCGGTGCTCGTCAACGGGCAAGCGCAACGGAAGATCAACGTGTACACGCCGGCGGCCGCCGCCGGAACGCTCCGCGCCCCCACGAGCGTGACGTACCAGGTTCCGGCAGGGTCCAGCTACACCGTCCGCCTCGTGACGGCCGCTCCGGATGCCAACACGGCACCGAAGGTCAACGCCGGCGCGGATCAGAGCGGCATCGTCAACGGGCTGGATGACGTGACCCTCAGCGGCTCGGCCACCGACGACGGACTCGGCAACCCGAACGGCACACTCAACACAACCTGGACGGTGAACACGAAACCCTCCGGAGCCACCGCGACCATCAGTGACCCGAAGAGCCTCCACCCGACGGTGAAGGTCAGCGGAGCGGGCAACTACCTCTTCACCCTCACCGGGTCGGACGGATCGCTGCAGTCCACCGACAGCGTGAAGGTGACCGTCACAGCCCCGGCACCGATGCCCACGAACTGGGTCAACTACACCTTCGCCACGGCAAGTGGGAAGACGGTTCCGGACACGAGCGGGAGCGGCAACAATGCGACGCTGAACGGCACCGCGGCAGTGACCAGCGACGCTGGCACGAGCGCACTCCGACTCGACGGCGCAGACGGCTCCTACCTGCAGCTGCCGAACGACATCGTTTCGCGCGGATCGTCCATGACGATCTCGACGAGACTGAAGGTGGACTCGGTGCAGACGTTCGGCAGGATCTTCGACTTCGGCAGCAACACCACGAAGTACATGTTCCTCACGCCAGCGCTCGGTGACGGTCACGTCGGCTTCGCCATCAGCAACGCGGGTAACGGCGCGGAGACCCAGATCACCAGCGACTACACCATGAAGGCGAACACCTGGACGACGCTGAAGCTGACGTTCAAACCGAATTCTGACGGCACCACGACCGGCACGCTCTACGCGGACGGGACACAGATCGGTCAGAACACGGCCATGAAGGTGGCGCCGAAGGACCTCGGTCGCACCACAGGTGACTACCTGGGCAAGTCCCAGTTCCCGGACCCGTACCTGAAGGGCACGATCGACACCTTCGAGATCCACGGGGACGTCCGCTGAGCCGGTGCGGGCCGGGTTTTCGGGATCCGGCCCGCACCTCAGCAGCACCCAGACAACCGCCCGCACGCCAACGTTCCGTCTTCCTCACCGCGAAGGTTCCCATGCCAATCACCAACACGACCGCACCCAAGAACGGCCCGGTGCTGCCCTCTTCCTCTGTCTTGCGCCCGCTCCCTCTCGGGACTCTCCGGCTCGCCGGTGGGTACTGGGGAGAATGGCAGGACCGGAACGCGCACACGATCCTGCAGCACTGCGAAGACTGGATGGAGCGAATCGGGTGGATCGGGAACTTCGACGCCGCCGCGGCGGGCGAGCCGTTCACACATTCGGGCATCGAATTCGTTGACTCCGAGGTCTACAAGCTGCTCGAGGCGATGGCATGGGAACTCGGACGGAGCGCTGACCCGGATCTCGCGAGCCGGTACGAGCGCCTCGTGGGACGAGTGGCTGCTGCCCAGTCCCCGGACGGGTACCTGCACACGAGTTTCGGACGTCCCGGGCAACCTGCTCGGTGGTCGAACCTCGAGTGGGGTCACGAGCTCTACAGCATGGGACACCTCATCCAGGCTGCCGTGGCGCGGATGCGGACCGCCGGCAGCGGACCCCTCGTCGACGTCGCCGTCCGCGTCGCCGACCATCTCGTTGTGGTGTTCGGTGCCGACGGGCGACAGGCGGTGTGTGGGCACCCTGAGATCGAACCGGCCCTCGTCGAACTCGGACGGGCCACCGGCGACCACCGGTACACCGAGCTCGCGCGGTTGTTCGTCGAACGACGTGGGCACGGTCTCCTGAAACCGATCGAGTTCGGGCAGGAGTACTTCCAAGACGAGCTTCCCTTCCGCGAAGCGGACGTGATGCGCGGGCACGCCGTTCGAGCGCTCTACCTCGCGGCGGGGGCCGTCGACGTCGCCGTGGAAACCGGCGATGCCGAGTTGCTGCGCGCTGCCGAACTGCAATGGGAGCACACGGTCGCACGGCGGACCTACCTCACCGGTGCAATGGGCTCGCATCACCAGGACGAATCCTTCGGTGCGGACTTCGAATTGCCGTCGGACCGCGAGTACGGCGAGACCTGCGCGGCGATCGCCTCCAACATGCTCTCGTGGCGCCTGCTGCTCCAGACCGGGGAAGCAAAGTACGCAGACCTCATCGAACGCACCCTGTACAACGCGGTGATGGTGGCGCCCCGAGAGGACGGCCGCGCGTTCTTCTACGCGAACACGATGCACCAACGTGTCGAGGGAACAGTGCCACCTGAGGACGAAGTGAGTGCCAGAGCGCTCGCGAGTCTGCGTGCACCCTGGTTCGAGGTCTCGTGCTGCCCGACGAACCTCGCCCGGACCCTCGCGAGCGTGGAATCAGTCTTCGCAACGATGACCGACCACGGGCTCCAGCTGCACCAGTACGGCGACTACGACATCGACGTCGACCTCCCGGGCGGCGGCACGGCAGGTTTCGAGGTCCGCTCCGGCTGGCCGTTCAACGGCGAAGTGATCGTCACGGCGACCAAGTCGAGTGAGACACCGCTCGAGCTTCGACTCCGAGTGCCGGCCTGGACCAAGAGCGCCGAGCTCGACACGCCGGACGGCCACCACCGCGTGGAGGGTGGCACGTCGATCGCCGTCGATCGGATCTTCAACCGGGGAGACAGGGTGACGCTGACGGTACCCAACCGGGCCCGGATCACGCACCCCGATCCGCGGATCGATGCTCTTCGCGGCACCGTAGCTATCGAGCGGGCCCCCCTCGTCTACGCCTTGGAGTCCACGGACGTCGGAAGAGCGATCAACGATGTCGTCCTCCTCGACGAAGTCGCCTTGCAGGACGACGGCCCAGACGACGTCCGGGTCGCGATCGCGGTACGAGAAGCGCAGACCGGATCACCGCTTCCCTACGGATCCGCAGTCACAGAGACGACGTTCATCGACACCGTGCGGCTCGTCCCCTATTCGACCTGGGGGAATCGAGGTCCATCGACGATGCGGGTGTTCCTCCCCACTGAATGACGCCGCTGGAAGCGGGAGAGGAAGCGCTATGACGCGAACGCCAGCCTTCGTAGGCGACCGATCGCGTTCGCCGATGGGTGCCCCAGCTGGGCAATCAGAGACCGCCCGCCTTGCCTCGCGGGCGGAGCGACACGGACAGATCAGGTGAGGGCAGATGGCTGAAGCTGGCGAACCCACCATCTACGACGTGGCGACGGTGGCAGGAGTCTCGCACCAGACTGTCTCACGCGTCCTCAACGAGCCCACGAGCGTCGCCCCCACCACGCGGCACCGAGTGTTGGCGGTCATCGCCTACCTGGGGTACCAACGAAACGCAGAAGCAGCCCAGCTCGGCCGCAGAGCAAAGAAACCGACTTGAAACACCGCCGGTGGTCCGGCCTCCGCTTCCTGCAGGAGCGGAGAAGTCAGGCGCTGCCGACACCAACGCGGACCCCACCCACCGGCACCTCCGCCCAGAGCGGGCGTGCGGGACAACCAACAGGTCGACACAGATTGGGAGCACCGTGAGCGAACCGTCCCTGAAGAGCGTCCATCGCGAACTGTTCGTCTGGCTCGCCGCCCGTCCGGACGTCATCGAGGTGCACTACCAGGAGAGCACGATCGTTCTGACGCCCACACCGAGAACGAAGGCCGACGGCGCTCCGTGGCAGAAGCTGGTACGAGTTCAAGTCCTCGAGTCCGAACTCGCAGCAGCGTGGCCGTATCTGCAGCGCGCCGCAGTCGCCCTTACCTCCAACACGACAGACGACCTTCCGGAGCTGGCTGCCTTCAGCTTGCTGGCCATTCACCTCGACCACGCGGTGAATTCGACGCAAGAACCCGGACCGGGCGGGTATTCCTACCGAGACAGCGGATTCGTCGCCGTTTGACGACCCCCAGTGCGCTGCCGAACAGCACCTGAACGGGCGTGCGTCCGTTGCTTGCGCGGGCCGCATCGGGAGGGGGATGCGAGTCGTTGATCTGAGGACGATGCCAAGGACTTCGACGGGACTCTCGATGGACTCGGGTTCATGTCGCGGGGGCCGGAGCGGAGCACCAGCCGTTCGCGAGGTCACAGCAGGCGCAGTTAGCCCCTGTCGGGCTTCCGACGCTTGGATTCGATGATCAGCACGATTCCCCCGACCAGCGCCGGCGCCCCGACAAGTAGCGACAGCATCGCGAACACGAACCATCCCGTGAACGCCATCAGGACCAACGCCGTCACCGTGAGCAGCCCACCTGCCACAAGCAGGCATCCATTGACGCTTTGCACGTGATCCGTCCCCGTTCCCAGTTCGATTCGTCGGCACCTACGTCTGATCCAGACGGGCACGGTGGGGCCGCCATCGCGATACCCCGGTGCCGGCCCCACCGCTTGCAACTTGTCCGTCGTCGCGTCGATCTCCCTAGAGTTCGCTCGACGGAGCAGCATCACCGCGTACCCGAACAGCACGGTGATGCTCATCCCTGATCGTGTACGCGGAGCGTTTGTCCTCGTCACCGGCAGGGAAGAATGGGCAGCCGCTCGTGGCCACGCTGCCGTCAGCTAGCTCCCGGTTGGAGCTGCCGGAGGGTTCCGTGGAGATTGGAATCGCTCGGTCCATTGCTGGTGAGTGTGCGGTCTGCCGATGGCGCAGTCGCACCACACCTGGATCGGTTCCCCGGTCGCCTGGCTGTAGAACACCTCGACGTGCGCGGGGCCTGCCAATGAACGGGACCTCGACACTGCAACGGTCGCAAGCACCTCTTCGTTGTCGGCTGCGTCCAGATGATCGTTCACTGGACTGAGACCAGGTCCCGGTGGCGCGGAGAGTGATTCATGCTGCTCGTTTCGTCTGCTCGGTCGGGGAAGCCGCGGGAACACTTCAGTGTTCTGCGACGAACAGGTCGCGGATCGAGTGCGGCGCTCGCTGCAGCAGCGTGCCGAGGAGTGGGCCGGTGCCGGCGTAGAACCCTTCCTCGGCACCGAGGTAGAAGCCCACCATGAAACGCGCAAGGAACTCCGGCTGCCCTGCCTCCACCTGGCGGCGGATCCAGGCGTCCTCGCCGATGACGCGCACGGTGATGGTGCGCCCGGACGCGACGCTGGCAAGCTCCGCCATCTCGGCGAAGGACCATGTCTCCGGTGCAGTGAGCGTTGTCGGGCCGTCGTATTGGCCTCCGGAGAGCAAGATCCGTGCAGCAGCTTCAGCCAAGTCGCTTCGCGATGTCCACGACACCGGGCCGTCCGCCGGCACTTCGACCAGTCCCGTCTCTCGCCAATTGCCGAGGAAGTAGCTGCGCATGTGCGCATACGCGCCGTTCCGAAGGGCCGTCCATGCCAATCCCGAACTGGCGAGCAGCTGCTCGGTCGCCGCATGCTCCCGAGCCGGCGCGAAGGGGTTGTCCAGCGCCGCACCCTGGTGGCTCGTGTAGAGCACACGCCCCACCCCGACTTCAGCCGCA
>Ga0308167_1003789_pt1 | contig 11624 bp, 8 predicted proteins | sample PhyCR1_2_FD_202138 | JGI IMG/M metagenome (GOLD analysis project Ga0308167, IMG submission 202138) | Phyllosphere microbial communities from UC Gill Tract Community Farm, Albany, California, United States - DLSLRC.R1 | ecosystem: Host-associated > Plants > Phyllosphere > Unclassified | place... | reverse complement strand
GTGCACTGCCCGTACTGCCACGGCTGGGAGATCCGCGACCAGGTGATCGGCGTGCTCGGCACGACCCCGTTCGCCGTGCACCAGGCGATGATGTTCCGGCAGTGGAGCGACCGCGTGACGCTCTTCGTGCACGAGGCGCCCGAGCCGACCGACGACGAGTGGGAGCGGCTGGCCGCCCACGGCGTGCAGGTCGTCACGGGGCGCGTCCGGTCGCTGCGGGTCGAGGGCGACGCGCTGACCGGCGTCGTCGTCGACGGTGCACCCGTGGTGCCCGTCGACGCGCTCGCCGTCGCGGCGGCGGTGCGCCCGAACGGCGACCTGCTCGAGCCGCTCGGCCTGGTGCACGAGCCGCACCCCATGGGGCTCGGGACCGTCATCGCGTCCGACCCGCTGACCGGGGCCACGACCGTGCCCGGGCTGTACCTGGCCGGCAACGTCGCCGACGCGCGGATGCAGGTGGTCACGGCCGCCGCCTCCGGCGTGGGGGTCGCGGTCTCGGTCAACACGGACCTCATCACCGAGGACACCGACCTCGCCGTGGCGGAGCGACGCCAGCCGTTCGGCGTCCGCACCGAGGCGGAGAACACGACCAGGGTGCTCGGCGACCGCCGGCACGGACTCAGGCACGGACTCGAGGGAGCACGACGATGACGCAGACGACCGGGCAGCACCCGCACGACGAGGACCAGCCGGAGCACGAGCACGAGCACGGGCACGAGCACGAGCACGAGCACGGAGGCGACCAGCACGGGCAGCACGCCGCCGAGGAGTGGGGCCGCGACTACTGGGAGGACCGCTACGCGGCCCCCGGCCTGCAGTGGAGCGGGCGTCCGAACCCCGTCCTCGTCGACGAGGCGAGCGGGCTCGAGCCGGGTCGCGTGCTCGACGTCGGCAGCGGCGAGGGCGGCGACGCGATCTGGCTCGCGGGCCGCGGCTGGCAGGTGACCGCGATCGACATCGCGCAGGCCGCGCTGGACAAGGCGGCGACCCGGGCGGCCCTGGTCGACGAGGAGGCGGCTGCCCGGATCACCTGGGAGCAACACGACCTCGCGGAGTGGGCTCCCGCACCGGGGTCGGTCGACCTCGTGTCGTCGCAGTTCATGCACCTCGCCGACCCGGTGCGCGCCGCGCTGTTCCGGTCGCTTGCGGAGGCGGTGGCTCCCGGCGGGACCCTGCTCGTCGTCGGGCACGACCTGTCCGACCTGACCGCGGGGGCCGGTAGGCACGGCAAGGAGGAGCTGATGTTCACGATCGACGACGTGCTCGCGGCCGTCCCGGACGACGGCTGGACCGTCGAGGTGGCCGAGTCGCGCGCGCGGCAGGTCCCCGCGACGGACGGCGGGACCACCACGGTGCGCGACGTGGTCGTCAAGGCGACCCGCGCCTCCTAGTCCGCCCGCCCTGGCCCCTCTGGCTCGCAAATGCCGACCAGAACCCCGTTACGCGCGCCACAACACCCGCATCTCCCACTATTGGAAGCCTCGCGGTCGGCATCTGCGGAGACCGCGGGAGCGGACCGTCGGAGGTGCGGTGTTCATCCGCACATGCCGACCGGAAGCCTGCTCCGGGTACTACAACACCCGGATTCCCCACTGTTGAGCCCGTCGCGGTCGGCATCTGCGGAGATCCGGTTCGGGACGAGCGGCGGAGGGGCGGGAGACGCCAGGGGTCAGCGGCGGCGGCGCAGGCGGTCGAGCACGACGCGGCGGTCGCGCCAGGCGCCCGTCGACCAGAGCGCGACGAACACGAGCAGCGGCTGGAACGGGAGGCGCAGCCAGCGCTTGGCGTCGGTGTCGAGGCCGAAGGCGCTCGTCCGGGTCACCAGCTGCGAGATGTTCCCCGGGAAGATCGCGACGAAGAACGCCGCCGCGACGAGGCCCACGGCCACTCGCCAGCGACCGAGCGCGATCAGCGAGCTGCCGAGCGCGATCTCGACGACGCCCGACGCGAGCACGACCGCGTCGTCGTCGAGCGGCAGCCACTCGGGCACCTGCGCCTGGAAGTCGTCGCGCGCGAAGCTGAGGTGGCTGGCACCCGCGAAGACGAGGACGGCTCCCAGCAGGAGGCGGGCGACGGTCCGCGGGACGGATGTGGGACGGGCTGTGGTGCGCTTCGACATCGGACCAGTCTGCTCCTGCCGGGGACGCCGAGTGGTCGGTTCAGGTCGTTCCGTGCTGCACGGATGACCAGGACTGACCACTCGGCGGACCCGAGCTCAGCCCGAGCCTGAGGCCGCGAGCCGGCCGCCGGCGAAGACCCGCCCCCTAGCCGAGCGCGGTGATCCGCAGCCGCATCGACCGAGCCGACGGCCGCAGCACGTGCGGCGCCGACACGTCGGGCCCGCAGGCCCGCGAGCCGAGCCCGTTCTGCGCCGCGTCGAGCCACAGGTAGGTGTGGTCCGACTCGGGCAGCTCGTGCGGGTGGCGGGCGGCGTCGACCTGCTGCGCGGTGTGGCGGCGCAGCGTGAAGCCGGGCAGCCGGCCGAGCTCGTCGCCGACGGCGTCGACCCGCAGCCAGTCTCGGCCGTCGGCGCCGGTCAGGTCGAGGCTGCGCAGGTCGCTGCGGTGGCCGCTCTCCTGCGGGCGGGCGTAGTCGACGACGAGGTCGTCGACGGCCGCCGAGTACCGGCCTACGACGGCGGCGTGGCGGCTGTCCGGGTACGACTCGTGCGGGCCCGTACCGAACCATGACGCCGTGGCGACGTCGGTCGGCAGGTCGAGGCGCACTCCCACGCGGGGCCAGGAGGTGTCCCAGCCGGCCGTCGGCACCAGGTCGAGCGCGAGCCAGAGCTCGCCGCCCTCGAGCGACCAGCGCTCGTCGACGGTCACGGCCTGGCGGGCGTCGGCCGCGGCCCAGCGGGTGCGGACGTGCACCTGCGAGTCCGTCGCCGTGACCTGCTCGACGCGGGGCGTCATGCGGTCGAGCCCGAGCCGCAGCCAGGTCGTCTCGGCGCTCGGCAGCTCCGCCAGCAGGTACTGGTCGGCGCGGTGCCGGTCGCGCATCACGTCGACGTCGCGGTCGCGCGGCACCCAGCCGCGCCCCTGGTCGTTGTCGGTGGGCGCGCGCCAGAGCTCGAGCCGGGGCCCGTCGACGGGACGACCGGCCAGCGACACGAGACGGCCGTCGACGAACGACGCCGGCCCGAGGTCGAGCCGACCCGAGGAGGCGCCCGCCAGACGGTCGGCGGCAGCACCGGGCACGCCGGGTCGCAGAGTCGACGGCGCGCGTCGCACCGCCGCGGCAGGCGTGAGGTCGAGCTGGGCGGTCGCGAGCACGTGCCCCGCGGGCGCCCACTCGGCGTCGGCCGCGGTCACGACCCGCACCGTCGCCCAGGTCTCGCCCGAGGTCGCGACCGGCAGCCCGGGGACGGCCAGGACGACCGACTCCCCCGCGGCGAGGGCGTCGTCGCCGACGCCGGCGACGGGGAGGTCGGCGACCAGCGCCTCCTCGCCGTCGTGCTCGACCGTGAGCCGGACGACCACGTCGGAGGCGTCGGCCGAGTGCCGCAGGTTCGAGACGGTCACGAGCGCCTCTGCGCCCTCCCCGTCGTCCTCGGAGTCGGCGTCGCCCGCCGCGCCGGCCTCGCCCGCGGCCAGCGACACGCGGATCGGCGCGACGACCTGCGCCCACTCGTACAGGCCGGGCGACGGGGTGTCGTCGCTGAGGACCATCCCGTCCATCACGAAGTTCGAGTCGTGCACGACCTCGCCGAAGTCGCCGCCGTAGGCGAAGAACTCGGTGCCGTCGGCGGTGCGGTGCCGCAGGCCGTGGTCGCGCCACTCCCAGACGAAGCCGCCGTGCAGCCGCGGGAACTCGTCGACCAGCGCCTCGTACTCGTCGATCGCGCCCGGCCCGTTGCCCATGGCGTGCACGTACTCGCAGAGCAGGAACGGCTTCGAGCGCTGGCGCGCCGCCTCGGCGGGCGTACAGCCGAGCAGCTGCACCGACTCGTCGCCGCTGCCGATCGCGCGCGTCTCGTCGACGAACGAGTACATCCGCGAGTAGACGTCCGTGTAGGCGCCGGTGTAGTCGCCCTCGTAGTGCACCGGGCGACCGGTGTCGCGGGCGTGCGTCCACGCGGCCATCGCCGCGAGGTTGCGGCCGGTACCGGCCTCGTTGCCGAGCGACCACATCACGATCGACGGGTGGTTCTTGTCGCGCTCGACGGTGCGGACCATCCGGTCGACGTAGGCGTCGTGCCAGGCGGCGTCGTCGCTGGGGTTCTCGGTCCAGGCGTCACGCTCGAAGCCGTGCGTCTCGAGGTCGCACTCGAGCACGACCCAGAAGCCGAGCTCGTCCGCCAGGTCGAGGAGGCGCGGGTGCGGCGGGTAGTGCGACGTGCGGATCGCGTTGACGTTGAACCGCTTCATCTGCAGCAGGTCGCGGCGCGCCCACTCCTCGTCGAAGACGCGGCCGCGGTCGGGGTGGGTCTCGTGCCGGTTGACGCCGTGGAACACGATGCGGCGGCCGTTGACGGTGAACAGGTCGCCGTCGATCCGCACGGTGCGGAAGCCGAGCCGGAGGCTCACGACCTCGGCGCCGAGCGCGCTCGACACCGTGGCGTCGTAGAGCCGGGGCGTCTCGGCCGACCAGGGCTCGACGCCCTGGGCCAGCTCGACGGGCGCGACGTCGGCGGCCGTGGCCCAGGTCACGTCCACGCCGAGCTCGGGCACCGCGAGGGTGACCGGGAACGCGTCGGGGCCGGCGGTGACCTCGGGGACGATCGTCGCGCCTCCTGCCGTCTCGCCTGCCGTACCGTGCCAGGAGGTGCGCAGCCAGACGTCGTCGAGGCCGCCGACCGGACGGGCCTGCAGGGTGACGCTGCGGAAGATGCCGGGCAGCCACCACTGGTCCTGGTCCTCGACGTAGCTCGAGGCCGACCACTGGTGCACGCGCACCGCGATGACGTTCTCGCCCGGGCGGACGGCGTCGGTGACGTCGAATTCTTGCGCGAGGCGGCTGCCGACGCCGACGCCGACGTGCACGCCGTTGACCCAGACCGCGTAGCGCGACTCGACGCCGTCGAAGCGCAGCAGCACACGCTCGGCGCCGTCGAACGAGGCCGGCAGGTCGAAGCGGCGACGGTGGTCGCCGGTCGGGTTCGCGTCGGGCACGAACGGCGGCTCGGTCGGGAACGGGAACTGCACGTTCGTGTAGATCGGCGCGCCCCGCTCGCCGTCGCCGGTCAGCACCCAGTGGGACGGCACGGCGATCGACTGCCACGACGAGTCGTCGAGGTCGGGGTCGCCCACGCCGTCGACGGGCTCGCCCTCGGGCAGCACGCCGCGGCCCCCGGGGGTGCCGGGCGCGCCGGGCAGCAGACGGAAGGCCCACTCGCCGTCGAGCGACAGGGTCGGCGCGTCGGTGTGCAGCCACGACCGGGCGGGGCTGCGGCGACCGGTGCCGGGACCGGTGTCGGCGAGGTAGTCGACGGGCGCCGGCGCTGCCGGGCTGGTCGAGGTGGCCGACGGCGAGGCGCGGGTCGGCGAGGAGGCGGCGGACGAGGAGGCGGGGGTCGTCACTTGACGGATCCTTCCGTGAGGCCGCCGCGCCAGAAGCGCTGGAGGACGACCATGGCGATGACCAGCGGGATGATCGACAGCAGCACGCCGCCGGTCGTCAGCTGGTAGAACTCGGGCAGCCGGTCGGTCTGGCTGAGCCAGTTGTTGAGGCCGAGCGTGACGGGGAACTTGTCGACGTCGCTCAGCATCACGAGGGGCAGGAAGTAGTTGTTCCAGATGCCGACGAGCTGGAACAGGAACACCGTCACCAGGGCGGGCGTGAGGATGCGCAGTCCCAGCGTGTGGAAGATGCGCAGCTCGCTCGCGCCGTCGAGGCGGGCCGCCTCCATCAGCGACGTGTCGACGGTGGCCTGGGCGTAGATCCGGCAGAGGAACAGGCCGAACGGCGACACCAGCGACGGCAGCAGGACGCTCCAGTAGGTGTTGGCGAGGCCCATCTGGCTGAACAGCAGGAACAGGGGCAGCGCCGTGGCCGTGCCGGGAACCAGCACGCCGCCGAGGATCGTGCCGAAGACGGCGTTGCGCCCGCGGAACTCGTACTTGGCGAGGGCGTAGCCGCCGGCCGCGGCGAAGTACGTCGCGATCAGGGCGCCGACCCCGGCGTAGAGCACCGAGTTGCCGAGCCAGCGGACGAAGATGCCGTCGCCGTAGGTGAGCACCTGGCCGAGGTTGTCCCACAGGGCGAAGGTCGGGGCGAACCAGAAGCCGAAGGTGCCGAAGAGGTCTCCGGTGGTCTTCGTCGCGGCGACCACGACCCAGTAGACCGGGATGAGGAAGTACAGCGCGACGACGACCAGCACGGCCGTGACGATGATGGTGGAGGCGCGGCTGCGGCCCGCGGACCTGTCCGGCCCGCTGGTCGCCGACCGGCGGGCGGCGGCACGACCCTCGCCGCGCCTCCTGCCCTGGCCGGCCGTGACGATGGACTCGGTGTCGGTGGGCTGCTCGGCGACCGAGGCGCTCGTCGCGCTCGTCGCGGAGCCCGAGGCACGGGGGCTCATGCGGACTTCCTGTTCGTGATGGTGAGGAACACGATCGACAGCGTGAACGCGACGAGCGCGATCAGCACGGACTGCGCCGCGGCGACGTTGTAGTCGTTGTAGGCGAACGCCGTCGTGTAGGCGCTGAGGTTCGGCGTGTACTGGCTGTCGATGGCCGGCGCGACGCGCTGCAGCACCTGGGCCTCGGCGAAGAGCTGCAGGGTGCCGATGATCGAGAACACGGCGGTGAGCAGCAGGGCCGGGCGGATCAGCGGCAGCTGGATGCTCGTCGCGACCCGCAGGGCGGAGGCCCCGTCGACCTTGGCGGCCTCGTACAGCTCGACCGGGATCGACTTCAGCTGCGCGATGATGATCAGCATGTTGTAGCCGGTGTAGCTCCACGTGACGATGTTGGCGATCGACCAGAGCACGGTGTTCGCGCCGAGGAAGTCGGGCGAGACGCCGAAGACCTCGGCCACGTCGATGATCGGGCTGAGGCCCGGCACGTAGAGGAACGACCAGAGGATGGTCGCGATGACGCCGGGCACGCCGTACGGCAGGAAGTACGCGGCACGGAACACGCCCGGCCACTTGGCCGACGCCGACTCGAGCAGCAGCGCGAGCACCGTGCAGAGGATCAGCATGACCGGCACCTGGACGATGCCGAAGAGGAACATCCGGCCGATCGAGGCGACGAAGTTCGGGTCGCCGATCACCTGGGCGTAGTTGTCGAAGCCGGCGAACTCGGTGACGACGCCGGCCTCGCCGAAGAGGCCGCCGCGGGTCACCTTCGTGAAGCTCGACACCAGCGCCATGAGGATCGGGACGATGAAGGTCAGCAGGAACAGGGCGAGGAACGGGAAGAGCAGCACCCAGGGGGCGCGCTTGACGGCGCCGGACGACGCGCCCTTCCTGCGGGTGGCGTCGCCGCCTCCGTCGCGACCCCGGCCCGGCGCCGTGGCGCGCGTGGCCGCCGCGGTCTCGGGCCGTGTCTCCATCCCGGCGCTCATGCGCTCGCCTTGCGGATCGAGAGGCCCTTGGCCTGCATCACCGAGATGATGTCCTTCTCGGCCTGGGCGACGGCGTCGACGAGCGTGCCGCCGGATGCCTTGCCGCGGAAGCCGTCGCTGAGGATGTTGAACGACTGCTGCGTGACGGGCCACCAGCTCCAGTCCTGGTTCTGGCTGGACTCCTTCGTGGCGGGCACGAACACCTCCTGGTTGTAGTTCTGGCCGCTGAAGAAGGCGCTCGGCTTCTCGCGGAGCGTGCCGACCACGTCCACGGCCGGCGACCAGCCGATGCCGCAGAACTCGATCAGGGCGTTGACGCCCTCGGGGGTGGTGGTCATCCAGACGGCGAACTCGAGCGCCTCCTGCGGGTGCTGGCTGTTTGCGAGGATCGCGGCGGTCGAGCCGCCGAGGAAGCTCGAGGCGTAGCCCGAGTCCCAGGTCGGCAGAGGCGCGACCTTCCACTTGCCCTCGGCGCCGCTGACACCCTCGATCAGGGCGTCGCCCCACGAGCCGGTCGCGACGGAGGCGATCTTCCCGTCCGCCGCGGCCGAGAACCAGGCCGGCGTGTAGGCGCCGTAGGCGGTGGTGACGATGCCGTCGTCGATCGCCTTGTCGAAGAAGGCGGCGACCTTCAGGGTCGCCTCGTCGGTCATGTCGATGACCCAGCCGTCCTCCTCCGCGGTGAACCAGGAGGCGCCGGCCTGCGTGGCGTAGGCCGCGAACGGCGAGGCGTCGGCGAGGGGGAACGAGTCCATCAGCACGCCGGCGCCCTTGAGCTCGGCACCGACGGCCGCCCACTCGTCCCAGGTGGCGGGCACGGCCGCGCCGACCTGGTCGAAGACGGCCGGCTGGTAGAACATGCCCATCGGGCCGCTGTCCTGCGGCACGGCGTAGATCCCGCCCGTGTAGCTGACCTGGTTCCAGAGCGTGGGGTCGTACAGCTCCTCGTACTTCTCGGCGCCGTAGCGCTTGAGGTCGACGACGCCGTTGGCGAGCAGGAACTCGGGCAGCGAGCGCAGCTCGACCTGGGCGATGTCGGGTCCGGCCCCCGCGGCGAGCGCGGAGTAGAGCTTCTGGTACCCGCCCGCGTTGCCGCCGGGGATGAAGACGGTCTCGACCTGGACGCGGTCCTGGCTCTTGTTGTAGAGGTCGGTCACCTGGTCGAGGCCCTTGAGCCAGGCCCAGTACTCGAGGCGGACCTTGCCGGCGGCCGGCGGGATGGTCGGCAGGGTGTTGACCGAGGTCGTGCCGGGCGTGGCGCAGCCGGCGAGGACGGCGGCGGCGGACGCGCCGAGGCCGAGGCTCAGCAGCTGCCGACGACTGAGAGGACTCATCAGGACTCACTTCGTTGTGGACGGGACGAGACCGACCGTAACACGGTTTTTCGAGTGGTCGCTCGAATTTGAGACCCGGAACCGCACCGAGGAGGCGCGGGTCGTCGTAGGCTCCCGGTCATGACCGAAGGCGCTCCCGTGACGACCCGTGGCCGCGGTGCCCGCGGCGGCCGACGCGGCCCGTACGCGAAGTCCGCCGAGCGGCGGTCCGCCATCGTCGAGGCGGCGTTCGAGGTGTTCACCGCCCACGGGTACCAGGGCGGCTCGCTGCAGCGCGTCGCCGACGTGGTGGGCATGAGCCAGACGAGCCTGCTGCACTACTTCCCGTCGAAGAGCGACCTGCTGCTCGAGGTGCTCCGCCGCCGCGACCAGATGTCGAGCGGCGAGTTCATGCGGGGGGGCGGCGTGCAGCTCGCGGGCGACGTCGAGCGCCAGGCCCGGTACAACGAGGGCGTGCCCGGGCTCATCGGCCTCTACACGGTGCTGTCGGGCGAGGCGGTGACAGAGGGCAACCCCGGCCGCAGCTACGTCACGGACCGGCTCGCCGGCCTGCGACGGGACTACGGCGCGGACTTCCGTGCCCTGGCCGAGGTCGGCCGGCTGCGCGAGGGCGTGGACCCCGACCGGGCGGCCGCCGGGCTCGTCGGGCTGTGGGACGGCGTGCAGCTGCAGTGGTTGCTCGCCCCGGACGAGGTCGACGTGCCGCGGCTGCTGCGCGACTACCTCGACCTGGTGATCCTGCCCGCGGCGACGGACGACGGGGCCGAGCCCGCGCCTCCTTCGCCCTGACCGATCTGACGGTCTCGACGATCCGGGGTCACTCGGGGAGCGCGGCCTGCCCCTCGTGCTCGTCGCCGGCGACGCCGGCCCGGAGCCCCTCGCCGCGGAAGAACGCGGGACGCAGCCGGGCGTTGACCAGCATCACCACGACGCCGCCCACCAGGATCGTGACGCCGAGCAGGAACACCAGCCCGACCCCGCCGATCTGCGAGCCGCTGCCGTAGTCGGGGTCCATGCTGTCGATCAGCGTGGTGACGAAGAGCACGGCGAGGATGAGCCCGCCGACGCCGGGAGCGACGATCTGGAAGAACAGGTTGCGGGCCCCGGTGCGCCACTGGTGCCGGAAGTACCAGACGCACGCGAACGCCGTGAGCCCGTAGTAGAAGCAGATCATCATGCCGAGGGTCGTGATCGTGTCCCAGAGGACGTCCTCGCTGATGAAGCGCATCACCGCGTAGAAGACGCTCGCGACGACGGCGGACGCGAGGGTCGCGTACCCGGGCGTGAAGAAGCGCGGCGAGACGCGGGCGAACTTCGGCGACAGCGCGCCGTAGTGCCCCATGGCGAGCAGGGTGCGGGCCGGCGAGACGAAGGTCGACTGCAGGGAGGCGGCGGAGCTGCTCAGCACCGCCAGCGACATCAGGATGGCCAGCGGCCCGAGCACCGGCCCGGCGAGCGCCGAGAACGCGTTGCCCTGGATGTCGGGGTTGCCGAGCCCGACCCCCTCGTCGCCGAGGCCCGCGAAGGTCATGGAGGCGAGCGAGACGAGCAGGTAGACGAGCACGATGATGACGACGGTGAGGGTGGCGGCGCGGCCGGGCGTCGTCCGCGAGCCGCTCGTCTCCTCGGACATCGTCAGGGTGACGTCCCAGCCCCAGAAGATGAAGATCGACAGCGACAGCCCCGCGGCGAAGGCGGAGAAGGTCGGCACGGTCAGCGGGTTGAACCAGTCGAGCGAGATGGCCGTGGCGTCGAACGCGGAGCCGCCGCCGACCCGGACGAAGGCGACGATCGCGAAGCCGACCAGCACGAGCAGCTGGAACCCGACGAGCCAGTACTGCACCTTCTGGGTGGTCTGCATGTCGCGGTACGAGATGACGGTCGCCCCGGCCATGAAGGCCAGACAGGTGACGACGTTGATCAGCGGGTTCGCCGCCAGGTCGGCGATCGACGGATCCGAGAACACCTGCCCGAGCAGCAGGTAGAAGAAGTCGACGGCGATCCCCGCGAGGTTGCTCAGCACCACGATCGTCGCCACCACCAGGCCCCAGCCGGCCATCCAGCCGACCCACGGGCCGAAGGCGCGGACGCCCCAGGTGAACGAGGTGCCGCTGTCGGGCATCGCGCTGTTCAGCTCGCGGTAGCCGAACGCGACGAGGAGCATCGGGATGAACCCGACCAGGAAGATCGCGGGCAGGTGCGTGCCGACCTGCGCGATGGTCGGGCCGAGCGCCCCGGTCAGCGTGTAGGCGGGCGCGATGCACGAGATGCCGATGACGACGGCGCCGATCAGGCCGACGCTGCCGGCGCTGAGGCCCTTGGACGACAGGGTCTGGTCAGCGGCGACGCCGGACTTCTTGAGGATGCTCACGGGGTGGTCCCTTCGGGGTGGGCGCCGCCCGGGGCGACGCCGGTCCAGGTCGTGCGGGCATCGTGGTCACGAGGAACCACCACGAGGGGGACGGGGACGCCGCGCACGATCTTCGCGGCGACGCTCCCGAGGAACAGCCGACGGGGCTGGGCCAGACGACTCGAACCGACGAGGGCGAGCTCGTCGTCGCTCCAGGTGAGGGCGTCGATCGCGTCGGCGATCCTCGGGCCCGGGGCGATCTCGACCGTGACGTCGAGGTCGGCGGGGACGCCGTCCAGGGCGATGTCGCGCATCCGCTCCGCGTGCTCGCGCGCCTCGTCGTGCAGGGCGCGCTCGCGCTCGTCGCGGTCGCGGCGCTCGCCGTCGCCGACGGAGTCGAGCGTCACCAGCGAGACGAGCCGCAGCGG
>Ga0308167_1003780_pt1 | contig 11639 bp, 8 predicted proteins | sample PhyCR1_2_FD_202138 | JGI IMG/M metagenome (GOLD analysis project Ga0308167, IMG submission 202138) | Phyllosphere microbial communities from UC Gill Tract Community Farm, Albany, California, United States - DLSLRC.R1 | ecosystem: Host-associated > Plants > Phyllosphere > Unclassified | place... | reverse complement strand
CCGGTCGCGGTGTTCGTGCCGGGAGCGCTCATCACGAACGCCCTGCTCGAACTCACCGCCGCGGACATCGTCACCGGGTCGTCGAGGCTCGTCCAGGGGCTCATCATGCTCGGCTTCATGGCGGCGGGGATCGCTGCGGGCAGCGCCCTCACCGGACTGCACGTCGACCCGTCCTCGGCAGCACTCGTCGGCGAGGTCGCCGGCGTCGGCACGGACCGCGGCGGGTGGGAGGCCGTGCCGTCCTACTGGGTCTCGTGGGTCGCCGTCGCGGGTCTCGCGATCGGCCTCGGTCTGGTGTTCCGGTCGGGCTGGCGACTGACCCTCGTGTCGGTCGCGGTCATGGTCACCGCCTACGCGCTCGTGAGCGGGACCACGCCGCTGTGGGGGAGCGTCGTCGCGACCGGGGCGACCGCTGCGCTCCTGTTCGTGGCGACGCGCCTGCTCGAACGGCTCGTGCCGGCGATCCCGGCGACCGTGTCGTTCTTCCCGGCGTTCCTGCTGCTCGTGCCGGGAACGGTGGGTCTCGTGGCAGTCGCGACGTTCGACCCTGTCGCGTTGGCGACCCCGCTCGCGACCTTCGTCAGCCTGTGCATCGGCACGAAGATCGGCGGCCTGCTGCCCGGCCTGTTCGCGCGGAACGCGCCCCATCGCGGGTAGGTCGTTCCGCTCGTCGGTGACCGTTCCGCTCGTCGGTGACCGGTTGTTCCGACCTCCGACGCGTGAATCCGCTTTCTATCTCGCGTGCGATGGGAAAGAGCGCGCGCCACGCGACCGCCGCCGGACGGGAGGCGCGTGGTTGCGCAACCACGTGCCTCCCGTCCCGGTGTCACGCACGTTTCGACCCATCGCGCCCGTCCTGGAAAGCCGTTCCGCGCGGAGGGGGCGGGAGAGAACGGCTTCCTCCGCGCGGAACGGCCCACCCCACCCAGCTCGGCGCTACGGCTCGATGAGCAGACCTGCCGCCTGGTCGTCCGCGGCCGTCGCCTTGGCGACGTAGTGCACCTTCTTGCCGGTCGCGTTGTAGGGCAGCTCGGTGACGAACCGGTACTTCCGCGGCCGCTTGTAGCGGGCGAGCCCGGGATGCGTGCCGGTCCACTCCTCGAGGGCGCCGGCAGCGGCCGTGTCGTCCTCGGGCAGCCGGCCGGGCGCGCGCACGACGTAGGCGGTCACGACCTCGCCCCAGCGCTCGTCGGGGACGCCGACCACGATCGAGTCCGCGACGCCCGGGTGCTCCTGCAGCGCTGCCTCGACCTGCACGGGGTGGACGTTCTCGCCCCCGGAGATGATCATGTCGTCCTTGCGGCCCACGATGGTCACGCGCTCGTGCTCGTCCCACGTCGCGAGGTCCCCCGGGTAGAACCAGCCGTTCGCGAACTTCTCCGCCTCGAGACCCGGGTTCCGGTAGGAGTACCCCGACTTGAGCGTCCGGACCGCGAACTCGCCGATCTCGGTGCCGTCCTTCGGCACCGTGTCGCTCGGGTCGGCCAGACGGTCCTCGTAGACGCGGACCACGGCGACGTCGTCGTCGGTGCTCGCGCGTCCGGTGGAGCCGGCGCCGTCGGGGAAGTCCTCGGGGCGGAGGAACGTGTTCCAGAAGGTCTCGGTCGTGCCGTAGCCGTTGAAGATCCGCGGCGACAGGAGCTCCTGGTACCGGAGCGCTGCAGCGCGGTCGAGCGGAGCGCCCATCGTCACGATGCCGTGCAGGGACGACAGGTCGCGCGGCCGTGCCTCCTGCGCGTTGGCGAGCTGCACGAGGTTCGGCGGGGCACCGATGAGGAAGGTGAGGCGCTCGGTCTCGACGAGGTCGAGCACCCGGTCGGCGTCGAAGTGCCGGAGCGTGGTGAGTTCGGCGCCCACGTAGAACACCGGGTTCGGGCCGCCGGAGTACAGGCCGCCGCGGTGGAACAGCGGGGACATGTTCAGGGTCTTGTCGAACGGGCTGAGCGGGAAGTGCATGATGACGTCGTGCGCGCTGAGCACCTCGACGAGGCTTGGGAGCGGTACCGGCTTCGGGCGCCCGGTGGTGCCGCTCGTGTAGAGCCGGGTCGTCTCGTCGTAGGTGCTGCGCGGTTCCGTGGCGGCGAGTTCGTCGGCGGTGACGGGGTCGGCGCCGAGGACCTCGGTGAACGGGACCGCACCGTCGTCCGTCGCATCGCCGACCACGACCACGTGCTCGGGAGCGTGCGGGGCGCTGGCGAGTGCGGCCCGGATGTCGTCCGCGCGGGCGGCGTCGTGCACGAGGACGACGGGCGCGGAGTCCTCGATGATGAACCCGACCTCGTCGGGCGCGAGCCGGAAGTTGGTGGGGGAGAACACCGCTCCGATGCGGTGGCACGCCAGGTACAGGATCGCGAACTCGGGGGAGTTGAACAGCTCGGCCATCACGACGGATCCGCGACCGACCCCGTGCCGGAACAGCCAACCGGCCACCCGGTCGACGTCTGCGCCGAGCTCGGCGTAGGTCCAGGTTCGACCGGTGTCCGGTTCCCGGAGGGCGGGACGGTCGGCGAAGCGGTGGGTGTTCCGGGCGAAGCCGTTCGCGTACGTGTAACTGGTCTGGAAGACCTCGCGGAACCGCGTCGGGTCGTAGTCGGATCGGGTCTCGGTCATCGTCGCTCCCTGAAGCGGTCGGGGTGCACCGCGCACCGTTCGTCAGCGTATCCGCCGGACGTGCTCTGGGAAGCGCTCGCCGTGGACGAGTCCGGGCGGCGTGTCAGGCGCGGCTGCCCGCTCGGACCCCGCGCGTCACCAGGGTGCTCCCGACGGCCGCGACGGTGCAGAGCGCTGCGATGACCGCCAGGGCGACGGGGGAGACGTGGGTGCCGGCCGTTCCGGAGTACACCGCTGCGGCCAGTGCGACGGCGACCGCGGCGATCGCGACGTAGCGGCCCCGGGACTGCGTGAGCAGCGCGTGACCGGCCGACCCGGTGAGTGGGAGCAGGGTGGCCACCACCGCACCGAGGCCTCCGACGCACAGGGTGATCGCGAACTCGGACACGAACGAGATCCAGAAGCCGGACCCCGGCGTCAGCGAGTGCAGCACCCACCCGGCGGCTGCGACGACGAGCAGGGCGACCGACCGCCAGGTCGCGCTCCGAGCACCCGCGACGATCGACGACCCGAGGCGGAGTGCCGCGGTGTCGAGGTCAGAGCGGCCGACCGGGACCAGGACGACGCCGACGATCACGGCCGGCGACAGGTCAAGCGACCGGGTCACGGCGCAGGCGACCAGTGCCGCGAGGACCAGCCAGGGGGACACCCGGAACCCGATCGTGCGGCGGTCGGACCCGGCTGCCCACCGCGCGGCGAGGACGACCGTGGTGGTGAGGGCGCCGGCCCCGAGCAGGACGGCAATCGCCAGGCGGACGTACCGGGCCTCGAGCGAGACGCCCACACCGAGGACGGTGCAGAGCCCGACCACGGCCACGGCGATGGCGATCGAGACCCACGTCGGCAGGGCGTCGTCGCCGCGCCGCCGCTCGGCGCTGGGACGGTTCCGCCCGAGCACCCCGGCGAACGGGTTGCGGACCCGACCCCGGACGGTGCCGGCGACGAGCGCGAGCGGACCGGCGATGAGCACGAGGAACCCGGCGGCGACCGCGGTGGCCACGAGGACGGTCCGCCACGAGAACACCGTCTGGATCGTCGGGACCGTCGTGTCGTACCTGGTGGACGCCGTCCAGTCGCCGGCGGGTCCGGACCAGTCGAGTCCGGCGTGACCGGGGCCCGGACCGGTGCCGCCCACGCTGCCGGTCGCGCCGTTCGACGTGCCACCGGTGACACCGGTGCCCGTGCCTGGGCCACCCGCTGCACCGGTCGATGTGGCGCCGCCGTCGGCAGAGCCGGGCGCGGGGCCGTTCCCGGATGCCGTCCCGGTGGCGCTCGACGTCGCGGAGGCACTCCCCGACCCGGGCGTGCCGGGACCCTTCGACGAGCCGGTTGGTCCGCCGGAGGACCCGGACGACTGGGCGACCCGTACCCGCACGGCCGCCGACGACCGCGAGAAGTTGCCGGCGGCGTCCTGCTGCGTCGCGGTGAAGCTCCGCGTGCCGCCGAGCAGCGTCGACCCCGAGGTCGAGCACGACCACCGGCCCGAGGCGGGGACGTCGGTGCGGCAGACCGGTGCACGGTCGACGTACACGGTCAGGACCGCACCGGGCTCACCGGTGCCGGACACCGCGGCGGGCTGGGCATCCACCCGTTGCCCAGCGGTCGGAGCGGTGATGTGCGGGGCGGCAGGAGCGGTGCGGTCGAGCGTGATGGTCACCGGCGCCGAGGCAGCGCTGCGCAGGTCGGACCGGTAGCCGGCGGCGGTGCTGGCGGTCTGCGTCGCGGTTACGACGGGTCTGGCGTCACCACCGGCACCGGGCGTGGCACGGCCGAGCGAGATCGTCCACCGGCCGTCGCGACCCACGGTCGCGGTCCGGTCCGTCGTCGACCCGGACACCGAGAGGGTCACCGTGGCACCGGCGTACCCGGTGCCGGAGACGGGCCCGTTGGTGGGGCGGGCGGTCGTGACGGTCGGTGGGACGACGATGTCCGACGCCGGGGCGCTGGCAGAACCGACCCCGGCGTTCGTGCGGTCCTGGACGGTGAAGACCTGCTGCGGCCCGGACCGGACGGCGGCGACGCACGACCACGAGCCGTCGTCGCCCACGGTCGTCGAGCACCCGGCGGTACCGGTCGCGACGGGACCGGTGACCCGGATGGCGTGTCCGGCCGTCCCCGTCCCGTGGAACCGTGCGGTGCTGCTCGTGATGTCACCGGGGTCGGCGATCGTCGGGCGCACCGGCCGTCCTGTCGGCGGCGTGGTGGGCGGTGCGGGCGTGAGCTGGTTCTGCGGCACCGGGGTCGACGTCGGCGCGGGCGTCTCCGCGACGGCGAGCGTCGCTGCGACCGTGGTGGACGGCACCGACGCCGCGGCTTCCGGGGTCGCGACTGCCGGGGTCGCGACTGCCGTGAGCAGTCCGGCGACCAGCACGGCGGCGGACGCGGCGAGCACGGTGAAGCGGGTTCGCCGAACGTGGCCGTCGCCCCCGACTGCCTGTCCGTCCACGTTCTCCCGCCGCGTGTTCATCCGCCTCCATCCCACGTGATCGAGCGGCTGCGGTCAATACGCCGAACGGATGATGTCCGCCGACCGAGCGACACGCCGTCGAGCCCGAACGCGCGGTGTGTGCGACTCGGGAATCGGCCGTGAACCGTCGGCACGGACGAGAGCACCCGCGCCTGCTCGGTACAATCGATCCCGGCCGTTCTGCGGTCCCCGAACCACCGCGGATCCCGACGCGCAAAGGAGTACGACCTCATGGACACCGGACTCATCACGACGCTGATCGTCGTCGGAGTGGTGGTGGTCCTCCTCGTGATCGTCGGGATCTACCTCTGGGTCACGTACAACTCGCTCGTCACCCTGAAGGTGCGTGTCGACGAGGCGTGGAGCGACATCTCCGTCCAGCTCAAGCGACGGGCAGACCTCATCCCGACCATCGTCGAGACGGTGAAGGGCTACGCCACCCACGAGAAGTCCGTCTTCGACGACGTCACGAAGGCGCGCTCCGAGACGCTCAGCGCCGGGGACGCCTCGACGGCCTCCGCAGCCGAGGGGCACATGCAGAAGGCACTGAAGAGCGTCTTCGCCGTGGCCGAGGGCTACCCGCAGCTGCAGTCGAGCCAGAACTTCCTGCAGCTGCAGTCCGAGCTCGTCGACACCGAGGACAAGATCCAGTCCGCCCGACGCTTCTACAACGGCGGCGTCCGCGAGCTCAACACGAAGATCCGCGTCTTCCCGAACTCCTCGTTCGCGAAGAGCCGTGGCTTCACCGAGGCGTCGTTCTTCGAGACCGCTGAGCCCGCGGCCATCGCCGAGCCGCCGCGCGTCCAGTTCTGATCCACCCGGCGTCGTCCTGACGTGTACAGCGCCATCGCGCGGAACAAGCGCAACACCGTCCTGATCGTCCTGGTCTTCCTGCTGATCATCGGGGCGCTCGGGTTCCTCGGCGGGTACCTCGCCGGCAACGTCTCCATCGGCGTGATCGTGCTCGTCGTGGCGCTCGGGTACGCGGTCCTGCAGTACTTCCTCGCAGGCAGACAAGCCACGGCGATCGCGGGCGGCATCGAGATCGACCGGAACACCGAACCGCGGCTCTGGCGGACCGTCGAGAACCTCGCGATCGCGACGGGGATGCCGATGCCGCGCGTCTTCGTCATCGAGGACCCGTCGCCGAACGCATTCGCCACCGGCCGCGACCCGGACCACGCCATCGTCGCGGCCACCACCGGACTGCTCGCGATCATGGACGACCAGGAGCTGCAGGGCGTCATGGCACACGAGCTCGGCCACGTCCGGAACTACGACATCCGGGTCTCGACCATGGTGTTCGGGCTCGTCGTCGCCGTCGGTCTCATCGCCGACGTGCTCCTGCGCATCTCGATCTTCAGCGGCCTCGCCGGTGGGCGGAACCGCAACAACGACAACGGCGGCGGGAACAACCCGATCCTGCTCATCGCGGGCATCGTGGCGGTCATCGTCGCGCCGATCGCGGCCGCGGGCGTGCAGGCCGCGGTCTCGCGACAGCGCGAGTACCTCGCCGACGCGACGGGCGCGATGACGACCCGGCACCCCGAAGGACTGGCCCGCGCGCTCGAGAAGCTCGGCGCGTACGGGCGGCCGATGCAGACGCAGAACTCGTCGATGGCGCACCTGTGGATCGCGGACCCGATGCGGCCGGGTGTGATGGACCGCCTGTTCTCGACGCACCCGCCGCTGCAGGACCGCATCGCGCGGCTGCGGGGCAGCCTCGACCGTTTCTGACGGCGGCGTCTCGCGCGATCGAGGCGACGTGCGGCGCGTGAAGCTCCGCGAGTCCCGCGAGACACCGCCGGATTCGGCGGCGTTTCGTCCACGCCGCGGCGTTTTGTCGGCGGCGGGGCGTCTCGATCACGACGCGGCGTTTCGCGCGCGGTGCGGCGTCTCGCCGGCGGCGGGGCGTCTTGAGCACGGCGCGGCGAGTGCGCGTGCGCGACGGCCTGGAGGCACGGGGCGGGGCCGCACCGTGCCTCCAGGCAGTCAGACGGCTGGTTCCAGGGCCGCAGTCGCCTCCGCGTCGTCCGCCGCGACGTGCGGGACGAGCGCGACGCCGAGCGCCCCCGCGACGGCCGCGGCCGCCGAGCCTCGGTCGGTGACCTCCACCCCGTCGAGGCCCTGCCACGCTGCGGTCCGACGCAGGGTCTCGGCCAGTCGGTCGGCGTCGAGTCGCTCGCCCGGCTCCTGCCACGCCGTCCGGACGCGGAGCACCCCGCGCTGCCGATCGCTCTTCAGGTCGATGCGCCCGACGAGCCGGTCGTCCTGCAGCACCGGGAGCACGTAGTACCCGAACACCCGCTTCGGCGCGGGCGTGTAGATCTCGATCCGGTAGTGGAAGCCGTACATCCGCTCGGCTCGGCGGCGGAACCAGACAACGGGGTCGAACGGGCTGAGGAGGGCGTCGGCGGTCAGGCGCCGGGGGACCCGTGCGTCGGCGTGCAGCCAGGCGCGTTCGCCCCAGCCCTCGACGGTGACCGGGACGAGCTCGCCGGCGGCGACGAGTTCGGCGATGGCCGCGGCGGTGTCGTCGGAACGGAGCCGGAAGTAGTCGGCGATGTCGGCACGGGTGCCGATCCCGAGCGCACGGGTCGACCGGCGGACGAGCTCCCGGATCGCGTCGGGGCGTGCCGGCGCCGTCTCGAGGGTCCCCGCGGGCAGGACCTGCTCGGGCAACGCGTACACGCGTTCGAACCCGGACCGGCCGGCGCTCACCACGTCGCCCCACCGGAACATCTGCTCGAGCCCGAGCTTGACGTCGCTCCAGCCCCACCACGGCCCGCGTCGGACGTTCGACTCGTGCTCGACCGCGCTCGCCGGCATGGGTCCCTCGGCCCGGAGCAGCGCCTGGAGTTCGCGGCGGACGCCCTCGGTCCGGGTGACGCTCTCGACCCGGGTCGGCCAGGAATCGCGGTCGCGCAGGACGTCCATCCGCCACCGGAAGAGCGGGAGGTCGGCTCGGTCGACGAACGCGGCCTCGTGCGCCCAGTACTCGGCGTACGGGCCGCGCTTCGCCATGGTCAAGCGGTCGAGCGTCGACTTGTCGTACGCGCCGAGCCGCGCGAAGAGCGGGAGGTAGTGGCTGCGCTCGAACACGTTGACGGAGTCGATCTGGAGCAGGCCGAGCCGAGCGAACCCGGCGTTCAGCGCCCGGGTCGAGACGGCATCCGCGGGAGCCCGGCCGAACCCCTGGGCAGCCAGTGCGACGCGGCGGGCCTCGGCAGCGGAGAGCGTGGTCCTGACCATGCGTGCGACGCTACCGACTGCCGCCGACAGCGCCCGTACCCCGGCGTATGCCGTATCTGGTACCTGTCGGTCAGCACATCGATACACTCCAGGAATGGCCTGGGGCAGAAAGCAGCAACCGACGCATCCCGACCCCGTTGTCGAGGACTCGGTCCCGATGGGCATGCGCATCGCCGGCGCGTGGTCGTGGCGGATCCTGGTCGTCATCGGCGTGATCGCGGTCTTCATCTGGCTGATGACGATCTTCAGTCAGATCCTCATCCCGTTCCTCGTCGGCATCGTCGTGTCCGCGCTGCTCGTACCGATCTCGAACTGGATGCAGCGACACCACGTGCCGAAGTGGCTGGCCGTCGTGATCAGCCTGCTCGGCGGACTGGCGGCCATCGGCGCACTCGTCTGGCTCGTCGTCGACCAGATCATCGCCTCGTACCCGTCGCTCCGTGACCGCACCGTCGACCAGTACGCGAACATCAAGGACCTCGTCCTGAACTCCGGCCTCGGCATCACGCAGAGCGACGTCAACGGCTGGCTGAACGACGGCACGAAGTGGCTGCAGGACAACTCGGCGTCGATCCTGTCCGGCGTCGCGAGCGCGGGCTCCGGTGCCACGCACGTGTTCGAGGCGCTCTTCATCATCCTGTTCACCACGATCTTCCTGCTCATCGACGGCAAGAACGTGTGGCGCTGGGCGGTCCGACTCTTCCCGAAGAAGGCCCGCGCGACCGTCGACGGCGCCGGCGTCGCCGGGTGGATCACCCTCACGAGCTTCATCCGCGTGCAGATCTTCGTCGCGTTCGTCGACGCGGTCGGCATCGGCCTCGGCGCGTTCATCGTCGGACTGTTCTTCGGCGGGATGCCGCTCGTCATCCCGATCGCGGCGTTCGTCTTCCTCGGTGCGTTCATCCCGGTGGTCGGTGCGATCGTCACCGGCTTCCTCGCCGTCTTCGTCGCGTTGATATTCAACGGACCGCTCGCGGCGGTGCTCGTGCTCGCCGTCGTCCTGCTCGTGCAGCAGATCGAGGGGCACATCCTCCAGCCGCTCGTGATGGGCAACGCCGTCAAGGTGCACCCGCTCGCCGTCGTCCTCGGCGTCACCGCGGCGTCCGGGCTCGCGGGCATCGCCGGGGCGTTCTTCGCCGTCCCGCTGATCGCCACCGTGAACACCATGGTGATGACGATCGCGAGCGGCCGGTGGCGCGGACTCGACTCCGAGCACGTGCTCGAGGCGACCCCGAAACGCGGCCAGCACGGGCAACTCCAGCTCCGCCGGGGCCGTCGTCACAAGGTCGGCGACCCGGTCCCCGCCCCGGGCAGCAAGGCGGAACCCACCGCGGCTGAAGGCACTGCCAGCACCAACTGACGTCACGGGTTCGTCACGAGCGGTCCGACCGACCATGATGGGACGGTGACCGACACGACTCCGCCGCTGATCCCCACGCTCGACGACATCGAGAAGGCGCGCGAGACGATCGCCGGGGTCGCTCGCGTCACGCCGATGGAGACGTCGCAGTTCCTCGCGGAGCTGCTCGGATCACCGGTGCACCTCAAGTGCGAGAACCTGCAACGGACCGGTGCGTACAAGGTCCGCGGCGCGTACAACCGCCTGTCGACGCTCACGCCGGACCAGCGTGCCGCGGGGGTCGTCGCCGCCAGTGCCGGCAACCACGCGCAGGGGGTCGCCCTCGCCGCTCGTGAGCTCGGCATCCCCGCGACGATCTTCACGCCGGTCGGTGTCGCACTGCCGAAGCTGCAGGCCACGCGGCACTACGGCGCCGAGGTGGTCCTCCGCGGGCACTCCGTGGAGGAAGCCCTGAGCGCCGCCAAGGACTTCGCGGCGCGGACCGGTGCGGTCTTCATCCCGCCGTTCGACCATCCCGCCGTGATCGCGGGCCAGGGCACCGTCGGCCTCGAGATCCTCGACCAGGTGCCCGACGCGGACACCGTGATCGTGCCGATCGGTGGCGGCGGGGTCATCGCCGGCATCGCCCTCGCGGTGAAGGGCGTCGCGGACCGTCTCGGCCGCTCGATCCGGGTCATCGGTGTGCAGGCGGAGAACGCGGCTGCGTACCCGAGCTCGCTCGAGGCCGGCGAGCCGGTCACGGTCACGACGAAGCCGACGATCGCCGACGGCATCGCCGTGGCGCGCCCCGGCGACCTGAACTTCCCGATCATCCGCGATCTCGTCGACGACATCGTCACGGTGTCCGACGACGACGTCGCCCGCGCGCTCCTGGTGCTGCTCGAGCGGGCCAAGCTCGTCGTCGAGCCCGCCGGAGCCGTGGGCGTCGCGGCGATCATGTCCGGCGCCGTCCGCGACACGGGGCGCACCGTCGTGCTGCTGAGCGGTGGCAACATCGACCCGCTCATGATGGAGCGCGTGATCACCCGCGGTCTCGTCGCGGCGTCGCGCTACATCGGCATCCGCATCATGCTGCCGGACCGTCCGGGCCAGCTCGCCCGTGTCTCCCAGGTCATCTCCGACGCCGGCGCGAACGTCGTCGAAGTGCTGCACACCCGCCACGGCCAGGGCCTCGTGATCAACGAGGTCGCGCTCGACCTGTCGATCGAGGCGCGCGGCCCGGAGCATGCGCAGGAGGTCATCCACCGGCTGCGCGAGGTGGGCTTCCGCCCGGAGCTGCTGGAGCACTGAAACCCGGCCACAGACGGACAGGAGGCGCGGTGCCAGCTGGCACCGCGCCTCCCGTCCGTCTGGGGGTCGCGCCCACGGCGCGTGGTCGCTACGGGACGTAGCGCTCGACGTTCGTCACCTCGACGGCGATCTCCTTGCCGTTCGGCGCGGTGTACGTGGTCTTGGCCCCGGGACGGAGGCCGACGATCGCGGCGCCCACCGGGCTGACGGGGCTGTAGACGGTGAGGTCCGAGCCCTCGCCGACGATCTCGCGGTTGCCGACGAGGAAGGTCGACTCGTCGCCAGCGATGACCGCGGTGACGACGGTGCCGGGCTCGACGGTGCCGTCGAAGTCCGCTTCGCCGACGGTCGCGTTCTTGAGGAGCTCGGTGAGCTGACGGATACGGGCCTCGATCTTGCCCTGTTCGTCCTTCGCAGCGTGGTAGCCGCCGTTCTCCTTCAGGTCGCCTTCTTCGCGGGCGGCCTCGATGCGGTCCGCGATCTCCTGACGGCCGGCACCGGACAGCTGCGCGAGCTCGGCCGTGAGGCGGTCGTGGGCCTCTTGCGTCAGCCAGGTGACCTGCGTGTCGTTGCTCATCGTGAATCCCTTCAGCAAAGAACAAGACCGGCCGGTGTGGCCGGTCTTGTCCGCGAATCACAGCAGTCTAGGGAACCCAGCAG
>Ga0308167_1003779_pt1 | contig 11641 bp, 10 predicted proteins | sample PhyCR1_2_FD_202138 | JGI IMG/M metagenome (GOLD analysis project Ga0308167, IMG submission 202138) | Phyllosphere microbial communities from UC Gill Tract Community Farm, Albany, California, United States - DLSLRC.R1 | ecosystem: Host-associated > Plants > Phyllosphere > Unclassified | place... | reverse complement strand
GCCATCCGGGCAATCGCCTGAGCGAAGATGCGCATTTTCATTATCAGTACGATGCCCACGGCAACCTCAGCCAAAAAATCAGCAAACGCGACGCGGGCGAAGTCCATCACTACCGCTACGACCGCAGCCATCGGCTTGTCAGCTACCTCTATTATCAAGACGGCGAAGCTCTGCGCGGCGGCCGCTACTGCTACGACCCGTTAGGGCGACGCATCGGCAAACAGCTCATGCAGCGCAACCAGCCCAAGCACATTAGCTGGTTCGGCTGGGACGGCGACAAACTGGTGCTCACCGAACGCGATGGCACCCGCATCCACACGGTCTATTTGCCCCACAGCTTTGTGCCCCTGCTGCGGTTTGAAGGCGATAAGCTACCGACAGTCACCCCGCTGGCCGACAAACTCGAGCAGGAAGCGGGTATCACCCTGCCGCCCGATTTCAAGCAAACCCTGCACCACATCGAGCAGGCACTGCACGCCAACCGCCTCAGCACGGAGCAACACGCGTGGCTCAATCAGGTTCAGCTCAGCCCTGACTATCTAGCCACCCTACTCGACCCGCTGCCGGATACGCCCTACGCCGCCCAGTTGTACGACTGCAACCACCTCGGCACACCGCAGCAGCTCATCAACCTCAACGGCCACATCGACTGGTCCATCACGCTGGACGCCTGGGGCAATGCGCTCAGTGAAGAAAATCCGCATCAGCTGCACCAACCAATCAGAATGCAGGGCCAGCAATACGATGAAGAGTCCGGCCTGCACTACAACCGCCATCGCTATTACGACCCGACGATAGGGCGATATATTACTCAGGATCCGATTGGGTTGGATGGGGGGTTAAACCTGTACATGTACCCGCTTAATCCAGTCACAACTACAGATCCACTAGGGCGAAAAGGGATGCGCCCTGATGGTCATCCTTGGGGATATGGCTGCGGAGATGAGAGTACAGACCGATTTGTTCCTGATTCTTTGGGCGCTGCTAACTTTTTACGCGCCTGTGGAACTCATGATGCTTGCTACGGAACGTTGGGAAGCAATAAAGCTACTTGTGATAAAAATCTTGGTGCCGATATGAAATTAGCATGTAAAAACCATTTAACTGGGATACATAAGTTGTATAGCCCTATTTGCAATGCTATGGCGAGTGGATACGAATTCGCAGTCAGTAATTTCGGCAATTCAGCCTTTCTAGCTGCACAAAAAAAGGCCGCATCTAATTATCAGGAGCTGGAGATGCTGGATTTATTACAATTCGATCTGGGTGTGGATGTCGACCCCGATTATCATAGCGATGTATATAACAAAGTTGTTAATCCGAGATAATTGTAGAGGGCACGATGTCTATAAAGTCGACTATAATATTATCAATATTTCTTATTCCCAATTTTTCTGGATGCAGCATGTTCGATGCTGTTTTTAAAAAAAATTACTCTCTAGTTCCGATGGCAAGTTTTCCCAATGATCTAAAAGAATTAAAAAATGTATGGTTTTTTTGCGAAAAGTGCTTAAGTCATGCAACATGCTCACCTGAAGATATCAAACAATGCAAAACGGTTACAATTCCGAGCCGGGATGATGCATTGGGTGAAGCAGTAGGGAGAGCTAATACTGAAGCAGTACATTTTCTTGTTGATGTAGCAAATACGGATGTTAATAGCGTTACTGGTAGGTATAAAAATACACCATTAATTATTGCAGCCTATTATGGAACCAAAGAACATCAAGATATAGCCGAGTTTTTACTTTCTCGTGGAGCAGATATTAATAAAACATATACAGCAGTAGGTGGTACTCCTCTTGGAGTAGCCATGTGGAAACATAACATTGATTTTGCGAAATTTCTGCTTAGATCTGGTGCAGATGCCTCAGTTACAATCAGTGGGAAAGAGGATGGGTATGCATGTAAAAATGCAATAGGGAAAAACTTACCAGATTTATTCCCACTTATCCCTGGTTGTTGCTCTTTGGCTTTGCATGATCTTAATTTCGACCCCAATATAACACCCGAGATCATCCCTCAATGCCAGGGGGTAAAAATACCATCTGAAAGGTAATGAATAAGATATAATTCAATAAAAAATAACCGTGAATAGGTGGATTAATATGTAAAAAGATAATGAATATTTTCAAACTGGACCGATAGAAGGCTCTTTAGCAGGCGTTAGTCCACACAAAGCACCTTGCCCAGATGATTCACAAGAAGTAGTGATATATCATACACATGGCTACTTCAGTGACCAAAATGGTAATTTTGTATTAAAAAAAGATGATTCATACGATAGTTTGCATTTCTCCCCTCAATATAAAAAAGCGCAATCGAATTTTCAAAAGGAAAAAATGAATATACTAGTTACCTTGGAACTCAAGAGTTGAAATGCTATAAACTAGATCCTAAAAAAGGAAAAATATCAATATTAAAATGAGAAATATTTTATTTTTTATAATTTTATTACCTGTATATGAGACTAAAGGTGAGTGTGAGGTTTTTTTAACCGGTAGAGAGTTTTCAGCGTTATACTTAGCCTCTAGCGTTTTTTAAACCACAAATAACATAAGAAAATTTGAAGTTAATATTGAAGATAATGGGAGTTTTATTAAAGTTACCTTCTTTAAAGGGGATGTATCACCTGAAACTTTAGGTGGCGGCGGTGAAATATATACTTATCACATAGATCCCAAAAAAAATAAATGTTTATTTATTAGTAAGAAGTTAATGAAATAAGCAATAGGGGAGTTTTTTACGAAAGGGTGTTCAAATGGGGATTTTGGTATGCATGGTGTTTTAAATATTTTAGATGATGAACAGAGCAGTCCAAATGAAATATAAAATTTCACTTAGCGACCGAAAGGAAAAATAAATAAAAACAATAACCCCCCCCTCTATCATCGATGAACAAAATTATTTATTTCTTTGTAAAGTTTGGGATGAAAATGATGATATTTGGGTAGACTCCTCTGAGTTAACTATCTCAGAAGACATTTTAAAATATGCAAACCTAGCGTTTGCTTTCCCTAATGAAAATTTCACCCCAGTGATACTTGGTGAGATAGCAGAAAAAAAACAGACGCCAATGGTATTGCTAAAAAAAATCATCTTATTCGGCGATCAAGGAGCCATTGAAAGTGTCTGCATGCGAACTGATCTTAATGAAGATCTTGAATGCACATGCAATTCACTGAAATTGCAACATGAAAAGAAAAAAGTATAATTCATACTTTAGTTTAAAATTGACACAAGATAAAGTAACAACTTGAATATTAATAAAATATTCTAAAAACAAATACAACAATAGAAATCATTACCATTAGTTGATAGAAATCAAATACTCATGAGATGCTCCTGCTGATTGTTTGCAAGGCGATTCAAGCATGTGCTTTATATTCAAAAGCCTCGGTGGAGAAATTCAGAATGCTAACGAAACCTAAAGATGGCGTTAATATGGAAAAAAAAGAATTCCTTAGTCTAATGAAGTTCCCAGATGAATGAACAGAGCTAGATATGTATCCCGATGAGTTATTTACTGGACAGTTAAAATTATATGAATCAGAAAATGACCGTGACGGTTCGGAACATTATAGGTTGATAAGGATAAATTTAAAGAACTTGCATTCAAATATTAGAATGGAATATTACTAGATTTTCGACTAGGGCAAAGGTTAATAAACCTCATCTAAGTACTGTTCGGATCTTCTCTCTTAGGTAGATCCGTAGTCATTGAATACAGAAAATTTCGCCGTAGAAGTGTACATCACTAACTAGGGATTAAAATATTGGATGGAGCAATACGCAGAGCTCCGCCCATCAACTGCACCAGCCAATCAGAATGCAGGGGCAGCAATACGATGAAGAGTCCGGCCTGCACTACAACCGCCATCGGTATTACGATCCGACAATAGGCCGGTATATTACTCAGGATCCGATTGGGTTGGATGGTGGGATGAATGTGTATACATATCCGCTAAATACAGTCACAAATATAGACCCATTCGGACTGACAGTAATTTTTAATGGTAATGAGGAACAAAAAAAAGCGATGAAAGACGCATATGAGTCGGTAAGAAAAACAAAACATGGAAAGGAAATGATAGATAAACTAGAATCATCGAACCATACCTATATATTTAGAGAGCCAAGAAAAGGTATGGAACATACGTGTTACGACCCTACTGAGTTTATTTTTTACATTGAGAAAGACTCAGACCATACCTCATGTCAATCTCAAGGAAAAGATAAAGCATGTAAAATGACACCAACTCCATTAAGCGTAGTTATTGCTCATGAAATGGGGCATGCAATGGGAGAAAAAGACGATGGCCCAGGCCATATGAATAATGTCAAAAAGTATGAGAACCCTGTTAGAAAAGAAATGGGAATTCCAGACAGGATGAAGTATTGATGAAAACAATATTAATATTTCTCTTCTACATTTACTCATCACATTGTGATGCAGTCATGTCTTATTACCGTATTCCATTTAGAATTCAAACATACACACCAATCACAATGGAAGTAATTAAGGGGCTTGCAACAAAAAATGGAATGCAAAAAACATCATTAAAAAACAGTGAAAAGATATCATTCATACTAAAAAGCCATAAAGGTAACTGTTCTTTTTTTGACAAAAAAAGCATTCGGATATACATCAAAAATGACAATCATGAGTACTTTATAGATAACAACGGAATGTTCACCTTTAAATACAAAAAAAAATATGTGTGTTCAGAAAATAAAATCAACGAAAATGCAATAGTTAATTTATTAAACGAAGGGAATATAGACAGATGGATGAGTAATGATTGATGTGGAAAATCAAAAATCCAGCTCGCATTTTATGCAGATAAAAATAACATCTTACAATAAATTTTAAGCCCACCCCAAAATGGAGACATAAACTAATGAAAGAGTTAGTTGCTATTTTTTTAATATCATTACTATCTTTAAATGCATACTCAAGCGAAAAAGAAACAATCTCATTAAAAACACCTCCAAAGCTGATTAGCAATGAAAAAATGGCCTCAGATGTAGCTGAAGCTTATATTAAAAACATATACGGAAAAGATGTTGCAGAAAATGAAAAGCCATATTTAATAAAAGATGAAAATGAGTACTGGGTAGTATCTGGAAGTTTACAGAAAAATATTGCAGGAGGTGTATTCACAATAAAAATAAACAAACACACTGGGGAAATTAATACTTTTAGTCACGGAGAATAGAGGGGTGACAAGTGATTTTCTGGTCGACAAGGTATAAAAATACAAGATAAAAAATGACAAATTCGCACTACAACGAACACCCTGCTGCTCTAGCAGCATGAAACTCGACACGATTACAGCGATCTGGGGGTTCTGAACCGCATTAGGCCAGATTCGCGTCCCCCTGTAGAATGGCTGAGTACCGCAGAAATCATCTGGCAAACATGAATTTGCCGAGAGGGTAAAAATTGAAAATAAATTCATTACTTTGTTATATGCTTTTTCCTCTAAACTTTCCTGCTACATCAGCAGATTATCCACCCATCATCCCCGTACACAAACAATCTGAAATAACTTCAGAAAATACTGCTTTTGAATTTTACTTGTTATCTGAGAAAAAAATAAAGACATATGAATTTGTTTGCCGAGATGGCGATTATTATAATGAATCAGACTTCGGTAATTTCTCGGGATTTTATCAGTGTAAATTGATACAAATCATAAAGAATGGTCGTTTGGGTGCCGATGTACTAGCCCCTGACACAAGCTGGCGATCATCGGTAACACGTGCTCGTTTTGATGTGTCATCGATTATTGGAGGATGTAGAAATCATCCAGAATATGGACATGAAAGAGTATTTTTTGTTCAAGGAATGAAAGTCGTTATTAACATCCACGATCTCAAACCCACTGCTGGCATGGTAAATCTCTTTGATAAATATAAATTCACTCTTGATGTGAACATAAATAACCACCCATCATCGAGTTCAGAATTCTCAGGGTATGAGAAAGAGATGTGTACAGCTGAATATGAAAGGATCGATCAATCAGGGAATTATATTGATAAAGTAAAAATAATAAAACAAGATAAGTAATGCACAAGTTTTCTTAATACGGAGTGTAACTACCCCCAATCCGTGACCTACTCCACAGTTTTATCGCCATGAATGCTCATTCCTGAACCCCGCTCTCGCTTTGCTTCTTTCTTTATAGAAACCGGTTTCAAAAACCTATCCAATGTGGCTCTGCAAGTCGTCCTTTTGGGCCTTGGGAGCTGCAACACAACGAATGCAGCCCTGATGCAAGGGCGAATAAACGGGCCAATGAACTGGCGATAAATTCATAACAGGAGCATTTATGACACATTCATTTCCAACAGGATTTTGGTGGGGTAGCGCCAGTTCGGCACCGCAGACAGAAGGTAATACGCTTGGTGGCGGTAAAAGCGCTACCGTATGGGATCACTGGTTTGCCGAGCAGCCAAACCGTTTTCATCAGAACGTTGGTCCACAGGACACGTCCACGTTTTACCAGCACTGGCGCGAAGATATCGCGCTGTTAAAACGCGTTGGGCACAATAGTTTTCGCACCTCGATTTCATGGGCCCGTCTCATTCCCGAAGGTCGTGGGGCAGTCAATCCTGAAGCCGTCGCGTTTTATAATCAGGTGATTGATGAAATGCTTGCTCAAGGCATTACGCCGTTCATCAACCTTTTCCATTTTGATATGCCCATGGCGATGCAGCAGATCGGCGGATGGGAAAATCGCGAAGTAGCAGACGCCTACGCGGAGTACGCCGAAACCTGTTTCCGCCTATTTGGTGACCGCGTTAAGCACTGGTTTACCTTCAATGAACCGGTCGTTCCGGTTGAAGGCGGCTATCTGTATGACTTCCACTACCCTAACGTGGTGGATTTCAAACGAGCGGCCACCGTGGCCTACCACACCATGATCGCGCATGCTCAGGCGGTGCAACGTTATCGCCAACTGGATCAGGGCGGTGACATCGGCATCATCCTCAATCTCACGCCGTCATACCCTCGCTCTGAAAATCCTGCCGACGTCAAAGCGGCTAACATTGCCGATCTGATGTTTAATCGCAGCTTCCTAGACCCAGCACTACTAGGGAAATATCCTGATGAGTTAGTCGCTTTGCTGAAATCTCATCATCAGCTACCGGAGTGCCGCAGCGGTGACCGCGAGCTATTGGCTCAAGGCGTAGTCTCACTTTTGGGCATTAATTACTATCAGCCACGGCGCATTAAATGTCGCGATAGCCTAGTCAATCCTGATAGTCCGTTTATGCCTGAATGGTTCTTTGAAAACTATGAAATGCCAGGTCGTAAAATGAACCCTCATCGTGGGTGGGAAATTTATGAAAAAGGTATTTACGACATTCTGACCAATCTACGTACTGAATATGGCAATCCGCGCTGCTTTATTTCTGAAAATGGTATGGGCGTGGAGAATGAGCAGCGATTTATCGAGAATGGACAAGTCCAAGACGACTATCGCATTGAATTTGTGCGTGAACATCTGCAATGGGTGCATAAAGCGATTCAGGAAGGCAGCCAATGTTTGGGCTATCACATGTGGACATTTATTGATAACTGGTCTTGGTGTAACGCTTATAAAAACCGCTACGGCTTTATTCAGCTCGATCTCGCAACCCAAACCCGAAGCGTGAAAAAGAGCGGTGAATGGTTTGCGCGGGTTTCGCAAGCAAATGGTTTTTAATGTGATTCCTCGGTAATTCACTGAGATTGTTTATTGAAATCGCAGCTAAACGGCTGCGATTTCAGTCCACATTTGTTTTATACGTCACATTGTTTTTTTGCTAAACTGTGTGCATTCGTCCGAACATTAGTTATTTCATTGAAAATGAAGAAAAAACGCCCTGTACTTCAAGATGTCGCAGATAAAGTTGGTGTGACAAAAATGACGGTAAGCCGTTATTTGCGCAACCCATCACAGGTATCTGCGGCACTTCAAACGAAAATTGCAGTGGCACTGGACGAACTGGGCTACATCCCTAACCGTGCACCGGATATTCTTTCCAACTCTACCAGCCGTGCCATTGGCGTACTGCTTCCTTCTCTGACCAACCAAGTTTTCGCCGATGTGATTCGCGGAATCGAAAGCGTCACCGATGCACATGGTTATCAAACCATGCTGGCGCACTACGGTTATCGGCCAGAAAAAGAAGAAGAGCGCTTGCTTTCCCTGCTCTCATATAACGTTGATGGACTGATCCTGTCTGAAAGAAACCACACCGCGCGCACGCGTAAAATGATCGAAGTATCAGGTGTTCCGGTCGTCGAAATGATGGACTGCATTACGCCGTGCATTGATATCGCCGTTGGGTTCGACAACTTTGAAGCCGCTCGGCAAATGACTCAGGCCATTATCGACCGCGGGCATCGCAAGGTTGTTTACTTTGGCGCTCGTCAGGATGAGCGTACCGTCATCAAACAGCAGGGTTATGAAGCGGCGATGAATCATGCCGGTTTGCAGCCACGTAGCGTCATGATACCGCGCGGCTCTTCTTATTCGGTGGGCAGTGAACTGCTGCGCGAAGCGCTAGATCGCTATCCTGATATGGACAGTATTTTCTGTACCAACGATGACTTAGCGGCCGGTGCGGCTTTCGAGTGCCAACGTTTAGGCCTCCGTATTCCTCAAGATATGGCGATTGCTGGATTTCACGGCCACGATATTGGTCAGGTGATGTCGCCTAAATTAGCCAGCGTACTGACGCCACGTCAGCGTATGGGGCAAATCGCAGCAGAACGGATGTTGTCTCGTCTGCGCGGCGAAACTATTTCAACCCAGATGGTCGATGTCGGCTTCACGCTACTTTATGGCGGCAGCATTTAGCTTCCCTTTAGTCCCCCTCATAATAGTTAATTCCCGTTAGTAACTGAGAGTAACCTCACAGTTATTGAAGCTACTTTGTCACAAATCTTGCTAATTATTATCGCTGCTCAGACAATGTTACCCATAACAAGTTACCAGTAACATTGCATTTAGTGGATGGAAAACCGTCCCCTCTCTGGAGTAGAAATGAGCGATAAAAAACCACAACACCACGTTTTTATTCTGATGGGCGTATCTGGCAGCGGTAAATCTGCTGTAGCAACCTCTGTAGCCCAACAGCTCGGCGCAGGTTTTCTGGATGGCGACTTCTTGCACCCTCGCGCAAATATCAAAAAAATGTCTGAAGGCCACGCGCTGAATGACGAAGACCGCACTCCATGGCTGAAAGCGGTTAATGACGCCATTTTCGCTATGCAACGGACGAACGACGTCTCTCTGATCGTTTGCTCCGCGCTTAAAAAACGCTACCGCGACATGCTGCGCGACGGTAACAAAAACGTTTCCTTTATCTACCTGAAAGGCGATTTCGATCTTATTGAAAGCCGTCTGCTGGCGCGTAAAGGCCACTTCTTTAAACCTCAGATGCTTGTTTCTCAATTTGAAGCGTTAGAAGAACCTACCAGCGTTGAGCAGGACGTTCACGCTGTCGACATCAGCCTTCCTCTGGATGGCGTTGTTGAAAACACAATTAAAACCATTAAATCTGTGATTTCTCAGGGGTCATAATGAGTACTTTTACTCTCGTATTTACCGCAGTAGGTTCGGTCCTATTGCTGCTGTTTTTGGTGATGAAAGCCCGTATGCATGCCTTCGTTGCTCTGATGCTGGTTTCTATCGGCGCGGGTATTTTTTCCGGCATGCCGCTGGATGATATTGCCAAAACCATGGAAAAAGGCATGGGAGGCACATTAGGCTTCCTCGCCATCGTGGTTGCGTTGGGTGCTATGTTCGGCAAAATCCTGCATGAAACCGGCGCGTTAGATCAGATAGCCGCAAAGTTGCTAGATAGCTTTGGTGAAAAACGTGCGCACTATGCGCTGGGTATCGCCGGTCTAGTCTGTGCGCTGCCGCTGTTCTTTGACGTAGCTATCGTATTGTTGATTGGCGTGGTGTTCGCCGTTGCCCGTCGTACCAATGGCAACGTTGTGAAACTGGCTATCCCACTGTTTGCCGGTGTTGCTGGCGCGGCGGCATTCTTGCTACCAGGGCCAACACCGATGTTGCTGGCTTCTCAGATGGGCGCTGACTATGGCTGGATGATCCTGATTGGTCTGTGCGCAGCGATTCCAGGCATGATTTTAGCGGGTCCTCTGTTTGGTAACTTCATCAGCAAACACGTGACGTTGGATCTACCTGAAGATATCCAAGAGCCAAGCTTGGATAAGAGCAAACTGCCTTCATTCGGTTTTAGTCTGGCGCTGGTTCTGTTCCCGCTGGTTCTGGTTGGTATGAAAACCATCGGTGCACGCTTTGTTGAAACCGGCACTGAACTGCACAAATGGCTCGAATTTATCGGTCACCCATTCACGGCTATCCTGATTGCCTGTCTGGTTGCGATTTATGGTCTGGCGATCCGTCGCGGCATGAGCAAAGAGAAAGTGATGGAAGTGTGTTCTGCGGCAATTCAGCCAGCAGGTATCATTCTTCTGGTTACCGGTGCCGGTGGCGTATTCAAACAGATTCTGGTGGATTCCGGCGTTGGCCCAGCGTTAGGTAACTCTCTGATTGGTGCAGGCCTGCCAATTGCGGTTGCCTGCTTCGTTCTGGCCGCTGCGGTGCGCGTGATTCAAGGTTCTGCTACCGTTGCCTGTTTAACCACCGTTGGTTTGGTTCTGCCGGTTATTGGCGAGCTGGGCTACAACGGCGCACAGATGGCAGCACTTTCCATCTGTATCGCGGGGGGTTCTATCGTACTGAGCCACGTTAACGACTCCGGCTTCTGGCTGTTCGGTAAATTTACCGGCGCAACCGAAGCACAAACCCTAAAAACCTGGTCCGTGATGGAAACCATCTTAGGCACCACGGGTGCTGTCGTTGGAATGATCTTCTTCGCCGTGATGTAATTTTTGCGAATACAATAAAGGCGGGCTAATTAATCATTAGCCCGCCTTTTTTTATGTTCGCTGAAAATGATTACGAACGAGAGAAAATCAGGTGCAAACCGAAGCCGATAAACAAGACGCCTGCAACGCCATCAATCCACTTGGCTAAACGCTGATAACCACGGCGCATCACCGGCAGCGCAAATACCGATGCCACAATGCTGAACCAAACAAAGGTTTCCGCCACAATCATCACGAATAGGCCAACGCGCTCTGGCGTACTCACATTGTCACCGACGAACAGTGAAAACACGGAACCGAAATAAATGACCGCTTTTGGGTTCGACAGGTTAGTCAGAAAACCGCGCAGGAACGTTTTTCCACGCGCAGGCAGCGTGATGCTTACCTCTTCGCCGCTGTCTAACTGGCCTTTCGCACGCGCAGACTTAAGAAGCTGATAGCCCATCCACGTCAGATATAAACCACCGCCCACGGTGATAATGCTATGCAGCCATGCCATCTTCATCAGCAGCAGATGGAGTCCCATCAGCGCAACTGCCGCCCAAATGACGATACCCAGTGTAATTCCCACTACGCCCTGCATTGCTTCAGAACGAGAGCGGCTAACCGCCGTTTGGGAAACAAAAAAGAAATCAGGTCCGGGAGCCATTAAAGCCACCAGATGAACCAATGCCACCGTCAAAAACAACATCATCGGAGTTAACTCTTATAATTAGGGGGGAA
>Ga0308167_1003771_pt1 | contig 11655 bp, 8 predicted proteins | sample PhyCR1_2_FD_202138 | JGI IMG/M metagenome (GOLD analysis project Ga0308167, IMG submission 202138) | Phyllosphere microbial communities from UC Gill Tract Community Farm, Albany, California, United States - DLSLRC.R1 | ecosystem: Host-associated > Plants > Phyllosphere > Unclassified | place... | reverse complement strand
ACCGTAGCCCTGATTCACTTATTGGCGGTGGCCAGCCCAGGCCCGGATTTCGCGGTGGTGGTGCGTGAAAGTGTTACCCACGGCCGCCGCGCCGGGACCTGGACCGCGCTGGGCGTGGGGTCGGCGATTTTCCTGCACGTGGGTTATTCGTTGCTGGGAATCGGCTTGATCGTGTCCCAGTCCATCGTGCTGTTCAACGCGCTCAAGTGGGCGGCGGCGGCCTACCTGTTGTACATCGGCTTCAAGGCTCTGCGCGCGCAGCCGGCCAAGCCTGCCGCCGAGGGCGAGTTGCACCGCGAAGCTGGCGAGCGCACTCCGCGCGGCGCGTTTACCGCCGGTTTCGTGACCAACGGCTTGAACCCCAAGGCCACGCTGTTTTTCCTGTCGCTGTTCACCGTGGTGATCAACCCGCACACGCCGCTGGCAATCCAGGCCGGTTACGGCGTGTACCTGGCGGTGGCGACAGCGCTGTGGTTCTGCCTGGTGGCCATGCTGTTCAGCCAGCAACGGGTGCGAGCCGGGTTTGCGCGGATGGGGCATTGGTTTGATCGGACCATGGGCGCCGTGCTGATTGCCATCGGGGTAAAGCTGGCCTTCACCAGCATGAAATGAGCCGAATGCTGGCGCAAAGCTAGCATTCATTGGGGTCTGCAAATCATTCCTTTGGCTGATTTGGCTGAAACATAAGGTCTCTACAGTGCAGATCTTCAAGCCAAGACTGTGCAGTCATAAAAAGGGATTCGTATGTTGCAGACCCGTGTTATCCCGCCCGCCGAAGGTGCGTACCAATACCCGCTGTTGATCAAACGCCTATTGATGTCCGGCGCCCGTTACGAGAAAACCCGGGAGATCATCTACCGCGACAAGCTGCGCTATACCTACCCGACCCTGATCGAGCGCGTCGCGCGCCTGGCCAACGTGTTGACCGAAGCGGGCGTCAAGGCCGGTGATACGGTGGCGGTGATGGACTGGGACAGTCACCGTTACCTGGAATGCATGTTTGCCATTCCGATGATTGGCGCTGTGATCCACACCATCAATGTGCGCCTGTCGCCGGAACAGATCCTGTACACCATGAACCATGCCGAGGACCGCTTCGTGCTGGTCAACAGTGAGTTCGTGGGCCTCTACCAGGCCATCGCCGGCCAGCTCACCACCGTCGACAAGACCCTGCTGCTCACCGATGGTGACTCCACGACCGCCGAGCTGCCCAACCTGGTGGGCGAATATGAAACCCTGCTGGCCGCCGCCAGCCCGAAGTACGACTTCCAGGACTTCGACGAACACTCCGTTGCCACCACGTTCTACACCACCGGCACGACCGGTAACCCCAAGGGCGTGTACTTCACCCATCGCCAGCTGGTGCTGCACACCATCGGCGTGGCGACCATCATGGGCAGCGTCGACAGCGTGCGGCTGCTCGGTACCAACGATGTGTACATGCCGATCACGCCGATGTTCCACGTACACGCCTGGGGCCTGCCGTATGTGGCGACCATGCTGGGCCTCAAGCAGGTGTATCCCGGTCGCTACGACCCGGAATACCTGGTGGAGCTGTGGCGCAAGGAAAAGGTCACGTTCTCCCACTGCGTACCGACCATCCTGCAAATGCTGCTCAACGCCAAGGCTGCCCAGGGCGTGGATTTTGGTGGTTGGAAAATCGTCATCGGCGGCAGTGCACTCAACCGTTCTCTGTATGAAGCGTCCAAGGCGCGTGGCATTCAGTTGACCGCCGCCTACGGCATGTCCGAGACCGGGCCGCTGGTGTCCTGCGCCCACCTCAACGAAGAACTGATGGCCGGCACCGAGGATGAACGCACCACTTACCGCATCAAGGCTGGCGTGCCCGGGCCATTGGTGGAAGCGGCGATCATCGACGCTGACGGTAACTTCCTGCCCGCCGACGGCGAGTCCCAGGGCGAGCTGGTGCTGCGCGCACCGTGGCTCAGCGAAGGCTATTTCAACGAGCCGCAAAAGGGCGCCGAGCTGTGGGCTGGCGGCTGGATGCACACCGGCGATGTGGCCACGCTGGATGCCTTCGGCGTGATCGATATCCGCGACCGCATCAAGGATGTGATCAAGACTGGCGGCGAGTGGATCTCTTCCCTGGCCCTCGAAGACCTGGTCAGCCGTCACCCGGCGGTACGCGAAGTAGCGGTGGTGGGCATCGCCGACCCGCAGTGGGGCGAGCGTCCGTTTGCCTTGCTGGTGGTGCGTGATGGCCATGTGATAGGGGCCCGCGAGCTGAAGGAACACCTCAAGCCGTTCGTGGAACTGGGCCACTTGAGCAAGTGGGCGATTCCAAGCCAGATCGCCGTTGTTACGGAAATTCCCAAGACCAGCGTAGGAAAACTCGACAAAAAACGTATCCGTATCGACATCATTGAATGGCAAGCCAACAACAGCACGTTCCTGTCCACCCTCTGAGCTGATTTGCCGTGCCGTTGTGGCACGGCAGTGCTCTATATCGCGCCTTCACTTGTGATTTGCCGATTTTCAGCCATCCTTGCCGCGTCGGCCCTCGCCGACATGGCGAAAGGACTGTGGCAGACGGGTTGGTGATGCAAATCACACTTTAGAGGGATCAAGCGGTACCCCCTGCTGGCTATAGTCCCACCCAGAGTTTTTCAAGGATGTTCCGCTTCGGGCCATGGGGGCTCGGCTGCCGAGCGGCATTGGAGTCGTTGTATTCCGGCCGTTACACGCATCAGGGAAAGAACTCACTGCCATAACAATAATGCACATGGAGTAGCGTCGATGACCTCAGTAAACCAGTTCTGGCGCCGGGCAAGACTGCCCCTGGCCGTCAGTCTCGCTTCTACGCTCGCCGGGCCCGCATTCGGCGTCAGTTTCAATATCGGTGAAATCGAGGGGAGTTTTGACTCGTCGCTTTCCGTGGGTGCCAGTTGGTCGACAGCCAAGGCCAATCGGGATCTGATCGGTGTCAACAACGGCGGCAGAGGCTTGTCGCAGACCTCCGACGACGGCCACTTGAACTTCAAGCGCGGTGAAACGTTCTCGAAGATCTTCAAGGGTATTCATGACCTGGAACTGAAGTACGGCGACACCGGTGTGTTTGTGCGTGGCAAGTACTGGTATGACTTTGAGCTCAAGGACGAAAGCCGTCTGTTCAAGGACATCAGCGACAACAACCGTAAAGAAGGCGCCAAGTCTTCGGGCGGGCAGATTCTTGATGCGTTCGTCTATCACAATTATGCGATTGCCGATCAGCCAGGGTCGGTGCGGCTGGGCAAGCAGGTTGTCAGCTGGGGTGAGAGTACTTTCATCGGTGGTGGCATCAACTCCATCAACCCGATCGACGTGTCGGCATTCCGTCGTCCGGGGGCTGAAATCAAGGAAGGCTTGATTCCAGTCAACATGTTCTATGTATCGCAAACATTGACCGATAACCTGTCGGCGGAAGCGTTCTATCAGTTGGAGTGGGACCAGACCGTTACCGATAACTGCGGCACTTTCTTCTCTCAGCCTGATGTTATTTCCGATGGCTGCAGTGACAACTTGCGGGTGTTGAACAGCCGTCGCTTCCTGCCTGCCGCAGTACTGCCAGGGCTTGCCGCAAATGGCGTCGACGTCAATAACGAAGGCGTATTGGTGCGTCGCGGCCCCGATCGCGATGCGCGCGACAGCGGGCAGTTCGGTGTTGCGTTCCATTACAACTTCGAGCCGTTGGACACAGAGTTCGGCGCTTACTTCATGAATTACCACAGTCGTGCGCCGATCTTCAGTGCCCAGGGTGCACCGCAATCCAAATACACCGGTGCAACCCCTGGTGTGCCAGCCCAACTGCGTCCGTTGGTGGTCGCGGGTAACTCCAACTACTACGTTGAATACCCGGAGGACATTCGTCTCTATGGCTTGAGTTTCTCCACCACACTCCCCACGGGTACAGCCTGGAGCGGGGAGTTGAGCTACCGCCCTAATGCCCCTGTACAGCTGAGCACGACAGACATTCTTTTTGCCGGTGTAACGCCACTTGCCCCCTTCAACAATGCGTCTGTGTTGAAGGGGAGTCCGGGCCAGGACCTGCACGGCTACAACCGTAAGGAAGTCACCCAGTTCCAAACCACCTTCACGCACTTCTTCGATCAAGTCATGGGCGCGAGCCGTTTGACCACTGTCGGTGAAATCGGCGTTACCCATGTCGGTGGGCTGGAAAGTAAATCCGAAGCGCGTTATGGCCGTGATCCGGTCTTCGGTCCGGGTTCGCTGCCAGGGGGGTTCTGCAACACGCTCAACAACTCCACAGCGCAAGGGGGTGGCCTGCCTAATGCCGCCAGCTTGAACACCAACTGCAACAACGACGGTTACACCACCGCCACATCCTGGGGCTACCGCGCTCGCGCCATCTGGGAATACCCGGACGTGTTCGCAGGCGTCAACCTCAAGCCAAACGTGGCGTGGTCCCACGACGTCAAAGGTTACTCGCCAGGCCCTGGCGGTAACTTCGAAGAAGGTCGCAAGGCGGTCAGCCTGGGCCTGGATGCCGAGTATCAGAACACTTATACCGCCAGCCTGGCCTACACCAACTTCTTTGGTGGCAAGTTCAGTACGGTGGATGATCGCGACTTCGTCGCCTTGAGCTTCGGCGCCAACTTCTAAGCACACTGTATTTTCAGGAAGAACAACAACATGAAAATAACCAAAAGTCTGTTGCACGTGGGTGTGCTTGGGCTGTCGATCCTGGCGAGCAACGTCATGGCGGCAGTCTCGGCGGATGAAGCCGCCAAGCTGGGCACGACCCTGACTCCGATGGGCGCCGAGATGGCCGGCAACGCCGCCGGCACCATTCCAAAATGGTCGCCACTGCCAACCAACGCCGGTGCCGTCGATGCCCGTGGGTTCCTGGCCAACCCCTACGCCAGTGAACAACCGCAATTCACCATCACTGCGGCAAACGTCGAGCAGTACAAAGACAAGCTGGCGCCGGGGCAGTACGCGATGTTCAAGCGTTACCCGGAGACCTTCAAGATGCCGGTCTACCCGACCCATCGCGGCGCTACCGTGCCGGCCGATGTGTTTGCGGCCATCAAGAAGAACGCCACCACCACCAACCTGGTGTCTGGCGGCAACGGCCTGGAAAACTTTGAAACCGCCGTGCCGTTCCCGATTCCAAAAAGCGGCGTCGAGGTGATCTGGAACCACATCACCCGTTATCGCGGCGGCAGCGTGACGCGCCTGGTCACCCAGGCCACGCCGCAAACCAACGGCTCGTTCAGCCTGGTGTATTTCAAAGACCAGTTCGTGTTCCGCGACAAAATGAAAGACTTCGACCCGAAAAATCCGGGCAACGTGCTGTTCTACTTCAAGCAACAAGTGACCGCGCCAGCGCGCCTGGCCGGTGGTGTGCTGCTGGTGCACGAAACCCTGGACCAGGTGAAGGAGCCGCGTTCGGCGTGGGTCTACAACGCCGGCCAGCGCCGCGTGCGTCGGGCGCCACAAGTGTCCTATGACGGCCCGGGTACCGCCGCCGACGGCCTGCGTACCTCCGACAACCTCGATATGTACAACGGTGCACCGGATCGCTACGACTGGAAGCTGGAAGGCAAGAAGGAGATCTACATCGCGTCCAACAGCTACAAGATCGACGATCCGAAGCTCAAATACGCCGACATCATCAAGGCCGGCCATATCAACCAGGACCTGGCTCGCTACGAGTTGCGCCGCGTCTGGCACGTCGTGGCCACCTTGAAGGAAGGCCAGCGCCACATCTACGCCAAGCGTGACTTCTTCATCGACGAAGACACTTGGCAAGCGGCGGTCATCGACCACTACGACGGCCGTGGCCAACTGTGGCGCGTCGCCGAAGCGCATGCCGAGAACTACTACGACAAACAAGTCCCGTGGTACGCCCTGGAAACTCTTTACGACCTGCAGTCCGGCCGCTACCTGGCCTTGGGCATGAAGAACGAAGAGAAGCAGGCGTATGACTTCGGCTTCACCGCCACCACCAGCGACTTCACCCCGGCGGCCCTGCGCCAGGATGGTGTCCGCTAAGCTGCACGCGTCACTCAATGTGGGAGGGGGCTTGCCCCCGATAGCGGTGTGACAGTCAGCGCGTATTGACTGAGCCACCGCTATCGGGAGCAAGTGCCCTCCCATTTTTGTTTGTCGCGATATGTCTTGTCTCAGTTCTTTTTCAGGCAAATCCTGCAAAGATCTACAAACCTGCCGCTTTTACCGCTAGTCTGCGGACATCTGCAATGCCGACAACAGCCTTCTACAAGAGCCCGGCGATGACTGATCTGTCCCGAATCCAAGGGCCTGCCAGTGCGGTAATCCCAACCCTGGAAGGTCGCTTCTACAGGCCACCCCTACCTGACGGCTATGTGCTGCGTCCACGCCTGTGCGAACGCCTGAGTGCCGGCCTGGAAGGGCGGTTGTTGCTGGTCAGCGCACCGGCGGGGTTCGGCAAGAGTTCGTTGGCGGTGGAGTTCTGCCAGAGCCTGCCGGCGCATTGGCAAAGCCTGTGGCTGGGCCTGAGCCCTCGGGACAACGACCCCGGGCGTTTCCTCGAGCGCCTGCTCGACGGTTTGCAGCAATTCTTCCCGCAAATTGGCGCCCAATCGTTGGGCCTGCTGAAAATGCGCCAGCGTCACCAACCCTTTGCCTTCGAAGAATGGCTGGATGGCCTGCTCGATGAGCTGACCGTGCACCTGTCTACCCGCGCCCCCCTGTTGCTGGTGCTGGATGACTACCATCTGGCCCAGGGGCCGGTGCTCGACCGCTGCCTGCAGTTTTTCCTCAACCATCTGCCCGACGGCCTGGTGGTGCTGGTCACCAGCCGCCAACGCCCGGACTGGCATCTGGCACGGTTGCGGTTGTCGCGTCACCTGCTGGAGCTGCATGAGCAGGACCTGCGCCTGACGCACGGCGAATCGCTGGCAGTGCTGGATCGCCACAGCAGCTCGTTGCGCGGCGAAGCCCTCGATAACCTGATCCGCCGAAGCGAAGGCTGGGTCGCCGGGCTGCGTTTCTGGTTGCTGGCCGCCTCCGAAGCCGGCAGTGACGGCGCCTTGCCACAGAGCCTGCACGGCGGCGAAGGGCTGATTCGCGATTACTTGCTGGAAGAAGTCATCGACTGCCTGCCGGCCGAAGTCCAGGCGTTTCTGTACGACACGGCCCCGCAGGATCGTTTTTGCAGCGAACTCTGCGACGCGGTGCGTGAGGCCCATGACAGCGCCGACATCCTGCGCTACCTGCAAGCTCACCAAGTGTTCCTGGTGCCACTGGACGAGCAGGGCCATTGGTACCGTTATCACCACCTGTTTTCCGACCTGCTGCGCACCCGTCGAGCCAGCAGTAATGTACTGCCGGCGGCCAGCCTGCACCTGCGCGCGTGCCGCTGGTTCAATGCCCAGGGCTTGATCGATGAGGCGGTGGAGCAAGCATTGCGCGCCGGCCACCTGGATGTCGCGGCCAACCTGGTGCAGAACCTGTCCGAAGAACAGCTGTTGGCCGAGCAGAATGTCGGCATGCTGCTGCGCTGGAAAATGGACTTGCCCGACAGCCTGCTGATCAGTACGCCGCGCTTGATCGTGCTCTACAGCTGGGCGCTGGGCCTGGCCTGCCAGTTGGATGCGGCCGAAGAACTGTCCAGCTACCTCAGCCGCTTCCTGCCGGCACCGTCGGCCACCGCGCAAAAGTCGATGTTGGCCCAATGGCTGGCGTTGAGCGGCATCATCGCCCGAGGCCGGGGGGACCGCGAACTGACCCAGCGCTATTGCAGCGAAGCCTTGGAAAGCTTGCCGCAACGGCGTTATGGCCAGCGGTTGATGTGCCTGTCGACCTTGTCCAACCTGGCCATTGTCGATGCCGACCTGTGGCGTGCGCGTGGCTTGAATCGCGAGTCCCTGGAGCTGGCGCAACGCGTCGGCAACCCATTGTTCGAGGCCTTGGCCCATTACGACCGGGCACGGGTGCTGCAGGCGCGCGGTGAAATCCTGCGTTCCCTGGATGAAGTGCGCCAGGGCCTGCAGCGCCTGCACGGGCTGGCGCCCCAGCGCTTGTACGCGGTGCGTGCGCGCTTGTCGCTCTATGAGGGTTATCTGCTGCTGGTGCGGTTCCAGCCCGAAGCCGGGCTTACCCGTTTGCGCGCCGGCCTTGCCGAAGCTCGTGCTTGCCGCGACATCAGCGTGTTGATCGGCCATTGTGTGATCGCCAGTTTCGAAGGGCGCCGGGGCGAGTTCGCCAAGGCCTTTGCCGAACTCGCCGAGGCCGAGCGCCTCATGCATATCTGGGACGTGCCGCCGATCTACTACCTGGCGATGATCACCCTGATCAAATGCGAACTGTGGCTGGCCCAGGGCCGTACCGACCTGGCCGACGCCTGGCTGACCCGCCTGGGGCAGACCTACAACGGTGAGCATGCCGCCGCCGCACCGGAATTCCACCCGCACCTGCCGCAGCACATCGGGCTGCAGCAGGCAGCGCTGGATGCTACTCGCCATCAACCCGCCGCGGCGTTGCAACGCCTCGAAGAACTGGCACAACAGGCCCATAACGACGGGCGCCAGATGATCGCCCTCATGGCCCTGACGCAACAGGCGCAGTTGCTGCTGGAAGGCGGCCAGGAAGCCAAGGCGCGTCCGGTACTGGCCCAGGCACTTGAGGCGGGCGCCGGTGGCGCGTTGCAACCCTTCCAGCGTTTGCTGGAAACCCACCCGGAGTGGATGCGCGAGCAGCTCGCCAAGGACCCCCATGGCCTGCTGAACCAGAGCCTGCTGGCGCTGTTGCCGGCGGTCGTGGTGGCGGAGATTGCGTCGACCCACGAAACCCTGAGCACGCGCGAGCTGGCGGTACTGCAACTGATCGCTCAGGGCTGTTCCAACCAGGAGATCAGTAACCGGCTGTTCATCTCCTTACACACGGTCAAGACCCACGCGAGCCATATCAACAGCAAGTTGGGTGTCGAACGACGTACGCAAGCGGTGGCGCGGGCGCAGGAGTTGAGGCTGATTGGTTAAGCCTGGGCTGTTGCGAAAGCCGCAGCCATGCAGTCTTGTTCTCGGGGTGAACCACCCGCTACTTCAGCCACGGTCCGCCAGTGGCTCACCGAAAGGCGCGGTCCATTGCCTGGCTCCAGGATAAAGCCCTGATTGCGCAAGTGTCGTCGGTGGTTGAAACCGAGATATTGAAGACGCTGCGTGTCCACAGTTCCTGCAGACCCCGCTCGGTATTCGAGCCGTTGCGCATCAGTACTTCTGCCAGCTCCATGTAGCGGGCTCCTGAACTCGCGTCGTCATCGTCGGCCCGGCCAGGAGGGGCATGGCGCCAGCACGAAAGAGGTGACGGGCGCCCAGCAAATAGTCTGACTCGCCGAGCTGAGTGTTCGCGTCATATAACCCGTCGTGTAATTCGCGTTCCAGGCGTCGCTTCATCAAATTATAGTTTAATTGCATTTAGTACGACTCAGAGACTCCTCCCATGACGCTAACGCCCCCCACGCTCATTCGCGAAACCTTCCCCGTTGGCCCGTTGCAGTGCAACTGCACCATCATCGGCGACCCCATTAGCAAGCAAGCCATCGTCGTCGATCCGGGCGGCAACCATGAACTTATCCTGGCGCGGCTCGATGCCCTGGGGCTCAAGGTGGTGAGCATCATCCACACCCATGCCCACCTGGATCACTTCCTGGCGTCTGGCCAGTTGAAAGAGAAGACCGGCGCCACGTTGCACCTGCACAAAGAGGATCAATTCCTTTGGGATAACCTGGAAATGCAGTGCCAGATGTTTCGTGTGCCCTATACCCCGGTGCCTGCTCCGGACCGCTGGCTGGAAGATGATGAAGAGCTGGCGTGCGGCTGCGGCGTGGCGTTGCACACGCCAGGGCATACGCCGGGTTCGATGAGCTTCTGGTTTGCCGATGCCAAGCTGCTGATTGCCGGCGATACACTGTTCCGTCGAGGCGTGGGGCGTACGGATCTATGGGGCGGCGACCAGGCCACCATCGTGCGTTCGATCAAGCAGCGTCTGTATACCCTGGACGAGGGCGCGACCGTGGTCACCGGTCACGGGCCGGACACCCGCTTGGGTGATGAAATGCGTGAGAATCCTTTCGTGCGGGCGTGAAGGAATAATGGCTGGGGAGGGGCTTTTGCCTGGCAGGCAAACGTTGTAGCAAAAAACTCAGGTCGTGTTCAGCGAGCGTCTGCTACGGTTTCTGTAGCCACGGAATTTTTACCGTTTATCGCGTTCCAAACTCGGCACAGGTCCATTGCCAATGTCCTTTGCACCATAGAATGCAAAAGTAGGAGCTCCCTTCATGTTCACTTCGCGTCGTCTGCTTGTTGTCGCTACCTGCGTAGCTTTGTTGTCCGGCTGCGCATCCCCTAACCCTTATGACGGCAGCAGCCAGGGGCAGGCAAGTAATGAGTCCGGCGGGATGAGCAAGACCGCCAAGTACGGTGGGCTGGGTGCCCTCGCTGGTGCCTTGGCCGGCGCGGCCATCGATCACAACAACCGTGGCAAGGGCGCACTGATCGGTGCCGTCGTTGCGGGTGCTGGCGCTGCCGGCTATGGCTACTACGCGGACCAGCAGGAAAAGAAACTGCGTGAAAGCATGGCCAATACCGGTGTTGAAGTTCAGCGCCAGGGCGATCAGATCAAGCTGATCATGCCGGGCAACATCACCTTCGCGACCAACTCCGATGCGATCTCCAGCAGCTTCTACCAGCCACTGAACAACTTGGCCAACTCCCTCAAGCAGTTCAACCAGAACACCATCCAGATCGTCGGTTACACCGACAGCACGGGTAGCCGCCAGTTGAACATGGACCTGTCCCAGCGTCGTGCGCAGAGCGTGGCCAACTACCTGACTTCCCAGGGAGTCAACGGTGCCAACCTGAGCGCCCGTGGCGCCGGGCCGGATAACCCGATTGCCAGCAACGCCGACGTCAACGGCCGTGCGCAGAACCGTCGTGTGGAAGTGAACCTCGGTCCGATCCCGGGCCAGCAGTACGGCCAGCCAGGCGCCCAGCAACAGGCGCCGCAACACAACAACCAGTTCCAGGGCAACCCGTACTCCCAGTACCAGTAAATATTCGTTCATAAAAAAGGGCGCCGTAAGGCGCCCTTTTTTATGGCTGTCGGTTACATCAATCGATGTACTCGAAGACCTTCACGATTTTCTGCACGCCGGACACACCCTGCACCAGGTTGGCGGCGCGAGTGGCTTCCGCCTGGGTGAGCAGGCCCATCAGGTAGACGATGCCGTTGTCGGTGACGACCTTGATGCGCGAGCCGGGGATCGCGTTATCGGTGAGCATCTGTGCCTTGATCTTGGTGGTCAGCAATGCGTCATTGCTGATTGCCAGCAGCGTGATCGGGTCCATCACCTGCAATTCGTTGTGCACCTTCTTAACCCGCTGTACCGCGGCGGCGGCTTGTTCGGCCTGGGCCTTGAGGTCGGCACGTGGCGTCTGGCCGGCGAGTAGCACGACGCCGTTGAAGCTGGTCACCACGATGCGCGAAGCACCGTTGCCCAGGTCTGGCGCGGCCTTGGCGACGTTGACCTCGACCTTGGTCTCGATCAGCGAGTCGTCGATCTTGCTGCCGAAGGTGCGGGTGCCCTTGTCATCCTGAATAGGGGTGTCACGTGTTGCGGTGATGGCCGTGCTGCAGCCACTGATAGCGAGG
>Ga0308167_1003769_pt1 | contig 11660 bp, 13 predicted proteins | sample PhyCR1_2_FD_202138 | JGI IMG/M metagenome (GOLD analysis project Ga0308167, IMG submission 202138) | Phyllosphere microbial communities from UC Gill Tract Community Farm, Albany, California, United States - DLSLRC.R1 | ecosystem: Host-associated > Plants > Phyllosphere > Unclassified | place... | reverse complement strand
TCCCGGGCTCAGCAGGGGTGCGATCCCGACGGCGGCCACCACGGCGAGTCGGGAGAGGTTGTACGCCGCGAAGAGGCTGAGCGTCCACGCGATCAGCTTCGCTCCGCCCAACTCGCCCAGCGGTCGTCGTGAGAGCTCGAGCGCGCCGAGGGCGGCGAACACCACCAGCCCCGCGGTCTTGAGCAGCGTGGCGTCGTCGAGGTCGATGAGGTACGTGACCCCGAACATGAGGATCACGACCGCGACAGTGCTCACCCCGCCGATCGCGGAGCGACCGTTCAGCCGCCGCGCGCCCGCCCACTGCAGGCCCACCGCCAGCAGATTCGTGGCGTTGCCCGCCGCCGCGGCGGTCACCCCTCCGCCCGCGGTCTCGACGACGTTCATCGCGCCGCACAGCAGAGCCGCGATGGCCGCCATGCCGAAGTAGCGCACCATGTCGGCGCGGGCACCCCCGCGGTCATCGCCGGGGCGGCCGTGGGCGAGGAACAGCATCGTTCCCGCGACGCCGGCTACGGCGATCGATGCGAGAAGAGCGAGGACGATCACAGGGGTCGTCTCCTTCGGGCGTCAGACGCAATCTTGAGGAAATCTTGCGCAGACGGGGGTGTTCGGCAGTGGTCGTCTTGCGGTGAACCTACCAGAGTAGGAACAAGCCGATACGCCGCTCCACCGACAGGAAGACCCCGCCATGACCGATGCGCGCAACTTCACCCCGCAGTCTCGGGATCTTCGCATACACCCGGGCGAATTGACGGCGACGGCGAGCGAGGAGCACGGCTTCGCCGATGACTTCGCCGCGGTCCTCGAGAACACGTCGGTGCACCGCTCCACCATCGGCTGCGTCATCCCCGCCTACAACGAGGAGGAGTCGATCGCCGATGTGATCGAGGCCCTCCTGGCGCAGACCCGCGTTCCCGACGTCATCCACGTGGTCGTGAACAACACCTCGGACGCCACGGTCAAGATCGCCTCGGAGTACAGCGGACCCCACGAGCTGCACACCGAGCTCGGCGAGCAGTTCACCGAGGTCTTCGTGCACGACATCGGCAAGAACCCCGACAAGAAGGTCGGCGCGCTCAACTACGGCTACTCCCTCGTGGAGGGCTACGACTACCTCCTCGGCGTCGACGGCGACACCATCGCCGACAGCAAGGCCGTCGAGTTCCTCGAGACCGAGGCCGTGTCGGACTCCCGCATCGGCGGCATCTCGGCGATCTACACGATCGACGACAAGCCCATCAAGGGAGTCATCGCGCGCTTCCTGACGGCCGGTCAGCGCACGCAGTTCGCCGCCTTCAACCTGCAGAACATGCTCCGCGGCCGCAATATGGCGGTCCTCGGCGGGCAGTTCTCGATCTTCTCCACGAACGCCCTCCGCGACGCCATGTCGCAGAACCACCAGTCGACCCCGTGGGTGAAGGACTCCGAGGTCGAGGACTCGCTGCTGTCGCTGCAGATCAAGAGCGCCGGCTACCTCACCAAGATCAGCCCGTACGCCCGTGCCGACGTGGGTGGCATGACCACCCTCTCGGGCTACGACGCACAGCAGGTCAAGTGGACCTACGGTGCCATCGAGCTGATGTGGCCCGGCCAGCGTGGTGACACCAAGGGCCAGCCCTTCCACCCGAACCTGCGCCTCCGGTGGTTCGAGAACTTCGGCATGCTCACGAACCTCTTCGTCCGCGTCGCGTTCCTGACGCTGCTCGCCGGTTCGCTGACGCTGAACGCCTTCGTGTTCTCGCCGCTCTGGCTGATCCCGCCCGTCATCGCCATGCTGCTGAACCTGCGCATCGCCCGCACGATGAAGAACGTCAACCGCAACGACGTGCTGTTCGCCGTGTTGTTCTTCCCGGCCGAGTTGTTCATGTGGATCCGCATCAGTCACTTCGTGCGCTCGTGGACCCGCTTCCTCTCACGCAAGAAGGTCGACAACTGGGCGATGCAGGCCAAGGCCGAGCGCGGTGGCGGCCTCGGTCACTGGACGCCGATGATCGTGCTCATCGGCGTGGCGATCGCCCTCGCCGTCATCTGGATCATGGTGGGCCCGATGGTGCAGTCCTCGATCCTGTGGATCGGATGGCCCATCGTCGGCGTGGTCACGGTCCTGCAGACCCTCCTGATGTTCTCCAAGCTCGTCCGTCGCCAGCACGGCTTCAAGGTCTGACGGACCCACGATCTGACCCGAACGCGTCAGAAAGGACGAATGCCTCGGCCCTGGGGAGGGCCGAGGCATTCGTTATGTCCGGGGGCGTCAGGGCGCGGCCAGCAGCTCGGAGGTCAGACGGTAGCCCACGCCGCGCACGGTCTCGATGTACCGGGGGTTCGCGGGGTTGTCGCCCAGCTTGCGCCGCAGGTTGGTCATGTGGGCCTCGATCGCGCGCTTGTCCGCCTCGCCGACGAAGTAGCTCGTGACGTAAGACTCGCCGCGCAGGACGAGGGTGAGGTCGGCCTTGCTGCGCACGCGTCGCTTCGACTCCATCAGGGTCGCGAGCAGGTCGAACTCGGTGCGCGTGAGGTCGAGCTCCTCGCCACCGACACGCACGAGGCGACTGTCGGGGTCGAGCTGCAGGTCGCGGTGCGCCACCCAGGCTCCGCCGGTCGGAGTGAGCTCGCCCGCAGCGGCGCGCGGCACGATCTCGCCTCCGGGTGCCGCGGCGCGCGGTTCGGGTCCCTGCGACGACGGCACGACCACCGGTGCGCTCGCCGCGGGGGCCGAGGCGACCGGTGAGGGTGCCGCGGGTGCGGGCGAATCGGTGCGGGCGGCGGGGAACGAGGGGCCGACGCTGTCCTGTCGAGGGGCCGCGGATGCCGCGGAGTCGCCGGCGCGCGGACGTCGCAGCAGCGCCTCGATGCGCGCGCGGAGTTCGCGCGGACGGAACGGCTTGACCACGTACTCATCGGCGCCCGCGCCGAGGCCCAGGACGACGTCGGCCTCTTCTTCGAGGCCGGTCAGCATGATGATGTAGGTGTCGCTCTGCTGGCGGATGCGGCGCGCGGCTTCGAACCCGTCGATGCCGGGCATGTTCACGTCGAGCGTGGTGATCAGCGGCTGGTAGGCGATGACCGCCCGCACGCCGTCGATGCCGTTACCGACCGACACGGTGGAGAAACCGGCCGATTCGAGCACTTCGACCAGGAGGTGTCGGATGTCGGGATCGTCTTCGACGATGACGGCTGTCTTCAGCAACTCGGTGCTGTCGCTCATTTCACCCACTCTTCCGGCTTCGCACGAGATCGTGCCCGCGTTCTCCCCCGAGACACGGCGTCGCACAGCGACGAGCGCAATCTTGACACACTTCGCGCGCGGGGAGGACGGTCCGCGCCGTCAGCGCTGCTCTCTGGTCAGCTCTGCAGCGGCCGCCGGCCACCACGTGCCGGCAACCGGGCCCCCGTTGCATTCGCCGTCGCTCTCGCCCGGGGGCTTGATCCACAGGTTCGTGTCGACGACCCCGTCGCCGTAGGAACCGCCCGGGCTCCCCACGAGTCGACCCGCGGGGTTGCACCACTCGGAGCCCGCCGGCCCGGCACCGTTTCGCGAGGTGTCGATGACCGCGTGGATGCCGCCGAGCTGGTCGGAGAGCGCGTGGGCGTAGGCGAACTCCGCCGCGGTGTCCTGGTAGTTCGACACATTCAGCGCGACTCCGCGCACGTCGGAGAGAAGATTCGTCGCTCGCAGGAGGTCGGCCATCTCGGCCGGCGGATGCCACGAGGAGTGGCCCCCATCGAGGTAGATCCAGGTGTTGGTGCCGCGGATGCTGTCGACCGCCCCGCGCAGGTAGCCCGCGCGGTCCTGGATGGACCCGCACGAGGATGCCAGAGCGATGCTGTCGGGCTCGAGGACGACGATCTTCTGGATGTCGGAGGCATTGCGCAAGGCGTCGCCGATCCGCCCGGTCCATTCGCGGTAGGCGTCGGGGTCGAGTCCGCCGGCGGAGTGATTGCCGCAGTCACGATCGGGGAGTCCGTACACGGCGATCGACAGCGCCGCCTTCTGGTCGCGGGCTTCAGCGGCCAGGTGCGCCACGCGGTCCCACACCTCATCGACCGGATCAATCTCGGGCGTGAGCCAGTATGTCGTGGGCTGGGTCGAGAGCCACTCCGCGGCCGCGTTCTCATCGGCGTCGCCCGCGCCGGCGCGGGCCGCCTGCGCGGCCTTCGACTCGTCGGGAGCGACGATGCGCGTGTCGACGGCGGGCGGGCGGGCCCCGAGGGTCTGGAAGAGAGTGGTCACGAGGCTCCCGACCACGGCGATGGCGGCGATCAACGCCGCGATGACGACGATGGCTCCGACGACCACGAGGGCGCGCGGAATCCGTCGTCGGGGCCTCTTCGGCCGGTGCGTTCGCGCCACGTTGAGGACTCTATCCGAGGTGAGCGGGGGTGGCGCCGAGGTAGTTAACTCGGTGAACGGGCATAGACTCTCTCCGTGGGAAAACTGGTTTACAACACGTCAGGTCACTCGTTCGACATCGAGGACCGGACGCTCTCTCACCTTCGTGTCGTCTTCATGAACAAGCTGCGCCGTGGCGAGCCGTTCATGTTCCACTTCCCGATGGGTGACGGCAGTGGCACGCGTTCCCTGTGGATCTCGCCGTCGATTCCGCTGGTCTTCCACTTCTACGGCAGTCGTGCTCCGCAGCTGAACCGCCGGTGGATCGACGACCTCATGAACGAGGCGAGCACCCCGCAGGGTCTCAGCGTCGTCGCCGAGCCCGACCCCGATTCGGTGCCGAGCCTCATCGGGTGACGATCGTCAGGCGCACTCGGCGTCGACGACTTCGCGCACGCGGTCGAGGAAGGCGGCGACCTGGTCGGCCAGCGCGTCGGGAAGGTCGAGGGCGAACTCGCGGATGCGCGCCGTGACCGGGTCGATCGCGTCGGCGTCGGTGTCGCGATCGAAGGGGAGCACGAACTTGCTCCGGCGATCGGCGGGATTCGCGGCAAAGGTGATGAGGCCTCCCGCGTGCAGACGATCGAGCATGCCCGTCACCGACGCCGTCGATACGGCGAGCGACTGAGCGATCTCGGTCGGCGTGACCGACAGGCCCGCGTCGGCCCGCTCGAGGATCAGGCGCATCGCGGCTCGAGCGTTCTCGCTGGGTCCGCAGTCTGTCTGGCGGCGTCGCGCGAGGCGCGCCTCCGCGAGACGCAGTCGCTCCACGGCGCGTGCGGCTGTGGTCGCGTGGTCCTCAGCAGTGTCGAACGTCATAGGTCTCCTCGGGGCTCCGGCCACCCGGGGCCAGTCTAGTTAGGTCGTCGAGATACACGACAGGCGATGCATTCCGGTTCGAGTCCGACAACGCGATGGATCCCCGTCGTTTCCCTTCTCTTCCCTTGCGATAGTTAGGCAATCTAGTAAAATAACGAGGGCCGAATCTCCTGGAAGGAGACGCTCATGGGCTTCTTGTATTACGGTTCCTCCGCGAGCCCGATCAGCATTCCCGATCGGGTTCTCGCGCACGTGAAGGTCGTGATCGCGACGAAGCTCCGACGCGGCGAGAGCTTCACGATGTCGTGGCGGCACCCGTCGGGCGAAGAGACCGGACGCAGCACGATCTGGATCCAGCCGTCGATCCCGCTTCGTTTCGTCTTCGGGGCGGTCGAGCCCGAGATGCTCGATCCGCAGTTGTTGCAGACCTACGCGAACTCGGCCAACTCCTCGAGTGGCCTGACCCTCGACATCGAATCGCACGACGTCCCCGTCGCCGAGCGGTCCCGCTGAACCGACTCGACCCGGTCAGACGGTGCCCGCGGCGTGACGGTGAGCGATCGCCGACATCCACTGCAGGCCCGGGCACGGAGGCGCGGATCGTCCGCGCATCCGCTCCCACGCCTCGACGTAGATCCCCTCGAGCAGGGCGTCGGCCCGCTGCGCCAGGCCGGTGAGGGCCAGCAGAGTCGCGTACACGCGCGGCGAGGTCGCATCGTAGAAGGCGACGAACGCGTCGCAGTCTCCGGAGGCCGCGCGCACCAGGAGGGCATCCAGATCGGGATCGCGGGTCGCTGCGGATGCGACATCGGTCATGGTCACGGGCACCTCCTTCGTGTGTGGACCAAGTCAACTCGCGGGCGCGGCCGGCGGCCTGGGGTTGCGCAATACGTACGGGTGTCGTAGCGGTCATCGGCCGATGTCGTGTGTCGGTGCGGAGGCCGCCGTCAAGCCCGCCGGGGTGGCCCTGGAACGTCATAACGTGGGGGTCATGAGAACTCCGGTGCGGTGGGCCCTCGCCCTGGCCATGATGTTCGCCGGTGTCGCGCACCTGACCTTCGCGCGGCGCGATTTCCAGGCGCAGGTGCCCGATGCCCTGGTCGAGAAGCTCCCTCTGGATCGGGACGCCGTGGTCGTGGCATCCGGTGTCGTCGAGGCGGCGTTCGGTCTCGCGCTCGTGGCGTTGCCCAAGGAGCGTCGGCGGATCGGAGCGGCGCTGGCTGCCTTCTTCGTGGCGATCTTCCCCGGCAACATCGATCAGTGGCGCAAGGGACGTTCGGCCTTCGGGCTCGACACCGACCAGAAGCGATTCGGACGCCTTTTCTTCCAACCTCTCCTCGTTGCCGCCGCCTGGTGGTCGACGCGCTGAGCGCGCCATGACGGACGTCGTCAGTCTCGAGCTCGTCTTCGACGACGACACGGATGCCGCGGTGCGCAGCGAGTGGAAGGCCTTGGCCGACGCCGGTCTGCCCAGCCAGGCCCAGCACAAGGGCGAGAGCAACCGGCCGCACACGACGCTGCTCGTACGGTCCGCGCTCCGCGACATCGCGGCGTCGGAGCTCGACAGGGCGCTCCCGGTGGCTCTCACCCTCGGCGCGCCGCTCCTGTTCGGCGCGGGGCGCACGCGTGTGATCGCGCGATCGGTCGTTCCGACCATGGACGTGCTCGCCCTCCATTCCCGCGTCCACGAGCTCGCGGGCCCCGGCGACGACGTCGACCACACGCGTCCCGGTGCCTGGACGGCCCACGTGACGCTGGCCCGTCGGGTGCCGCTCGACCGGGTGGGCGACGCGCTGGAGGTGCTCGCCGCGGCGGGCGGCGCCGATCTCGCGGCCCGAGCCGTCGGCATCCGGAGGTGGGATGCCGCTACGCGGACGGTGTCGTCCATCGCCGGACGTGGCACGCTGTAACCGTGCTGACCGACGACGCCCTCGCCTTCATGAGCGAGTACCACCTGGCCACCCTTTCCACCGTGGGCCGCTCCGGCCGTGTGCACTCGGTGCCCGTCGGCTTCACCTACGAGGACGGCGTGGTCCGTGTGATCGGCTCGCGCGGGACCCAGAAATTCGTCAATGCCGCCCGCAGTGGTCGCGCATCGATCTGCTCGGTGGACCGGGGCAGCTGGATCAGCTTCGAGGGCCCCGCCCGGGTTACCGACGACGCCGACGCGGTGGCGCACGCCGTCGACCTGTACGCCGCCCGCTACCGCCAGCCCCGCGTGAACCCCGAGCGCGTGGTCCTCGAGCTGACCGTCGAGCGGGTTCTGGGCTCTCCGTCCTTCCGCGCCTGAGGGGGTCGTCGGCGCGCGGAGCCCCGGCGGCAGACACACCGCGCACATCTCGGCGAAGCGGCGGGGCAGCTGATCGGTGTCCTCGATGTCGATGACGTGCTCGCCCTGGACGCCGGGGCAAGCGGGGCACTCCTCGAAGGCGGACACGGTGCCACGCCTCCGATGACCTGACCGCTCAGGGGCCGGCGCCGGCAGTCCGCGCATGCTCCGGAGCCGGGGCAAGCCACGACACGTGGCCCTCGCGTCGGTCCTCGTCGTCGAAGAGGTGGCCGACGCGCTTGTAGTAGTGCAGCAGGATGGCGCGATCGAGGACGCGCAACTCCAGGCTCCGGGCCAGCTCCGCCTCCAGCGATGCGGCATCCGACAGGTCTCGGAGCCACACGATGACGTAGAGGTTCGATGCCCCGCCCGCGAGGGCGGCGCACATGCGCGTCATCGGCATGTTCGCGATCTGCAGCGCCGTCGCCTCGAGCCGTGCCGCGGGGACCACGAGCCAAAGGGCCAGAGCGTGCGGCCACATCCTCTGTTCGAGCGACACGTCGATGCGCTGCTGGATCCATCCCGTGCCGAGCAGCCGCCGCACCACGCGACGCGCGTGAGCCTCGGAGCTGCCAAGCCTGGCCGCGATCGCCTGCGGCGACGCGCGACCGTCGCGCTCCAGTTCGTCGAGCACCGCATGCCACTGCGCGGTCGGCGCGATCGGCTCGTCATCGGGGACCGAGGGCAGAGCAACCGCCTGCGGGGGACCGACCGCGCGCCAGCGCGAACCTTCGGAGAACATGCGGGTCACCACGGTCGAGCGCACGCCGATGACCGCCTCGTGCGACCCCAACCACGACTGGATGAGCCGGCGGAAGCGCGCCATGTCCTCCGCGAGGATCGTCAGGACGAGATCGCGGTCGCCCGTCATGCCGGTGACGGAGATGACCTTCGGATGCATGCGCAGCACGGCGGCGACGGCGTCGACGCTGCCCGGTCGGCAGCGTACCTCGGTCAGCCCGAAGAGCATGCCCGCGCCGGAACCCACGTACGTCGTCGCCCATGCGGCCCCCGACTCGACGATCGCCGCCCAACGCCGTCGGGCGGTCGGGGCGCTGACGCCGACGGCGCGGCCGATCGACGCCCACGAGGCGCGTGGCGCGTCCTGCAGAGCGGCGACGAGCGCGAGGTCCGAATCCGACAGGTCGTGCGGGTGGGGCGACGACTCGATGCGCATAACCGACATCTTGGCATCCGTGGGAGTCGGAATCGAACATCCGCCACTGGTTGTGACACGCGATCGGCAAGATGCCAGGCACAGTCTTTCCGACCGCCACGTCGAACAACACGGAGCCCCCCCATGTCGACCGACACCACCCCCGCACTGACCCTCGCCGACGCCACAGGCCTCGGCGGCCGCATCCTGCGCGGGATCGAACGCGTGGGCAACAAGCTGCCCCACCCCTTCTACCTCTTCCTCCTCATCGCCGGCCTCGTGGCCGTCGCTTCGGCGATCGCCACCCTGCTCGGGGCGGCCACGATCGACCCCGCCACGGGCGAGACGATCCCCATCCGCAGCATCCTGTCGGGCGAAGGCGTCGTCTACGCGCTCACGACCGCGATCCAGAACTTCGTCACGTTCCCCCCGCTCGGCCTCATCGTCACCGTCATGCTCGGCATCGGCGTCGCCGAGCGGCTCGGACTGCTGAAAGCCGCGATGCGCGGCGCCGTGCTCGCGGCGCCCGGCTGGGCGGTGACGTTCGTGGTCGTGCTCGTCAGCCTCATGGGCAACCTGGCGTCCGACTCGGCGATGGTGATTCTGCCGCCCCTCGCCGCAGCAGCGTTCCTCGCCGCCGGTCGGCACCCGCTCGCCGGCTTCGCGGCCTCGTACGCCGCGGTCGTCGCCGGGTTCAGTGCCAACGTCGTCCCCGCGGGCACGGACGTTCTGCTGTCGGGCATCACGACGAGCGCCGCGCAGATCGTCGATCCCGGGGCGTCGGTGTCACCGCTCGCCAACTACTTCTTCATGGCCACCTCGACCCTCCTCCTCGCCGTCGTCATCACGGTCGTCTGCCAGCGTTACGTCGAACCGCGTCTCACCCCCTACGAGGGGGGCCTTGCCGACGAAGACGCGTCCAAGCCGCTCGAGGCGATCGAGCGCCGCGGACTGCGGGTGGCCGGAATCGCCGTCGCCGCCTACCTCGCCATCGTCGCGACGGTCGTCGCCGTGCCCGGGTCGCCTCTGCAGGGCGAAGGAGGGCAGATCCTCCGATCGCCCTTCATGACGGCGCTGCCGATCTTCATCCTCTTCCTCTTCCTCGTCGCGGGCATCGCATACGGACTCGGTGCCCGCACCCTCACCTCGGCGCGACAGGTACCCGAGCACATGACGGCAGCGGTGAAGGACCTCGTTCCCTTCATCGTCGTGATCTTCACGGCCGCGCAGGCGATCGCGTGGTTCAACTGGTCTCAGCTCGGCCTGCTGCTCGCGACATCGGGGGCCGAGGCGATGAAGGCGACCGGGCTCGGCGGGCTCGGCGGACTGGTGCTCTTCAGCCTGTTCTGCACGATCCCGGCGTTGCTGCTGGCGAGCGGTTCGGCGTTGTGGACCCTGCTCGCGCCGATCTTCGTGCCGATGTTCATGCTCGCGGGCATCGACCCCGCGTACGTCCAGGCCGCCTTCCGCATCACCGACTCCGCGACCAACCCGCTCGTGCCGATGAACCCGATGCTGCCCGTCGTCCTCGGTCTGCTGCAGCGGTGGCAGCCGAAAGCCGGACTCGGAACCCTCTTCAGCCTCGTCATCCCCTTCACCCTCGTGATCTGGGGCGTCTGGCTCCTGCAGTTCATCGTCTGGGGTCTGCTCGGCCTGCCGGTCGGCCCCGGCCACGGCCTCGAGCTGCAGTGACCGTCATCGCCTCTCCATCCGCCCGCCGAGACCCCCAGGAGGTCCACCCCATGTCCACCCTCACCGCGCGTTCCACCGCCGCAGCGAGCATCGACGCGATGCCGACCACGATCACCGAGCTGCGTCCCTTCCTCGAGCGCAGGCTCGCAACGCTCGTCGACGTCGCCGCAGACCTGCACGCGCATCCCGAGATCCGCTTCACGGAGACGCACGCCGCCGCGCGCCTGACGGCCGAACTCGAGCTGGCGGGCTTCGCAATCGAGCGCGGTTTCGCCGGCCTCGAGACGGCGTTCGTGGCGCGCTGGTCGACGACGGATGCCGACGCCCCGACCATCGCGATCTTCTGCGAGTACGACGCCCTTGAGGAGATCGGTCACGCGTGCGGGCACAACATCATCGCCGCCTGCGGTCTCGGCGCGGGTCTTCTCGTCAAGGACGCGTTGGAGGCGTCGCCGGTGCCCGCGAATCTCGTCGTCATCGGCAGCCCGGGCGAAGAGGGCGCCGCCGGCAAGGTGCCCATGATCGAGGGCGGTGTGCTCGACGGCGTCGACCTGGCGATGATGGTGCACCCGTCTGGGACCGATGCCGTACGCGGCTCGTCGCTGTCGCGCGTCGCCCTCGACATCGACTTCCACGGAAAGGCGGCGCATGCGGCGGCGGCGCCCGAACTCGGTCGAAATGCCCTCGACGGCGCGACGCTGGCGTTGACGGCCATCGGGATGCTTCGACAGCAGATGACCGATGACGTCCGCATCCACGCGATCATCACGAACGGAGGGCAAGCGCCGAACATCATCCCCGAGCGCGCGAGTCTGCGGATCTTCGTGCGGGCGGCAGATCGCGACCATCTGCTCTCGAACGTCGTACCGCGCGTGCGGGACTGCTTCGAGGGTGCGGCGATCGCAACCGGCACGACGGTGGAGATCGCGGAGAACACGCCACCCTATTTCTCGTTGCGGTCCAACCCGACGCTCGTCGACGTCGCCGAGGCCGCCTACAGCGTGCTCGGGCGCGATCTCGAGCCCGACCCCACCGTCGCGGGCTCCACGGACATGGGCAACGTCAGCCATGTCGTCCCGTCGATCCACCCGATGATCTGCCTCGCCCGCGACGTGGCTCCGCACACCCGGGAGTTCGCCGCGGCCGCCGGTTCGGCCGAGCTCGCTCCGCCCACGATCGCCGACGGAGCGCTCATGCTCGCCGCGACGGCGCTCTCCGCGTTCCGTGAACCGAGCGTGGTCGCCGACGCCAAGGCGACCTTCGCGCGGGACTGA
>Ga0308167_1003767_pt1 | contig 11666 bp, 5 predicted proteins | sample PhyCR1_2_FD_202138 | JGI IMG/M metagenome (GOLD analysis project Ga0308167, IMG submission 202138) | Phyllosphere microbial communities from UC Gill Tract Community Farm, Albany, California, United States - DLSLRC.R1 | ecosystem: Host-associated > Plants > Phyllosphere > Unclassified | place... | reverse complement strand
CTGGTGCCCGCCGTGGTGCGCGTCAGACGGGACTCGGTGCTGAAGCTCACGCAGTGCCGTTCTCGCGCGGCGGCTCGACGTCGAGCAGGATCTGCCCCACCACGGCGACCGCGGTGACGCCGTCGAATTCGGCCTCCGGTTCGAGCACGAGGCGGTGGGCGAGTGCCACGACCGCGAGCTCTCGGACGTCGTCGGGGGTGGCGAACGTGCGGCCGTTCTTCGCCGCCCACGTCATCACGAGGCGCGAGAGCGCGATCGCACCTCGCACGCTGGCGCCGAGGCGCACCTCGGAGGCGCGACGCGTCGCATCGACGATGCGCATGATGTAGTCGGACACTAGCGGATTCACATACACGCCGCGCGTCATCTCGGCCATCGTGAGGATGGTGTCGGTGCCGACGATGCCGTCGAGCACATGCTTCGGCTGTGCGGCGCCCTGGAGGATGCGCATGGTCGCGGCCTCGTCGGGGTAGCCGATCGACGTCTTGATCATGAAGCGGTCGAGCTGCGCCTCAGGCAGGCGGTAGGTGCCGCCCTGCTCGATCGGGTTCTGCGTCGCCATGACGAGGAAGGGCGAAGGAACAGGACGCGTGACACCGTCGACCGTGACCGTGCCCTCTTCCATGACCTCCAGCAGCGCCGACTGCGTCTTCGGGCTCGCCCGGTTGATCTCGTCCGCGAGCACGATGTTCGCGAAGACGGGGCCGGCGTGGAACTCGAACGCCCCTTCCTTCTGGTCGTAGACGGTGATGCCTGTCACATCGCCCGGAAGCAGGTCGGGGGTGAACTGGATGCGCGTGCTCGTGCCCGTGACGGTCTGGGCGATGGCTCGGGCGAGAGCGGTCTTGCCGGTGCCGGGGAAGTCCTCGAGCAGCACATGCCCGCCGCTGACGGCCGCGGCGAGCGCCAGCTCGATGACATGCCGCTTGCCGAGGATCGCCTGTTCGACGTTGGCGGCGAGGATCGAGAACGTCTCCGCGAACCAGGAGGCCTGTTCGGGAGCGATGGTCACGGGAGCGACGGAGGGAGCAGGCATAGGGCAACCGTATTCGTCTCGGGCACCTGCGCGGTGCAGGGCGGTGGGGTGTAGGGAGTCGTCATCTGAGCGCGCTCATCCCTCGGGGTCGGCCGGTTCGGCAGGGCCTGACGGGACGGGGGCAGGCGGGTCGACCGGATCCGGCTGCGTGCACAGCGGCGCGCGGTGCGTGATCGACTTGAGCGGAGCGTAGGCCCCCGTCCAGGTGATCCTCGCGTCGATCACGGAGGTCCCGTCGACGATGTTCGGGGTGAGGATGGTCGAGTACGAACCGCGCGCAGCGCGGCTGACGACGAACAGGTCACCAGGGTTCGCCGGTACGCACTCCTGGAACTGCACGACCACCACCGTAGGCACGGTCCTCGCGGTGATCTCGATCGGATCGGAGCAGTAGGTGGTCAGCACCGAGTGGCAGGAGCGCGCGACGACCGGCAGCGGCGAAGCATCGGGGCTCAGCTCGAAGTTCTCGAACCACGATCCGTACAGGTTGTACCGCGCGATGAAGCCGTCTCGCGCACCGATCTCGGGCGGCGACTCCAGGCCATAGGAATAGCGGTTGCCCTCGACCGAGGGCTGGGTCGCGACCGTGTAGTTGGTCTTGCCCTTCGGACCCTCGACGAAAGTGAAGGTGAAGACCTGCGTGGTGTTCGACTCGGACACGCCGAACCCGTTCGAGGCACAGGCCTTGACGTTATAAGTGGAGTACTCGGCGAGTCCGGTCAACGCGGGAGAGGACGACTGCGCCTCCGCGCCCGAGATCCGCAGCCGCCCGTTTCCGTCGGCGCTGCAGCTCGCATCGCCCGAGCGCCACGCAAGGTAGACGACGTCGATTCCGAGGGCGCTGCCGTTGGGCTGCGCAGCGACGCCGGAGACATCGATCGACGTGTTGGAGGTCGCTTTCGCCTGCGTGCCCGCGGGGTCGAAGTAGACGGTTCCCGCGGCCGTGACCGACGTGCGGAAGGCGCCGCCCTCATTGCCGCCGTCGCCCGTCGGCGGCTGGAACTGGCTGATCGGCACGATCGTGATGTTCTGCGGGCCGGGAGACAGCGCGATCTCGGCCGAGGTCGTCGCGCCGGTGCGGTTGATGACCTGGCCGGTCTCCTCGATGCGGAAGGACAGCGAGTCGTCCGACGCGGCGATCGCGAGTTCGACGATGCCGCGTCCGCGTTCGGTGCCGTCGGGGCGGTAGACGGGCGTGGCGGTCGCGTTCGACACCTCGGGGGCGGCATACGCCCAGCTGGTGTGCGGTGACGTGGCCGCTGAGGTTCCGACCGCGTTGACGGCCGCTGCGGTGAAGACATGCGGCGCTCCGTTGACGAGCCCGTTCACCGTGCAGCGGTAGACGCCTCCCGCCGGGCTGCATGACGCGTTCGCCGGGGAGCCGTCCTGCAGGATCGTCACACCGGTGACGCCGGGGTGCGCGCGCCCCGCTTCGCCGAGCGGCACGTCGAGCACCACGGTCGAGCGGGTGAATCCGACGGTCGTCACGCTGGCGGGCGCTTGCGGGAAGCCCTGCAGGTCGAGGGTGAGGGTTCCGGTGCCGGTGCGTCCCTGCGCATCCGACACGATGAACGGGATGATGCACTGCCCCCCGGGCGCCTGCCCTCCGCCGGGCCAGGTCGCAGTGATCGACGTGCTTCCCGAGGTCGAGACCGATGCGACATCGCACCGCGAGCCCCCGCCGAGCGACATCAGTCGGAGCCCGGATCCGGGCTTGCCCGCGAACGGGTCGTACTCCCCCGCGACGTCGACGACATCGATCGTGCAGCTCGGGTTCGTGACGATGCACTGCGTCGTGAAGGTCGCGCCCCGCGGCGCATCGGGCGGCGCCGCGCCGACGACCAGGCGGACGGATGCCGACGGCTCACCGTACTGCGGCACGGTGACGCTCACGTTCTCGGTGTTGCCCGGTCTGGCGTCCGCTCGCGCTTCGATGGTCAGTTGAGAACCGGTGCGCGTGACGATGAAGGCCGATCCCGAATACACGATCCGGTACTCGAGCGATCCGGCGTCCCCCTCGCGGCCGCCCTCCCAGGCGGCCATGTTCGAGTACATGTCGACCGTCTCGGTGGTTCCGGGAGCGATAGTGTGCGAGATCGACGACAGCAGCAGCTGAGGCTCCGCAGGGCGGATGCTGATCGGCACATCGATGAACGACCAGCGCTCCTGCCCCTGCAGCCGCACCTGAACGAGGCAGGTGTCGGACCAGGGCGCTTCCCGGCCGGCTCGGTAGGTCACCTCGCCCGAGCCCTCGGCTGAGCACGACGCCGCCGCGCGCTGGGCGCTGAACTGGCCGGAGCCCACCTCGACGGCATCCGAGGCGATCAGATCGACATAGTCGGCCGCATCGAACGAGACAGACGCGTCCTCGTCGACCACGACGGGGGTCGTGCCGGGCTTCAGCTGCACCTGCATGTCGTCGAAGGCGGGAATGCGCAGGAACCCGTAGGCGACCACGTCTCTGCCTCCCGACCCCTTGCCCTTGAGCTGGAACGGCACCAGCGCGCCGTCTTCCGGCGCCGCGCCCACGATGCGGTCGCCCTGCACCGTGAATCCGGGCTGGTCACCCCACAGACTCAGCGTGAGCGAGGAGGCATCGCCTGACGGCCAGCTCACACGGTCGGTCACGACGTCGATGCCCCGCTCCGGGAGGTCTTCCCGGTCGCGCGCGGTGAGCACGGTGTCGGCGACGCTCGGCTGATCGGCGACCGCGCCGTCGGTCACGGTGACCACGATGAGCCCCTGCGACGTGCTCGACGTGCGCGAGGACTTGACGGTGTAGAAGTAGGAGTTCGTGCCTGCCGTGTCTCCCGCCCGGAGAACGACGCGGCCATCTTCGAGCGACGTGTCCGAGTCGATCAGCGCGTTCAGGCGGTCGTAGAGCGGGTTGCCCTTGACCGGAGGCGCGTTGGGCACGAGTTCGGTGATCTCGAGCTCGCTCTGCGCCGGGTCGAGGTCGTTGAGACGCGGGTCCAGCACGATCGGAGTGGTCGATCCTGCCTCGACCCGCACGTAGTCGCTGAAGGTCACGGGAGCCGCGTCGTCGATGTCGGCGTCGAGCACGCCGACGCGGACCACGCCTGTCCCCTGCTCGCCCTGAGGGTCGCGCACCGTGTAGCGGAACGTCACCTGACCGCCGTCGACGCCGGCCGCCGGTGCCCGGTAGACGATCGCGTCTCCGTCGGCCGAGATCGTCGCCGTGCCATAGCCCTTCTGGGGCTGGTCGATGCCCGCGAGGACCACGCGGTCGCCGTCGCTGTCCATGCCGGTCGCAGGCACCGGCAGCGACACCGTCTGACCGCTGAGGACCCGACCCGTCAGTGTCGAGGGTGTCGGCGCGCGGTTCGTGCCCGGAGGAACGACCGTGACCGTCGCGACGCCGTTGTCGGAGAGAGCAGGATTGCGCTCGAGCGACACCGAGTACGTGAGGCGGTAGGTGCCCGGCGTCGTGGGTGCGAGGTATCGCAGCGCGTTGCGATCGGCGAAGACGAGCTCGCCGGACTCACCTGAGCCGGTCACCTCGGGGAGCACGACCAGGGGTTCACCGCGCGGGGCCACGTCGTTCGCCGCGACGTTGATGCGCGTGAGTGAACCGGCACGGACGGTGATCGCATCGGGGAACACGATCGGGCGGGTGACGGTCGACGGCGGAGTGAGGAAGACCGTGACCGTTCCCTGCACCGCGGCTCCGGTTCCGTCGGCGACGGTCACGGTGGCCTTGCCGATCACCCCGGGCTCGCCGTCCTCCGTGGTGCCGTTGACGCGGATGCTCTCGTTGCCGACCACACGCACGCCGAGCTGAGGCGTCGAGCTCACGGCATCCGCCAGCATGAGCACTCGCCCACTGGTGTTCTGCACGGCACGGAGCACATCGACGGTCGTGTCCTCGCCTTCGCGCACGAACGCGGTCAGAGGTGCCATCGCGAGGCCTGCGGATCCGTCGACGGCCGTGATGCGGATGACCGCCGACTGCTCCGCCTGGGTCGAGACGTCCTGGGCGGTGTAGGTCACGACGTACTGACCGGGTTCGGCCACCGTCATCTCGACGGTGCCCGACGCCGCGTTGGGGTTGACCTCGAGGCCCTGAGCGGTCGCGGCGGTCTGCACGGCGTCGACCAGACGGTACGAGCCGGATCCTCCGGACAGGTGGTCGGAGATGCGGACCGACTGCAGCTCTCCGACTCGGGCGGTCAGCGCCACGGGCGAGGCGACCAGGGCCGGGCTGCCGGTGACCTGGACATCGAGAATCTTCTCGGCCGTCGCACCGTGCACATCCTCGACGACGACGGTGACCGAGATCACCGCATCGGCGGCGTTGGGGTCGGTGTGGCGGATGGCCACCCGTCCGTCTGACATGGGCACGACCATGACGGGCGACGACGAGTCGGTCTCGTAGGCATCGCTGAGCACGAACGGGTCGCCCTCGGGGTCGACCCAGCCCGACAGCGCCGAGACGACGGTGCTGCCACCGGGAAGGAGCTGCGGTGTCGGCCATTCCTGCTGGCACGCGTCGACCCCGCACCACACGGGCGCGGAGTTGGCGTCCTCGTCGACGACGGTCAGCGTCACTGTCGCCGGCGGCGACACGGCGGCGCCGTCGGTGACCGCATAGGTGAAGCTGGCCTGCCCCGAACCCGCCGTGACATTGACGACGAGCGACTGCCCGTTGGCGACGAGAGTCAGGTCGCCGAACGCGGGATCGCCGAGTCCGCCCGACACCGAGTCGGGGTCGATCGACAGCACGTCCTTCTTGTTCGGATCGTGGTCGTTGAGCAGCACCGGCAGGATCACCTGTTCACCCGCGCGCACGCCGAACGCGTCGTCGACGGCGACGGGCGGCATCTGCTCGGCCACGTCCTCGACGATGATCGTGCCCTCCTGCTGCTCGGTATCGTCTTCGATCGCCCACTGCTCGAGCGGGATGAGGACGCCGTCGGGGGCCGTCCAGATGAGACCGGTGCCGATCTCGCTCAGCACCGCGCGATCACCGTTCTCCTGGATCACCGGTTCGATCGTCGACGAGTCGAGGGCCTCGTCCGGAACACGCAGCGGCACGGTCTCGCCATCCGCCCACAGGGTTCCGGCAGCGGTGTCGAGCCAGGCCGCGTAGGTCTCGCCTGCCACGACGACCGGAGTGGCCGGGACGCCCGACGCCTCCGCGACGCGCTCGGGCTCACCCGAGGCGAGGTCGACCGACACGAGGCCGTCGGAGTCGGCGATCACCACGGCCTCGCCGGAGTCGGCGCCCTCCTGCAGGCGCGCATCTTCGGCGACATCGAGCTCGATCGGCTCGTCGCGCCCCTGGAGCCACAGCTCGCCGGTGCCCGTCTGGAGCATGGCCCAGCGGTCTCCCACGACCGTGAGGGTCAGGCCCTCGGCGGCATCCGGAGCTGCGGAGACGGACTCGGGATCGCCGAGGAAGCTGTGCTCGTCGATGTCGAACCGCCGGATCGCGCCCTCGTCCGAGGAATAGAGCACCAGCAGTCCTTCGGGCGACAGTCCGATCGCATCCGCCGTGTATGTCGGGGGATCTTCGCCCTCTTCGACCTCGACGCCCGCGAACGGGTCGACGAGAGCGGTGGCCGCGCCGGCGTCAAGCGTGGTCACCGACACCTGACCGGTGTCGGTGCGATAGGCCACGTGGGCCCCGGCGGAGAGGATCTCCCGCGTGCCCGCCGGTGTGGGCTCGGAAGCGATCGGCGTGCCCTCCTCCGACGAGTCGGAGAGCAGATCGGCGGGGCTCGCAGGGTCGACGTCCCAGCGCTGCCTGTTGCCCTGCGCATAGACCACAGCCGCGGAGCCGTTCTGCCAGACCGCCTCCGGGTCGTCGACGTTGCGCACCGTGTCGATCTCGGCGAGCTCGGTGTTGACGCGTGCGTACTGACCGCTGTCGCGCATGACCCAGACCGACGACTCGAGCCGGGGCACCTCCTGCGACTGGTAGCCCTGCGCGGTGATGGCGAGGGTGAGCACCACCGCCAGAGCGGCGATGCCGGAGATCGCCGTGATCAGGCGTCCCCGTGATCGGGGGTTCGCCTCCGCACGCGCGCGATCGCCGATCGCCATCACAGAACCCCGGTGAGGTGGAGGGCGCCGAGACCGACTGCGGCGAGCACCGCGGCTCCGATCAGCGCGCCGATGACACCGGCGACGAGTGGGGAGCGGGTCTTCGCACGCGCTGCGGGCAGGTCGTCGCGATCGCGCGGCATCGCCTGCTGCCGTGCGGCACGCTCGGCACGTCGCGAGTCGGGTGCGACCGTCGTGATCACCGGGCCACGGGCCGTGGCGTCCGAGAAGCTGACGGGAGCCGCGGCGGCCCACTCGGCGGATGCCGCCTCGAAGGCCGTCGGGTGCAGTCCGAGCTCGTACTGCGCCCAGCGGAGTCGTTCGGCGAAGTCGGCCATGCTCGCGAACCTCTTGGCGGGATCACGGTGCATCGCGGTCGCGAAGATCTCGTCGATGATCGGGGGGATGCCGTCGACGGGCACCGCCGTGTAACGCGCCTTGATGATCCGATCGGTGAGCTGATCGCGTGAATTGGACCCGCGATCCGCCCTCTCGAACGGGCTCCTTCCGGCGAGCAGCGTGTACAGGGTGGCGCCGAGGCTCCAGATCTCGCTCGGCACCGACCCGGAGACGCGCTCCTGCAGCACTTCGGGCGAGCTCCACGGCACCGACATCGCGATCGTCTCTCCGTCGCCCTCGTCGATCACGGCTGCGGCGATGCCGAAGTCGGCGAGCACGGGAGCCCCGAGGGAGTTGATGAGCACGTTCGACGGCTTGATGTCGCGATGCAGGAGCCCCGCCCTGTGCACCGTCTCGAGCGCACCGGCGATACGCACCCCGGTGTCGAGCACGTCGGCGAGCGCCAGTGGCGCCTTCTTGTAGCGAGCGCTCATGGTGTCGGGGCAGTACTCCATGGCGAAGTACGGACGGCCGTCGGCAGAGATCGACGCCTGATAGATCGTCACGATCGAGGGGTGTGCGCTGAGCCTCGCGGAGATGTCGGCCTCGACGTTGAAGGTGCGCAGCACCTCGCGGTTCACCGCATCCGCCAGCAGCACCTTCACAGCGGCGACGCGACGCGGCATGTCCTGTTCATACAGGAAGACGTCGGCGAACCCACCGGAGCCCAGCGGGCGCACATAGCTGTACCCCGCCAGCGTCGGCGGTGTCGATGCCATGCGCGTGGCCACCCATGCTCCTCACGGTCGGATGGGAGACCGCGCTCTGCATTCGCCCTGCGCGCTGCGCTGGACGATCCCCCCGATCAACGAGTATATCGAGGGCATGGATGATCTCGAAGGCGGTCTGGGCCGATGCTGCTGGTCAGGCGCGCCAGCATCCCACCACGTGGTCGTCGACCATGCCGGCCGACTGCATCAGGGCGTACATGGTGGTCGGACCGACGAACCTGAAGCCTCGACGGCGCAGCTCTTTGCTCATCGCCGTCGACTCCGGCGTCACCGCCGGAACATCTGCGAAGGACGCGGGGCGGATGCCGGGCACCGGCGCGAACGACCACATCAGCTCATCGAGCTCGCCCTCTGCCATCGAGCGGACGATACGCGCGTTGCCGATCGTGGCCTCGATCTTCGCCCGATTGCGGATGATCCCCGCATCCGCCATGAGGCGCTCCACGTCGGACTCATCGAACTCGGCGACCAGCTCAGGGACGAATCCGGCGAAGACCTCGCGGAATCGGGGGCGCTTGCGGAGGATGGTGATCCACGAGAGCCCCGCCTGGAAACCCTCGAGCGCCATCTTCTCGAACAGCGCCCGATCCCCATGCAGGGGCGTGCCCCACTCTTCGTCGTGATACCGGCGGTATTCCGGGTCGTCGCCAACCCAGCCGCATCGCTCGCGTCGGTCGGGGCCGGCGATCAGTGACGTCATGTGTCCACGCTAGCCGTCGCCACGGACACCCGGGACGGATCGCTGCGCCGGCGCTCGCATGCCCTCAGAAGAAGATGTCCGGGGTCTGGGGTTGCGGCTGAGCGGCGGTTCGCGCGGTTCCGGATCCGAGCGCGTCGATGAAGGATGCCGAGAACGCGTCGAGTGCTTCAAGGGCCGCGACGGGCTCCTGTCGCTCGATGGCGTCGAGGGCGCCCGAAAGGAGGTCGCGGCGCGAAGTGCGATCCGCGTCGAGGTCCACGCCGTGACGACTCGCGGTCTGCGAGTCCACGAACAGCCGGAGGGGGTCGATGTGATCGCGGACGATCCTCGTGCCGAGGCGGCCGAGTTCCCGCGAGATGAGGTGTTCGGCGAGTTCGAGGTATCCGAGCAGTTCACAGGCGCCTTCGGCGAACCGAGGAGCCTGTTCGCGCATCGGCACGGGCGGGCCGCTGCACGTCTTCTCGACGATCAGGCGACCGACGACGTGAGCGCGCTCGACCATGTCGACGGACGACCATTCTGCGACGCGGGTCCCTGCGCTCGGCGACACCTGCACGAATCGCATGTCGACCAGTCTCTGCAGAGCCTCGCGCACCGGGGTGCGCGACACAGCCCAGGCATGGGCGAGCAGGTCGAGACGCAGCCGCTGCCCGGGAGGAAGACGGCCGCTCACGATCTCGGCGAGCAGTCGCTCGTAGGCGAGACCGCTGAGAAGCTGCGGCCTCAGCTGTTCCTCGAGGGAGCCCGTGGGCATGGTCTTGCCTTTCTCATGGTGCCGACCACCTCTGGAGGGGGATCGTGACGGATGCGCTGTGACAGTCACCAGCCAACCCGCCGGGCTCGGCTCTAGGACGCCGTGTGACGTCAGATACGAATGTGGAGAGCCGACAACCAGTGGTCGCTGTGCGGCGATCAGTGCTCGGTGTTCGGTGCTCGGTGTTCGGTGTTCGGTGCTCGGTGCTCGGTATTGGGTGCCACGCAGTGGTGACAGCCACGTGATGATGAGTGTCACGCGAGAGAGGGTGTCACGCGAGGGAGGGTGTCACGTGACGGCGCGCGTCAACCGATGGGTTCCGGGCTCGTGTTCTACCGCTTCTACTCGAAGTTCATCGAGCGAAACGCGCTCAGATGCGAAGTGAGGTGCGGCGCACTCGAGCGGGTGACGGCAGGCTGAGTCGTGGGGTGCGCCACTGCTGGGCGGGATCCCACCATGCCGGTCCGCGCACTTGCGGGAGGCCGTCGTTCATCCGGATCTCCCACCCTGAGGCGCCGAGGGAGCGGTGGTGCCACCAGCACAACGGCACACCGTTATCGGTGTGCGTCGGGCCGCCCCTGGCGTGCTCGGTGACATGGTGGATCTCACACCACGACGCGGGAACGTGGCATCCAGGGATCAGGCACTCCTTGTCGCGGGCGATGATCGCCCGACGCTGATGCACGGTGAAGATCCGATCCGTGGTCGTGATCCCGATGATCCGCCCCTCGTCCATGAGCACGCGCTGAATCGCCCCCGAGCACGCGACCTGCGCCGCGACGGAGACGGGAACATGAGCACCGGAACCGGGGATCGCCGCCCACCCACCATTGCCGCTCGCTCCAGACGCAGCACCGGCACCTCCGAAGGCAGCGCCTCCGAAGGCAGCACCGGTGGCATGAGTGGCGTGGGTGGCGAGGTCGTTCGCGTCGACGGTGACGACGACGACCGGTGATGCACCGCCGAGGGTGGGCATGTCCTTGTGCCGGGCCGCGATGCCGAGCGCTGCGGTCAGGGCGTCGTGGCGTTTCTGGGCCGCGGTGCGGTCATCGAGCACAGACCGCGGGTCGGAGTTGAACGGATCGGTCTCCTCCGGATCGCGCCCCCTCTCGGCGTCAGCGTCGACGCCAGAACCGGCACCAGCACCAGCACCAGCAGGAGAAGAGTCGGTGTCCGAAGAATCGGTGTCGGCACCGGGGGCCCCGGTCGGGGCGAAGAACACCCCGGGCATCGGCGGCCCGTCGCCCTTCGGGTTGAGGATCGCGTCCAGGATGAGCTGCAACTGGGCCGCGGCATCCGGGGTCAGGTAGCCGCGGATCGCATGCATGCCATCTTTCACCCGGCCGATCGTGATCCCCCGACGACGCCGCGCATCCTCGTCCTTCGGTTCCTCACCATCCGGATCGAACATCGACGCGAGATCCTCCGCCAGAGCCTTCAGATCCTGCGCCGTCGGGGACGGACCCGCCGCATGCTCGTCCACGTCCGGGTCGTCCCCGGTCGAGTCGTCGCCGGGTTCCGCCTCGAGGCTGTGACCGCGGGCGCACCCCGCCAACGCGACATCCGCCGCCAACCGCTGATCGACCGTGAGCCGATCCCACACCTTCTCGATCGGCGCCGTCGCGGCGAGAAACCCCGCGACCCCGACCACCCCGTCCAGCAGGGCGAGCCGCATCTCCGCCCACTGCGCCGGCATCCTCTCCCCCGCCAGACTCATCGGCCGCCGCACCAGATCGACCACTCTGTCGACCCGGGTCGCACCCCGCACATCCACACCCACCGTCCGCTGCAACAGCTCATTCAGCCCCCGGCACCCCGCCGAATGCGGAAAGTCGCCCGGATCCCCCGTCGCGATCGTCTCCACGATCACCGCCTCGGCACGCCGGAACGCCGCCCCCGCCCCCTGCAACACCGCAACCCGCTCCGCATCCGACAACCCCGCCAGAGCGTCGTCGGACAGCACCGCGTCGAGGTCGGCGA
>Ga0308167_1003766_pt1 | contig 11668 bp, 10 predicted proteins | sample PhyCR1_2_FD_202138 | JGI IMG/M metagenome (GOLD analysis project Ga0308167, IMG submission 202138) | Phyllosphere microbial communities from UC Gill Tract Community Farm, Albany, California, United States - DLSLRC.R1 | ecosystem: Host-associated > Plants > Phyllosphere > Unclassified | place... | reverse complement strand
GATTTTTACCGCTAGAGTGAATAGCTCACCGGAACAAAAGGAGATGGCCATGCTGTATATCTTTGATTTAGGTAACGTCATTGTTGATATTGATTTCAACCGTGTGCTGGGCGTATGGAGTGACCTGGGGCGCGTTCCGCTGGCAACATTGCAGAGTCGCTTCCGTATGGGGGAAAGCGTTGAACAGCATGAGCGCGGTGAAATCAGTGATGAGCAGTTCGCAGCAGCTGTTTGTGATGAGCTGGATATTGCGCTGAGCTTTGAACAGTTTGCGGCTGGCTGGCAGGCGGTATTTGTCAGTGTGCGCCCTGAGGTGCTGACGCTGATGCATCAACTGCGTGAGCAGGGCCATCGGGTGGTGATCCTGTCGAACACTAACCGCTTACACTGTCGCTACTGGCTCGCGCAGTATCCGCAGGTGCAGCAGGCTGCCGATCGCCTCTATCTGTCGCAAGAGATGGGCGTGCGTAAGCCGGAGGCGGTTATTTATCAGCAGTTACTGCAACAGGAAGGTATTCCCGCCGATCAGGCGATATTCTTCGATGATAACCTGCCAAATATTGAAGCGGCGCGCGCGCTGGGGATAACCAGCATCCATGTCACGGATGCGAGCGTGATCCCGGCTTACTTTGCTGAGCAGCGCTGAGGTCGGTTGTAATGAAACGAACGCGTTATACCGCACGGGTAATGGCTGCCTGGCTGAAGCTATTGTGGCGGCGCATTGAGCACGACGGCATGACGACCCATGCCGGTAATCTTGCCTATGTCTCTCTGCTGGCGCTGGTGCCGCTGATTGCGGTGGTGTTTGCGCTTTTCGCTGCCTTTCCGGTGTTCTCAGATATCAGCATTCAGTTAAAGAATTTTATCTTCTCCAACTTTGTGCCGGCGGCGGGAAATACCATTCAGCGCTACCTTGAGCAGTTTGTTGCCAACGTCAATAAAATGACGGCGATTGGTGCGGTAGGGCTGATTGTTACCGCGCTGCTGTTAATGTATTCGGTCGACACCGCGCTCAACGCCATCTGGCGCAGCAGCAAAAAACGTTCGCTGGTGTACTCTTTTGCCGTGTACTGGATGATTCTGACGCTTGGGCCGCTGCTGGCGGGAGCCAGCCTGGCGATCAGCTCATATCTGCTATCGATGCGCTGGGTAGAGGTCACGGGCGTCACCACGCTGGTGGATCAACTGCTGCGTATTTTTCCGTTATTGCTGTCGTGGCTGGCATTCTGGCTGTTGTACAGCACGGTGCCAACCACCAGAGTGCCGCCGCGTGATGCGCTGATTGGCGCGCTGGTCGCCGGGCTACTTTTTGAGCTGGGTAAAAAAGGCTTCGCGCTCTATGTTACGATGTTCCCATCGTACCAATTGATTTACGGTGTGCTGGCAGTGATTCCCATTCTTTTTTTATGGGTTTACTGGACCTGGTGTATCGTACTTTTAGGGGCAGAGATTACTGTATCGCTGGACGACTATCGCCAGCTGCGACAAAAAGAACGAGAACAGGCAAACGAGGAACCATGATTGCGTTAATACAGCGAGCGTTGAATGCCAGCGTTACGGTGGCGGGAGAGACCCTCGGTGAAATCGGGCCAGGGCTGCTTATTTTGCTGGGTGTGGAAAAAGGCGATACCGAGCAACAAGCCGTGCGACTGTGCGAACGAGTATTAGGCTATCGCATTTTCGGCGATGAAAACGACAAGATGAATCTGAATGTTCAGCAGGCAGGCGGCAGTGTGCTGGTGGTGTCGCAATTCACCCTCGCGGCGGATACCAACAAAGGGATGCGCCCCAGCTTCTCCGGCGGAGCCGATCCCGCGGAGGCTGAAAGGCTGTACAACTATTTCGTCGGATGCTGCCGGGAAAAAGGCATCGCAACGGAGACGGGTCGCTTTGCGGCGGATATGAAAGTCTCGCTGGTGAATGACGGGCCGGTCACCTTTTGGTTACAGGTGTGAGGCACTTAGCCGAGCGGCAAGGGACAGCGGCGAGCTCTGACAGAGAGAATCACTTTATGTATCACCTTCGTGTACCTGAAACAGCAGAAGAGCTGGATATCTATTATCAGTTTCGTTGGGAGATGCTACGCAAGCCACTCCACCAGCCGCAGGGCTCGGAGCGCGATGCCTGGGACGCGATGGCGCATCACCAGATGGTGGTTGATGAGCAGGGAAAACCGGTGGCGATCGGGCGTCTCTATATCAACGGCGATAACGAAGCGGCGATCCGCTTTATGGCGGTGCATCCTGCGGTACAGGGGAAAGGGCTTGGTACGCTGGTGGCCATGACGCTGGAGTCGGTGGCGCGACAGGAAGGCGTCAAGCGCGTGGTATGCAGTGCGCGTGAGGATGCGGTGGAGTTCTTCGCCAAGCTCGGTTACGTCAACCAGGGTGAAATCACCGCGCCACAGACTACGCCGGTGCGTCACTTTCTGATGATCAAACCGGTAGTAACGCTGGATGATATTCTGCATCGCGCCGACTGGTGCGGTCAGTTGCAGCAGGCGTGGTACGAACATATCCCGTTAAGTGAAAAAATGGGTGTGCGGATTACGCAGTACACCGGGCAGAAATTTATCACCACCATGCCGGAGACCGGCAACCAGAATCCACACCATACGCTGTTTGCCGGCAGCCTGTTCTCGCTGGCGACGCTGACCGGATGGGGGCTAATCTGGCTGCTGTTGCGTGAGCGCCATCTGGGGGGAACCATTATCCTTGCCGATGCGCATATTCGTTACAGCCATGCGATTACCGGTAAACCGGGCGCGGTGGCAAACCTTGGTTCCTTGAGTGGCGATCTCGACCGGCTGGCGCGCGGACGCAAAGCGCGTGTACAGCTTGAAGTTGAACTGTTCGGTAACGATCTGCTGGGGGCGGTGTTTGAAGGGGTATTTATCGTGCTGCCCGCCGATCCCGACGGGCCACTGGAAGAGGGTGGATGCGGTTCGTAAGTTTTACCCCGCGGGCGGTCTCTTCACCGCCCGGCACGCAACATTAACGAACCTCGCCCTGCACCATAGTCTGATGCACATTTTGCTCATTGGCGGTGACTGACAGGGTGCCACTGGCGCTTTGGCGCAACGGCGCCCCCGCAGCCAGGCTGGCGTTCAGTTTCAACTGCATATTCCCTTTGCCCTGTAGCGGAACTGCGGGCCAGCCCCAGTTATGCAGCAAGTCAGTGGCGACCGAGCGCCCGTTAAGCGTTAACGACAGCGTACGCGCGGGATGCTGCGAAACCGTGGCTAATCCTTCCACCATTCCCTCACCGGCAAACGCGCTCATTTCAGTGACGTTAATCTGTTTATCATCGGCGGTTAACGCCAGTGAAGGGTGGCGCACATCGCTGCGGTTAAAGGTGGCTTCCGCCGCATTGAGGTTGAGCTTTCCTGACCAGATCCCCCACTGATGATTGTGTGCCAGCAACAGGCTAGTGCCGTTGCTGTCCAGCGCGGTCATCTGGAAAGGGAACGCCGGATTAATATCAATAATCAAATTACGACTGGCGGAAAAACGGTTTACCGTGACGCTATCCAGCCAGCCGGGAAGCGGTTGCATCCAGCGGTCGCGCCAGTTGTCGGGTAAGGTATATTCCAGTCCGGCAATCACCAGTTCATCCAGCGCCAGCCGTTGCTGGCTGCGCACCCACTCACCCTGCGTGCGGATTAACCCTTTCGCCCAGCGCGAGCTGAACTGCGAAATTTTGATGCCCTGCGGGGAAAAATCGAGATTAGCAATCGGGTCATCCAGCTGTAACTGACCATTAATAAAGCTGCTGGCGTTCATGGACAGCGAACCGCCATCGCTCTCCCAGTCACCGTTGCGTAAGGTGAGGTTCTTCAACGACAGGTCGAGATCGGTCACCGCCCAGTCTGGCCCCTGCATACGCGCATTGGTGATATCAACCCGCTCAAGATGCACGGAAGGCAGCGCCAGCATCGGGGCGAGTAGCGCTGTTAATGACTGGCTGGATTGCAGACGAATATCATTCAGCCGCAGATTGGCGATGCGCCAGTTGCCTTGTTGGTCGCGTTCGGCGTTACCGGTCATTGAACCGCGTGCCAGGTCAGCACCAATATTGCTGAAGACCAGACGCTTATTGTCGATGCGCCCCTGCAACAACACGTTATTACCTGCCACGCCATTGATCGTCATTGAACCGGCGCTCAACTGGAAGCTGGTGGTATCGCCCAGCACATTGCCAACTTTCGGCTGCCACGGCATAACCCCGCCGTTAACCTGTTCGGCGCTGACTGGCAGCACGCTGTGTGGGCTGGTGATCGCCATATCGTTCAGTTGCAGGCGATTGGCCTGCATTGGCCATGCCACACTGCTGTCAGAAACATTCATGGTGCCATCGTTAAGCTCAACGCTGTCAAAATGCAGCGGATCGCTAAACTGGCGCAGCGTAAAACCGAGATCAATCCGTTTGGCGACCAGCACCGCCGGTTGACCATCGTGGCCGAAGGTGACGTCATTCAGAATCAGATGCGAAGGCGAAGATAACTGGTAATCAACTTGAGCCACAGACAGGTGATACTCGGTACGATCGCTTATCCAGCGACTGGTCCAGTCAGCCCCCCAGTGGGTCTGCAACAGCAAAAATAGCGTCACCAGCACCAGCAGCACCAGTAACAGCAGCGTCAGAAAAAATTTGCCGATAAATTTCATCGCACCTTTCCCTATGAATTTCCGGTATCCGGTTGTTATGCCTGAATTACTCAGCCAGCTCAACAGCCTGGATGTAAAGTCAGACAAACTCAGTGAAAAGTCGGGAAGAATTGTGGGCGAGGTCAGCCTCGCCCATGCAGGGTTACTTCTCTTGCGGGAAAATCAGGTTCAGCACAATGGCGGTGATACCGCCAGCAGCGATGCCGGAAGAGAGCAGGGTTTTCAGCCAGTCAGGGGCGAATTGCAGGATCAGCGGCTGTTGTGAAACACCCAGACCCACCGCCAGTGATAAGGCAATAATCATAATCGCGCGGCGATTTAACGGTTCGCGTGACACGATACGCACGCCGGATGCGGCAATCGTACCAAACATCACGATGGTCGCGCCGCCCAGTACCGGCTCCGGAATATGCTGCACAAAGCCGCTCACTGCCGGGAACAGGCCGAGAACGATCAGCATCAGTGCCACGACAAAGCCGACATAGCGACTGGCGACGCCGGTAAGCTGGATCACGCCGTTATTCTGACCAAAGCAAGAGTTGGGGAAGGTATTAAACAGTGCTGAAACGCAGGAGTTAAGGCCATTTGCCAGCACGCCACCTTTCAGCCGCTTCATATACAGCGGGCCGCTTACCGGTTGCTCGGAAACATCGGAGGTCGCGGTAATATCACCGATGGTTTCCAGCGAGGTCACCATAAATACCAGCATCAATGGAATCAGCAGGTTCCAGTCAAAGCCGAGGCCGTAATAGAGTGGGGTCGGTACGGCCACTAACGGGCTTTCGCTTGCCGCGATATTCTCCGGCAGCATGCCGAGCGCCCAGGCTAAAAGATAACCGACCGCCATGGCGATCACCAGTGAGGCGACGCGCAGATAAGCATTACGCTGGCGGTTCAGCAGGATAATCACCGCCAGTACCGCACCGGCCAGCAGCAGATTTTTGGGTGCGCCGAAAGTGTGATCGTTCATCGCGGCAAAGCCACCGCCGATAGAGGTCAGGCCAACCTGGATCAGTGACAGGCCGATAATCATCACCACAATTCCTGATACCAGCGGCGTGATAATGCGTCTGGCAAGATGCAATACGCGCGACAGCAGCATTTCGGTACAGGAGGCCACCATCAGGGTGCCAAACAGCGCGGCCATCATCGTCGGAACATCAGCTCCGCCATTTTTCAGTGCCAGTCCGCCCATAATCAGCGGCGTCACAAAGTTAAAGCTGGTGCCCTGAATTGACAGTAATCCCGAACCGACCGGCCCCCAGGTTTTGATCTGCAAAATCGACGCTACGCCAGAGGCAAACAGAGACATGCTGATAATGTGCCGGGTATCTTGCGCCGGTAATCCCAGAGCCTGACAAATCAGTAGTGCTGGCGTGATAACGGCGACAAACATTGCCAGCAGATGCTGACTGGCAGCAAACAGCGTTTGCGGCAGCGGTGGTCGATCTTCGAGCCGGTAAATCAGCTCACTTTTAGCGTTAGGTACGGGGTTACGATTTGCAGCAACAGCATCGATATCGGCGGACATTTTCACGGTTCCCAGGCGACAAAGTGGCGATTTTAATCTTCTGCCAGGTAAAAGCAATCGTTTGCCAGTGCTGTAATCATCCTTAGTCGCGAGATCACCGCACATCAGGCTTAATCGAACGGGCGGATAACCACTACGCTTAAACCAGTCCGCAATGTTGCGGGTAACAAATTATGAGGTACCGATGAGTCACGTTTTTATTATTGGATCGACTGGCGGCGTGGGTCGCCGTCTGAGAAAACGACTGAGCGCGTCTGGTCATCAGGTTACCGGACTGCATCGTAAACCGGAGCAGGCTGCCGGGCTGGCCGAGGATAACGTCAGGCCGGTCGAGCTTGATCTGCTGACGACGGACAGCGAGACCCTGGCACAAGCGATGCAGGGCAGTGATGTGGTAGTGTTTTCCGCCGGTGCTGCCGGTGCAGGCATCGAATTAACTGACGGCATTGATGGTCGTGGTGCACAAATCGCAGCAGAAGCGGCACGTATCGCTGGCGTTAAGCGCTTTTTACTGGTTTCTGCTTTCCCGGATGCCGGACGCGGCAAACAGATTTCGCCCACGTTTGAGCACTATATGAAGGTTAAGCGTCAGGCGGATGTGATGCTGGCGGCGACCGATTTAGACTGGGTTATTTTGCGCCCCGGCACCCTGACAAATGAACCGGGCAGCGGCAAAGTTAATGTCGGCCTGGCTATCGCCTATGGTGAAATCTCCCGCGAAGATGTGGCTGCGGTGCTGCACAGTCTGGTCGAGCACGACGAAGTGAAACGGGTGATTATTGAGCTGACGGAAGGAGAGCAGCCGATCGACCGCGCGGTGCAGCAGATCGGCGCTTACAGCGGGCGCTAAAAAAGACTCAGGCGTTGGTATAACGCTCGGTTTCTGGCAGCCAGCGCTCAATCAACGCCTGTGCCTGTTGCGGATAATGCTGGTGGATATGGCGCGCCACGCGCTGCACCTCCGGGATCATTGCCTGATCGCGCAGCAGATCGGCGACTTTAAACTCGGCATTACCGGTCTGCCGGGTGCCGAGCATCTCACCCGGGCCACGGATTTCCAGGTCACACTGAGCAATCACAAAGCCATCATTGCTGTCGCGCAGCACCTGCAGACGCTTCTGGGCGGTTTTACTCAGGGGTGCCTTATACAGCAGCACACAGTGCGAGGCGACAGCGCCACGACCCACGCGACCACGCAGCTGGTGCAGCTGTGCCAGCCCCAGCCGTTCCGGGTTTTCAATAATCATCAGGCTGGCATTAGGCACATCCACCCCAACTTCAATCACCGTGGTCGCAATCAGCAGCTGAATCTCACCCTGTTTAAATGACTGCATCACTGCCTGTTTTTCCTGCGGCTTCATGCGGCCATGTACCAGCCCGACATTCAGCTCCGGCAGCGCAATTTTCAGCTCTTCCCAGGTCGCTTCAGCCGCCTGGGCTTCCAGCAGTTCTGACTCTTCAATCAGCGTGCAGACCCAGTAAGCCTGACGCCCCTCTTCGCCACAGGCGCTTTTCACCCTGGCAATAATATCGGCGCGGCGAGTATCGGGGATGGCCACGGTGGTCACCGGCGTACGTCCTGGCGGTAGCTCATCGATGGTTGAGGTATCGAGATCGGCATAGGCGGTCATCGCCAGCGTGCGCGGAATTGGCGTGGCGGTCATAATCAGCTGGTGAGGATGGAAACCCTGCTCCTCGCCTTTTTCCCACAGCGCCAGACGCTGGTGGACGCCGAAACGGTGCTGTTCATCGATAATCACCAGCGCCAGGCCATTAAACTGCACCTGCTCCTGGAAAATCGCATGGGTGCCGACAATCATCGACACCTGCCCGCTGGCAATGGCTTCCTGCTGTGCCTGACGCGCTTTACCTTTCTGCTTACCGGCCAGCCAGCCGACTTCAATCCCTAACGGAGCAAACCACTGGCGGAAATTGTTGGCGTGTTGTTCAGCCAGTAGCTCGGTAGGCGCCATCAGCGCCACCTGCTTACCATAAGCAATCACATCCAGCGCCGCCAGCGCGGCAACCAGGGTTTTGCCTGAACCGACATCGCCCTGAACCAGACGCATCATCGGGTAGTCATGCGACAGGTCACGTTCAATCTCTTCCACCACCCGTCGCTGTGCGCCGGTAGGTTTAAACGGCAGTGCCGCCAGCAACTTATTGCTCAGCTCATGTCTGGCGGGCATGGGTAGCGCATGATAGCGCTGAGCACCGGCGCGTACCGCCAGCATACTGAGATTATGTGCCAGCAATTCTTCCATAATCAGCCGACGCTGCGCCGGATGTTTACCGCTTTCCAGATCGGCCAGCGCCATATCCGGCGGCGGACGATGCAGCGTGCGCAATGCAGTGGGCAGGCTAATCATGCCCTGGCTTAAATCGGGTGGCAGCAATTCCGCAATGGCGCAGGTTTCCAGCAGGGTTAACGCCTGTTCGGTAAGATTGCGCAGCGTTGCCTGGCGGACGCCTTCGGTAGTGGAATACACCGGGGTCAGCGTCTCCTGTAACTCGGTCACGCTGTTTTCACCCTGCACACGATACTCAGGATGGATAATTTCGGCACCGCGCTGCCCGCGCTTAATCTCGCCATAGGCCGTGACGCGCTTGCCCGGCGCCAGGCTGTTTTTCATTCCGGCATTGAAATTAAAGAAGCGCATGGTGAGCACGCCGCTGCCGTCGCTGATCTGACAGGTCAGCATCCGGCGACGACCAAAACTGATATCGGTATGCAGCACTTCACCTTCTACCGTGGCATAGATACCCGGTAGCAGAGCGTTGATGGTGTAGAGTTGAGTGCGGTCTTCATAACGCAGCGGGAGATGCAGCAGGATATCTTGCACGGTGTGCAAGCCGAGCTTCGCCAGCTTGCCAGTCTGACTGGCACCGACGCCGGAGAGAGTACTCAGGGGAACGGCATCCAGCAGACGACCTGTCACTTTTTCACCGAAGCCTGCATGGTTGTCCACCATGCGTCATCAGCCACCACTTCGCCACTGTCATTGATTTGCGGATAAGGCAGACCTTTGTGTTTGGCGACGCGCGCCAGCACCGGATAGCCGCCTTCAAACAGCAGGCGCTGCTGTTCCGCATAATCCAGGGTGCTGCTGGTGCGCTGGTACATACCGGCATTCTGACGCTGACGCTGTGCTTCATACAGAATCAGCGCCGAGGCCACGGAGACATTCAGTGACTGAACCATACCGATCATCGGAATAATGATATCCTGGTCGGCCAGATCCAGCGCTTCCTGCGTGATGCCGGTTTTCTCTTGTCCCATCAGAATGCAGGTGGGGCGCGTGTAATCTATCTCGCGGAAATCCACTGCTTTATCAGAAAGATGCGTCGCCAGAATCTGCATGCCCTGGCTTTTAAGATGGCCGACGGCATCGCCGATAGTACGGTGAGTTTTCACCTGCACCCAGCTGTTACTGCCAGCCGCCGATGACACCATGGTGCGCATGCGGTTGCCAGGCCAGACGGCGTGTACTTCGTGAACGCCAACCGCGTCGGCCGTGCGAATCACGGCAGACACGTTATGTGGCTTATGAACTTGTTCCATGCAGACGGTCAGATCATGCTGACGTGCGGCAAGCATCTCTTGAATACGGGCAAAGCGTTGGGCATTCATGCTTAATTTCGGTTACGGTGAACTTTAATCACATCCGGCATAACGCGAATTTTGCGCATGATGTTGGCCAGATGCACGCGGTCACGGGCGGTCAGGCGAATAAACGCGCTATACACACGGCCATCTTTCTCTTCAGTATTCAGGCTCTGAATATTCGACGCGGCGGTGTTAATGGCTGCGGTCAGATTTGCCAGTGCGCCCTGGTGGTTAAACATATCCACCTTAATTTCGGCGACAAACTCCTGCTCGGTCTCTTTATCCCACTCAACCGCCATGAATTTTTCTGGCTCTTTCTGGTAGCCACGAATATTACGGCAGGATTCATGGTGAACCACCAGTCCTTTACCTGGGCTGACGTGCGCGACAATTGGATCGCCCGGAATCGGACGGCAGCATTTGGCGAAGGTAATCAGCACGCCATCAGCGCCTTTGATCGGCAACTTGCTGCGTGAGTGATTCGCGGACTGAACCGGTGCGGCCTGCTCGTTATGCTGCAGGTTTTTCGCCACCACCACGCTCATCGCGTTGCCCAGACCGATCTCTGCCAGCAAATCGTCCAGCGAGGCAAGCTTCATACGCTCAAGCTCTTGCTGAATATTTTCCGCAGGAATCTCGGCCAGTTTACGGCTACCGCCCAGCGCATGATTCAGCAGACGACGTCCAAGGCTGACGGAGTCATCGCGTTTCAGGTTCTTCAGCAACTGACGGATTTTCGCGCGTGCTTTCGAGCTGACGACGAAGTTGAGCCATGCGGCATTAGGACGTGCACCCGGTGCGGTAATGATTTCCACCGTCTGGCCACTGGTCAGTGGTTGCGACAGCGGATAAGGCTGGCGATCGACACGTGCGCCGACGCAGGCATGACCGATATCGGTATGCACGGCATAGGCAAAATCGACCGGAGTGGCACCAGCAGGCAGCTCGACGATGCGGCCTTCAGGGGTGAAAACGTAAATCTCATCAGGGAACAGATCGGATTTTACGCTTTCGATAAATTCAAAGGAGCTACCGGCACTCTGCTGCAATTCCAGCAGACTTTGTAACCAGCGCTGGGCGCGAATCTGCGCCGTGGTGCTGCTTTCGCCCTGTTCTTTATAAGCCCAGTGTGCGGCAACACCCATTTCAGCCATCTGATCCATATCTTCTGTACGGATCTGCACTTCAACCGGGACGCCATGTGGCCCAATCATTGAAGTATGCAGCGACTGATAGCCGTTGGCCTTTGGGATGGCAATATAATCTTTTACTCGTCCCGGACGCGGCTTGTACAAGCTGTGCATCTGACCCAGCACGCGATAACAGGTATCCACATCACGGACGATAACGCGGAAGGCGTAGATATCCATGATTGAGTGAAAACGCTGCTCTTTCAGGTGCATCTTGCAGTAGATCGAGTAGAGATGTTTTTCGCGACCGCTGACGCGGCAGGAAATACCGGCCTCCTGCAGGCGACCGTCAATTTCAGAGAGGATCTTCTGAATCATCTCTTTACGGTTACCGCGCGCGGCTTTCACCACTTCTTTGATCACGCGGTAGCGGTTAGGGTAGAGCGCCTCAAAACCCAGCTCTTCCAGCTCGGTTTTCAGGTGATGAATACCCAGTCGGTGAGCCAACGGACTGTAAATCTCCAGCGTTTCCAGTGCGATACGGCGACGCTTGTCCGGGCGCAATGACCCAAGGGTACGCATATTATGCGTGCGGTCGGCCAGCTTAATCAGAATGACGCGGATATCCTGCACCATCGCCATGATCATCTTGCGAAAGTTTTCTGCCTGCGCCTCTTTCTTATCGCGGAATTTCAGCTTATCCAGTTTGGATACGCCTTCAACCAGTTCGGCA
>Ga0308167_1003763_pt1 | contig 11676 bp, 10 predicted proteins | sample PhyCR1_2_FD_202138 | JGI IMG/M metagenome (GOLD analysis project Ga0308167, IMG submission 202138) | Phyllosphere microbial communities from UC Gill Tract Community Farm, Albany, California, United States - DLSLRC.R1 | ecosystem: Host-associated > Plants > Phyllosphere > Unclassified | place... | reverse complement strand
TGTCAACGGTACAATTACCCCATTATGAAATTGGCAGACTTAGCGCGCTTCACATTATTGAGGGTAAATCCCATCGCGATATAATCAAAGTTGAGAGCCCGTTACTGCTACGTCAGTCAATGAATACTCTAAAAATTATCCCTTGCTCTGCTAGCTGACTAACCGAATCCATTCGAAATGTCATACTGGATGTACGTAAGGTCATTGCAAAGCTCTATGAAAAAGTAAAGAGCCTTCTATTCAGAAACAGGTCAGAAAATACGATTTAGTGTCGAGGCCTAACTTAACGCTTTTAAAATTATAGCTTTTTTATAATGGCCCCATTTTTGCATATACAATCCAACAGACGCTTTTATGGGGAAGGATTGTGCGAACAGTCAAAAAACAGTGGGAAATGGTAATTTTTGACCTGGACGGTACTGTATTGAGAAGCGATAAAACTATCAGCTCCCGGTTTCAGACCGCAATAACCTTAGCGGTAAATAAGGGAATTAAGTTTGCTTTTGCAACGGGCCGCACCCTTGAAAATGTTATTAATTTAATCAATACAATTCCCGCCATGCCCGCAGATGCCTATATCATTGCATGCAATGGTGCGCTGATCTGGCAACGCGATGATAATAAAATTATTCGTTCTGTTTTACTGGCACAGAAGGATATTACGATCATTAATGACTTTGCCGCTCAGATTAACACTCCCTGTTTCATTATCGATAATCAGGCACTCAGTACTCCTTTTAATGAAATCTCTGCTATCAATATCAACTGTTATTCTGCACTTACGGTGAAAACTTCAGGTATAGACTGGAATAACCCGCAACTGACTGCTCCAAAGATGATGTTTATTGCATCAGATAAGGAAATCGATGATATCCAAAGGAAAATTCCTTTTTCACTTTCTGAGAGCTATCATTTTGTTCGCAGTGAACCCAGTTATCTGGAGGTCATGAAAAAAGACGTCCATAAAGGGGCGGCATCTCATTATCTCTCTGAATATCTTAATATTCTGCCCTCGCGGATCATTGCCGTAGGAGATGAATATAATGATGTCGAGATGCTGAAGTTTGCCGGGTTAGGGGTTGCTATGGGAAACGCACGCCTGGAGATCCAAAAGTTGGCCGACTGGGTAACGCTAACTAATGATAATGAGGGTGCAGCGTATGTCATTGAGCACTGGATTTTGCAGAAGTAGCAAAAGCTAGTATCGAACAAAACAACAACCCTTTGAATTATAAATAAAAAACATGCGTGGCCCGAATTTTGCAAATTGCCTTTATTAAACACATGAAGGTGCAAAATATGCCATTGTTTTATCAGAATCCCATCATTCACGCCGATTATGCCGACCCTGACGTGATCCGGACAGGAAATGATTTCTGGATGGTTGCGTCCAGTTTTAATCAGGTGCCGGGGTTGCCTCTGCTTCATTCCTGCGACCTGATCCACTGGCAGATCGTAAATTATATTGTAAAGCGTCTTCCTTCTCCGGAATACGACTCTCCTCAGCCCGGAAAGGGAATCTGGGCACCCTCCATTCGTTTTCATAATGGCCTCTTCTGGGCATTTTACAGCCTTCCTGATGAGGGTATTTTCGTCACGCACACCGACGATCCCCTGGGTGAGTGGAGCGAGCCCCGATGCATAAAAGCAGCCCCTGGGTGGATTGATCCCTGCCCTTTCTGGGATGATGACGGGCGGGCCTGGCTACTGAATGCATTTGCTTTCAGCCGTAGTGGGATCAAAAATAAATTACACCTTACTGAAATGGCCCCCGATGCCTCCCGTCTTCTGGAAGAGGGGCGCATTATTTTTGACGGAACGCCGTCCCATCCCACACTGGAAGGGCCAAAACTGTATAAACGTAATGACGAATACTGGATATTCGCGCCTGCGGGTGGGGTTAAACGCGGATGGCAGACCGCTATGCGGGCCAACTCATTGACAGGGCCCTGGCAGTGTCGGGATATTCTGCATCAGGGTAATTCTGCTATTAATGGTCCTCATCAGGGAGCCTGGGTAGAGCTTGAAAATGGCGAAAACTGGTTCTTCCATTTTCAGGATAAAGGTGTCTATGGGCGTATTATTCATCTTCAGCCGCTACGCTGGGCTGAAGATGGATGGCCGTGTGCCGGTGAAAAGAAGGATGCTTACGGAGCGGGCCAACCGGTTCAGATCCATCCGCTGCCAGCACTCCCGCTTTCGCCCTGCCCGTTGCAAACCAGCGACGATTTTGACGACGGTAGTCCCGGGCTGCAGTGGCAATGGCAGGCTAATCCTAAAAGTCATTGGTTTACTTCTGGGAGAAAGGGATTATATCTGCACTGCGTGCCGGTTAAGCCTGAAACGAGCGTGTATTACTTACCCAATCTGTTACTCCAGAAGTTTCCTGCAGAGCAATTTCATGTAACTGCCTCACTGGATCTGTCGTTATGCAGTGATGATGATGAAGGTGGGCTCATAATCTATGGCCAGCGTTTTGCGGCGCTGGCGGTGAAGCAGAATGAGGGGAAAAAGTACCTTGTATACCGTTACGGGTGGATAAATGATCGCGGCGAGCTGGATGAAGCCTTACTGAACGTTGTCGGGATGAAAGAACAACAGCATATCAGGCTGGGTTACGATGTGGGCTATGATGGCCTGGTGAGATTTAAATGGTGCTTAGCGGATGGGGTGTGGCAATCGGTTGGGCCGCGCTTTTCAGCCGGTGCCGGGAAATGGATTGGCGCCCGTATGGGCCTTTATGCCCGGAGTAATGAGGTCGGAACCGGAGGGACCCTCATCTGCACATCTTATAATATCTCGGAGATTTAAATCAAAGGGCAGCGGAGCTGCCCTTTTGTTGTACAGTTCTACTGGAAATAATAACGGATCCCTATGCGAAGGCGAACCTGGTTGTCATTATTTTGATCTTTATCTAACCAGGCAATTTCGGTATAGGGCATCCAGTGTTTATCAATCCGATAACGGGCTACGATGCTGGGTTCCCAGTGTGTTTTCTTACCATTTGACGCATGAAAATCACCGGTATTAACAAAGAATTCCGGATTTAACTGCAACCATAACTTATCGGTCGCCTGATAATTGAGGAACACATCAATCTGATGACTGTCGTTATAGTCCCTATACCCGTTAAAATCGACATCTTTATGTGTCATGTGGTTGTAACGATAACGGGTACTGAAACTCAAAACTTTATTAAACTTATAATCCAGACTGATATAAGGCGCCAGCTTGGTTCCTGCCGAGTCAATATCTGTTAAACCGCCAGGAGTAACAGACCATTTATCATTCAACGGAAGAGGATACCAGCCTTCGTACTCCTGGAAGGAGCTTTTCATCTGATCAAAATTCTGTCCCAGATCATACATCGCAGAGACCAGCACACCTGCGCCATTGTCGAAAATATGTCCCCCACCGATTTTGTACTGATTTTTTTCAGGTCCCCATGTATGAGCATAACGATTATCTAACCAGGTTACTGCAGCCATGGCGTTGAGGGTTAAACAGGATAAAGGTAATCCGATAACAATAGCTTTTAAAGTTTTCATTTTTATTCCTTCAGGGCTTGAGCTTTGTATTGCCTATGTTTCCAAACCAGAAAAAGGCATTAAATTAGAGCAAACCCCGTGCCAGAAAATAAAAGCCATAAATTACATAAGGTTAAAAGGATATTATTAATTATATTTAGACACTAACAGAGCGGCTTTAACTTTCTTAATAGTTTTCAAAAAAATGCGAACACTATTCAAGATACGCATCACAATTTTTGGGTATTTTGCTACAGTAGAAAGTCTCTCATTCAATCACAGTAGAAAATAACTGAATATACAAATAGCAAGATAATAGTCTCTGTATTAAGATCTCTGGAAAAATTCCGTAGGCCCCAGCCTGTATTATTAAAAACAATTCGTGGTCACATAAACAGATAAAATCGCCATCCAGCACCTCGACATTGTCTATCCGATAAAAAAGGTAATTACTGATAACAAAGTCTGTAGAAAAAGCATTTTTATGTGTGATAGCTCTTTTATTTTCTGCAACGGTACAAAAATAACCTCAAGGTTAAAAGGCTTTATGTAACGATTTAATAATTGTGAGATAGTACCTGCGCTAATTAATGCTACATGCTCCTGATAAACACCGGGGCCTGATTCTCATCAATCAGATGCTCAAAATCATTGTAGTTTTGTATATTCGCTTGATTAGGAAAAACCTTTTGCATGCTGGAAAATTTTGGGCAATACAGACACGAACCCGCAATCATGCCCAGTACAACGGGTGAATATACTGCTCTGAATTCCTCAGAACATTGTGAGAAAGCCGCAGCAAATCATGTCATTTTGACTCCATATTTATGATGGGATATTTCAGTGATGATCGGGGGGATTATTTACCTGCAGCAGCATAATATGCTTCGGGTAAGAGAGAGAAATCAGGAAATAAAATCAGACTGCAGCGTTTCCGATCATGTCGGGGTCGGGAGCCTGATAGCAGATTCGGTTTCGTTATGAGATTTACGATAATGCTTTGACGAACGGTAAAGCTTCTTACTACGGCTTCCGGAAAACTCCCCTCTTACGAGGGGAATTTATTTCAGATGATACCAATCCCTGCGGCGCCAAAACCTAAAAAAATAAGCATAATAAGGACTTTGTTTGGGCTAACTTTTTTATTAAGAAGTTTCAGACAGAGCAATACCAACAATAACGGTATAAGCCCGACGCAAATTTTATCGAGAATTTCCTGCAACACAAACGGCTGCCCGGCAATATTAGTTTTGAAGGTGGTAGTAAATTTCACCATACTGGCACTCATTGCCCCGACCATCATCAGTCCCATAATGGATGAGGCTTTCGTAATGCAACTCATTAACCCCGACTGAGTTGCCTCAGCGATATATTTCGACCCGAGCCGGTAGCCTATCACCCCACCATAATAGCGAAGCAAATAGCTTGGAATATTGTAAATCAAAAGAAACAGCAACGGTCCGAGAGGGTTGCCTTGTGAAGCCAGGCCGATAGCAATACCGGTGGCAATAATGCGTAATACGCCGTAAAAGAAAGAGTCCCCCACTCCTGCAAAAGGTCCCATTAGAGCAACCTTGAGTCCGTTGATACTGGCAGTATCAAAAGCAGGATTGGTTGCATTCTCTTTTTCCATCGACAGCGTCAGCCCCATGATAAACGGCGCGAGATGTTGGTTGGTGTTAAAGAACTGGCTGTTTCGTTTCAGGGCTTCCAGATAACGATGTGGATCGCCAGCGTAGATTTTTTTTAACATCGGAGCCAGCGCCCAGCCGTAACTCAACCCTTCCATTCGGGTGAAGTTCATGGAACCCAGCAGAGGGAACTGGCGAATAAAAAGCTGACGAAACAGTTTTTTCTCGTCTTTTTCATCACTGTAGGTGCTGACATTTTTCATATGGATATCAGTCATTGAAAAACCCGTCCTTATCATCAGCCGACGCCGGCGCTGCCGCCGCAGTGGTCTGTTTGTTAGCTTTCAGTTGGTTGAATTCATTGAAGCAAAGGTAAACCGCAACTGATCCTGCGAGAATGGCAATCCCCATAATAGGCAACTGCAGGTAGGCCGCCATGGCGAATCCGATGAAGAAAAAGGCGGCGATATTGCGGTTCCACAAGGCTTTTAGCAGAATGGCAAAGCCCAGCGCTGGCAAAATCCCACCGACCGCAGTCATTCCGCGCATCACCGTAGGTGGAATATTATCGACCAGACTACGAATGACATCCGTACCGAACAGGATGCCGAAGAAGGCGACCAACGCGAACGGAATGCCGTAAAAAAAGGTCATGCCGAGCGTTAACCCCAGCGCAGCGCGGTCACGCCCCTGCTCCAGCAACGCGTCATATTTCTCGACCAGTGCGGTGTATACCAGTTTCAGCACCTGATAGACAAACACGGCTAACAAGCTGATGGGCAAAGCGAGTGCAACCGCCACTGCCGGTGCAGCATGAGTCAGGAGAGTGAACGCCGTGGCAAGAACCGAACCGACCGCAAGATCCGCAGGTACAGAGCCACCGATGGTGATGGTTCCCAAAAAGATCAGTTCAAGTGAGGCCCCAATAATGATCCCTTGCTGGAAATCTCCCAGCACCAGTCCCACTAAGGCACCGCAAATTAAAGGCCGCTCAATAAGAGGCTGACCCAGAGTATGATCCGCAGTTTTCACCAGAAACATGATCAGGGCGACAAGAAAGGCAGAAGTTAACATGGTGACCTCATCAGCTCGCTACGTTTTCCAACATTCCCATCAGATTTTTTACCGGATGAGAGGGCAGAACCTGATACTCGACACTGACGCCATGCCCCGCAATGGCCTGAAAATCCACGACATCTTCCGGGGTAACGTAAACGGTATCGCTAATGCGGGTTTTTGCTGCCAGATTGTCAGTAATGCGACCGAAGTTTGCGACATTCAGGGTTTTGATAGCGGGAACCTGTTCCACAAGGCTGCGGGCATCCGCAGCATTGTTGACGATAACCATGATTTTCATTTTTTCAGAACGCGGGTCATTAAGAACCTCTCCGGCCTCTTTCACGGCCATGATGCCGCATTTGACCGTATCCGGAGCGGCCATGCGTAATGACATTTTTTGTATTTCATTGTTTACGATTTGGTCATTCGCGACCAATATCCGGTTCACGCCCAGATGTTTTGTCCAGACAACAGCCACCTGTCCGTGGATAAGGCGATCATCAATTCTCACTAAAGAAATCATGTGTAGCTCCGGTTAGCAGAAGTAAGGGGTCCAGATGCGGGAAAGACGAATCAGGGCTTCAAAGTAAAAATAATCCCCCCACAAATTCGGTTCGTTAATTCCCATATTGCGGCCAAAGTTATAAACACCTTCACGCAGCAGGCCGTCTTGCTGGTGTGCAAAGTAGTGTGTACGCAGGTTACGCAGCATAAGTCCGATCGCAGTGTTATAGGCCGGACGCAACGGGTCAGTCAGCGGAAGGTATTTCAGCAACTCTGCCAATCCGCAGGCCGCAATGGCGGCCGCTGAGGTATCCCGGTATGTGTGATCCTGTTCGGTAAAGATTAAATCCCAGTAACAGACATAATCATCCGGTAATCTGTTAAGGAAATAATGAGCTAACCTGCGCGCCAGTTCAGGCTGGGTGATGTCGCCGGTGTGACTGAAGCCAAGTGCAAATCCGTAAATTCCCCACGCCTGCCCCCTGGCCCAACATGAATCATCACTAAACCCCTGATGGGTGTCGCCACGCAGTGGCTTACCGGTATGGATATCCATATAGAAAGTGTGGAATGTTGAAGCATCTTCGCGTACCAGATAGCGGGCTGCCTGCGCCAGATGTCGGGTTGCCGCCTCCCGGTAGCTGACGTTGCCTGTCTCATCTGCCGCCCAAAACAACAGCGGGATGTTGAGGTTGCAGTCAATAATCATCCGACCCTGACGGGCAGGATCGTTTAAGTTCCCCCATGCCTGAATCACGCCGGTCGTGGTATCAAAACGTTGATAAAGTAACTCAGCTGCACGCAAACCCAGGTTACGGGCACGGAGATCCCCGGTCAGTTTCCAAGCATTAACGCAGGAAAGAAGATAAAGGAAACCCAGATCGTGGGTATCGACCTTAATGCGCTTATTCAGCCGCTCTTCAAAACTGTCGAGTAAATTTTCGGCCACCTCACGATATTTATTATCTCCCGTTACCTCCCAGGCCAGCCATAACATGCCGGTCCAGAACCCTTCGGTCCAGTCGACTTTACCCACCTCCGGATAAATCCCCCCATCAGCGCTGGCAGCCGGGAATGTCAATGCAAACCGGGGCAACATGGCATCAATTTTTACCAAAACTTCTGAAATGGCTTCGCTCAGCCAGGCCTGGCTAAGGTCCGGATGCGGTGAGGTGTAGCGTGGATCAAGAGATTCAAATGCTAGGGTCACAGTCCGCCCTCCTCAGAAAAAAAATCATCATTGTTATCCTGAACCACTGATGTGATTTCCCGACGGGCAGCAATAATTTCCGGCAGAGCATTCATGTACTGCATGGCGTCCGTTGCTGCAGCAATGGCACTCTGCAGCCGTTTCACGGTGTCGCTGTGCTCGGACATACAAAACTCCATGACCATAATCAGACTGACGCCGCTGATCACATGTACATGGGGATATTTCATCATCATTTGAATAGCAGTGTTATTGACGCTGCCACCGCCCATATCAGTAAACAAAACCAATTCATTACCCCGGGAAGCTGCCTGCAGGGCGAATTCCTCAAAACGGACAACAAGCTCTGCCGTTGAGCCAATTTCACCGCAGTAAGCACAAATCGGAGTGACACCATGATCCTCACCAATCAGCAGATTAAGCCCCGAAATAATGCCCTCGGCATAACGGCCATGCGTGGCAATGTACATCTCTCGCATTATATAATCCTGTATTGATTGCCTTTGTCTTTTGCTGATTTTGCAAAGTACATGCCAGTTTCATATCTGACTGTTTTTAATGGAATTAAATTTCATTTAAACACTATTAATAGTGTTTAAAGGCAACGTAATAAGCAGTGTCGAGACGGCCTGCCATAAACATGACAGGCAAAAATAATCAGGCGGGGGTATCTACAGAAATCCATGGCTCCATAATTTCAAAAATCATGAGGATTTCGGTGAGGGGCAGCGAAAGGTGATATTTACGGTTCAGCGCCTGGAAAAAAGTGTCATGTACAGCCACAAAAGCCTGCTGCTGAAAAGTCAGCTCCGTTTCTTCACGGTGACGGACGCCATTGTTTACCATCACACGTTCAATCATCAGCGCAATATGCATGAAAAGATTCATCCGAAGATAGCTTTCGAAATGAATCTTATAAAAGCCTTCATACTGTTTTATAACGGCTTCGACTTCATTGATGATGACCATAGGATTCAGGAAGCTCAGACGGCTAGCTATGCCCTCGACTGTAAACAATTTAACGACTTCCTCTACCATCGGCTCCAGTGCGCCATCCTGCAGCAGGCCGAGGAAGTAATCCCGTTTCAGTATTTGTGCTCGTTCCTTGATCAGCTGTTCGACACTGAGTAAAGGAATATAGCCAGCTTCAAGATCCGTGGTGGTGATAATCAGCCGTGTACCATTGAGAGAAGGATCGGCATGGGTAATTTTCCATTTCAGATCGTCATATTCCATGGTCACAATATCAATGGTTTCCTGTACCAGATAGCGCTGAACGATGTCTTTCAACTTACGGGAGATACCTTCGCCTGAAATGCAGGAAATAATAATTTTATTGCCGGGCTGCATCCCGGAATAATGCCGCACCTCTACGTCATAAGCGCCATGTGCCGCCTCAATGATTTCCGCCATCGGGAGTCGCTCCTGGATTTTAGAGGCAATATCCAGTGCCATTATGGTAGAAACGTTGTTTATAACCAGCAACTCGCCATGCAGGTGAAGTTTTATTTCTTCATAAATTTCCCTGAGCGAGCCCATATCGACCAGAATGATCAGCCCGGCACCCTGCCTGAGACGGGAAACATGGGCAATGAGAAGGTCAATAATCTCCCGCGTGGAGGTCGAATTAGGCATATCAAAGGCTTTAAAATAATATCCACCGATCAGTTGGTTGGCGATACCCGCAATACTCGACGCGGTGGTACGCCCATGTGCGACGATGATGCCCTGAATAAAGTCATCTTCTCCCGCCAGAGAGTGGAAAGCGCAGCTCAGTAAAGGGCGTAGCAGTGGCAAAGGTTGTGGCGTCACGTTTCTGGCAAGCAGCGTGATACATTCATCAGCCAGCAGGCTGGCTTTTCCTGACACATAATCTGAAATACGCGTTAACTCATCGAGCGTTTCTGTTTCCCGGGAGATATACAACGTATAGCTCAGGCACAGCCAAAGGGTTTTACGCAGTTCCTGACTCAGCTGAACACCGCTCAGATTTTCCAGTTCGTTAGCCGCCTGCATCGTTTTTTGCCAGATATAGCCGCTGTATAACGCTTCACTTGAAAATGCACCGTTCACATCGGTCAGTAACTGTTCCAGTTTACGGTTTAAAAGCATCACATTGCCGCTATGGCAAAAATCCCGAAAAATAAGCTCATCATTCATTGATTTAGGCAAAAACGCGCTGACATCCGGTGCGTTGACAGCAGCAGTGGATGAAGCGACTAATATCTCTCCTGTCAGATGGCCTCCCTGAACGCGAATAATTTCACCATGAGGTGTATTACTCCACGCGGTAGCGCACATCACTTTAATCTGGTTTTTCAACTCACCAATATTTCCACGCACCGAAGAGCTGACCAGCTGATGCATGACCAAGGTATTAAAATGGATATCCTGCCGCAGGTTGACGGCTTCCTGATGAAAGAAGTGGTTAACATGGGCTATACGTTCAGGCAACGGGCGCGAAATATAGTTTGGGAGATTCACTCTTATCGGAATGCGTCTGCGAAATGTATTAAGCAAAACAGTGTCTATATTCTCTGTGGTGGCAAAGATAAAGCGAATTGCTGCGCGATGAGCAGTCCGGTTGTTTCCCAGCCGATAAAAATATCCCTTATCCATAAATAAAAACAATTTTTCCTGATTCTCTGCGGACAGACGGTGTACTTCATCAAGGAAAAGAAAGCCGCCATCTGCATCATCAAAAGCACCGCGCTTGTCACGATCGGCCCCCGTGAAGGCGCCTCGTGTATAGCCAAATAATGTTGCAGAGAGCAGTTCCGGATTATTGGCATAATCAGCACAGTTAAGTTCAACAAAAGGCGCATTTGCGGCAATGACGTTACGTTCAAGCGCATACTGGTAAACCAGGGAAGCAAGATGGCTTTTCCCTACCCCACTTTCACCGGCAAGTAACACGGGAAGCCCATCTCCGGGATAGTCCACGGCAGAACGACACAACGCGACTACCTCACTAAGACTTCCCCGAACGCCAATCAATTGGCTGAAAACATCATTCTTTTCATGGACGGCGGGCAAAACGGACACTGTACCTGCCGCTTCAGCCATTACGAAAAAACGCACCGGACGGGTATTCTCCTTTCTTAACAGACCATCGTCGCAAAGTCTGTTCAGATAGTGGCTAACCACACTGCGGTTAACCTGGATAAAATCAGCGCAGTCCTGTGCGGTGAATCCCGAACCACTCTCAGCGTAATGAGTTATAACCTGATTAAAGAGTTTCTCTTTAGCTGACAACGCCATAGCTTTAATTTCCAGAAGGGAGGAGTCATTAGTGTCTAAATCATTCTTTAAGTTAGACACTAAATTTCAGAATAGACAGTAACTACCTTTATCAACTTCCCATAAAAATGAAACACTGTTTTGATAATATTGTGATAGAGATCGCAGGGATTTTTGACTGATGGGCGAGAAAAGTCATGAATAAGGTTTCATTAAGAACAGAGAAGAGAGCGAGCGTTTCATGAACGGTGGGCAGCCTGGGCTTTGAGAGAAAAGAAATATATGTTTAACCTACAAATTAACCAGTTACAGGCAAAGGCGATCCCAGTCAGAGGAGCCAGAATCAGAAAAGCCCGCTCAGGGAAACCTGAGCGGGCTTTTTGCTTTTATGTTTTCGGTCACGGCGGGATGACATCCCCGCCTGAATGGCTTACACCTCAAACCCGTAGTGCGAGCCGTCCGGCAGTTCCACCACCAGCCGCAGCTTACCCCCTGCCGCATCGAT
>Ga0308167_1003762_pt1 | contig 11681 bp, 16 predicted proteins | sample PhyCR1_2_FD_202138 | JGI IMG/M metagenome (GOLD analysis project Ga0308167, IMG submission 202138) | Phyllosphere microbial communities from UC Gill Tract Community Farm, Albany, California, United States - DLSLRC.R1 | ecosystem: Host-associated > Plants > Phyllosphere > Unclassified | place... | reverse complement strand
GTCGCTGTGAACGCCAAATAGACCGGTGCTTGCAGTAAAAATGCCGGGTCGAGTGAGAAACTGGTGGCGATGGCTTCGTCAAACACCATACCGGGTGGAGAGGTCAGTGCCGAAGTATATAAGCTGCGATTGCTGGGGTTTAGCATTCTTCTCTCCTGAGCCCCTGCGCCAGATCGTTAAGTATTATCTGGACGTTATGCCAGCGATAGACCAGCCGCAGGGTTCCGGCATATCCACTCCATTGCTCCAGTGCGCGTCTGTTTTTAAAGCGTGACCGCGGGCCTTTGAGCGCTATTTCGCGGGCTCGGATGAGTGTACAGGCTTCTTTACTGGTGAGTAATGTCCCGGAGGATTGTCGGATAAGGGCAATCCACTGTTCCACAAAGCGGCGGGTCTTCAGACTAATGCTATAGTCCGGCCCGGCGGTCAGTCCCCACATGCGGTCGAGCGACCAGGTCTTGATGTCCTGGCGGGGGAGTGCGGTAAACCAGGCGACAAAGTTGTCATGGTGTTGAGACTGAAGGCCGTTATCTGCTCGTTCTTTGGCAAGCAAATAGTTATAAAGCAGGGCTGCGCCGTGCATCGTATAAGAAAAAAGTCGCGCGTGAGTCAACAGTTCCTTGAGATCGTCCGGGAATTTCGCGTAATCCGGATGTTCCCATGGTGCGCTGACCTTTGCCGGTTCGCTATGCAGGGTCAGCCAGGCTAGCAGGCTGCCTTTGCATGAACATTGAATACGATCGCGAAGAAAACTGGCTTCCTGGCACGTCAGGGCAAATGTTGCCTCATCAGGAAAGTTGGGCGGTGGCGCAGGCAGGCTGGAGTGCCAGCTCTGGGATGATTTATTCGCGCTTGTGTCGCCCATATCGCCCTGATTTTTTTCCTGGTATTCCCGTTCGCTACTTTCCGCGCGCGCGCGATACAGTTCATCCACACGCCGATGATATTCTTCCTGCGAGCACGACATCTCGTGAATACCCCAGCGCCGCAGCCCGGACCAGTAAACGGAGCTGGGTAGGCGTTTAAGCTTTTCGCGTGAGTTTTTACCAAATGTACCGGCCGAATCTTCTTCGAGCCGGGAGAGGGGGATAATTAAGGCACGTTCGTCCCGGTCGGCCTGGGAACCAAAGTTTGCAGCGGATATGCGTTTATTTTCGAGACGCTGATAGATCCATGGAACAAAAAGCATGTAGCGTAAACGGGTCTGAATGGTGCTGGTTCCTGGAAATAGTTGTTCAGCAAAACTGTCTCTGATAGTGCCGATACCTAGTTCATCTCGGCTCTCTTTTTGTTGAAAGAGCGCAAGAATATTTAACGTTTTGGACTGTGCGTTTGCATCGTGATCAAGCCAACCTAATGTGGATGCCATACCTATTTCCTTGGTTAAATGTATTATCTGCTGCTTGTTTTTGCATACATTTCCAACAGCACATTAATGTCCTACCTTCGCCGATATGCTCAGACACATAGTCTTTCCGGTAGACGTGTGCAGCATTACTTACATTGAAGACAATCTTAACGTTGAAGAAAAGGTAAAGCCATTTCGATAGCAAGCAAATGCGCGAGTATCCCAATCCATGACTGCCGCACTGTCGTCTCCGTCATCAGAACCGAAGAAGGTGTCGTTGCAGCACTCCAGCGCAAACACCCGGAGCACGTTTCACCGCGCTCAAATCGAGTATCTAGTCCGGTTTGAGCGCGCCGTCCAGATAAATGACGAAAGGGATTTTGAAATGTAGAAACTTAATATTGCCAGAATATTGCTACTTCATGGGCTCATTCGAATGTTAAAATCTTGGTTGTTAATATGGCAGGCCATGTGATTTTGCAGTTTGGTATCTTCCCAACAAACAGGACAACTCAGGTGTAATTTATCTGCCAGTTGGCCTTCTCAATGCTGTAAATACCGGTCCCGCAGGCAGTACAGAACTTTTCCCCGTTGTAATGCTCACCGCACCAGACGCAGTACTAGGCCAGCGACATTACCGGGGAGTCCGGTTTGTTGAAAAGACTGCGTAATATTCTGCTGCGTTCCTCCGCCTTCACTGCCGGATCAATATGCGCGCATCTCATCAGCGTACTGGCAGCTACTGTCGTCTGGTCATGTTCGAACCAGGGTGAGTCAGTGTATGTGCCGGTATGGAAGATGAGTCAGCAGCCACAGGATACGCAGCCCCATACCTGTCCTGGCATGTTATCTGCTTCACTGGTCGTCACAAAATGCCCACGGTGGTCGCTGGCGAGGTAGCATTTCAGCATACGAATTCCGGCGTGCTGTTCCTCACTGGTAGCGGTCTTTAAATTCATCGGACTGATTCCTTACCGCCATACGACATGCAGGCAGGTACCGTCCCGGAACGAGATGGCTGTCTGTGTGGAGAAAGGCGGGTTACAGGTTGATTATGGATGACTGGAACTAGTGGTTCAGGGGTTTCGGCTGCAAATGGGGCAGGGTTTCTCGCCGCAATAGCGCCGTTTGCAACGTTCGCACTACCAGCGGAGTGGTATGCAGCTAGCCGCTTTACGGGAATGACATTTCCCGGTGGCCGAGGTTTTTATATTCAGGCTCCCCGCGAGTCTGCAATACGCTGTTGCATCCAGCTTTCTACTTCGCTTTTATACCAACGGGAACTCCGTCCCAGTTTGATGGGTTTCGGGAATTCGCCATCCTGAATAAGCTTGTAGAACCACTTGTCGGTCATACCGGTGTATGTGGTGATGTATACCATGTCGATAAGTGGGTCTTCTGCGCAAATAATGGGGTTAATGGCTGTGGTCATGGAATGTCTCCCTCTGAAAATGAATGACGGGAGACGTCCGGTGTCGTTGAATCATGGACATGCCGGTTCTCCTCAGAGGATAGGGGTTGCCTGTAAAAAATTACCGCCCCATCGCATCAGGCCGGCTGAATGTGTGCGAGGAAGGTGCTCAGCCCCGGCTGCAGCCGAAGTTACGCTCGCCATCATCGGTGACTTTGGTTTCACGTTTGGCAAGATAAGCGGCCTGCGCCAGTGCCTGTTGCAGCTGTGCAGGGTTCCCACGCTCCAGCCAGGACACCGGGCTTTTCGGAAAGCGGGCCAGTACGGCGTGAGCCTCAGCATCCACCTGCAGGGCGCTGCACCAGGCCTGCTTAATCATTCCGGCAAGCGTGTCCGGGTCGTTGTAATCCCCCGGTCCGCACCACGTATCCCGGTTCAGTAACAGCACCATGTGGTAATGCTTCTTCCCTTTGATTTCGCCAAATTCACGTACCCAGATAAAACGCAGCGTGGTCGGCCAGACGCGTTTGCCCTCGCGACGTTGACGCGCCTGAAGGGCAGCAATGCGGGCTTTCAGCGCATCGGTGAAGCGGGAGATAACAGCAGCATCAGTGGCCGCTGGCGTATCCGGCAGACGGAGGTCAACGCGCAGAGCCAGTACACGGGTGTAAGCGTTAAGTGCGCAATTGAACGTATCAGCAATACGTTGCTGCCAGTAAGGGTGGTAGGTGTAACTCATTGAAATGGACTCCGGTGGGTTATCGTTCATAACCATTACCGGTGCTGTAAAAAAGTACTTTCTGGCGTTCGTACAGTAACGACTCCACGGGTGCAGCTCACAGTCTCGCGGGAATACGTCAGAAACAACGAAGTCCCCCGAAAGCTGTATAAAAACGCCCCTCCCGTTACCGACACATAAGGGACATTCGTGAATAATGGCAATCAGAAGATGAAAACCAGAGGAAATATCGATGATTATTAACGTTGATGAAGCCGCCGCTATTGCGCTGGCACTGCTGGAAGAGAAAATTCACAACTGGCAAAAGACCGTTCCGCCATCCTGGCCTTCAACCTGACCTGTTTTTAATCGGCTGATTGAACGTCATGATGAGATGGCACTGGTGTACAGGGAGATAGCGTCTAGTAACCTCTCCAGGCAATAGTTCTGGATACTGATTGAGCAGGTTATTCATGCCGGTAGCTTTGGCACCGATGAGCGTTTTGCGACACTGCGGGCTGATCATCAGGAGCTTGTAGTCCTGAATGACGATATCAGCGCCCTGAGCATGCAACTGGCTGAAATGCTGGAACGACGCTCAGCGTTGATAGATAAGAGCGGCCCATGCATAAACTCACCGAATTTATCGATGATGCCGGAGAGGGAAACGGTCATTACCAGTTGTACCTGAAGCCAGAATTGCAGCGACTTAATCGTTTCGATCTCAAATACTGGCCTGACATTGCCGGTATCGTTCGCTCACTGGGGATGGAAGAGGTGGAGATTACCTTTGCAGATGACGCGACAGAGGCGATTATCAACCGCCCGCAGGCCTTCAATGACGGATTTCTTCAGGAAGCTATTTGATAATATTAACGAGCAAAAAACAGGGAACTACTACTCTTTGCCGCGGATGTTTAACCTTTCGGATGCAGCACTGGCGACAATTTTTAATATCACACGCGATCTTCCACCGGATGAGCTCATTGACGCAACTTATGTGAAGCGTACCCGTCATCGACTGAAAGAACAGGATTACAGTGCAGTATGGTAAAGCGAGCCGTCGTCATTACCCCTTTTTCACCGTGGGTCAGTGGGAGCTGATCCTGATGACAGGGGGAGCTGATGGCCCTCTGAGCATCTCACTTGCGATGCAGGCTCCCCTGACCGGATGCTGCACGCGCCCACAGTTCCTCATCGCTGAGCGTGGTTTCAATCAGTTCAACCGGTACACCGCAGTCATCAATAACCGCCACCCGGTAATCATCGATAGGTTCATAAGGTCCCAGAATAACTGTTTCACCCGCAATCGCCTCAGCAAGGCTGTTGACCTTAAACGCCACATATGGAACGGTTTCCAGTAACGGATGCAGGGGTGAGTCATCGGTAAAACGACGCCACTGCACCCGAAACTTACCCGAATTATCGGTGGTGTACAGTCCGGCACTGGCACTGAACTTGCCTGCGGTATCACCGTCCTGAACCGGTATACCGAAATGATGGAATGCATACTCTACGTTTGCTTTCATAAAATGATTTTGTCCTTAGCTGATTCAGTACCAGGTAAATTACCCGAACAATACGAAACGCTTTAGCAAACACCATCCGTTTAAACGCGCTGTAACGCATCAGGTTCAACATAATCTATTTATTCACAGCTTTCCACTACCGTGTTATTCAATACGGTTATAGCCTTACAGGAAGCCTCAGAGACATACATAATCATAAGGCTCCGTCGTTTTAGCCAATAAAGCAAACTCAGTGCGTTATTTATTCTTCGTAAAGATACCCGCCAGCCATTTTTAATAATTCACTACAGGCATTCCCTTTAGCGGATTAATTAAGTCAAGAGAATCAGCCCGGGCTATTACTTCCGATAAAGGTTACCGTCCCTGCAGGATAGTTCACTGACGTAAACCATGCCCGGATACGCACATCATGGATAAGCACAAAGCGAATCGTAATAACTGGTGACGCTATTACCTGTCAGCGCCAGCGATGGTAAAAGAACGTTACGCCTGGTGAATAGCGCTAATAATGCTCACCCGATACTGAGTGCAGGTTAACAGCCAGCACATACACGGGCTAATCTGATAACAGCCATAATCTACTTAATGAAGACTTATGCACCAGTGACAATATCTCTCAGTCTGATGATTGCCTGTTAACGCATTAATGCTCTGACAATCCCTCACTACCACAGATATCGAATAAACGGCAGTCTGTTATCACGTCGTTATTCTCGAATTTATAATCTTTACACATTTCGCTTTTGTAATAATCCAGCCCGAATAACCGTCACCCTCTCAATGCCGTCTGACACTCTGACAATGGCATTTCCATCACAAGGATATATGACTTCCCGCAATGATAAATTCCCGATTCAGTTACAGTCATCACAATTTACTCTCACGGTTAAAACTGTTCACTGATTTAGCATCTTTCAACATAGGTAATCATTATCGGGTAGTGACATCTTCTCTCAGATAGTATATCGACTGAACAGCATTATTTACCTCTTACCCTTAAGTAACCTTTGAAGTTAATCTTTAAGATAATAACCCACTAAGGTAATAATCTCTTCTTTAATATATTAATACCAATCCAACACACCACACCTGAAAGTAATACCAGAGCCAGCGGCACCAGACGGTGGCCACACGCGATAAAAGCGATGTACATTCACTCTGGAATTATCTCTTCAGCAAGCCTAATAAAAAACCGAGACATCACATGAGCTCAACCTGTTAATACCCTGCTCCAAAGAAGCTCTTACTCCTGCTACTGAGCCACAAATTATAAATACGAAGGGTGAACCCTGTGTGATGCCGTCAATACGCCCCGAGTCAAAACAGACGTCACTGATGGAGGTGAAGACGATAGCGTGCAGGAAGACGAACAGGAGGATAAGGTGAGTCTGCAGAGAACCATGTAAGCATGAAAAAGGCACAAAAACAGAGACAAGAAAGAGTGAAAACATTAAAAACAACGATGATAATACCGTAGTAAAATCCTTAACCAACCCACATCAAACCGGCATATCACTTCACGATGACTACCAGATGTATTTTTCAGTGACGATAAAACCATCATCATGCTACTGTATAACCACAATAATCACCACAACAACCACTACTGTGTAGTTTAGTTTATGGGGTATTGATAATGGCTGTAAATTATGATGATGGCAGGAGAGGTCTCATAACGAGTCGGGACCTTAGAGTTTGCGCGTTTTATGCCGGATGGTTGAATGCCAGCAACAAAATTAACACCAGCAATGTTCCCAGGCAGGATGCAGAAAGCTGCCGACAGGCGTTAAACCAGCTAATTAATCGGGCCATCCCGGATAAAAACCAGCAGGCAAGACTGCTGTCTGAAATGGAGACAGCCCGTGATGAAAATGTGCTTCCACTGGATTGTTTTGACTGGCTTCGTCAGAATGAGCGGGCCACGTTCTGGCTATGGGCGTATCTCTGTAAGGCCGGGGATTATGAGTTTGGCATTGGCCCACCAGCAAATTCTGAATTCGGGAAAAACTGGTATCAGCGAATAAATCTGAGTTTATCTCCGGCAAGTCATCAGGAGAGAATGCATATTCTCATCGCCTTCTTTGACAACATTTACGTTTCCACACCCCCTGTGAATCACCTTAAGAAACAGGTGATGGAAAAACTGAAAGACCGGTGGAAAATCATATACAGCAAACCGCTACCGTTAAAATGGCTGCCGAATGAAGAAGACGCGGTATTATGGGCCTGGAACAACCTGCAAAAAGTTCAGCAGGAGAAAGCCGATAATATCGGTGGACTCTATATGAGTTTATCCACACCCGGATTAACGACCTGGCTCACGCCACTGAGTCATTCCGAGCGCAATTTGGCACTACGTGCCGCCCTGGATTTATGGGATGACGCACCGGACACAAAGCGTTTATTCCTGCTGAATCTGAATAAAGCCTGGAACCAGCAGAAACTGCGTCAATCCCGTACCGATAAAAAAGCACTCAATACGTACCTGAAGAACGAAACCAAAATGCGTCTGGATTTTATGGCTGAACGCAGCGGGGTTCGTATCAGCGATATGCTGGAAACGTTGATTAATGACCATTACCGTAAAACCTGTGGTGGTGAGTGAGAGCATCGCGCGGAAACAAAGCAAATGGCGACGATAATGTAGACCGATAACTGCATTCAAAAAAATTTCAGACCTATATTACCTGTGTGAGAATGGCAGCAGAAATGCTGCCGTTTCGTTATTTTACTCACGGAGGTTAATGTGCCTGATAAGAAAAAACGGGGTTCTGATGCCCTGCCGCTCCCCTTGTTCCGTCTCCCCGGTGAACTGCCCTGCAAAATACCCACGTGCATGTTTCCCCCGTTCCGGCGTTGCCATCGCCACATTCCCTGTTCCGGTATCAGGGCCGTTTTTATACACGGCCCACCTGTTTATTCAGGCGGCTTTATTGCCAGTAACAAGGGAGAAAAGAAATGCAGTGTCCGAATTGCGATTCGCAAAACATCCAGATGCGCCATATGGGTAAAAAAACAGGAGGGGTGACCGGGGCAATTGCCGGGGGGCTTGCCGGTCTTGAAGGGGCGACGGCCGGTGCGTTGATTGGTTCAGCGGTCCCGGTGGTCGGCACACTGGCGGGAGGACTAATCGGTTTTCTGTCGGGGGCCTGCGCTGGCGCAGTAGCGGGAGCGGTTGCCGGTGAAAAGCTGGACGGGACGGTATTTGATGAATATGGCTGCACGCAGTGTGAACATACCTTCAATGTGCCGTGAGGTTCAGTGGTATCAGCCATAAGTGCCACCGGGCCCTGTAGCCCGGTGTTTTCTGAGCCAGAGCCGCCTCTGTTTTATCCCTCCGGCCAATCAAGGCGCTCATGGAGCAGATACTGCAACTCATCGCGACACACTTAACCCACTGATGCCCTGCTCACTGAGCGGGGCATTTTGTTTTATGACGCTTATCAGGAGATGACGATTCTCAACACTGACGATATCCCACTACCGTCCGGTCCATTTACCCACAGGCAGGCTGAGGTCATCGTGTCGGCGTACCAGAACGTCTCCATTGAAGACGACCAAGGTAGCCACTTCCGCCTGGTGGTTTGTGACTCTGAAGGTCGAATGGTCTGGCGGGCGTGGAGCTTTGAAACGGATGCCGGTGAAGGACTTAACCGCTATATCCGGCAATACGGCATCCTCAGAGCATACTCCTGTTGACTACACCCATTCATCATCCCTGCATGTCCTTTATTTCCCATACGCCAGCCATCGTCGCTGGCGTTTTTAATGATGGAGAATATCCATGACGACACAAACGCAATACGAATTGATGTCCGCTAATGAACCTCAATTTGACCTCACTGCAACCCCCGTGCCTGACGAGCAGCGTCTCGATTTCTGGCCGCTATACTTTGGCGTTATCCCGCAGTGGATAACGCTGGAACCCCATATTTTCTCTTGGATGGAGCGCTTCTGTGCGGATTACAGCGGTGGTATCTGGTCCTTTTATACCCTCAGCAATGGCGGCGCGTTTATGGCCCCTGAGTCTGACAGTGATGAGACATGGCATCTGTTCAATGGCATGAACGGCAACGATGCGCAAATGAGTGCAGACGCTGCCGGTATCGCGGTCTGCCTGATTGAATACAGCCACCATGCCTGTCGCACCGCATGCGATGCAATGACCGCGCACTATTACCGCCTGCGGGACTATGCCCTGCAGCATCCAGAAGCCCACGCCATTCTGCGCATCATTGACTGACCGGAGGAACAACGAATGAAACAGCTTTCCTTTTTACCCGGCGAGATGACGCCACAGGATCGGCGTCTCATTCAGCGGGCGCTCAGGGTTCTGGACCGCCACCTGTATGAGCCCGGGGTGGTCTTCACCTCTACCCACGCCGTACGTGAATGGCTGCGACTGCATATGGCCGCGCTTGAGCGGGAAGAGTTCCGGGTGTTGTATCTGGACAACCAGAATCAGTTGATTGCCCATGAGACGCTCTTCACTGGCACGATTAACCGCACTGAAGTCCATCCCCGGGAGGTGGTCAAACGCGCCCTGTATTTCAATGCAGCGGCGGTGATACTGGCGCATAACCATCCTTCCGGTGAGACAACACCCAGCCAAGCCGACAAGGCTATCACTCAGCGACTAGTGCAAGCACTGATGCTGGTGGAAATCCGGGTACCGGACCATTTTATTGTCGGTGGCAGGCAAATATTCTCATTCGCCGAACATGGTCTTCTTTAACAGGAATAAAATGATGAATAAAGACGCGACTCAAATCTGGGGTCTTAAACGAGAAATCACACCATGCTTCGGAGCCCGACTGGTGCAGGAAGGTAACCGTCTGCATTTTCTGGCGGACCGGGCAGGATTCAACGGTTTGTTCAGCGAGATGCAGGCCAGAGATCTGGAGGAAGCCTTTCCGCATTTTGTCGTGCATATGGAATTAATGCTGCTTTCCGGTGAGCTGAATCCCCGGTGCGTGCAACTGTACCGTAACAAGCTGACCTGTGAAGCCGATACGCTGGGTAGTTATGGGTATGTATATATCGCAATTTATCCCGCAAAACAGGTTAAAGACTGATTTTAGCCTTATCCCTGCATCGTAATCCTTCAAACCTTTTCTTCCTTTTATTAAGAGACTCAACTCATGCAAACCTCAACTGTACCGGCCACGGTGCTGGTTTCATCACGCCTGTCTCCCGTCCAGGTGTGGCAACAACTCTTAACGTATCTGCTGGAGCACCATTACGGCCTCACACTCAACGATACACCATTCCACGATGATTCAGCTATTCATGAGCACATCGAAGCGGGTATAACGCTTGCTGATGCGGTGAATTTCCTTGTGGAACGCTATGAACTGATACGCACTGACCGCAAAGGATTTACATGGCAGGAGCAGACACCGTTCCTGACCGCTACCGATATTCTCAGAGCAAAGCGAGCTACCGGATTAATGAATACGTAAATTCTTCGAGCCTCATTCCTGATTTTTACCTCTGTACTTTCCTCTCTTTTTATTACTCGCATAATGCGCCTGCCAATTCCGGCAGGCGTGTTTGCTTTTACGGACGATTAACGATGCAAACAGAACCCGACGTGTTAACAGATCACAACGAACTCATCCTTTCGACCAATATTGAACGTGTGGTCACTGGCCGCGATTCCGCACTGAAACAGATTGAACAACTTATTCAGCAGCTTGATGCCATTTCACGGTTAACTTCAGAAATTGGCGGTGGTACAGCGCAAGACTGGGCGATGAAAGCCGGGCACCGTTACGATAGCTGGATGACCGAAAAGGTAGATAAAGCGCTGCCTGCCGTCACCCGCAATATTGACCGTAGTATCTGGCGAGACTTGATGTTGAAGTCTGGCATGATGGCCTTGATGGATGCTCAGGCCCGTGACCAGTGGCATAAGAACCTGGAGGAGGGGGAGTTGCCTGCCATCAGCGAGGCGAATATCCTCAGTACTTTTGAGCAGCTACATCTGAACAAAATGGATGTATTTGAGCGTGGCATTATCAATGTCTTCAAAGGGCTGTCGTGGGATTACAAAACCAATAGTCCCTGCAGCTTTGGTAAAAAGATCATCGTCAACAATCTGGTGACGCGCAGCCGCTGGGGCTTTAGCTTAAACTGGGGCTGGCGGCGGGATCAATTAGCGGACCTGGAACGAATGTTATTTCTGCTGGATGGTAAACCGATACCCGACAACCGTGGCGATGTTACTACTCGCTTGATGGAGCATATTCGGGACAACCCTTCTAAGGATGTTTACGAAGATGATTTTTTCAGTATCCGTTATTTTCAGAAAGGAACCGCGCATCTGACGTTTAAACGTTTAGACCTGATAGAGAAGATGAATGACATTATTGCTAAACACTTCCCAGGGATGTTGGCAGCACGTTAGAATTTTGCTAAGTCAGCACACAGTGGTTCTCGACCCCGACTCCAGTCCCAAAATCAACGATTTAATGTGTTGGTATCGATGTTGGTACATTAACTAAATATTATTTTTAATTGCTTTCAAATCAAAGGATTAATTATCATGTGCGAGTCCGGCCTTCGCACCAATAACGTAAAATATTACTCATTAATACGATACATAGTAATATCCGCCTCTTTTGACTGTAATGATTGCCGATCAAGTATTCCGTAAAAAAACTGTTGTAGTTG
>Ga0308167_1003760_pt1 | contig 11683 bp, 9 predicted proteins | sample PhyCR1_2_FD_202138 | JGI IMG/M metagenome (GOLD analysis project Ga0308167, IMG submission 202138) | Phyllosphere microbial communities from UC Gill Tract Community Farm, Albany, California, United States - DLSLRC.R1 | ecosystem: Host-associated > Plants > Phyllosphere > Unclassified | place... | reverse complement strand
CCTGAGCTTCATCGAACTCGGAGTTCAGGTAGGCCGCCTGATAACGCATCAGTTCATAGTGACGGGCTTCTTTCAGCAAGAAAGCACCGCAGCTGATGGTCTGGAAGAATTGTTTGTGGAAGTCCAGCGTGACGGAGTCCACCAATTCAATGCCATCCAGATAGTCGCGGTACTTCTCGGAAAGCAGCAAGGCGCCGCCCCAGGCCGCATCGACATGCACCCAGATCTGATGTTCCGCCGCCAACTGCGCAATGCCGCGCAGCGGGTCGATAGCCCCGGCATCCGTGGTACCTGCGGTGGCGACGATCGCCAGGATCTGCTCGCCATTGGCCTTGGCCTGCGCCAGTTTTTCGGCCAAATCGTTCAGATCCATACGTGCGAATTGATCGGTTTTCACCAGCGTCACGGATTGGTAACCCAGGCCGAGTAAAGCCATGTTCTTTTGCACCGAGAAGTGGGCATTTTCAGAACATAACACTTTAATCTTTCTCAGATTACCAACCAGGCCATCCTGCTGCACAGAGTGGCCCTGTTTGGAGAAGAAGGCGTCGCGCGCCAACATCAGCCCCATCAGGTTGCTCTGGGTACCGCCACTGGTGAACACCCCGGCGTCGCCAGGCTGGTAACCTACCTGGGTACGCAACCATTCAATCAGCTTCATCTCGATGAGGGTCGCTGACGGGCTTTGATCCCAAGAGTCCATGCTCTGGTTAGTGGCGTTGATCAACACTTCGGCAGCCTGGCTGATCACCAGGCTAGGGCAATGCAAATGCGCGACGCACTGCGGATGATGCACCGACAGGCTGTCTTTTAAAAAATACTCAATGGCGCGTTCGATAGCGACCTGGTTGCCCAGGCCCTGGGGGGTAAAATCAAGCTTGATGCGTTCACGCAGCTCGGCAACGGTTTTCCCCTGATACATCTCGGGTTGTTGCAGCCACTGCACCACGGCCTGACTGCTCTGTTCGATCGCTTGCTGGTACGCCTCTGTGCTTTGCGCAGAAGCGGCCAGAATCGGGTTTAACCGGGACATCGACTTCACTCCACATCCACCGGCTTGATGCCGGCAGCTAACAGGGCCTGTTCAAATTTATCCAGGAAGATAGCCAGTTCGTCGTTAGTGATCAGCAGGGAAGGCAGCAGACGCAGCACGCAGCCGTTACGGCCGCCGCGCTCCAGGATCAGGCCGGCTTCGAAGCATTTCTTCTGCAGCAGGGCAGAGAGCTGGCCGTCAGCCGGGTAGCAGCCCATGTGATCCTGCGCTTCGTTCGGTTTCACAATTTCCAAACCGATCATCAGACCCAGACCACGCACGTGACCAATCACCGGATAACGTTTTTGCAGCTCGGCCAGCTTGGCTTTCAGCCATTCGCCTTGCGCGGCAACCTTTTCGGCCACCTGATTATCTTTGAGGTGTTGCAGGGTGGTCAGGCCGGTAGCCATCGCCAGTTGGTTGCCGCGGAAAGTACCGGTATGGTGGCCAGGTTCCCAGGCGTCGAACTGTTTCTTGATACCCAATACTGCCAGAGGCAAACCGCCGCCAACCGCTTTGGACATCACGATGATATCCGGCTCAATACCGGCGTGTTCAAAGGCGAACAGTTTGCCGGTACGGGCAAAACCAGCCTGAACTTCGTCGATGATCAGCAAAATGCCGTGTTCCTGCGTGACTTTGCGAATACGCTGCAGCCACTCGACCGGGGCCGGGTTAACGCCGCCTTCGCCCTGAACGGCTTCCAGAATGACCGCCGCAGGTTTGCGCACGCCGCTTTCGACGTCATTGATCAGGTTTTCGAAATAGTAAGTCAGCGCCTTGACCCCGGCTTCGCCACCGATGCCGAGCGGGCAGCGGTATTCGTGCGGGTAAGGCATAAACTGGACTTCCGGCATCATGCCGTTAATGGCTTCTTTCGGCGACAGGTTGCCCGTGACCGCCAGTGCGCCATGGGTCATGCCGTGGTAACCGCCGGAGAAGCTGATCACGCCGGTACGGCCGGTATGCTTTTTCGCCAGTTTCAGTGCGGCTTCTACCGCATCTGCGCCCGAAGGGCCACAGAACTGCAGGCAGTATTCCTGGCCTTGACCTGGTAATAAAGAGAGTAAATAGGCAGAAAACTCATCTTTCAACGGTGTTGTAAGATCGAGGGTATGTAACGGCAAGCCGCTGGTAATGACATTTTGGATGCTTTGGAGGACGTCAGGATGGTTATGACCCAGAGCCAGCGTACCCGCACCAGCCAGGCAATCAAGATATTGATTATTCTCAACATCAGTGATCCAAACGCCTTGGGCTTTCGCAATTGCCAACGGCAATTTACGGGGGTAACTCCTGACATTCGATTCAAATTCAGCTTGTCGCGCCAAATATGTTTCGTTATTTACATTTTCTAAATTCACACCGAAATTATCAATACGGACTTTATCCGTCATCATATCTCTCCTACAACTGGGGGTAACAATGACGCCCTAGTTGAATTATTGAATTGAACAATTAACTACCGTGAGAAAAACGGGCCCAATATATGGCTTTTTACCCCCCGGCTCAATAGTTATTTGGCCGGGGGAGATTTATGGTTTTTTTAATAAAAATCAATAAATTGCTTGTTTTGTGGCCAATAATGGCACGATTTAAGGGCGATTGCGGGCTTGACACGGCACAAAAAACCTCCTCAAGAAAAGTAAGGGTACCGGCCCAATACGTTTATTTTGAAGGTAATTTTCAAACAAAGGCCAGGAACATGCGGAAGGAATTTTGAAACAATGTCTTAATATAAATAAGGCATTGCTTAGACATTAACGGACTTTAGCGGAAAAGGGTGCCATTGGCGCATTACCAGGGAATTTCGCCATAACGATCAAAAAATCCTCCCGTTGGGCCATCGTTTGCGATGGAGGCCAGGGCCACGATCGCATCAGTACCCTCGGTTATCGTCTGGCAACCCAGAGGGTTGAGATCGGTTTGGGTAAAGCCCGGGTTAACGGCGTTAATCTTGATTTTCGGCAACGCCTTGGCGTATTGCGTTACCAGCATGTTGAGCGCCGCTTTTGAAGAGGGATAGGCCAGTTGCAATATTCTGGACTCGAAGGTGCCGCTTTTGCCGGTCATGGTATGAAACGAGCCCAGCGAGCTGGACACCATCACCACTCTGGGGTTGGCGGCGGCTTGCAGCAGGGGGAGAAAGGCCTGCATCATGCGAACTACGCCAAAAACCTGGGTTTGGTAGATTTCCGTCAGGGCTACGGCGCAGGTTTCCCTTGGGTGTCCCCAGGGGCCAGAAACGCCGGCGTTATTGATCAGAACATCAAGGCGATCGTGCACCTTGCTGAAATCCGCCGCCGCCTGACGCACTGACTCCTCGGAAATCACATCGATGATCAGCAATTCTGCATGCAGGCCCTGCTGCGCCAGCTCTTGAATGGCCTGTTCGCCGCGCAGGGGATCCCGCGCGCCGAGGACTACGTGCCACCCGCACCCGGCAAGACGCCGGGCGGTTTCATGACCCAGGCCCCTGTTGGCACCCGTAATCAATACGGTGGTTGTCATGGTTATGCCTTGCTCGACAAAATCATGTCTGCGGCTTTTTCACCGATCATAATGCTGGGAGCATTGGTGTTGCCGGTAGGAATGACCGGCATCACCGAGGCGTCGACCACGCGCAGACCAGACAGACCGTGCACGCGCAATTGCGGATCAACCACTGCCATGTTGTCGGTCCCCATGCGCGCCGTACCGACCTGATGGTGGTAGGAAGCCGTCATTCGGCGAATGTAATCGCGCATTTTATCGCGGTTATTCACACCCTCCATGCCCATCTCTTTGCCGCGCCACGGTGCCAATGCGGTTTGCTTCATCACTTCGCGCAACAGCAGGGCCTTGTCGGTCATGACCTCAAGATCTTCGTTTTCAGAATAGACTCGCGGATCCATCAGTGGGGCTTGCAGCGGGTCACGTGAGTTGAGCCAGAGACGGCCACGACTTTTCGGTGCGACCAGACCGGGAGTGACAGTGTAACCCTGGGTGACGCCAGGCATGAACGGCATGGTGAACAGCAGAGACTGGGTGTCCGGCGCGGAAAGCTCCGGGGCTGACTTATGGAAAATCTGCGCTTCGATGCCGGAGGCCAGACCGACGGCCACCGGCTGCGGCGAAGACCAAACCATAGGACACACCAGATGATCGTGCAGGTTTTCACCCACGCCTGGCAGGTTGACCAGGGTCTTAATGCCCATTTTATCCAGCTGCTCGGCCGGGCCGATACCGGAGTGCAGCAGAATGGAAGGGCTCATCAGTGAACCGGCGCACAGCAGCACCTCATGACGGGCCTCGATGCGATAATCGGTGCCACGATGCACAAAGTGCACGCCGGTAATGTGATCGCCCTGGTTAAGCAGCTTCAATACCCGAGCTTCGGTGATCACCGACAGGTTATCCGCTCCGCGGATGGCATCGCCGTAACAGACCCAGGCGCTGGCCCGTTTGCCGTCTGGCGTCATGGTGTACTGAGGGAAACTGACGCCGGTGGAGTCCTGGCCGTTGTTGTAATCCTGCACCAGCCGCAATCCGGCCTGTTGTCCGGCCTCGACAAAGGCGTGGGCCAATGGCGTCATGGCGGGACGAGATACCTGCAGCAGCCCTCCGGTAGCATGCAGGTTAGACAAGCCATCGATATTGCAGTTTTCCGCTTTGCGGAAATAAGGCAGCACGTCCTTCCAGCTCCAGCCGGTGGCCCCCATCGCCGCCCAGTTGTCGTAATCGGAGGGCAGACCACGAACGTACATCATGCCGTTAATAGCGCTGGAACCGCCCAGGGTCTTGCCGCGTGGCCAGTAAATATCCTGTTTGCCGGCGTAAATCTGCGGTTGAGTCGAAAAACCCCAGTCAACGGCGGAATGCCACAGCGCCATGGCCTCCGGCGGGTTATGAATGGCCGGCATATCGTCGCGTGGCCCGGCTTCCAGCAGCAGGACCTTTAATCCTGCATCAACCAGCCGGCGGGTCACCACCGAGCCGGCCGAACCGGCGCCGATAATAATGTAGTCGTATTTTTTGTCGTCGCTTCCGGTCCCGGTGCTGCGAGGGGCCGGCTGGCGGGCATAGCCGGAGAAAGGCAGTGCGGCTGCAGCGCTCATCGCCAGACTGGCGGCAATGAATCGACGGCGGCCGGCGTCGGTCTGTAGTTTATCTTGTTTCATGACGATCCCTTTTTATTGGTTTGGACGCGCGGGCTTAGTGAGCGTCGACATCTTTCAGAGCAATCCAGGTGGCTTTCATTTCGCCGTATTGCCGCATCGCATGTAACGACAGGTCGCGGCCGATGCCTGACTGTTTGAAACCGCCGAAAGGCGAGAGAATATCGCGGGTCAGGAAGTGATTGACCCAGACGGTTCCTGCCTCCAGTTGGCGGGCAACGCGGTGAACTTTGGCGATATCCGGCGTCCAGAAGCCGGCGGTTAAGCCGTATTCGCTGTCATTTGCCAACCGGATGGCGTCTGCTTCGTCTTCAAACGCGATGACCGAAGCGACCGGGCCGAAGATTTCGTTTTGCGACGCGGTCATGGTCGGGGTGGCGTTGTCGATAACCGTTGGCCAGAAGAAATGCCCACCCGGTACGATGCTGTCGTCCGCATGGCCACCACAGACGATGCTGGCGCCTTCATCACGCGCAGAGTCGACATAACGCAGGACATTGGCCTGATGCCTGGCATCAATCATTGGCCCCATCATGGTTGCGGGATCGAGTGGATGCCCCGGCTGCCAGCGGTTCACTTCTTCAATCAGCAGCGCGACAAACTCCTCCTTGATGGATGACTGCACCAGCAGGCGAGTCCCAGAGGCACAGACCGCACCCTGGTTGGCGCAAAAACCCAAGGCGGCAAAACGCGCTGCGCGTGCCAGATCTGGCGTGTCGGCAAAAATGATATGCGCGTTCTTACCGCCGCCTTCGAGGTAGGTGCGTTTCATGTTTGACTGGCCGGCATAAATCAGCAGCTGTTTGGCCACCTGGGTGGAACCGGTAAAGGCCATCACCCGCACGGTGGGGTGCAGCGCCAGTGCCTGTCCGACCTGAGCCCCGCCGGTCACCACGTTGAATACGCCATCGGGGATACCGGCCTGTTGCGCCAGCTGCGCCAGGCGGATACCGGTTAACGGCGCTTTTTCAGAAGGTTTGAACACCACCGAGTTACCCATCGCCAGCGCCGGCGCAATCTTCCAGCAGGCAATCATCAGCGGGTTGTTCCACGGCGTCATCACCGCTACCACACCCAAGGCCTGGTAGGTGATCATGCCGTGGAAGTTGTCGCTGGTAGGGGCGATTTCACCGGCAATCTTGTCGATCGCCTCGGCGTAATAACGCAGTGCGATCTGCACGTCCTGCATATCCATATCCAGCGACTCATGGATGGTTTTGCCGGTGTCCAGGCTTTCCAGCAGCGCCAGTTCCTCTTGATGCTGACCGACCAAATCGGCCAGGCGCAGCAGGGCGTTTTTGCGCTGTACCGGCGATTGGTCGCGCCAAATTCCGGATGCAAATGTTCGGGCCGCCGCCGCAACGGCTCGATCTACGGTGGCGGCGTCGCAGTCGGCAACCGCCGCTAGCAGCCGACCGTCGATCGGGCTGATATCGGCAAAAGTGGCACCGTCGGCAGAGTCCTGATACTGACCGTCGATATAGGCACGCCCTTCGATCTGCAGTGCGTTTGCCTGCTGCTGCCATTGTTCAAAGGTTTTCGTCTGGCTACTCATAGGGAGTCCTTGTTTCAGTCTGTGGGGATCCTCTTTCGAGGGATAAAGCTAAACTAGCTGTGGTCAGGCTGAACAACCAGAGGGCTTGCCGTATCACACTGGTGCCGAACAGGCACCAATGGATGACGTATATTGTGCTAATGACGAGCGTGCTGAAGGGACGTGAATGTGGACATGATGAATGCATTACGCATATTCAATGCGGTGGTAAAAGGCGGCAATTTTACGGCGGCTTCAGAGGCGCTTGACCTTTCCCGACCGCGCGTGAGCAAGAGTATTGCCGAGTTGGAACAACATTTTGGCGTGCGCTTGCTGCACCGTACCACGCGGTCGATGACGCTGACGGAGGCCGGGCGGGAATGTTACGAATACAGCCAGCGAATTGCCGGCGAATGCCAGGCGTTGGAAGCCTATATGGGCAACCAGGGGCAGCCCGCAGGCACCTTGCGTATCAGTGCGCCACACCCCTATTGTCGGGCTGAACTGGCAACCATAGTGGCCGGTTATCAGCGTCGTTATCCGCGGGTGTCGGTGGAGTTCTGCCTCAGCGACCAGTTGATCAACCTGATCGACCAGGGGATTGATGTGGCGATCCGCGTGGCCAATCTGTCGGATTCGTCTCTGGTGGCGCGCAAGCTGTGTGAAATACCCCGAATACTTTGTGCGTCTCCCGATTATTTAAAGCACCACGGGACCCCGGACAACCCACAGGCACTGCGGGAGCACAATTGTCTGGTCTACTCACTGTTGCCCCGTGCGGAACAATGGGAATATCTGGATGAGGAGGGGCGTCTGATCGAGGTGCCGGTATGCGGATCGCTGCGAGCCAACAGTGGCGATGCCTTGTTGGCCAGCGCGCTGGAGGGCAGAGGCATTATTCTTGAGCCGGAGTTCGTGGTGAGAGAGGCGTTGGCCAGCGGCGCGTTGATCAGGTTAATGAGGGATTACACCTGGAGCCATCGATCGCTGTACGTGGTCTATGTTAACCGGCGCTATCTGCCGGTTAACATTCGCAGTTTTGTCGATTTTGTCGCGGAGTATTATCGGCAATCCAGGTTACCGCCGGGGCAGAAACTCACGGACACCCCGCCGGCTGCCTGAACGCAGGGCTACTCTGCGTCGAACTTAAAGCGCGCGGCTTCGGCTATCAGTTCCCGCGCCAGCGTTTCATTCGCCAATGCGTCCAGCAACAGCAGGTTAAGGCGAGTCAAAAATAGCGCCAGAGGTTCGCCGGTAAACGGCTCGGCGGCCAGATAGAACTGGCTGTACAGCTCATCGAGCTGCTGTTCGGTCAATTTAGCCTGCATCTTTTGCTCCTTGGTTATCGTTCTGCCAGCCGCTGGCCCGCAAGATGGCCTGTTCGATGGCAGCAGAGTCCACATCATCGCTCTGCGTCCAGCGCCAGCAGACGTGCCCGTCCGGTCGGATCAGATAAAGCGCGCCGGCGGGCCCGCTGTAGGCCGCGTGCACCTGTCCATCAGGATCTTCCACCCATCCGGCAGCGCCGGCCTGCGGTTGTCCAGGCCGCCCCAGAGTGACCACGCGCAGCAACGGATGGTCGCTGATTTCCACAGCGCTGGTGGCGTCCTGCGCCGGGAAGCGCAGCAGGGTGAAGAGTCGCGTATCCAGCAATCGGGTCAGGTGGGTTGGCTCACCATTCAGTAACAGAGGGAACTCCGGCAATACCGCGCCGAGCTTGGGGCCTACAGCCGCGGGGGCCGTCACCGACGGGGTATTCAAAGGCGAATCCCCGTAACAAATGCTGTGGGTCTGACGGGGATTGATCAGCGTGGAAAACTGCGGGTGGCGAGCCGCCAGCGACAGCACCGCATTACGCAGCGTGCTGCCGGCCGGGGGCGCCGGGCACATAAACTCGGCGCTGCGGCTGGCTTGTCCGGCATTTTCACGCCAGGCCTTCTGACGTTCGCTGGAATAACTGGCCAATAGCGACGGTGGCGCCAACCCTTTCAGCACGTAGGCCAGCTTCCAGCCGAGGTTATAGGCATCGTCCAGCCCGCCGTTAAGCCCACGTACGCCGAAAATCGGCACTACGTGCGCCGCATCACCGACGAACAGCACCCGGTCGTGATGATAGTTGTCCAGCGACAGGGCTTTAGCGTTGTACATGCTGATCCAAATCGGGCGCCATTTCCCTTTTTCACCGACCATATCGAGAAAACTCTCGACGACCGGCAGCACGTTTTCCGGCTTCAGTCCTTCTTCGTCGCTGACGCCGTCTTCCAGCAGGTAATCAATGCGCCAGATGTTGTCCGGTTGGCGGTGCATCCACATTGGGCCAGGGCGCAGGCAATCACCCAGTCGGCTTCTGACTGGTAATCGACCCCGACAGCATTCAGTGACAATGTCACACCTTCGTCATGATGCACCAGGCTCTGGAGTTCGGTACCCCAACGCAGTTCGATCAAATCCTCATGGCGCAGCACCTCGTCCAGCAAAAATTGCTCAATATAATACTGCTGCAGGTTGATCATCGCCGGAAACTGCTGGTTATCATCCACCAGCATGTCGAACTGCATCACCATCTCGCCCTGATAAAAGCTGCGTCCACGGGTCCAGGCGAGACCCTTGCCGACAAAGGTGTCTGCCAGCCCCAGTTTGTCGAGGATCTCCAGGCTGCGGCGGGAGATGCACGCCGCCCGGCTGCCGGTGCATACCTGGGTATCATTCTCCACTATCAACGAAGCGATGCCTTGTTTCGCCAATGCCAGCGCCAGCGATAAGCCCACCGGTCCACCGCCGACAATCACCACCCGATGCCGACGCTGTTCACGGTTATCGTGCAGCGACGGTAGCTTGACCGCATATTGTTGATAGCGGAATTCACCAATCACGTTTTCTTGTTGCATAAAGATTCTCCTTGTCGTTGCCGGTTACTCCGCCACAGGGGCGATCAACTCAGAAAAGGGATGCCGGATCTGGCCCGCCTGCATCGGCATTACCCAATCGGGAAGTTGCTGCGTGATTTCCACGTCCATCAACACCGCTTTTTCAATAAAATGCGCCAGATGCTCCATCGCTTCGGGCCGGGCATCGTGCAACACCATCACCGTCCAGGGCTGATTGGCGATATCTTCCAGCGCACGCGCCACCCAGGCGTCGGTCGGCAGTTCCCAATCCCGCGGTACCGAGTTCCACAACACCAGACTGAATCCTTGCTGTTGCAGCACCTCAACCGCCTCTTGATTCAACACGTGCGGTCCGAGGATCCCTTTACCGGCATAGGGGCGAAACAGCGGCGGCGACTCGGCGTATTGACCCAGTCGGGCCTGGCCTTCGGTAATTTCGTGACGGGCAAAACCCGGTGCCCCCAGCCCCAGCGGCAGAGAGTGGGTCAGGGTATGAATGCCGACCCGGTGACCGGCGTCTTTCACCGATTTAACCAGAGCTTCACCGCCAGGCGCGGAGATCTTTTCGCCGATAGGGAAGAAGTTGGCCAGAATGCGGAACTCCTGCAGCGTCTTCAGCACCAGCGGGGTTCCCTGGGGATGGGGACCGTTATCAAAGGTCAAAGTGAGTTTTTTATGCATGTTCCTGCTCCTGAGAAGTGGCCAGCATCAAATCAACTGCGCGCTCTGCCACCATGATAGTCGGTGCATTGGTATTGCCTGCCGGGATGCGCGGGAAAATCGACGCATCAGCGATGCGCACTCCCGCCAGGCCACGCAGGCGAAGTTCCAGATCCACCACGGAAGTCGCGGGATCTGCCCCCATGCGGCAGGTACCGGTAGGGTGATACTCCGTTTTGCCATGCTCGCGCACGAACGACGCCAACTGTTCATCGCTGTTCAAATTCGGCGCGGGCAACAGAACCTGATCAATCAGTGACGCCAACGCCGGGGCCTGGAACAGCTGCAAGCCAAGACGTACCGCTCTGACCTGCGCCGCGACATCTTCCGGCGTCCCCATATAGTTGAGGCTGATGCGCGGTAATGAACGTGGATTGCCGTCGCGCAACCGGACTTCACCCCTGGCCTGTGGCCGCAGGTGCGCCAACTTTAGGGATAGGGCATGTTGGTTTTGCGCCTGTTTTCCCTTGTCGTCGACGTTATCCGACGCCGCCAGCCCCATCAGCTGCACATCTGGCCGATCGTCGTCGCCGGTGGCGAAAAAACCGCCGCACTCCAGCAGGTTGGAGGCGCAGATACCGCGTTTGAACAGCAGCCATTCCAGACCGTTCGCCAATGCCTTCAGGCCTTTGTCTTGCCCGAGCAGGCTAATCGGCTTTCGCAGGCTGGCAATCAGCGAAAAATGCAGATGATCCTGCAGGCGTTGGCCGACCAGAGGGCTGTCAACCTGGAGTTTGATGCCGACTTCGCGCAGATGCTCTGCTGGACCGATGCCGGACAGCATCAACAGTTTTGGGGTCCCGATGGCGCCGGCGCATAACACCACTTCCCGGCTGGCCAGCGCCTGTTGGCGTTTCCCCTCGGCGTCGGTAAATACCACGCCGGTAGCACGATCCTGCTCCAGCAACAGGCGCTCAACCAGCACGCCGGTCATCACCTGCAGATTCGCGTGTTGGCGCACCGGCGCCAGATAGGCCACCGAGGTGCTGTAACGGTGCCCCTGATAGGTGGTAGTTTGATAGAAGCCTATGCCTTGCTGGCTGGCGCCGTTAAAGTCATTGAGATAGGGATAACCCAGCTCCTGACCGGCTTTGACGATGGCGTAGCTGAGCGGATGGCGATAACCGGAGTCGCTGACTTTCAGGTGGCCGCTATCGCCGTGATAGTCGTCGTGCAGGCTTTGGTTGCATTCCGACCGGATAAAATAGGGCAGCACATCGCGATAGCCCCAGCCGGTACAGCCGTCCTGGGTTTCCCAATCGTCATAATCCCTGGCATTGCCACGCACGTAGAGCTGTCCATTCACCGAGCTGCCACCGCCCAGCACACGGCCCTGCGGTACGCTCATCGA
>Ga0308167_1003759_pt1 | contig 11687 bp, 10 predicted proteins | sample PhyCR1_2_FD_202138 | JGI IMG/M metagenome (GOLD analysis project Ga0308167, IMG submission 202138) | Phyllosphere microbial communities from UC Gill Tract Community Farm, Albany, California, United States - DLSLRC.R1 | ecosystem: Host-associated > Plants > Phyllosphere > Unclassified | place... | reverse complement strand
GGCATTCGCTATACAGCGCAGGCTTAGCTGCTACAATCGCGCCTCATTTTTACCCAGCGTAGCGTTTACACATGCATAATGACTCAAATACAACACAACAACCTGCGTTACGACGTGCGTTAAAAGCACGTCATCTGACGATGATCGCCATTGGCGGTTCTATTGGTACCGGCCTGTTTGTCGCCTCCGGCGCGACCATTGCTCAGGCGGGGCCTGGCGGCGCGCTGCTCTCCTATATCCTGATCGGTCTGATGGTCTATTTCCTGATGACCAGCCTCGGTGAGCTGGCGGCTTTCATGCCGGTATCGGGCTCCTTTTCCACCTATGGCGCGAAGTATGTCGAAGAGGGTTTTGGTTTCGCGCTCGGCTGGAACTACTGGTACAACTGGGCGGTGACCATCGCGGTTGACCTGGTGGCCTCGCAACTGGTGATGAACTACTGGTTCCCGGATACCCCAGGCTGGATCTGGAGTGCGCTGTTCCTCTGCCTGATGTTCCTGATGAACTACATCTCGGTGAAGGGTTTTGGCGAGGCAGAATACTGGTTCTCGCTGATTAAAGTAGCGACCGTGATTATCTTTATCGTGGTGGGCGTACTGATGATCACCGGCATCATGCGCGGTGCAGAGCATGCAGGCTGGCAGAACTGGCAGGTGGGTGAAGCGCCGTTTGCCGGGGGTTTTGCGGCGATGATTGGCGTGGCGATGATTGTCGGATTCTCCTTCCAGGGTACCGAATTAATCGGTATCGCGGCGGGCGAATCTGAAGATCCGGCCAAAAACATCCCGCGCGCGGTGCGGCAGATTTTCTGGCGTATCCTGCTGTTCTACGTGTTCGCCATCCTGATTATCAGCCTGATCCTGCCGTATACCGATCCGCAGCTGCTGCACAACGATATCAATGATATCAGCGTCAGTCCGTTCACCCTGGTGTTCCGCAATGCCGGGCTGCTGTCGGCGGCGGCGGTGATGAATGCAGTGATCCTGACGGCGGTGCTGTCAGCCGGTAACTCTGGCATGTACGCCTCGACCCGTATGCTCTACAACCTGGCAAGCGAAGGCAAAGCGCCACGTATTTTTGCCCGGCTGTCAAAAGGCGGGGTGCCGCGCAATGCGCTGTGGGCCACCACCGTGGTGGCGGGGCTCTGCTTCCTGACCTCGAAATTTGGCAACCAGGAGGTTTACCTCTGGCTGCTCAACACCTCGGGTATGACCGGCTTTATCGCCTGGCTGGGTATCGCCATCAGCCACTACCGCTTCCGTCGCGGCTATGTGGCGCAGGGACACGATCTGAACGCGCTGCCGTACCGTTCCGGCTTCTTCCCGCTGGGTCCGATCTTCGCCTTTGTGCTCTGCCTGATTATCACCCTCGGTCAGAATTACCAGGCGTTTCTCAATGACCGCATCGACTGGTACGGCGTGGCGGCGACCTACATCGGTATTCCGCTGTTCCTGATTATCTGGTTTGGCTACAAGCTGACGCGCGGCAGTCGCTTCGTGAAATACAGCGAAATGGAATTTCCGGTTCACAAAGAGTAATTGTGTGTGCTGACACCGAAACGCGGTGCCTGCCGTCGTTCTGGCAGGCCGCAGATAACGTAAAGCGATAGGAGCATACGCCTGTAGCAAAGCATCGCGGGCCACGGACAAAAACGCCGGGCGCGTTTTTGAACAACGTAAAGCGTTGGCCCGGCTACGGGCGCACCTCAGGGATGAGGTGCGTAATCGCCCGCGTTGAGCGGCCAGGGATGGCGATTTTCCGTCTTTGCGAAAGGCGTAGGCTCCCTGAGCCAGCATCCTGCCTGTAACACCCCTTTTTACTTTTTTTTTCACGTCTCGCTTATGTTCACGAATTGATAATTATTATCACCTGCACTATTGTGGCTGCGTTTTCTGACGGGATCGCCACACAGGGTTAACACATGACTACCGAAACTTCGCTGCTGGCGGGGGAAGAGACGCTTCAGCACACCATGCAAAACTACCATCAGGTGCTGCGCCGCCGCCTGTTCTGGATTGGCATACTGCTGCTGACGATACTCGCCTCGCTGATCCTCGACTTTACCCTGGGCCCGGCCGGTCTCTCACTGCAAACGCTGTGGAACACGCTGCTTAGTCCTGAGAGCGTCGATGCCGGCACCCGCGTCATTGTCTGGGACATTCGTCTGCCCTATGCGCTGATGGCGATTGTGGTTGGGCTGTCGCTGGGCCTGGCGGGCGCAGAGATGCAGACCATCCTGAATAACCCGCTCGCCAGTCCGTTTACCCTTGGCGTCTCGTCTGCGGCGGCGTTTGGTGCCGCGCTGGCGATCATTCTCGGCATCGGCATTCCCGGCGTCCCTGATCAGTGGCTGATCTCCGCGAACGCCTTCGTGTTTGCGCTGTTTGCTGCCCTGATGCTGGATGCGGTGACCCGCTGGACCCAGGTTTCGTCGGCAGGCGTAGTGCTGTTCGGCATCGCGCTGGTGTTCACCTTCAATGCGCTGGTCTCGATGATGCAGTTTATTGCCAGCGAAGATACGTTGCAGGGACTGGTATTCTGGACCATGGGCAGTCTGGCGCGCGCCTCATGGGAGAAGCTGGGCGTACTGACTGTGGCGCTGGCCATTCTGGTGCCGTTTTCACTGCTGAGCAGCTGGAAGCTGACGGCGCTGCGCTTAGGCGAAGACCGCGCGGTGAGCTTTGGCATTGATGTGCGCCGTCTGCGTCTGGCGACGTTGCTGCGCATCAGTATTCTCTCTGCGCTGGCGGTAGCCTTTGTCGGCCCAATCGGCTTTATTGGCCTGGTGGCACCGCACATCGCCCGCATGATGTTCGGTGAGGATCATCGCTTTTATCTGCCAGCCAGTGCGCTGGTGGGGGCGCTGGTGCTGTCGCTGGCGTCCGTTGCCTCGAAGAACCTGATCCCGGGCGTGATCATTCCGGTCGGCATTGTCACCTCGCTGATTGGCGTGCCGTTCTTCCTGAGCATTATTTTGCGTCATCGGGGGACAGTCTGATGGAACAGGGTCTGACGTTACGTGGTTTCAGCGCCGGTTATCCAAAGCACAAAGTGATTGAAAACCTCAATGTTAAGCCGCTGCCGCGCGGTGAAATCACCGTGCTGCTTGGACCAAACGGCTGTGGCAAGTCAACGCTGCTGCGGGCGCTGGCCGGGCTGAATAAAGGCCGTGGCGAATTGTGGCTCAACGGCGAAAACCTGATGACTCAGCCGTTTGCTCAGCGAGCAAGGCATGTGGTCTATCTGCCCCAGTCGCTGCCTGCCGGCGTGCATCTGCACGTGCTGGAGTCGATTATCGTGGCGCAGCGTGCCTCCGGTGGCCTGCACAGTGCCAACAGCGAAGCGGAAGTGATGCATCTGCTGGAACAGCTGGGCATTGCGCATCTGGCGATGCGCTATCTGGATCAACTATCGGGCGGGCAGAAGCAGCTGGTTGGGCTGGCGCAGTCACTGATTCGTCGTCCGTCGCTGCTGCTGTTGGATGAACCGCTCAGCGCGCTCGACCTGAATTACCAGTTTCACGTGATGGATCTGGTGCGCCGTGAAACGGCTCAGCGCAACATGGTGACGGTAGTGGTGGTGCATGACATCAATATCGCGCTGCGCCATGCCCAGCATGCGTTAATGCTGAAGCACGGCAGCCTGGTCGCCGAAGGCCAGCCGGATCGGGTGATCACGCCCGCCACGCTGGCACAGGTGTATGGCGTGGAGGGCCGGATTGAGCACTGCAGCCGCGGTATGCCGCAGGTAATGATCGACGGGCTGGTACACGACGCGCTGGTGTAACGCTGAAGCGGGGCGGTTAACTGCGAAGAAGAGAAACACCCCATCGCCTCCGGCAGGAGACGATGGGGTGAGGTTTAACGCGCCAGCAGATGCTGCGCGTGGAAGCGCAGGTGATCTTCAACAAAACTGGCGATGAAGAAGTAGCTGTGATCGTAACCCGGCTGAATACGCAGGGTCAGCGGGAAGCCCGTTTCCCGGGCCACCGTCTCTAACCGCTCCGGCTGCAGCTGATCGGCTAAGAACTGATCGCTGTCGCCCTGATCGATCAGCATCGGCAATCGATGTGACACTTCGGCCATCAGCTGACAGCTGTCATAGTCACGCCAGGCGGCACGATCATCGCCCAGATAAGCCTGAAACGCTTTCTGTCCCCACGGCACATCCATCGGATTAACAATCGGCGCAAAGGCCGAGGCTGAGGCAAAGCGGCCGCCCAGACGCAGCGCCAGCATCAGCGCGCCATGTCCACCCATTGAATGTCCCATGATCGACTGACGTTCGCTGACCTTGAAGTTATCCGCAATCAGCGCTGGCAGCTCACTGCTCAGATAATCGAACATGCAGAAATGGCGGGCCCACGGCTGCTGAGTAGCATTGAGGTAGAAACCGGCGCCCTGGCCGAGATCGTAACCCTCATCATTCGCCACCCCTTCACCACGCGGACTGGTATCCGGCATGATCAGCACCAGACCCAGCTCCGCCGCGACGCGTTGCGCCCCGGCTTTGGTGGTGAAGTTTTCATCATTGCAGGTCAGGCCGGCCAGAAACCAGACCGCCGGCGGCGGAGCATCACCGTGCGGGGGCGGCAGATAGATGCTGAAGGTCATCGGGCAGTTCAGTACGGCCGACTGATGACGCCAGCGCTGTTGCCAGCCGCCGAAAATGCGATGTTCTTCCAGAAGCTCCAGAGTGGATGCCATAACGCCTCCTGATTACTTGTTAAAGTGCACCACCGAGCGGATCGATTTTCCTTCGTGCATCAAATCAAAGGCGTCGTTAATCTGTTCCAGCGGCATGGTGTGGGTGATGAAATCATTCAGCGCAAACTTGCCGTCGAGATAATCCTGCACGATGCCTGGCAGTTGTGAACGGCCTTTCACGCCGCCAAATGCCGAACCGCGCCAGACGCGACCGGTCACCAGCTGGAAAGGGCGGGTTGAGATCTCTTCGCCGGCACCGGCTACACCGATAATCACCGACTCGCCCCAACCCTTATGGCAACACTCCAGCGCCGAGCGCATCACGTTGACGTTACCGATACATTCAAAGGAGTAATCGACGCCGCCATCGGTCAGTTCAACGATCACTTCCTGGATCGGCTTATCGTAATCCTTCGGGTTAATCAGGTCGGTGGCACCCAGCTTGCGTGCCAGATCGAACTTACTGGTGTTGATGTCGATGGCAATGATGCGTCCAGCTTTCGCCATTTTGGCGCCGATCACCGCGGAGAGGCCAATACCGCCGAGACCGAAGATCGCCACGGTGTCGCCTTCTTTCACTTTGGCGGTGTTCATCACCGCGCCCATGCCGGTAGTGACGCCACAGCCCAGCAGGCAGACTTCTTCCAGCGGGGCTTCTTTACTGATTTTTGCCAGCGAAATTTCCGGAATGACCGTGTATTCCGAGAAGGTCGAGGTACCCATGTAGTGGAAAATCGGCTTACCATCTTTGAAGAAACGGGTGGTGCCGTCTGGCATCAGGCCTTTGCCCTGGGTGGTACGAATCGCCTGGCAGAGGTTGGTTTTGCCGGACAGGCAATATTTACATTGACCACACTCTGGCGTGTAGAGCGGAATCACATGGTCGCCGACTTCGACGCTGGTGACGCCTTCGCCTACTGCTTCAACAATGCCACCGCCTTCATGGCCAAGGATCGCCGGGAAAACGCCCTCAGGATCGGTGCCGGACAGGGTATAAGCATCGGTATGGCACACGCCGGTCGCCACGATGCGGACCAGCACTTCACCTTTCTGCGGCGGCATTAAATCCACTTCTTCAATTTTCAGCGGTTCGCCAGCAGCCCAGGCAACAGCGGCACGGGTTTTGATCATATTCATGCAATCCCTCTTCCAGTCAGATTGTGACGCGCAGTGGCGTCCGGTTGGTCGTGATGATTCAGAGCCTGGCCCGCCAGGTTCTTAAACATAGCGTGGAACGCTTATTCCGCCGCCTGTAATGGGTGGATCAGCTCATCGTTGAGCGGTCGATCGTCAAATTGTTCAATGATCAGGTATTTCAGCGCTTCGACATTCGGGGTAAACGCATCGCGTCGCCACATCAGCCAGGTGGCCGTATCGCGATAGCCCGGCGGCAGGGTGTGCGCCTGCACCCGTGAGCGATCCGCCATCTGTTTCAGCACCGAGGCCGGGATCATCGCCACGCCCGCACCGCCTGCTACACAGGCCAGCATGGCGTGATAGGACTGAATCTCCATCACGTTGTCAGGCGCGGTCTGGCTGTCGCGATACCAGCTTTCCAGCTTCACCCGATAGGAGCAGCTGTTGCGAAAGGCAAACAGCGTATCCCCCTGGACGTCACGCGCGCTGCTGATCGGCGCGTGATCCAGCCCGGTGATCAGCACCATCTCCTCGCGAAAGGCGATACAGCCGTTGAGATCGTCATGAGAAACCGGACCATCGACCAGCGCGGCGGCTAAGGTGCCTTCACGCACCCGATCAATGATTTCGCCCGAGGTGCCGGTGATCAGCGACAGCGCCACTTTGGGAAAACGCTGGTGATAGGCGGCCAGCAGGCCTGGCAGTCGGGTCGCCGCGGTACTCTCCATCGATCCTAAGGCAAAATTACCGGCCGGCTCGCCGGTGCGGGTCATGCTCAGGGCTTCTTCGCTCAGCGCCAGGATACGCTGCGCATAATTCAGAAAATTATGGCCCATCGGCGACAGGCGAATGCGCTGCTTCTCACGAATAAAGAGATCAACGCCTAACTCTTCTTCCAGCTGGCGCAGCCGTGTGGTCAGATTAGAGGGTACGCGATGCAGCTGTTCTGCCGCGCGCGCCAGCGAACCGCTTTCGGCGACGGAACAGAACATACGTAGCTGAACTAAATCCATATCTTCTCTTTCCGTAAACAACTTGGTTAATATTATTCACTTTCCGTGAGTTTAAACATCCTGCATGCTGTAAGCAAGTCAGAAAAGATCTCAGGTCAGCACCAGTCCAGCACAACAGGAGTTCAGCCATGGCGGTACGCGTCGCGCTAAGCGCATTTTTAACCTTATTTGTGGCAATGGGGATCGGGCGCTTTGCCTTTACGCCGCAGGTACCGCTGATGATTCAGGAGCACCAGCTGACGCTGACCAGTGCCAGCCTGGTGGCGGCGTTAAACTATCTCGGCTATCTGTGTGGCTCCTTTGATGCGATGCGCGCGCACCGTCGGGTAGAGCTGCGGTTGCTGGCCGGCGTCTGGGGGGCGGTGATTCTGACTCTGCTCTCGGCCTGCGTCAGCGGGCCCTGGCTGCACGGCGCGATTCGTTTCCTGATTGGCTGGGCCAGCGGCTGGGCGATGGTGCTGGTGGCCGCGTGGAGCAATGAACAGCTGCATCGGCATGGTAGGGCAGGATTATCGGCGGCGGTGTTTGCCGGTCCGGGTTGCGGTATTTTTGTCAGCGGTCTGCTGGCAGTGGTGCTGCACAGCTTTCAGGTGTCGGCCTCGCTGGCATGGGCCGCTTACGGCGCGCTGGCGCTGCTGCTGATTGCATTGATTAGCCGTCATCTGCCGCGTCGGGGTGAACTGCATCGGCCGGATCAGGCACCTGAACCACTGGTGCTGAACCGCGATTTGAAACGGCTGGTACTGAGTTACAGCCTGGCGGGCTTTGGTTACATTTTGCCCGCCACCTTCTTATCGCAAATGGCGGCGGCACGCTTTCCTGATGGGGTGTTCGCGCAGTTCGTCTGGCCGATTTTTGGCGGGGCAGCGATGGTCGGGATTGTGATCGGTATTATGACCCGACGCTGGGGCAGCAGTCAGGCCCGGCTGGCGCTGGTGCTGTGGGCGCAGGCGCTGGGCGTACTGGCGGCGGCGTTATTGCCGGGTTTCAGCGGCTTGCTGATCGGGGCGCTGCTGGTGGGGGGCGGCTTTCTCAGTGTGGTACAGCTCTCCTTGCTCTGTGCGCGTGAACTCGCTCCGCAGCATCTGCGGTACATGGCTGGATTACTGACTACCGGTTATGCGGTCGGGCAGCTGGTCGGCCCGTTGCTGTCGTTTCTGTCAACCGCGCTGTTGCACCGGCTGGAACCGGCGTTGTGGGTGGCAGGCGCCAGTCTGGTATGGGCCGGGCTGCTGGTCTGGCGACGCGCCGCCTGACGCAGGGTGATCACCAATCTGATTGATTGCTGGATTCCCCGCAAAGAAAGTTTCACAATACGCGCTCAGTAACAGGGCCCGCAGGCATTCACCGGCGGGCGCAACACCAGCCGGAGAAGAGTACGATGAGCACCTTAAGTCAGGAAGCTGCCCTGGTTCATGAAGCGCTGTTAGCGCGTGGCCTGGAAACGCCGTTACGTGCGCCAACGCGCGACCTCGATGACGAAACGCGCAAGAGTCTGATTGCAGGCCACATGACCGAAATTATGCAGTTGCTGAATCTCGATCTGGAAGATGACAGCCTGATTGAAACCCCGCACCGCATTGCCAAAATGTATGTTGATGAGGTGTTCTCCGGTCTCGACTACGCCAACTTCCCTAAAATCACCGTCATTGAGAACAAAATGAAGGTTGATGAGATGGTAACCGTGCGTGATATCACCCTGACCAGCACCTGTGAACACCACTTTGTGATTATCGATGGTAAAGCGACTGTCGCTTATATTCCGAAAGATAAGGTAATTGGTCTGTCGAAGATTAACCGCATCGTGCAGTTTTTTGCGCAGCGCCCGCAGGTTCAGGAGCGCCTGACGCAACAGGTTCTGGTGGCGTTGCAAACGCTGCTGGGCACCAACAATGTCGCGGTGTCAATTGACGCGGTGCACTACTGTGTGAAAGCGCGCGGCGTAAAAGATGCCACCAGCGCCACGACCACCACCTCACTCGGCGGACTTTTCAAGTCCAGTCAGAACACCCGCCAGGAATTTCTGCGCGCGGTACGCCATAGTTGAGTCAACGGCGGGCGCATTCTGGCGCCCGCGTCGTCAATGCAGGGTGCCGCATGCAACGCTATCACGCGCTGGATTTCATACGTGGATGTGCCATTCTCGGCATCCTGCTGCTTAATATTGTCGGCTTCGGACTGCCGTCCGCCGCCTATCTCAATCCTGCCTGGCAGGGCAGTGTCACGCTGTCCGATGCCTGGACATGGGCGATCTCTGACGCGCTGGCTCAACTCAAATTCCTGACCCTGTTTGCGCTGCTGTTTGGCGCGGGCCTGCAAATGCAACTGCCGCGGGGCAGCCGCTGGCTGACCGCTCGCCTGACGCTGCTGGTCTTATTCGGTTTTCTGCACGGCGTGTTTCTGTGGGAAGGCGATATTCTGCTGGATTACGGCATTATTGGTCTGGTGGTATGGCGGGTCTTGCGCGATGTGCCTTCCACCCGCAGCCTGATGCACACCGGTATTCTGCTCTATCTGCTGGGCTGTGGCGTGTTACTGGTATTCGGTTCCATTTCCGATCATCAACCGACCCGTTCCTGGCTGCCGGGCGCGGCCGATTTGCAATATGAGCAATACTGGAAACTGACTGGCGGCTGGGATGCGGTGCAGAATCGGCTCGATCAGCTTGCCTCGGGTTTAATGGCGCTGGCGGCACAGTATGGCTGGCAACTGGCGGGCCTGATGATGATTGGCGGGGCGCTGCTGCGCAGTGGCTGGCTGACCGGCGAATTTTCACCATTGCACTATCGTCAGGCGGCGGCGCTGCTGCTGACGATGGGGCTGTCGATCGCGGTGGCCGGCGTGGCAGCGCAATGGCTGTTACATTGGGAATTTCGCTGGACCGGTTTTTATCTGCAAACTCCGCGTGATTTAGCGAGTCCGCTGATCAGCCTCGGCTATGCTGCGCTCTGCCTCGGCTACTGGTCACGCATCAGTCGATGGCGTATTAGCTATGCTATTCAATGTGTTGGCCGGATGGCGTTAACCAATTACCTGCTGCAAACCCTGATCTGCACCACGCTGTTTTATCGCTTCGGACTGTTTATGCATTTCACGCGTCTGCAACTGGTGATGATGGTGCCCGCAGTGTGGCTGATCAATCTTCTGTTTTCACTCATCTGGTTACATTATTTTGCACAGGGCCCGCTGGAGTGGCTATGGCGGCGTCTGACGCTGCTGGCCGCCGGTAAACCTGCCGTCACTGACAACGCCAGATAATGACCGCCATCACAAAGGTTGCAGAATTGTATGTAACCGTTTTCATTGATGTGACGCAATTCACGCTGCCTCTCTCCCGCCCCTGACAAAATAGCGCCGGTGTTCAACCCGGCGTGATGCCTTATTCTTCCTCTGTGGAACTGCTGCATGATAACGATTCGTGATGTTGCCCGTCAGGCTGGCGTGTCGGTAGCGACCGTCTCGCGCGTACTCAACAATAGTAGCGCTGTCACGTCTGATACCCGTGACGCCGTGTTACAGGCTGTTGACGCGCTGGGATATCGCCCTAACGCTAACGCGCAGGCGCTGGCTACTCAGGTCAGCGACACCATTGGCGTGGTGGTGATGGATGTTTCCGATCCCTTCTTTGGCGCGCTGGTCAAAGCGGTCGATACCGTGGCGCAGCGCGTGCATAAGCATGTGTTAATCAGCAACTCCTGGCATCAGGAAGAGAAAGAGCGCCATGCGATTGAGGTGCTGATCCGGCAACGGTGCAGTGCGCTGGTAGTCCATGCGAAAACGCTTTCAGACCATGAGCTGGCTGAATTTATGCAACATGTACCGGGTATGGTGGTAATCAACCGCATCGTGCCCGGTTTTGAACACCGCAGCGTCAGCCTTGATAACGTTACCGGCGCGCTGATGGCCTCCCGTACGCTGTTACAACAAGGGCATAGCCGCATTGGTTACCTCTGTTCCAGTCATCCGATTGAGGATGTCGCCCAGCGTCGCGAAGGCTGGCTGCAGGCGATGGCGGAGCAGGGCATCCGGCCGCAGGAGAGCTGGATCGCCAGCGCCGAGCCCGATATGCAGGGCGGTGAAGCAGCAATGGTGGAACTGCTGGGGCGCAATCTCAATCTGAGCGCGGTGTTTGCCTATAACGACGGCATGGCGGCGGGTGCACTCACAGCATTAAAAGACAACGGCATTCAGGTTCCACAGCATTTTTCTGTCATTGGCTTTGATGATATTCCGATTTCGCGTTACACCGATCCGCAACTGACAACCGTACGCTATCCCATTGTTTCTATGGCTAAACTGGCCACGGAACTGGCGTTGCAGGGCGCGGCAGGGCTGCTGGATGACACCGCAACCCACATCTTTATGCCGACGCTGGTACGTCGTCATTCAGTGGCGCAGCGGCAAAATGTGGAGTCCGTCACTAATTCAAGCGATTCAGCCATGTAACCGTTTTCAATCTGTGATTACATTCACAGTTAATTAACATTGCCCTCACTATGATGGCAGCGTCTCACCGGACTGAAACATTATGTAACGCCCGCATAACCGCATCAGGCACCGCTTCAGTCACTGGATGAAATGGTTCACAACATATTCATATTCACGGAAGCGTTTAGGTACAGGGAAGTCAGATTTTGGACGGCGGTCCAGCGGCTTAGCGTAACGTTGTGTCTATTCCGCGTCGCCGATCAGTTTTACCGATTGTTCTCCCGCCTCTGTGGCGCGGCAGAGCTAAAAAGACCCTGCATAAAAAAACCGGAGATACCATGAATAAGAAGGTTTTCACGCTCACAGCACTGGTTGCCAGCATGATGTTTGGTGCAACCGCTCA
>Ga0308167_1003758_pt1 | contig 11687 bp, 15 predicted proteins | sample PhyCR1_2_FD_202138 | JGI IMG/M metagenome (GOLD analysis project Ga0308167, IMG submission 202138) | Phyllosphere microbial communities from UC Gill Tract Community Farm, Albany, California, United States - DLSLRC.R1 | ecosystem: Host-associated > Plants > Phyllosphere > Unclassified | place... | reverse complement strand
CTATTATGCCAACTATTATTATGGATTCCTGCAACTACACACGCCTGGGATTATCAGACTATATGTCTTTAAAAGGAGTTAAGAAGAAAAATATCTCTTCTGTCTCCGATATTGAGCAACTACAGCAAAAATGTGAGCAATTAAACCCTGGTGTCGTCTTTATTAATGAAGATTGTTTCATTCATGAGTCAGATTCCAGTGAACGTATCCGCACTATTATTACGCAGCATCCCGATACACTGTTCTTTATATTCATGGCGATTAGCAATATCCATTTTGAGGAATATCTCTACGTTCGTAAGAACCTGATTATTACATCAAAATCGATGAAGACATCGACCCTGGACTCTTTACTTGGTACCTATTTGCAGAAGAAGCTTAACCAGTCTGCACGTATCTCTTCGGGCATGGATGTTCATCCATTAACCCTGAGCCAGACTGAGTCAAACATGCTGAAAATGTGGATGTCAGGTCATGATACCATCCAGATCTCAGATAAAATGCAAATTAAGGCCAAAACGGTATCGTCACACAAAGGTAATATTAAACGCAAAATTAAAACACATAATAAGCAGGTTATTTATCATGTGGTGCGTTTAACCGATAATGTGACCTCGGGTATTTACGTTAATATTCGCTGATCGTAAAACCTGAAGAACCGGCCATTATGGCCGGTTTTTTTTTGCGCTGAATTGCGATCTATGTCTCATTCTTACCGCTAAGCTTTTACGCTCTTTTGCCGATGTTATGCCCTATAACAACAGCCTCAAGAGAGCAAGGATATGAACACTGCATTAGATAATGATGGACATAAGAGCGCTGGCATCTGGCAGAATCTCCGCCTGGTACCACTGTTTAGCCTGATCTTCGGCGGCATTTTGCTGCTGTTCGCACTCTGTATTGGTGTCGCCAGTTACTTTCTGATTTTAGGTAATCATTCCCTCAGTGATGCCACGGACGAAATTCAGGTTCGCATGGGCCTCTCTAACAGTTCAAACCACCTGCGTACTGCGCGTCTGACGATCATTCAGGCCGGTGCCGCCGCACGTATTGGTGACATGGATGAGTTTCGCGCCAACGTGGCTGCGGCTGAAAAACGTATTCAGCAGGCAAAAGATGGCTTCGCTGTCTATCAGGCACGTGAAGTGAAGACCCCTGCTGACACTGACCTGGATGCCACGCTGCAGGCACGCTTTAACGATTACATTAATAAAGGCCTGATACCGATGATCGACGCCGGTAAACAGGGCAGCTTTGAGGGCATCATCGCGCAGGAAACGGACGTAACCCGCAAGCTGGATGAAGACTATAATGCGGTGTTACTGAAGGCCATCAGGATCCGTACTGACCGCGCCAATGCCATTACCGTCGAAGCCGATCACCAGTCCCGTATCGGCTTTATCGCCATGGCCGTGGCGTTCAGTGCCGCTCTGGTGCTGGTGCTGCTGACCTTTGTCTTCCTGCGCCGGGTGGTCATTAATCCGCTGCGTCAGTCGGTGATGCGTATTGAACGCATTGCACAGGGCGATCTGACCTCCGCTCCCCTGCCCTTTGGTCGCAGTGAGATTGGTACACTGATCCATAATCTGCAACTGATGCAGCAGTCGCTTGTAACCACAGTCGGAACGGTGCGCGAAGGCGCTGTGGCGATTTATCAGGGCTCCAGTGAGATTTCCGCCGGTAACACCGATCTCTCTTCCCGTACCGAGCAGCAGGCGGCGGCGCTGGAGCAGACGGCAGCCAGCATGGAACAGCTGACCGCAACTGTGAAACAGAATGCCGAGAATGCCCATCACGCCAGCCAGCTGGCTGCGGATGCTTCCGGCAAAGCACGCAGCGGTGGCGATCTGGTCAATAGCGTGGTGAAAACCATGACCAACATCTCCGGCAGCTCGAAGAAGATTGCTGAAATCACCAACGTCATTAATAGCATTGCATTCCAGACCAACATCCTGGCCTTGAACGCAGCGGTAGAAGCGGCGCGTGCCGGTGAACAGGGTCGTGGTTTTGCGGTGGTAGCCAGCGAAGTACGCAGTCTGGCCCAGCGCAGTGCGCAGGCGGCTAAAGAGATTGAATCCCTGATTGCTGAGTCGGTCACGCTGATCAAGGATGGATCGCATCAGGTTGGTGAAGCGGGCAGCACCATGGGTGAGATTGTAGAAGCGGTTCGTCGCGTTACCGATATTATGTCGGAAATTGCAGCCGCCTCGGACGAGCAGAGCCGCGGTATTCAGCAGGTGAGCCAGGCCGTCACTGAGATGGATAATGTTACTCAGCAGAACGCCTCACTGGTGGAAGAAGCTTCCGCAGCAGCGGCCTCGCTGGAAGATCAGGCGGGCAAACTAACGCAGGCGGTAGCAGCATTCCGCCTGCAGGATTTACCCGCCACCGCAGGCGTGGCGCCTCGTGCCTCTTCCCCGTTAAAAACACCGGCTCTGGCACCCCGCCCAGCGCTGGCCTCTGGCACGGATAACTGGGAAACCTTCTAAGGGTATACCGGGTGATATTCATCGACTGACATCAGTCGCGGAATCACCCAGAGCAAAAAGCCGCCTTTCCGGCAGTCGGAAAGGCGGCTTTTTCATGCGTGTCAGACTCAGGCGTCCTGGCAGGGCTCCACGAAGATGCCATCCGGCTGGTGTGTCTCATTAAAAAACCAGATGCCTAGCGGATAATCCTCCAGCGCCACCAGAAACATGGTGCCTTCATTAAACGGCTCCATTGCCAGAATGGTGCCAATGCGACGCGGGCCGCCATCGGTTTTGACGCTGACGCGGTCATTTACCTTCATTTCGGTTCTCCTGATTATTCACTGAGTACAGTCTAAACGAAGAACCGTGCCAATGCAGCGCGTTAGCGGCGGGCAATAACCCAGACGGCGTGAATAATACCAGGGATATACCCACAGATCGTCAGCAGGATGTTCAGCCAGAAGGCACCGCCAAAACCGACCTGCATAAACACGCCCAGCGGTGGCAGCAAAATCGCAATAATAATTCTTAAAATGTCCATAACCATTCCTTTAGGTATTGATAAAAATCAGCTTTATTTTTAACTATAGCTGAATCTGCTCTGTTGAGGCTTAAAGTCAGGTAAATCTGAGTAAGGACGGACTTTTGCAATGTCTTAACATTTCACTGCAAGACTTCTTACGCGTCTGCCCTTTAAACTTCTCTCTACTGCACCACCCCATAGGTGCAGCCACAACCTGAAAGTAACAAGGATTTTGCCCGCGCAGCGCGGGCTTTTTTTTGCCTGCGATCTGCCCGCCCCCGCCTTTCGGTATCGCGTTCTATACTGAATATTCTGTTTGCTCTCAGGAGTAAGAAAATGACAGACGAAAAACAGCACAGCGAGGGTCAGCCGTCGGATTTGCAGGTTGATGTCGAGGGTTTACTGGCGGCGATTCAGGCCAGAACGTCCGGAGAAATACGGGAGTACATGGATCAGGGTCAGACGCCACGGCTGGAAGTTGAAGGACACATTTACTCTTCCTATACCGAACTGGCGGAGGCGTTTGAAATTGACATTTCTAACTATCGCGCCTGAGAAATCAGCCGATGAAATCGATTTCAAAAAAATACCCGGCGGGATGGCCGGGTAAAAAATTCAATTCGTTACACCAGGGAATTCTTAACACCCTTGCAGATTACGCGATCCCGATTTCGAAACAAGCATCAGATATGCACGTTTCTGCAACCTGCCAGGTAATTTTAGCGCTACTGTAATCAAAATATCGCACCAGTCAGTGACTTAGCCCCGCACACTTCATGCATTCCCTTTTTTCAGCCCTCTGTTTTTAAGAATTATCCTGGATTTCGCGACAGCGTGGCAGGAAAAAAAGTGTGAGCCATATTCAACTATAATATTGAAAATCCGCTGCTTTAGCCGCGAACGTGATGAAAGGAGCCTGTCAATGCCCGATCTCCACCAGCCGTTAATGATTATCACCGATCTGGATGGTTCATTACTTGACCATCATACCTATCGCTGGGATGCGGCCACCGAGTGGCTCACCACACTGAAGCAACACGACATTCCGCTGGTGATCTGTTCCAGCAAAACGGCAGCTGAAATTATTCCGCTGCAAAAAAGGCTCGGCATCAGTGGTTCACCATTCATTGCTGAAAACGGGGCCGTGGTGCAGACGCTCGACCAGCGGCAAATCCGCCTGCCCGACAACACGCTGACCTATGACACCCTCTGCCAGCGTCTTGCTACTTTGAAAACCGACTACCGTTTTACTGGCTTCCATGACTTCTCTGATCCGGAAGTGGCCTCAATGACTGGTCTGAGCGAGGCGGAATCGGCGCTGTCCCGTCAGCGCGACGCGTCAGAAGTGATTGTCTGGCGCGACAGTGATGAAGCCTTTGACCGGTTCCATGACGCGCTGCGCGCAGAAGGTCTGGCACTGACGCAGGGCGGTCGTTTCTGGCATGTGATGCCGGCGGGCAGTGGCAAAGGCGAAGCGCTGCGCTGGCTACTGGACCACTCGCCCGGTGAGACGCGCACGACTATCGGTCTGGGTGACGGACCCAACGATGCCCCAATGCTGGATGCGGTTGATTTTGCCGTGGTCATCAGGGGCTACAGTAAAACACCGGTCACACTCAGCCGGACCGACCAGCAGCAGGTTTATCACACCGCCCATCATGGCCCTGAAGGCTGGCGTGAAGGGCTGGACTATTTTTTGACTCAACCTCAATAAGCTGCCCACGGGCATTAAAAGGATGATGCGATGAGTGACTTTTATCAGAATGGCGTAATCACCAACTTCCACAACCTTACCCACCGTAGCGTGGAGTCGCTGGAAAAAGAGATGGTTCGCTTTGCCCGCAAACGCAAAATGGGGCTGATCCTGCCATCGCTTTTTTCTGAACTTGAAGGCCCGGCGCTGACAAAAATCGTCGATGAGCTGGCGAAAGTGCCCTATCTGGATGAGATCGTCATCGGACTGGATCGGGCCGACCGCGACCAGTTCCTGTTTGCCCGCGAGTTCTTTTCCCGCCTGCCGCAACGCCATCGCATTCTGTGGAACGATGGCCCGCGTCTGAAGGCGATTGATGCAGAGCTGGATAAAGAAGGTCTGTCGCCCACTAATCCTGGAAAAGGCCGTAATGTCTGGTTCTGTACCGGCTATACGCTGGCGTCGGACCGCACCAGCTGTGTCGCGCTGCATGACTGCGATATCGTGACCTACGAGCGCGGCATGCTCGCCCGTCTGCTCTACCCGCTTGCCAACCCGTCATTTCAGTATGAGTTCTGTAAGGGCTTCTATGCGCGCGTCGCGGATGGCAAGCTTAATGGCCGCGTAGGGCGTCTGCTGGTCGGGCCGCTACTGCGCTCGCTGCAGAAAGTTTATGGTCACTCAGAGTACCTGGATTACCTGTCGAGTTTCCGCTATCCGCTTTCCGGGGAGTTCGCCATGCGGACGCATGTGCTGAACGGCATCAAAATTCCTGGCGACTGGGGTCTGGAGATTGGCGTGCTGTCGGAGATTTACCGTAACTACACCACCCGTCAGTCATGTCAGGTTGAGATCGCCGACAATTACGATCACAAACACCAGCCTCTGGCGGAAGATGATGGCACCGGCGGCCTGAAGCGCATGAGCAGCGATATCGTCCAGTCACTGCTGCGTAAGCTCGCCACCATGGGTGTGCCACTGACCAGCGACTCGTTCCGTGTTCTGAAGGCCACCTATTATCGTAATGCGCTGGATATGATGGAGACCTATAACCATGAGGCGGCGATGAACGGGCTGAAGTTTGATCAGCACGTAGAAGAGGCAGCGGTAGAAATGTTTACCCAGTCGATTCTGGAAGCGGGCCAGGCCTTTATTGAGCGTCCTAACGATAAGCCGTTTATACCGAGCTGGAGTCGCGTGCAGTCCGCTTTCCCGGACGTCTTGCAGCGCATCTATCAGGCCGTGGAAGAGGATAACGACGGTAACGTCTGAAACAGGGCGGCACAGGGAGCGTGCCGGGCCTTCAATAAGCAGAAAGCGGGCCTGACGGGTCGCAGGACCCACAGGCCTGATGTTATCAGCTCGCCAGTTGCTCAGCATTCAGTGCGCTCAGCTCATCGCTGCGAAACGCTTCGCTGCGCACGGCATAGCCGTCATACCAGCGGCACTCCACCATGCCACTCGCGAAGCCGGTCACCACCATCGTCTGACCCTGTTCCTTGTGCTGCACTTCTTCACTGATTGCGAAAACCATGTTGCGCTCCTTAAATGGATGTTACTAACCTGAGTGATTATTATCTTTATAGCAGGCAAAGCCGACACCTGCCTGTTAAGGCAAGCAAAAAACGGGCAAATTCGGAATTAATCAGCGGGATATGCGGAAAATAAAAAAAGCGGATAAGAAAACTTATCCGCTTTGATGAAGCATTGACGCTGACGTCAGATTTTACAGCCTTCACAATCGGCTTCGTCGCCAAAATCATCCGGCACTTCGCTGGCTTTTTTCTCTGCTTTCGCTTCAGCCTGCTCAAGCTGTGCGTCGATATCAAATTCAAACATGTCGTCGTTCATCGTCATTCTCCTGACCGTAAATCACAGTGCGCTTTATACCGATTTTCCGCGCACTCTGGCAATAAGGTTGACCACTAACAGCACGATCGACCCAATGATAAAACCGAGCACCAGGTTGGCGCCGTTGCTCAGCAGCATCGCGATCCAGCCGCTGAAGCCGCCGCTGACTTCCTCAATAAGATGATGCAGCGGCGCAATGCCATGAACCACGATACCGCCGCCGACCAGGAACATCGCGATGGTGCCGACGACCGAAAGAATCTTCATCAGCCAGGGTGCGGCAGCCAGCAGCACGCTACCAATGCCCTGCGCGATGCGTGACGTTTTTTCACGCAGCCAGAAGCCGAGGTCATCAATTTTTACAATGGCCGCCACAATGCCGTAAACGCCGATGGTGACCAGAATCGCGATGCCCGCCAGAATAATCACCTGGTTGAGCAGCGGCGCCTCCGACACGATGCCTAAGGTAATCGCGACAATTTCTGCTGACAGAATAAAATCGGTGCGCACTGCGCCTTTGATCTTCTTCTTCTCAAACTCAGCCGCATTCTGGTTCGCCAGCGAATCGAGTCGCTGCTTACGCGCTTCCGGTGATTTGCTCTGTTTGTCCTGCTGCAGCGTGTGCATCACCTTCTCAACGCCTTCGTAGCAGAGATAGGCACCGCCGATCATCAGCAGTGGCGTAATCAGCCAGGGGGCAAACGCGGAGATAATCAGCGCCAGTGGCACCAGAATCAGTTTGTTGAGAAACGATCCCTTGGCCACGCCCCATACGACCGGCAGTTCACGGTTGGCTTTTACGCCGGTGACCTGCTGTGCATTCAGCGACAAATCGTCGCCCAGTACGCCAGCGGTCTTTTTCGCCGCCACTTTTCCCATGACGGAAATATCGTCCAGAAGTGTTGCAATATCATCAAGTAAAGTCAGTAAACTGGTGCCTGCCAAAATCTTATCCTTAGTCTGGTTCGTTATGTTGACAACATGGGCAGCGCTCAATTTCCGTCACAGTCATCTCGGCGATGCCCTCACAATCCCACTCTACCCGCACCGTCTCGCCTGCTGCTCCTTCAGCGTGCAAATATTTGCTGACCGGGCTTTCGGTCATGCCAGTGATCTCCTCCGTGGCGATAAGCCTGTCGCCGCAGTAGACCCGCGCGGTCGCTTTGGTATTCACCATTCGCTCGTCACGAATCTGGTAAAGGCGTTTTACCGTCAGTTTTATGCTGCTCATTAAGGCTCCTGGCCACGGAGAAAGCGCAGATCTAACCAATTATGTCCCTGATTAGCAATCGGCGTTGTAATGATGGATGCCCTGATGGTCGACCTCGGCACTCTCCGACATCGCCATCAGCCACTCCTCCAGCCGCTCCAGCAGGTCCTGATCGCCCAGGCGCAGTTTGCCGCGAAGCGCGCACTCCCAGATGATCAGCACTTTCCAGCCGGCTTCCTGCAGCTGGCGCACATAGCGCCGGTCGCGTTCAACATTACTGTTGATTTTGCCGGTCCAGAACTCTGTGCGTGTCGCCGGCATTTTAAACAGATAGCAGTGATGACGATGCCAGAAGCAGCCATGAACAAAGATGATCGCCTGTTGTTCTGTCAGAACGAAATCGGGCCGTCCCGGCAGATTTTTATCCTGTACGCGAAAGCTAAACCCCCGGTCTTTCAGCAACAGCGCAATACGTTGCTCAATGGCCGTATCCTGAGCGCGAATGGCACGCATATTTTTGCTGCGTGTTTCGCTGGAGTGAACATCAGCCATAACCTCTCCTTTTTTGCTGGTTCAGTAACTTTAGTCTGCGCCACGAAAAGCGAAAGCTGTCGCCAGACGACTTCGGAACAAGCGCCGCAAAAACAGAACTTTCCGGCGCGCGGGTACAGGGCACATCCCGGCAATTTCCACACAGCGTCTGGAGTGATAGCATAGGCACCTTACTGTTAAGGAAAAACGCATGCATCCCGCCGCCCTCGCTGAACCACTCTCTGCTGCACTTTCATCTGCTGATGCGTCTGAACTTTTTCAGCAGGTGCTGGCAATCTATTCGGTTCGTGATCTCACGACCCGCCTGCAGCAGGCGGGATTTTCCTGCTGGACGCCGGCCCTGCTGAACCGGATTCGGCAGGGTAAAAGCGCCCTGCCACCGCTGTGTGAGGCGGAGCTGTCGCTGTTACAGGGTCTGCTGCCGACCCGACCGGCCCATTATGATCATCCTGAGTTTCGTTTTATCGATCTCTTTGCCGGGATTGGTGGTATTCGCAAAGGATTCGAAGCGATTGGCGGCAAGTGCGTCTTTACCAGTGAATGGAATAAAGAAGCCGTGCGCACTTACAAAGCCAACCACTACAGCGATCCACTGGAGCATCACTTCAATACCGACATCCGTCAGGTGACCCAGCCGGAAGGTCTGACTGACGATGACGAGATATACCGCGCGATTGATGCCGCGGTTCCCGATCATCAGGTGTTACTGGCCGGTTTTCCCTGCCAGCCCTTTTCGCTGGCGGGCGTCAGCAAGAAAAATGCGCTGGGCCGCGCGCACGGTTTTGAGTGTCAGGTACAGGGCACGCTGTTTTTTGATGTCGCCCGCATTCTGGCTGCCAAGAAGCCGCCCTTCTTTGTGCTGGAGAATGTGAAAAACCTCAAGAGCCACGATAAAGGCCGCACCTTCGCCATTATCATGGAGACGCTGGATGAGCTGGGTTATGACGTGGCGGATGCCGGTGCCAGCAGCCCGGATGCCAAAGTGATCGATGCGCGTCATTTCCTGCCGCAGCATCGCGAACGCATTGTGCTGGTGGGGATTCGCCGTGACCTGAAAAAGCAGGATTTCACCCTGCGCGATATCCGTCGTTTCTATCCGGCGCAGGTGCCCAGCCTGCAAAGCCTGCTGGAAAGCGCGCCTGATGACAAATATATTCTGTCGCCAGTGCTGTGGCGCTACCTCTATCAGTATGCAAAAAAACATAAAGCGAAAGGCAATGGTTTTGGCTTTGGCCTCAACGATCCGCGCAATCCTGACTGCTGCGTGCGTACGCTGTCGGCGCGTTACTATAAAGATGGCTCAGAGATTCTGATCGATCGCGGCTGGGATAGCGCATTGGGTGAAGCGGCGTTTCAGGATGCGGATAATATGGCGCGGCGGCCACGCCGTCTCTCCCCACGCGAGTGCGCGCGCCTGATGGGCTTTGATGTGCCAGGCCGTGAGCCGTTCCGCATTCCGGTCTCGGATACCCAGGCGTATAAACAGTTTGGTAACTCGGTGGTCGTGCCGGTGTTTGCTGCGGTCGCACAGCTGCTGCTGCCCCATATTCGCCAGCTGAAGTCGTCAATGTTCTGAAATGAAAAAACCCGTCCTGAGACGGGTTTTTGTTTTATTTCTTCTTCTTGGTCTGCTTCTTCAGCAGCAGGCGAATCTGCTTCAACTCAGAGGCGCTTAATCCATCGGTCTTCGCATCCGTGGCAGGGGATCCCTCCGTCCCCTCTTCAGTAATGTCCTGATTATCAATTGCCGGATGGGGATGCGTTTCCAGGCTCGCCTGCAAACGCTGAACGATTTCCTGGCTCATTGAAATCTGGTTTTCCAGCGCCAGCTGTTTAATCGTTTCTTTCAGTTCAGGATCAATTTTAATCGTTAAATTAACAGTTTCGGTCATCGGGCAGCTCCTTTTTGTTATCGCTACACGCTACCGGATGACCGTTTCGATTAACATACTGTCATAAAAATTTAATATTCGGTTTGCAAAGGGGTGAAGTCCCGCAGCACGCCTTCATCCATTCCCACCAGATTGCCCTGAAGCTCGGCATAAAGCTTTGCCATATAGCGTACCAGGAAGTCGGCGTTATGCTCAGCCAGCAGGCGACCGGTTTCGGTGTGCATGGTTTCCGGCAGCCGGAGCAGCTTCTTCTGAAAATGGTCCAGAGTCCACTTAACATCGTTCAACTCGCGATTTTTACCCAGTGGGTCCTGACTATCGAACAACGGGCGATTCAGTGCACCAGCGGTGTAGAAGACACGCGCCAGCCCGATTGCGCCCAGCGACTCCAGCCGGTCAGCATCCTGCACAATTTTGGCTTCCAGCGTTTGCGGCGGTATCCCGGCGCTGAAACTGTGGGTTTTAACGGCATGCATCACCGCATCAATCTTTTCAGCAGGGAAATCGAGGAAATCCTGCTGCAGAATGCGCTGGGTTTCCACTGCGGCATAGGTCGAGGCGAGATGGCGTTCCGGATGGTTCTTCGGCAGATTCACCACATCGTGAAAATAGCAGGCGGTCAGCACCACCAGCGGATCAGCGGGCGTACCGGTCATGATGCGCTGTGCGCTCATCCAGACGCGCCGTAAATGGGCGATATCGTGCGCGCCGTCGTCGTGGATCCAGTTCGCCTGAAACCAGCTTTCATAGCGAGATTGCCAGAGTGTGAGTGACATAAACTTTCTCCCTGTAGTGATCGACCGCAGATTCGTTGCGCCAGTGCGCGAACGGCAAGCCATCATAGCGACTGGCTAATGACACTTTTCTTACAGTGGTGTTGAAAAGAGCGGCGCTGCCAGTGTTTTCGGGCAGAAAAATGAGATCTGGATCATCTGTATAGCATCTCTGTTACACAATAACCGCAATTTTGGCCGTTTTCAGCCTTTACTCAGTCAATTTCTGCTAAGAAAATTAGTTTAACAGCAGTAATGTTTTGTAAGTGCTTAACCCATTATACAGACCCTGCTGAACATTTTTTTGTCACGCAATTAATTGTAAAAGTGTGCGCAATGACAGGCGAGAAAGTCTGAAAAGGTTCCTATTTTTATCGTTATAACGTACTGTATCCGTGCTGTTCGTCGCGATCAGCCCGTTGTGAAAAAAGCGTTGGTGCGCTTTTTGCATTTTGCTGGTTTTTGATACCCAACGTGACAATTTCCAGGCGACTATCAGGCGAAAAATTATTAAGCAAAATGATTTAAAGCTTTTATGCTAACTACCAGATGTGAAGCAAATGGACTTATACAGCAGTAACCGGGTTCTACTAATAAAAAGAGGTAATCAATGAAAGAACGGCCGATTCTTTTTTCCGAACAGCGTGTTCGTGCCCTGTTGGTTGGCCAGCAAACGCAAACCCGGCGCATTATGAAAACTCAGGCTTTCGGTCCGGGACAGG
>Ga0308167_1003757_pt1 | contig 11694 bp, 10 predicted proteins | sample PhyCR1_2_FD_202138 | JGI IMG/M metagenome (GOLD analysis project Ga0308167, IMG submission 202138) | Phyllosphere microbial communities from UC Gill Tract Community Farm, Albany, California, United States - DLSLRC.R1 | ecosystem: Host-associated > Plants > Phyllosphere > Unclassified | place... | reverse complement strand
CCCGCGCGTTCGAGGCCATCGGTGGTTCGGGGCTCGCCCGTGTCGACTGCTTCCTGACCGACGACGGCTTCGTCGTGAACGAGGTCAACACGATGCCGGGCTTCACGCCGCTGTCGATGTACCCGCGATGCTGGGCGGCGTCGGGGGTGTCCTACGGCGAGCTCATCACCGAGCTCATCGAGCTGGGTCGCGCGGCCGTCCGCTGACCAGGCCGTGCTGACCAGGTCGTGCTGACCAGGTCGTGCTGACCAGGCCGTGCTGGGCTCGGTAGGCGCGCGAGCGTCAGCCCTGCACGTCGTCCGGGTCGAGGCACTCGTGGCCGTCCTTCGGCAGCGACGACACGGCGTCGGACAGCTCCTGCACGACCGTCGACGTGGTCTTCGTCGAGTCGACCACGACCTGCACCGCCGGTGACCGACCGAACGTCGTGAAGACGACCTGGTCGCCCCGGTCGTCGCGGATCCAGTCGACGCCGCCTTGTGAGAAGCACGGCAGGTCGGACACGGTGGGGACGGCGACACCGCAGTGGTAGATCGCCACCTCGGGGTCGCCCCAAGCAGCGGTCGCCTGCGCGTTCGTGTTCCGCAGGTCGAACTTCGAGTCCACGGTCGCGGGCAACCGGACCTGCACGGCGGCGCACGCCGCTGCGTTGGCCGACGGGGCTGCGGACATCGACACGGCGTTCGTGCACCCGGTCAGCCCGGCGGCGAGGGTGATCACGGCCCCCACGATCGCGAGGGTGCGAGGGGTGCGGCGCGCGGTGTCCATCGTCGTCCAGGCTACCGTTCTCGTGTGGATGCGACGGACGACGCCTGGGCCGGACCGACGGTGGGGGAGCTCGGCGAACTCGTCGTCCTCGACCGGATCACGAGTCGCCTGCCCGCAGGGACGCCGATCCTCGGCCCCGGAGACGACTGCGCGGTCGTGGCCGCCCCCGACGGCCGCTTCGTCGTGACGACGGACATGATGGTGCACGGTCCGGACTTCCGGTGGGCGTGGTCGTCGCCGACGGACATCGGCTGGAAGGCGGCCGCCACGAACCTCTCCGACGTCGCCGCGATGGGTGCCGTGCCGAGCGGCCTCGTGATCGCCCTCGCCGCACCGCAGGACACCCCCGTGGCCGTCCTCGAGGGCATCGCCGACGGCTTCCGGCTCGCCGTCGACGCGCTCGCGCCGGGGTGCGGGGTCGTCGGGGGAGACCTCTCCACCTCGGCGACGTTCACGGTGGCCGTCACCGCCTTCGGCGACCTGCTGGGCCGCGCGCCCGTGCTGCGGTCGGGTGCGAGCGTCGGTGACGTGCTCGCGGTGTCCGGCGAGCTCGGACGTGCCGCCCGTGGGCTGTCCCGGCTGTTCCGCGACGGCGTCGACGGCCGGGGCGAGCCGGACCGTGCCGCGACGGTCGCGAGCGGCGCGGACGTCGACCCCGACGTCGGACGCCAGCGCCGCCCGGTGCCCCCGATCGCCGACGGGCCGCTCGCGGCCGGGGCCGGGGCCACCGCGATGCTGGACCTGTCCGACGGCCTGGCGATCGACGCCGGTCGGCTCGCCCGTGCCAGCCGGGTGACGCTCGAACTCGATGCCGCCACCGACCTCGACGAGGTCGCGCTGCACGGTGGCGAGGACCACGGACTGCTCGCCACGTTCCCGGCCGACGCGGTCCTGCCCGGGGGCTTCCGGCGCATCGGTGTCGTGCGGGAGCGCGGCGACGCGGACCTGCTGCGCGCCGGTGCCGCGGTGCCGACGACCGGCTGGGACCCCTACGCCGACTGGGACGGCGTCGCCGGCTGACCCGGCTGACCCCGTTGCCTCAGCCGGCGGCGACGGCCTCCCACGCGACGGTCTCGCCGTAGCTGCGCTTGCTGAACGGCGCGAGACCCGCCGGCCAGGTGGGCTCGGGGGAGCGCTTGCTCCGCTCGACCACGACGACGGCATCCGGCGTCAGCTTCGGCGCCAGGGCCTCGAGCACCTCGGCGAGCTCGTGCTCGGTGACGTCGTAGGGCGGGTCGATGAACACCAGGTCGAAGGTGCGGACGGTCCCGCGCAGGTACCCGAGCACCGGCTGCGGCTGCACGTCGATCCGGACGCCCGGCACCCGCTGCTGCACGGCCTTCGCGTTCGCCCGGCAGGCCTGCGCGGCGGCGGATGCCCGGTCGACCAGGACCACCTCGGCCGCACCGCGGGACGCCGCCTCGAGCCCGAGCGCGCCCGTCCCCGCGTACAGGTCGGCCACCGACGTGGCCTCGACGAGCCCCCGTGCCTCGAGCGACGAGAACAGCGCCTCGCGCACGCGGTCGCTCGTCGGGCGGGTGCCGGACTTCGGCACCCGGAGCGTCAGGGAGCCGGCGGCACCGGCGATGATGCGGGTCATGCAGCCACCGTATCGGCCCGGCGGGTCCGGTCCGGTGTTCTCCACAGGCCGCTCGGGAGGCACGGGTGGGGTCGGTCGTGCCCGGTACCGTTGGAGCGTGGTCACCTCCGGAACCCCCGCTGCGCCGGACGCGCCCGACCTCGGTCCGGCGCCGCTCGACGCGCGGCTCGCGAACGTGCTCGGCGGTCGGACGGCGACCGCGATCGAGAAGGCCTTCGGCTACCGCACGGTGGGGGAGTTCCTCGAGCACGCGCCCCGCCGCTACGCCGAGCGTGGTGCACTGACGGCCCTCGACTCGCTCGCGATCGGCGAACCCGTCACCATCGTGGCCGAGGTCGTCGACGTCCGTGAACGCACCATGCGCGCGCGGCGCGGTTCGATCCTCGAAGCGAAGATCGGCGACGGCAAGGGCCTGCTCACCCTCACGTTCTTCAACCAGGGGTGGCGCACGAAGGACCTCGTCCCCGGCGCGCGGGGCATCTTCTCCGGCAAGGTCAGCGACTACCGGGGTGCCCGGCAGCTCGCCCACCCCGACTACGAGCTGTTCGACCCCGACGACCCACGCGCCACGGCCGAGCCCGGTTCCGACGAAGCGATCCGGTGGTCGCGCCAGCCGATCCCGATCTACCCGGCGACGGCCTCGCTCACGTCGTGGCAGATCGCGAAGTCCATCGGGATCGTCCTCGACACCCTGCCGGACCTGCCCGACCCGGTGCCGGCGTCCGCGCGGTCCCGGCTCGACCTCGTGCCGTTCCGCCGTGCCCTCGAGCTGCTGCACCGCCCCGAGAAGGTCGCGGACTTCAAGCGCGCGCAGGACGCCCTGCGCTACCGCGAGGCGTTCGTGCTGCAGACCGCCCTGGTGCAGCGCCGGATCGCGGCCCGTCGCACCGCGGCCACCCCCCGCGTGGCCGCCCCGGGTGGCATCCTCGAGCGCTTCGACGCCACCCTGCCCTTCACGTTGACGGACGACCAGCGGGCCGTCGGTGCCGACATCGACCAGGACCTCGCCCGCACCTGGCCCATGCACCGGCTGATCCAGGGCGAGGTCGGGTCCGGCAAGACCCTCGTGGCGATCCGGGCGATGCTCACGGTGGCCGAGTCCGGCGGCCAGTCCGCGCTCATCGCCCCGACCGAGGTGCTGGCGGCCCAGCACCTGCGCTCCATCGTGAAGTTCCTCGGGCCGGACCTGGCCGCCGAGCTCCGACCGGTGATCCTGACCGGGTCGCAGTCCACCGACGAACGTCGCCGGGCCCTGCTCGCCGCGGCGTCGGGCAGCTCACGGCTGGTCGTCGGCACCCACGCGCTCCTGGGGGACCGGGTGGACTTCGCCGAGCTGGGGCTCGTGGTGGTCGACGAGCAGCACCGCTTCGGTGTCGAGCAGCGCGAGGCCCTCCGCACCAAGGGCACGACCCCGCCGCACGTGCTCGTGCTCACCGCGACGCCGATCCCGCGCACCGTCGCGATGACGGTGTTCGGCGACCTCGACGTCTCGACCATCACGGGCATGCCGTCGGGGCGCGCCGGCGTCGAGACCTTCACGGTCCCGCTGGCGGAGCACCCCGGGTGGGAACCCCGGATCTGGTCCCGCATGGCCGAAGAACTGGCCAAGGGTCGCCAGGCGTTCGTCGTCTGCCCGGCCATCGACGACGCCCACACCGAGGACGACGGCGAGCCGGAGCCGGCCGAGGGCGAGGACGACGCCCCGAAGCGTGCCCCGGCGACCGTGCTCGCCACCGCCGAGCGGATGCGCACCATGCCGGTGCTCGACGGGCGCTCGATCGCGGTCCTGCACGGCCGGATGACCGCCGACGAGAAGGACCGCGTGATGACGTCCTTCGCCGCCGGCGACCTCGACGTGGTCGTGGCGACGACCGTGATCGAGGTCGGCGTCGACGTCCCGAACGCGGCGATGATGGCCGTCCTCGACGCCGACCGGTTCGGGGTCTCGCAGCTCCACCAGCTCCGCGGCCGCATCGGTCGTGGGCAGTGGGCCGGGGTCTGCCTGCTGGTCACCTCGGCCGAGCTCGAGACCACCTCGCGCGAGCGCGTCGACGCGGTGGCCGCCTCGGACGACGGGTTCGAGCTCGCCCGGGTCGACCTCGAGCTCCGACGCGAGGGCGACGTCCTGGGCGAACGGCAGTCCGGTGGGCGGTCCTCGCTCAACCTGCTCCGGGTGGTCGAGCACGCCGACCTCATCGTCGACGCGCGCGGAGAAGCGGAGCGCGTGCTCGAACCCGATCCCGAGCTCGAGGGGTCCCCGGCCCTCCGTGACGCCCTCGCCCGGCGCCTCGACGAGTCCGACGCGGCGTTCCTCGGCAAGAACTGACCCCGGAGCACGACGGCCCGCGCGGTATCGTCGCTGCCATGGCGCAGATCGCGGTGGTCCCCGGTTCCTTCGACCCCGTCACCCTCGGGCACCTCGACGTCATCGGCCGCGCGGCCGGGCTCTTCGACGAGGTGCACGTCCTCGTGGTGCACAACCCCGACAAGAAGCCGGCGATGTTCGAGGCGGTCGACCGGGTGCGGCTCATCCGCGACTCGCTGGTCGAGGTCGGCGCGCCGGACACGGTCACGGTGGGCGAGTGGACGTCCGGGCTGCTGGTGGACTACTGCCGCCAGGTCGGGGCGAAGGTCCTGGTGAAGGGCGTGCGGTCCGGCGAGGACGTCGCCTACGAGACCCCGATGGCCATCATGAACCGCCACCTGGCCGACGTCGAGACGGTGTTCCTGCTGCCCGAGGCGTCGCGGGCGCACGTGTCGAGCTCGCTGATCCGGCAGGTGTCATCGCTCGGCGGAGACGTCACGCCCTACGTGCCGAAGACGGTCGCCGACGCGCTCGCGGCCCGCTGAGCGCGCCTGCACAGCCCGGCCGGCACGCGCACGGCGCCCACCGCGTCCGGACACGCCTGTCGCCACCTCGACTCTCGGCCCCGATCGCGCTAGGCTTGTCGATCGTGTCTTCCCCCGTGAACAGCCCCTACGCCCTGCGCGTGCGCGACCTCGCGCACCGGCCGGGTGAGATGCGCGAGCACTCGCTCGACATCGAGGTGCCCGACGCGATGGGGGCCGGTCTGATCGGCGTCCGACAGGGTGCCGAACTGCACATCGACGTCAAACTCGAAGGCCTGCACGAGGGCGTCCTCGTGTCCGGACACGCTTCGGCCGACGCCACGGGGGAGTGCTCGCGCTGCCTCATCGACATCAGCGAACCGATCGAGGTCGATTTCGCCGAGCTGTTCGCGTATGATGCCTCGGAGGATTTCGACTTCTTCGTTCGCGATGACCACGTGGACACCGAACAGGTCGTTCGAGATGCGGTGGTGCTGTCGCTGCCGTTCCAGCCGGTCTGCCGACCGGACTGCCCAGGACTCGACCCGGTGACGGGCGAGCGTCTGGCCGACCTCGGCGAGCAGCCCGCTCGTCAGGTGCTGGATCCCCGCTGGGCAGCGCTCAGCGCGATCGAGCTCGACGACAGCACCGACGGTGACACCACCGCACCGAAGACCACCGAGGGCGAGGAGCGGGCCGAGACCGAGTAGGTCCCGACACCGCCAGCCCCCGTACCGACCACCGACCAACCGAAAGAGATTCACCATGGCCGTTCCCAAGCGCAAGCAGTCCCGTGCGAACACGCACGCCCGTCGTTCGCAGTGGAAGGCCACGCCGATCCAGCTCGTGAAGACGATCGAGAACGGTCAGGTCACCTACAGCCTCCCGCACCGCGCGAAGGTCGTCGAGGACTCGGCCGGCACGCCCCTGTACATGGAGTACAAGGGCCGCAAGGTCGCCGACGTCTGATCGGACCGAACGCATGACGACAACGTCCGGCGCTGCGGGGTCTCGCCCCGCGGGGCCGGACGTCGTTCGTCTGCAGGGCATCCTCGGGGCCGACATCGACCTCGAGCTGCTCCAGCTCGCCCTGACGCACCGCTCCTACGCCTACGAGCACGGGGGCATCAAGCACAACGAGCGCCTCGAGTTCCTCGGGGACTCGATCCTCGGCCAGGCCGTGACCGTGAAGCTCTACCGGTCGTTCCCCGACCTCGACGAGGGTGACCTCGCCAAGCGACGGGCGAGCCTGGTGTCGACCGTGGCGCTGGCCGAGATCGCCCGGATGATCGGGCTCGGCCGCTACCTGCGCCTCGGCAAGGGCGAGGAACAGACCGGCGGGCGCGACAAGTCGTCGATCCTGGCCGACACCGTCGAAGCCGTCATCGGCGCGACGTACCTGTCGGCCGGCCCCGACCCGGCCACCGAGCTCGTGCTCCGCCTGGTCGAACCGCTCATGATCGACCCGGACCGCTTCGGCGCCGCGATGGACCCGAAGACGAGCCTGCAGGAGCTCGCCTCGAGTCGTTCCCTCGGCAACCCGGCGTACCGCGTCACCGAGACCGGCCCGGACCACGACAAGACCTTCATGGCGACGGTCGTCCTGCAGGGCGAGGACATCGCCACCGGCACCGGGTCGAGCAAGAAGGCCGCCGAGATGGCCGCCGCGCTCGACGCCTGGACCCGGCTGTCCGGCCGAGCGGCCTGACCGCGTGCCCGAACTCCCCGAGGTCGAGGTCGTCCGCGCCGGCCTCGAACCCGCCGTCAGCGGCGCGCGGGTCCTGCACGTCGACGTGGTCGACGACCGTGCCCTCACCCGGCACGACGGCCCCGCCGAGGACTTCGCCGACCGACTGACCGGTCGCACGATCGCCGCTGCCGTCCGCCGGGGCAAGTTCCTCTGGATGCCGCTGCAGCCCGAGCACGACGGGGACCGCCCCGAGGCACTCGTCGCCCACCTCGGCATGAGCGGGCAGATCCTGCTCGGCCGTGGTCGACCGGCGGCCAAGCACCGTCGGATCCTCATCGACGTGCAGCCCGCGGGCACCGACCGCGCAGGTGCGGCGGAGCCCCCGGTGGAACTCGAGTTCGTCGACCAGCGCACGTTCGGCTCGATGGCGATCGACGCGATGGTGCCGACGATCGACGGTGCTCCCGCCGGGTTCGGCGGGCAGGTCGACGCGATCGACCCCGATGCCGTGTGGCGTCGGTGGGTGCCCGGGCAGGTGTCGCACATCGCCCGTGACCCGCTCGACCCCGCCTTCGACGACGACCGGTTCACCGCGATGGCACGGAAGCGGTCGAGCGGCATCAAGCGGGTGCTGCTCGACCAGGGCGTCGTGAGCGGCATCGGCAACATCTACGCCGACGAGTCGCTCTGGGCCGCGAAGCTGCACTACGACCGCGCCGCCGACCGCCTCACCCGTGCCGACCTGCGTCGGCTGCTCGACGAGGTCCGCGCCATCCTGCGCCGGGCGCTCGAGGACGGCGGCACGAGCTTCGACGCCCAGTACGTCAACGTCAACGGGCAGTCCGGGTACTTCTCGCAGCGCCTGAACGTCTACGGGCAGCAGGGGAAGCCGTGTCCACGCTGCGGCACGACGATCGTGCGCGAGGCCTTCATGAACCGGTCGAGCCACATCTGCCCCGTGTGCCAACCCCGTCCCCGCGCCCGCACGCGTTAGCCTGACGCCAACCAGAGCATCCGGAGACCGCATGTACTTGAAGAGCCTGACCATCAAGGGGTTCAAGTCCTTCGCGCAGCCGACGACGTTCGCGTTCGAGCCGGGCGTGACGTGCATCGTCGGCCCGAACGGCTCCGGCAAGTCGAACGTGGTGGACGCCCTGGCCTGGGTGATGGGGGAGCAGGGGGCGAAGACCCTGCGCGGCGGCAAGATGGAGGACGTCATCTTCGCCGGCACCTCGACCCGCGGTCCGCTCGGTCGTGCCCAGGTGCTGCTGACCATCGACAACAGCGACGGCCTGCTGCCGATCGAGTACTCCGAGGTGACGATCGCGCGCACGCTGTTCCGCAACGGTGGCAGCGAGTACGCCATCAACGGCGAGAACTGCCGGCTGCTCGACGTCCAGGAGCTGCTGAGCGACACCGGCCTCGGCCGTGAGATGCACGTGATCGTCGGGCAGGGGCAGCTCGACAAGGTGCTGCACGCCACCCCCGAGGACCGCCGCGGCTTCATCGAGGAGGCCGCCGGGATCCTGAAGCACCGTCGCCGCAAGGAGAAGACCCTCCGCAAGCTCGACGCGATGCAGACGAACCTGACCCGCCTGTCCGACCTGGCCGGTGAGATCCGGCGGCAGCTGAAGCCCCTCGGGCGGCAGGCCGAGGTGGCACGGAAGGCCCAGTCGGTGGCCGCGGTCTTCCGCGACGCCAAGGCCCGCATCCTCGCCGACGACGTGGTGCGCCTGCGCCGCGAGCTGCACGACCACCAGGAGGTCGAGGCGGGCCGCAAGTCCGAGCGCATCGTCCTGACCGAGCGGCTCGACCAGACCCGGGTGCGCCAGCAGCACGTCGAGCAGAGCATGGTCGGCGACGACGTCGACCGCGCCCGCACCGTCGTGCACCGGCTCGAGAGCGTGCAGGAGCGCCTGCGCGGCCTGTCGAGCCTGGCGAACCAGCGCCTGATGTTCCTCGCGCAGCAGGCCGACGCGCCACAGCAGGGCCCGACCGTCACCCAGGAGCAGGTCGCCGGGGTCCGTGCCGAGGCCGACCGCCTCGCCGCCCGCGCCGACGAGATGCAGGGTGGTTTGGCGACGACCGCCCGCGCGGTGCAGGACGCACGCGCCGCGCTGGACGCCCTGGACGAACGCATCGCCGCCCAGGCGGCCCGGGTCTCGCAGCACGACCTCGAGGCGCAGCGGCTCGCCAGCGCCGTCGACGTCGCCCGGTCGAAGCGCGGTTCCGCCGTCGCCGACCGCGAGCGGCGGGAGCGGGCTCTGGCCGAGGCCGGGGAGCGTGCCGAGCGTGCTGCGGCGGCCCTCGCCGCACTCGGTGTCGACCCGTCCGAGGGGGTCGACGAGACCGCGCTCGCGCAGAAACTCGAGCAGGCGCGCGCCGAACTCGAACGGGCCCAGACCACGCGCGACGAGCAGCGCGACCGGCTCCACGCCCTCGAACGCGAGCGGGACGCCCTCGACGCCCGGGTCACCGCGCTCGGCATGTCGATCGAGGTCCGCGACGGTTCGCAGGCACTGATCGACGCCGGTCGCGCGGGCATCGTCGGTCGCCTGGCCGACAGCCTGACGGTGTCGCCCGGGTTCGAGGCCGCGATCGCCACCGCGCTCGAGGGACTCGCCGACGCCGTCCTCGCCGACGACCGCGGTGCGGCGCTCGACGCCGTCGACCACGCCCGCGCTGCCGACCTCGGCCGGATCGACGTCGTCGTCGCGGACGCCGCGTCCGTCCCAGCGGCCCTGCCCGAGACCCTGCCCGCCGGCGTCCGCCGTGCCACGGACCTGGTGCAGGGACCGCCGGCGCTCGCGTCGATCCTGCGGGACACGCTGGTCGCGGAGACCGACGACCTCGACCTGGAGGCCGTGCTCACGGCCGCCCCGCACGCCACGGTGGTCACGCGGTCCGGCGACCTCGTCCGTGCGGTCCGCGTGACCGGCGGCGGGGAGCGCGTGACCTCGCGCATCGAGCTCGTCGCGGAGCGCGACGACGCCGTGACGCGACGCGACGCGATCGCGACCGACGCCGAGGACGCGGCCACGGGCCTCCAGGCCGCGCGCAGCGCCGTCGAGCACGCACGCCGCCGTGCGGACGAGGCCGACGCAGCATCCCGCGCCTACACGCGGGCGAAGGCCGAGTACGACCGCACGAGTGCGTCGACGCGTGCGAAGGCGGAGAACGCCGCGGCCGAGGTCGAGCGGCTGCGTGCCGCGCTGGCCGAGACCGACGGCGCCGTCGAGACCGCCGAGGCGGTGCTGGCCGAGGCCGAGTCGGCGCACCGTGCCTTCACCGACCAGGAGCGCCCCGTGGTCGACGCGTCCGAGCGTCCCGCGCTGCAGGACGCGCTCGAGGCCGCACGTGCCGCCGAGGTCGAGCAGCGGATCCAGGTGGAGACCGTGCGCGAGCGCGTGCGCGCCGAACGGAACCGCGCCGACCAGCTCGACCGCCAGCTCGAGGCCGAGCGCGCCGCCGCCGAGGAGGCCGCGCGGCTCGCCGTCATCCGCCGTGGCCAGATCCGGACCGCCGAAGCCGTCCTCGCCGACCTGCCCGGGGTGCTCGGAGCGGTCGACCGCTCGCTGGCCGAAGCGCGGGTGCAGCTGGCGACGGAGGAAGCCGAGCGGTCGAAGCGCAACACCGAGCTGCAGACGATCCGCAACGAGGAGCGCGAGCTCCGGGACCGCCTGCAGACCATCACCGACGGCGTGCACTCGCTCGAGATGGAGATCTACGAGAAGAAGCTGCACGTGTCCGGCGTCCTCGACCGGGCGCAGAGCGAGCTCGGGCTGTCCGAGGCCGTGCTGGTGGCCGAGTACGGGCCGCACGTGCCGGTGCCCGTCGACGTGCTCGTGGACCCGCGGGTGCGCGCGCGGAAGCACCGAGAGGCAGAGCGCGCGGCGGCGGCCGCCGCCGCCGAGGCCGCGGGCGTGACCGAGCCGGAGGAAGCAGCGGCAGAAGCGGGCCCCGACACCGACGACGTGGCCCTCGTCGACGCGGAGTCCACCCTGCCCGGCGGCCCGGCCCTGCCCGAGTTCGACACGACCGACGAGATCGACCCCGCCGACGTCGAGACCGTGCCCTACGTCCGTGCCGAACAGGAGCGCCGGCTCAAGGCCGCGGAGCGCGACCTCGGACAGCTCGGCAAGGTGAACCCGCTCGCGCTCGAGGAGTTCCAGGCGCTCGAGCAGCGGCACGCGTTCCTCGCCGAGCAGCTCGAGGACCTGCAGAAGACCCGGACGGACCTGCTGACGATCATCGACGAGCTCGACACGAAGATGCAGACGATCTTCGAGTCCGCGTTCAACGACACGAAGGAAGCGTTCGACGTCATCTTCCCGATCCTGTTCCCGGGCGGCTCGGGGTCCATCAACCTGACCGACCCGACCGACCTGCTCGGCACCGGGATCGACGTGCAGGTGAAGCCCGCCGGCAAGAAGATCGACCGCCTGACCCTGCTGTCCGGCGGCGAGCGGTCCCTGGCGGCGGTGGCGCTCCTCGTCGCGATCTTCACCGCGCGGCCGTCGCCGTTCTACATCATGGACGAGGTCGAGGCGGCACTCGACGACGCCAACCTCGGCCGCCTGCTGACCGTGTTCGAGCGTCTGCGCGAGTCGTCCCAGCTCATCGTCATCACGCACCAGAAGCGGACGATGGAGATCGCCGACGCCCTGTACGGGGTGTCGATGCGGCAGGACGGCGTCTCGGCGGTCGTCGGGCAGCGGGTGCAGAAGCGCGAGCCGGCGGACGCGGTCGCCTAGGCGTCCTGGTCGCGACCGGACGGCAGACAGGAGGCGCGGTGCCAGCTGGCACC
>Ga0308167_1003756_pt1 | contig 11698 bp, 9 predicted proteins | sample PhyCR1_2_FD_202138 | JGI IMG/M metagenome (GOLD analysis project Ga0308167, IMG submission 202138) | Phyllosphere microbial communities from UC Gill Tract Community Farm, Albany, California, United States - DLSLRC.R1 | ecosystem: Host-associated > Plants > Phyllosphere > Unclassified | place... | reverse complement strand
AGGCGTGGGGCCGGGTGCCGGCTGGGCCGGCGCTCCGGGGGCCACCCGGGGCAGTGCCAGCATGATGGCGGCCCCGAAGAGCGCCGGAATGGCGAAGGCGATGGCCGCCCCGGCCACGCCGGTGCCGGTGGCGATCACCAGTGCGCCATAGGTTGGCCCGGCGATGGCGCCGAGGCGTCCGATGGCCAGCGCCCAGCCCAGGCCGGTGGCTCGGATGGAGCCGGGATAGAACTGGGCGATGTAGTCGTTGATCTGGTTCTGCGTGCCCATGCCGCCGAACCCGGTCAGCGCCACCAGCAGCATCATGAGCGCGGTTCCGGGGTTGGAGGTCATCAGCAGCAGTGCCGCCGCGGCCGTGGAGAATCCGAAGACCACCAAGGGCTTGACCCCGATGCGCTGGCCGATCAGCGAGGCGATGACGGTGCCGAGCATGGCGCCCAGCGAGTAGGCCAGCAGGAAGGATACCGAGGAGCCCATGCCGTACCCGGCATTGCGCATGATCTGCGGCAGCCAGGTGCTCACCCCGAACATGGTCAGCATGGACAGCAGCGTGACCAGCCAGATGCGCAGGGAGTGGGCGCGCAGCGCGCGGCCGAAGAGCTGGCGGGTGGGGGATGCCTGCGGCCCGCCCGCCATGGCGGAAGCCGCGGCCGGCAGGCCCAGCCCATACGCCGTGGAAATCTGCTGAGCCTGGGCGGTGCGACCGGTGCTGGCCAGGAAGGCCGGGGATTCCGGGAGGAACTTCATGGCCAGGGCCGCGGCGATGAATCCGAAGCAGCCCAGCGCATAGACCGGGCGGAAGGAGTAGGCCTCGATGAGCAGCATCGAGCTCAGCGAGGCGGCTACGGTGCCCAGCGCCGGGCCGGTCAGCACGATTCCGAGGGTCAGCGATTTCCTCTCGGGCAGCGCGAACTCGTTGGCCATGGCCACCGCGGTGGGCAGCAGCCCGCCGACGCCGAAGCAGGCGATGAACCGGGCGGCGGCGAAGATCTCCCAGGTGGGGGCGAAGGCGCAGGCCAGCATGAAGGTGGAGAACAGCAGGACCGAACAGATTAGGATCCGCCGCCGGCCCAGCTTGTCGGTCAGCATGCCCACCACCAGGGAGCCGATCAGCATGCCCACCAGCGCCAGGCTCCCGACAGTTCCTGCCTGCGCAGGGGTGATGTTGAAGGGTTCTTGGCCGATGATGGCCGGCAGCGTGGTTCCGTAGACGTAGAGATCGTATCCATCGGCGATCAGGCTCAGCCAGCAGATGAAGTACACAATGGTTCGCGACCGATGGGTGGCTGAAAGCGCTGTCATCGTTCTCTCCCTTGGCAAGATGTTGGACGCGGTGCCCCCGGATGCGGGCCCTTGAAGAATCTTGCGGTTTTTGGCGTCCTTTCCGGACTCGTGTTTCAATGAGTGGAACAAATTTTGTGTGTTGGATCACGAACGGGGTGGTTTGAGTGGGGACTTCCGGCGGGCGGCCTGCCCGGGGCGAACCGGTCATCGACCGGGCCTTCGCCATCCTCGGCGCGTTCTATGGCTCCCGGCGCGTCTTGTCGCTTTCGGAGATCTCCCGGATCACCGCGATTCCCAAAGCCACCGCATGGCGGATCGTGGGGGATCTGGCACGCTGGGGCGCGCTGGAGAAGACCGAGGACGGGCGCTATGTCATCGGCGTGCGCCTCTGGGAGCTCGCTTCGCTGGCCCCGCGCGGGCAGGGGATCCGGGATATCGCGCTGCCCTATCTGGAGGACCTCTACGAGGCAACCGGGCACCATGTCATCCTGGCCATCCGCGATGGAGCCCAGGCCGTCATGGTGGACCGGCTCTCCTCGCCGCAGGCGCCCGAGGTGGCCTATCGCGTGGGCGGGCGCATGCCGCTGCGCAGCACCGCGGTGGGCCGGGTGCTGCTGGCGCATTGCCCGCTGCAGGAGGCAAATGAAATCTTGGTGCAGGAGCCGGAGCGGGAGCCCGGCGGAGCATTCCTGGATGAAGCCGAGATGCGCCAGGTGCTGGCCCATGTGCGGCAGACCGGATTCAGCGTCGTGCGCAGAAACCTGCCCAGCCAGACGATCTCGGTGGCGGCCGCAATCAAGGACGGGAGCGGCAAGGCGGTGGCCGCCCTGTCGGTGATCATGCCGGAAGGGGCAGCGGCGCCGCAGGCGCTCTGGCCTGCGGTGGGCACCGCCGCCAGGACAATTTCCCGGAGCCTTGGCTACCGACCCAAGGTGGCCCCCGGGTACGTGGAGGAATTCAGGTCCTGACCGGCCGCTGTGCCTGCGGGCCGGGAATCGGGGTGCGGGTGTCCTTGCTGCCGCTGGCGCACCCAGGCGCGGCCGTAGTCATTCCCGTGGGGAGTGCGCATGACCGTATGCACGTGGAAGCGCTGGGGCGTCGAGTAGTCGAGGAAAACGCCGCAGTGGTGGTCGAGTTCCACGATGATCACCGGCGACTGGATGCGGTAGTAGAAGACGTCGCCCGGCTCGCTGCCGCCAATCCAGCAGAACCAGGTTTCCTCCAGGTGCTCCCGCAGCTCGCGCATCCGGGCGGCACGCGGGCCGCTGGGCAATGGCGAGATGAATTCGCCGAGGATCTCGAAGACCAGTTCCCGGGCCCCGGCCTCCATCTGGGCCACGCGGATGCCTTCGAAGGGGATGACGCGGTTGTCCTGGAAGGCTCCGGCCAGGTGCCGCTCGTCGCCCGGATGCACCCGGCCTTCGGGCATGGCCGGGTCCACCATCTGCTGATAGAGCGTGGCCTCGCCGCGCAGCGCAGGGGACAGGGCGGCCATCAGCTTGGTGGCCAGGTCGACGCGCCTGTCGAAGGCGCGCAGGCCGCGCTGCGGACCCTCATCGATTTCATTGGGCTCCGCCCCGAAAAAGACCGGGCCCAGGGCCATGCGCCCGTCCACCACCAGGCAGTTGACCGCGCAGTGGTGCCCGAACAGCTGCCATCCCCAGGGGTTTTCCGGGTGCGGCGTGCCGTAGAGCGCGAAGTTGTAGCTGAATTCGTTCAGGATCGATTCCAGCCCCACGGTTTCACCGAGGAAGCCGTTGATCAGCATCATGCCGTGGGCCAGTTCGTATCCCTCGGGGCTCAGCGACGCCTTGACCAGCGCCATCGCCTTCTCGCGCACGGCGGCCGGCTGGAATTCCAGCCGGAGCCCGGTGTCGAATTGCATGAACTCCGGATTGGCCCAGGTCTGCCACTGCGCAGCATCCACCGGATGCATAAGTTTGCCGCGCCCCTCGGCATCGAGGCAGCTCAGCAGGGCTTCGGCCGCCTCGAGCATTTGCCCCACCGGAGCCTGCTCGCCGGGGCTGGCCTCAGCCAGTGGGTGCAGGTCCTCGCGCAGGGCACCGGTTTCGGTAACGCCGACAAATGGCTGCAGGTACAGCGGGGTCCAACCCTTGATGAGTTCGCCGGTAAAGCTGCCCGGAGCCTTGGCCGCTTGCCGGTATTCATAGGCGTCGAGCCCCTTCACCTGCGCAATGCGGGGATGGTTTTCGGGAAAGAGGTAGCGGCGGAATTCGGCGGTCATGGGTTCACTCCTTCGGGCCCGGGGCGGGAAAGGCGCCTTGGGCCCAGATTAGCGGTGGTGCGTGGAGGGGATCTCGGACTGTACATGGACTCGGATCTATGTCATGCTCCAATTCAAGCATAAAAGGTGCGAATCTTTTATACCTTTTAGCGGAACACGATAATTGACGGAGGAATACCCATGAGGATTGTTGGCATCCAAGATGACAACGGACAGGTGAACGTGGCATCCCTGTCCGAAGACGGGCAAACGGCGCAGATCCTGGCAAGCCTGGAGGATTTCTGGTCATCGCCCTCCGGCCACCTGGCCGGCGCGGGCCGCGGAGAGCCGCTGCCGGCATCGGACCTGCAGTTCGTCCCGCCAGTGCTGCCCGGGGCGCGGGTGATCTGCATCGGCCTTAACTACCTCAAGCACGTGGCCGAGGGCAGCTACCGCGATGCGCAGCTGCCAGAGCACCCGACGCTGTTCGCCCGCTGGACCCAGTCCCTGAGCGTGGACGGGGCAGAAGTCCCGGTTCCCTCCGGCGAGGACGGGCTGGACTGGGAAGGGGAAATCGTCGCCTGGGTCGGCGATACCCTGGTCGATGCCACTGCCGATGAGGCGCTGGAAGCAGTCATCGGCTATTCGGCCTTCAACGACCTGACCGCGCGCCGGGCGCAGAAACTGACCTCGCAGTGGATCCTGGGCAAGAACGCCGACAAGTCCGGCCCGCTGGGGCCCATGGTCCCGGCGGCCGAGGTCGGGGACCTGCGCGACGGGCTGCAGGTCACCACGAAGGTCAATGGCGAGCTGGTCCAGGATGGCAACACCAGCGAAATGGTCTACACGGTGGGGGAAACGCTGGCGCATATTTCCCGGACCTTCACCCTCCGGCCCGGTGACCTGCTGGCCACCGGGACACCCTCGGGCGTGGGCTATGCCCGTGAACCTCAGTGGCTGCTGCAGCCCGGGGATAGGGTGGAAGTGGAAGTCGAGCGCATCGGGAAGATCAGCAACAGGATCGTGGGCAATGACGCGCGGCAAGCTGCCCGTCGAGCCTCCGATGCCGCGGTGCGCTAGCCGCTGCAGAGGCAAGGCGCTCAGGCCGGTGAATTGTGCTCTTTCACGATCTGGGCCAGCTCCTCTTCACGTCCGGCGATGATTGCCTCGACCAATTTCTCATGGACGGACATGCGCCTGCGCCGGTAGGCCGTTCCGGTCTCGGAACCGTTGCCCGCAAGGGCCGGAGCGGTGGACTGCTGGAGGTATCCCAGAGTCGAGAGGTACACGGCCCGCGCCATCTCATTGGGGCAGATCGCCGCGATATCCCGGTGCAGGGCCCAATTGGCCTGCATGAAAGCTTCCCAGTCCGCCGTGGAATCCCGCATGGCATCCACGGCGCGGCGCAGCTGGAGGGTATCGTCATCGGTCCGGTGCCGCGCGGCCTGGACAGCGATGAAATGCTCCAATGCTTCCCGCAGCTCGATGGCATCGCGCGTCTCGGCCGCCCCACCGGCCACATTGAGCAGGGTATGGCGCAGCTTCACCACGGGGGTGGCCTGGGCGAGGAACAGGCCGCCGCCACGGCCCGGGCGGATCTCGAGTATTCCGCGTTCGCGCAGCAGCCGCACGGCTTCGCTCACCGTTGACCGGGCCAGCCCGGTCTGGGTGCGGATTTCCTGAAGGGTGCTGACCATGTCGCCCGGGGCCAGCTGCCGCTGGCTGATGGTGTCCTGGATGGACAGCGCCAGCTCTTCGGCGCGCGAACGCGGCAAGCTGGTCTGGAACCGGCTTTCAGAACTCATCGCGGCGAACTCCCGGTGCTGTGATGCGCCTGGCCGCCGGCACCCCGAGGGGCCAGGCGCGGTGGCAGGCAGTGGATAAGGCAACTATATAAGGGTAGCGGTCCGCCAACGCCGCGGCTCCAAGCCCTGGAACCTATGCAATGGTTTCGGCGGCGATCCTCGCAAAGGCCTCGACCTCGGGCGAGGGCTGCTCATCGCGGGTCACCAGAAGGACCCAGACCCGGTGCCCGGTCTCCAGCGGGACAAAGCGCACCCCGCCACGGGCATAGGAGGAGATGACCGAGGATCCGGCGATATTCAGCCCGATGCCTGCCGCCACCAGCTCGATGGCCTCGTCGGCCGAGTCCACCAGCGCCTTGATGGAGCAACGGCGGGCCAGCCCTGGATCGATCGCCTCGTACCAGCCGGACTGGGTCCCTTCCTCCTCGCCGGGCGAGCTGGCCGGGCCGATCAGCGTCTCGCCGAACAAGTCCGACACGGCCAGCCGGTCCTGACCGGCGCACCTGTGCCCCTCGGGCAGGGCAACAACCAGCTCCTCGGACCACAGCGCCACGGTCCGCAACCCGGCGAAATCCGCACCCGCCTCCAGGGCGAAGGCGAAAGCGCAGTCCACCCGGCCGGTGCCCACCGCGCGCAGTCCTCCGGTGAAGCCGCTGGGCCGCAACCTCAAATCCACCCGCGGCATTCGCACGGCGGCAGCCTGCAGAATGGATCGCAACCCGGCGCTGGAGGCAGGGGTGCCGATCTGCAACACCGAATCCTGCGGCGCGCGGGACCAGCGGGAGATGTTCTCCGCGGCATCCAGGGCTTTGCGGGCCAGCGCCACCAGTTCCTGGCCGCGCCCGGTCAGCAGCACCGCCCGCGGGCTGCGCTCGAAGAGCTTGCAGTCCAGTTGGCGCTCCAGCGCGGAAATCTGGGCGCTGAGCGTGGAGGGGCTCACGTGCAGCAGCGCGGAGGCCCGGGCGAAATGCAGGGTATCGGCCACCGCCATGAAACAGCGCAATTGATGCAGGGTAAGATCCACGCTTCGAGCGTAGCCCATGCACCCGGCGAACCCGTGGCGCCGCGGAACACACCGCGTTGCACTGGTGATTCAGGTTTTCCGAATGCTGCTTCGGTTTTTCCTGATGGCCAGCGATGCCCTGCCGGGCAGAAGATGGAAAGATGACTTCCTCTTCTTCGAGCTATCCGGTACGCAGCGAAGCGGCGTTGGAGTATCCCGGCGGGGACGGGGCCGCGCAGCTGATGGACCTCTATCTCCCGGATGCCGGCGGGCCCTTGGTTCCAGTGGTGATATGGCTGCATGGCGGCGGCTGGTTCACCGGCGACCGCACCCTGGCCCCGGATCTGGCCGGCACCGCGGCCCGCACCGGCATCGCCTTTGCCTCCATCGAGTACCGGCTCTCCGGGGAAGCGAAATTCCCGGCACCGCTGGATGATGTCATTGCCGCGATCCGGCACCTGCGCACCCAAGGGGAGCAGTGGGGAATAGATGGCCAGCGCATCGGGCTGTGGGGCGCTTCAGCTGGCGCCCATCTGGCCGCCGTGGCCGCCCTGGCAGCCTCTTCCGGTGCGCCAGGCTCGCCGGCCGACGCGCAGGTCAGCTGCGTGACGGCCTGCTACCCGCCGGTCGACCTGGAGCTGATTATCGCAACGCAGCCCGTCGGGACGACCTGGCAGCAGACTCCCGAGGGGCGCCTGCTGGGAGAAGAGCCGGGCACGGACGACGGCCGGAAGGCGGCCCAGGCGGCGAACCCGCTGACCCACGTCTCGGAGAACGCCCCGCCGTTCCTGCTCTGCCACGGCACCGCCGACGCGCTGGTCCCGCCGGTGCACTCGCAGATGCTGTTCGAGGCGCTGGCTTCCCATTCAACCGACGCCCGCTTGTACCTGCTCGAAGGCTACCGGCATGGATTCGCCAATCCGCCGGGCCGCCTCGATGTCCAGATCGCGGCCGTCATGGACGACGGCCGGCTCCAGGCCGAATCCAGCGCCGCTGCCGTACTCAGGGACACCAGTGATCCAGAACCACGGGATACCTCGTTCAGCTTCGGGCGCATCGAGGAATTCCTGGCCGCGCACCTGCGCCCCTGCGCACCCAAGCCCCTTGCAGAATCAGGAGAAACCGCATTATGAGCACCATTGATCTGGAACGCATCCATTGCCTGGCCCCGGTGGTCAATGCCCTGCCCGGCGAACCCGTTCCCTATTACCTCGCCTCGGGCGAAGGAGAACGGCACGAAGTCGACGGCCAGCTGATCACCGTGGCCGCCCGCACCCAGGACACCGGCGGGCTGTTCGAGGCGGCGTTCATCCTCGGCCCGGCCGGAGCAGGCAGCACCGGCTGCGCACTGGACTCCGTGCAGCGCTCCTTCTTCGTGGTCGATGGCTGCGTGCAGGCCACCGTGGCCGGGCGCACCCGCATCCTGGTCCAGGGCGATTCCTTCCACGTGGCCCCCGGCGAAGCCCTGGAGTACCGGCTGCTGAGCCATATGACCCGGCTGTTCATGTTCAGCGCTCCGGGCGGTGCGCTGGCCGATTTGCTGGGCGGAGGGGTGCGCACCGAAAGGCACCTGTTCACCATGGATTCCCCGGCGCCCGCGCAGCTGCAACTCCCGCAGGGCGTCGAGTCCGGAAGGTCGCTGCACTTGCCGACAGCGCCGGGCGGATACTTCCTGAATGCCGGTGGCGGCGACCACCGAGCGTGGCCCGACGCGCTGAACAGCTATCTGGCGCGGCCCTCGAACACCGGCGGACGCTACTTCGCGGTCAATACGCTGGCCGCGGTGCAGCCCTATATCATCCGCCATTTCCATCGGCTGCACACCGAGAACTTCATCTGCCTTTCCGGGCGCGTCTGGCTCTGGGTCAATGGACAAGAGCTGCTGCTGACCGCGGGCGACTTCCTGCATGCGCCGGCCGGAACCATCCACAGCTTCGCCATCGGCGCGCATAATACCCAGATGCTCGGCCTGCTCACCGGCGGGGTCTTCGAGAAGTTCTTCGACGTGACCTCCGGACCGGCCCATGCCCCGGTGTATTCCGAAGGCCTGGTCGACCCCTCCACGGTGATCGCCGGGATCCAGTCGAACCCCGATTTGGATCTGCAGGTGGTCGGCCCGCCGCCGGAGCGCACTATCGCGCCGGGACTGTAGCACGTCCATCGGCCAGGAGGCTGGAGATAGGCAGGCGATTTGCCTATGGCCAGCCAGATTTCGCACGCACCTGGGATGCGCCGGCACGCAATTGCCGTGCCCGCGGCCCAACGTTTATGCTGTACCTCGCACTAAATACCGGCGCATATTCGTGCTGGTTGATCTTTTCTCCAGTGAGGTATCCATGGCAGGAACACAAGACCCCCCATTGCCGGCGCCGCAGGAACCGCAGGGTTCCTCCGGCACCGCGACCGGCACACCGGCGCAGCCCCAGCGGCTTCGCTCGCGCCACGTGATGATGATTACCCTCGGAGGCATCATCGGCGCCAGCCTGTTCGTCGGTTCGGGCAACGTCATCCGCTCGGTGGGGCCAGCGGCCATCATCTCCTACCTCATTGGAGGCCTGCTGGTATTTCTTGCCATGCGGATGCTCGGCGAGATGGCCGCCGCACGCCCAACGATCGGTTCCTTCATGGAATATGCCCGAGTAGGGCTGGGCAATTGGGCCGCTTATCTGGTGGGCTGGCTGTACTGGTATTTCTGGGTCGGGGTGCTCGCCTACGAAGCGGTGCTGGGCGGTGAAACCCTGAACTCCTGGTTTGCCTTCGTTCCGGCATGGGCCTGGTCGCTGATCTTGATCCTGGTATTCATCGGCACCAATGCGATTTCGGTGCGCACCTTCGGCGAGGTCGAATTCTGGCTGGCGAGCATCAAGGTCCTGGCCATCGTGGTCTTCCTCGGCGCTGGCCTGCTCTTCGCCTTGGGCCTGTGGCCTGATGCCGAAATTTCGGTCAGCAACCTGTGGGATCACGGCGGCTTTGCCCCCAATGGGTTCGGGGTGGCGCTCACCGGTGTGGCGCTGGTGATCTTCTCCTACTTCGGCACCGAGATCGCGGTGATGGCCGCCGCCGAGTCGGAGGATCCCGCCAAGGGAATCAAGCAGGCCACCAGCACCGTGATCTGGCGTATCCTGCTGTTCTTTGTCGGCGCCGTACTGATCATCACCATGGTGATTCCATGGGATGAGCTGCCTGAGCCGGTGAACGTGGCCGCCGCGCCATTCACCAAGGTCTTCGAGCTGCTCGGCCTGCCCGGAGCCGCGATGATCATGCAGCTGGTCATCTTCACCGCGGTGATTTCCGTGCTCAACTCCGGGCTGTATTCGGCCTCGCGGATGTTCGCCGCCCTGGCTGATCAGGGGTTCGCTCCCAAGTTCGTGGCCCGCCGTTCCAAGAACGGCGTCCCGCTGTGGGCGCTGGTGGCTTCCACTTCCGGTGCGGTGATCGCGACCATCGTGAACTTCGCTGCTCCCGATTCGGGCGTCTTCGACTTCATCATGAACTCCGCAGGCCTGGTGGCATTGTTCGTCTACGTCTTCATTTCGCTGACGCAGATGCGCTTGCGCCAGAAGATGACGGCGGAAGAAGTTGCGGGATTGAAGCTGAAGATGTGGCTGCACCCGTGGCTGAACATCCTGCTGTTTGCCGCCATCGCCGGCGTGCTGGGTGTCATGCTCAGCTCCGAGAGCGGCCGGACCCAGGTGTGGACCAGCTTGCTGGCCACTGTGGTGCTGGTTGCCCTGTGGCCGCTGGTGCGCAGAAACCTGAAGAAGCGCGGTGCCTCGGACGACGCCCCGGCGATCCAAGACGAGAACGAAGGTGAGCGCGTCAGCGAGCACTAGGAATTATTCAGCAGGCAGCAACCGCCCTCAGCCGTACATCGCGGCTGGGGGCGATTGTCGTCGAAGTTCCCGGAGGTATTGACATGACGCAACAGGGGATTATGCCTCCCTGGCCCTCGTATTGACCTGGCCGCGGCCGCGGGAAGTGCTTTTGCGTGGCGCGTGCACGCGTGCCAGCGACGGCAGCTCAAGGGGTGCACTCAATTCAAAGCTCAACCGGGGCCAGCAGTTGGCCAATAAACGCGGTGCCGATGATCCACAAGCGTTTTCCCGCCCCAAACCTGGCTCAATGCCAAGTGAACGGCATGCACTGGGCTGCCCGTTGGCTCGAAGCCGCCGCCGGAGGTTGCTGATCGCCTGCTTCGCACTCTTCCAGTCGTGCACCGGCTATGCCACAGGTTGTTCCTGCGTTCTGGACACCCCAGGAACGAAGCTGACAATGACGAGGCTGAACCACGTGGTGAGAACAAATGGCCACGTATAAGCAGGGATGCCTAGCAGTTCTACGAGCGAGCTAACAGGCAAAAGCAAGAATAATGCGCCCAGGGCCACTAGCCACGGAATCCATTTTCCTGCGATGAAAACCGTGCCCAGCGCGATGGCAACGAGGACTCCATTGCAGCCGGTCAGCCCGAGATGGATCGGCGTGCCTGTCTCTCTCAACAGGATCGAAGCTATGGATTCAAAAGCAGCTCCCAATAGCGCGGCGAGTCCCATTTTCCACTGTGCAATGAATAGTCCAGCTAGGATGATGCCTCCGGCAAGGGCGCTGTCCACTAGCACCACTTCGGAAATGCCACTGAGAACAGCGTGGAGGAAATAGCCGATGAACTGCTCATTGACCGGTCCTATAGGGGCTTGCCCCTGGTGGGGTTTAGTCGTAGCAATGAGCATGACCCCGGAGACTGTGCAGAATGGTGCCGTGAGACATGGCAGATTGAAGTGGCGGAGGCCTGGCAAGTTGAACAGCAGCCCGATAGCCTTCGCTACCGGGATGGTTGCGATGCCGCCAATCACTGAGATGAGAGCCGATACTTCGCCGGATCCCAAGGATGCGAAGGCCGCCGCGCCGACCAGGGCCCCGCAAAATCCATGCATGCCCAGGGCGATGCTGTTCTTTTCTCCATCGGTAACTTTTGAACTGAAGATAGCGGCAAGTGCGCCCAATATCACCATGAGCGCCATATCTAAATCGTAGAGTGCGAAAGCTACGAAGAATAGGAGACCGGTGAGCGAATTTGACGAGAAGAAGATCTGGGCAAGGCTCCTGCTCAATGGGCAGAGGTAGACCAGAATAATTGACATGCACACGCTAAACGAGGTGCTCGTGGCCGGAGCGTTCATAGTTGGTGACTTCCCGAAGAAAAGCGAGCAGTGGTGCTCTTTGGCTGGTTGTGGCACAGGTTGCTTATTGCTGAGTCCATGCCGGAGTTGAGCGAGTTCCGCTTCCTGCTAGAACATGTTGAAATAGGGCGGTTCCAGATTATGAAGGCACGCACTCTGGTGGGCGCGATTGCTTCTGGGAAAACTGCAATGTTCAACTGGAACA